>WBZO01000741.1_pt1 | contig 57737 bp, 45 predicted proteins | sample 5204261 | NCBI WGS metagenome assembly WBZO01 (sample SAMN12412400, study PRJNA552823) | activated sludge metagenome | isolation source: activated sludge from anammox sidestream of wastewater treatment plant... | place: USA: North Carolina | collected 2017-09
CGGTCACCGTGGGACCGCCCTTTTCCTGCGGCACCGGCCGAATCTAGACCGACCCTGAGCCGCCTTTCACCCGAACGGGCCAAGCGCAGGGATCTGTGGCCTGTCAACTCGGCGTGTTCGGTCACAGCACCGCCGCCGCCATCGTGGAAAGCTTGCTGGCCGAGGACGTCGGCCTACCCTTCCCACCGAGGAGCGAATGAATGCCACTCAACGAGCACCACACCACGTGGGAAGAGCATTACTCCACCAAACCTCAGGTGTGGAGCGGCAAGGTCAACGCCCAGCTGTCCGCGATCGTGCCGACGCTGAACGGCACCCGGGCGCTGGACCTCGGGTGCGGGGAGGGCGGTGACGCCATCTGGCTCGCCGAGCACGGCTGGACCGTGGTGGGCGCCGACGTCTCGCACACCGCGCTGGCCCGGGCGCGCGAGGCCGCCGAAGCGCGCGGGGTGGCCGACCGGATCGACTTCGTCCAGCACGACCTCACCACCGGCTTCCCGGACGGCTCCTTCGACCTGGTGTCGGCGCACTTTCTGCACAGCACCGTCGAGATGGACCGGTCGGCCATCCTGCGTCGCGCGGCGGAGGCCGTCGCACCCGGCGGGGCGCTGCTGATCGTCGACCATGCCGCCGCGCCGCCGTGGGCGACCAAGATGCACGACCACGAATTCCCCACCGCCGAGGCCGTCGTGGCCGGGCTGGCCCTGGACGGCGACCAGTGGCGGCAGATCCGGGCCGACAGCGTCGAACGAGCCGCGCGCGGCCCGGAAGGCGAGGAGGTCACCCTCGTCGACAACGTGATCCTGCTGGGCCGCAACCCGGCATAGTGTAGGAACTTCTGGCATGGACAACATGGCGGGCGATTCCTCGCCGAGATCGGCGATCGCTCGGCGGCTGCTGATTCAATCGTCGGCGAGCGGCGAAATCAAACTTCCGGCTGTGCCCGGCATGCTCGACGAGTACGTCACCGTGTGCGGAAAGTTGTTCGGCTCGTTCGGCATCCAGTTCACCGATGACGAACTCGCCCACCTGCGCGGTGTGCTCCGAGAGCAACTCGCGGAGGCGTATCAGGCGTCGTCGCGCTCCCAGATCGTCATCACCTACGGGAAACAGGCGTGTACGCCGGTGGACTACAACATCGCCCCGCGCTGGTTGACGGTCGAGGAGGCCTACGACGACTGGGTCGCCACCCGCGAGCCGCCGCTTTTCGGGACCGAGCCAGACGCGAGAGTCATGATGTTGGCCGCGCAGCGGGGAGACCCGGCACGGTGCCGGGTTCTCGACCTCGGCGCGGGAACGGGCCGTAACAGCCTGGCGCTGGCGCGGCGCGGCCACTCCGTGGACGCCGTCGAGATGACCGAGGGCTTCGCCGAGACCATCGCCCAGCAGGCGCGGCAGGACGGGCTGGACATCCGGGTCCTGCGGCGTGACATCTTCTCCGGCGCCGGCGATCTGCGAACCGACTACGGCCTGATCCTGCTGTCGGAAGTGGTGTCGGACTTCCGCACCACCGAGCAGCTGCGCCGGATCTTCGAGTTGGCCGCGCATTGCCTCCAGGCCGGCGGTTACCTGCTGTTCAACGTCTTCCTGCCCCGCGACGGTTACCTGCTGGACGACGCCGCGCGTCAGTTCGGCCAGCAGGTCTACACGAGCATCTTCACCCGCGGGGAGCTCGCCGCGGCCGCCTCGGCCCTGCCGCTCCACCTGGTCGCAGACGACTCGGTGCACGACTACGAAAAGGCCCATCTGCCCACGGAATCGTGGCCGCCCACTAGTTGGTACGTACGCTGGGTCAACGGCCAGGACGTGTTCGAGGGATCCGCCGGGGACAGCCCGATCGAGATGCGGTGGCTGGTCTACCGCAAAGCGGACTGATAGCCGTAAGTCGCGGAAGAACGCCCCCGGGCAGTACGTTGATCAACGCGGACGAGTTGGCCGGGCGGCCGCGGCGCGCTGGTGACAGCGGGTCGAGGAAAGTCCGGACTTCACAGAGCAGGGTGATTGCTAACGGCAATCCGAGGTGACTCGCGGGACAGTGCCACAGAGAACAGACCGCCGTCGGGTCCAGACTGGTGTTTGGGCCAGGCGGTAAGGGTGAAACGGTGCGGTAAGAGCGCACCAGCATCCCGGGTGACCGGGGTGGCTCGGTAAACCCCACCCGAAGCAAGGCCAAGAGGCCGCGCCGGAGCCTTCGGGCTCAGGGTGCGGCTGCGCAGGCGCTCGAGGGCTGCTCGCCCGAGCCTGCGGGTAGGCCGCTCGAGGCACCCGGCGACGGTGTGCCCAGATGGATGGTCGCCGCCGCGGCGCTTCAGCGCTGCGGAACAGAATCCGGCTTACAGGCCAACTCGTCCGCCCCAACGGGCGCCCGGCCCTACAGCGCCTTGCGCACGCTGCGGCGGAGCGACTTCAGGGCACCATCGAGTTGGTCGCGGCACCGCTGGCTGAGCTCCTCCTCCAGCTGGTACAGCACGCCGTAGGTGAAGGTGTCCTCGCCGGCGGCGTGCGCGGCGTCGGCCTCGGCCAGCAGGTGCGCGCGGCTGACCACGCTGTCCTGATGATCACCCAGCAGGCCCTGGATGTTCTTGGCCCGCGCGGAGACGCCTGCCTCGCCGGTCGCGGCCGCGACATAGCGAAGGCGCTTGGCGGCCTTGCGAACACCGTGCAGCGCCTCGTCCTGCTCGTGCTCGGTGGCGGCCTCCGCGGCGGCCCGCGCGCGCTTTCCCACCCGCTTGTAGCCGGAGGCGATGGTGGCGTGGGGATGCTCCTCGCCCGGCGGTGGCCCGGTGACGACGACGGTGTCCAGGGCGTCGAGAAGCCGGAAGTAGCGCGCCGAGCGCATCGCCTTCAACGAACGGTTGAGCCCCGCCTTGTAGCGTTGCCATCCGCCGTCGACCAACCGCTTGCGAACCGGGCCGCGGACCACCTCGGGCGGCAGCGCGTCGAGGGCGTCGCGGTACCGCTCGGTGAGGACCTCGGCGTCCCGCGCGATGCCCAGAATGCCTGCCAACTCACGCAATTCGCTCAGGATCGTCGCGTCGTCGGTGAGGCCGAACTCCTCCTCCGAGGCCTGCAGCAGGCTGCGGATCTGGCGGATGGTCACCCTCATCTGGTGCACCGCGTCGTCGGCGTCGACGCGAACGGCGCGGTCCCACTCGAGAAGGGCGGCAACCTGTTCGGCCACCGCCCGGTGCACCGGGTCGTCCGGCGCCGGGGGAGCCGCCGGCACCACCGATCCGAGTACCTTCGCCAGCTTCGAGGCGTGGCCGGCCGGTTGCGCCCCGGCCTCCAACAGGCGGTTGGTCAGCCGGTCGATGAGAGCGGTGGCGTCCTTGACCGTGCCGTCGATGAGTTCGAGTTCCCACTCCCGCCACTGTTGCTGGTGGCCGCCGTCCCCGTCGGCGCCGTCGTGTTCGCCGGCGTCGCCGTCGCCTTCGGAGCCGTCGGTCACCCGCCAGGCAGTGACGCGGTCATCGCAGAACTCGGCCAGCGGCGCGCCGTCGGGCCCGTGCAGCAGCGTGACGTCGCGGGCGGTGGAGATGCGGGCGACCGCCTGCAGCGGGCGGTCCCGGACGATCGCCAGCACCATGTCGTGTAGCTCGGCGGGCAGGTCGTGATCCAGGGGCGCGCGCAGTTCGGTGCGGGCCTCGGCGTCGCCGGTGGGCGGCAGCTTGAGGTGCCACCCCGCGTCCGAGCCGCCGCTTCGGCGCCGCAACGTGATCCGGTTGGCGGCCAGGTCATGATGCGCGGTGTCGAAGTAGACCGCCTCCAGGTGCTGGGTCGGCTGGCGCTCCACCCGGGTCACCACGCCCGACATGCCGTCGAACGACGGCGAAAGTCCCGATTCCGGAACGGCGAACTTGCGTTCGAGCTCCACGTGCCGGGAGGACCGCGACCCCTTACCCATGCGCCACAGCGTTGCACACCGAGGTGAACGAGCGGGTCTGGATCAGAAGCTGTGCTCCTCGGCGGGGAAGGCCCCGGTGGCCACCTCGTCGGCGTACTGCCGGGCCGCGCGGCGCAGCTCGCCGCCGACGTCGCCGAACCGCTTGACGAATTTCGCGGTCTTGCCGGAGGTCAGACCGGCCATGTCCTGCCAGACCAGCACCTGGGCATCGCAGCTCGGGCCGGCGCCGATTCCGATGGTGGGGATCGTCAGCTTGCCGGTGATCTGGGTGGCCAGCTCCGCGGGCACCATCTCCATCACGACGGCGAAGGCGCCCGCCTCCTGCACGGCGATCGCGTCGGCGATCGTCTGCTCAGCGGCGTCACCGCGGCCCTGCACGCGGAAACCGCCGAGCCCGTTGACGCTCTGGGGGGTGAAGCCGATATGAGCCATCACCGGGATGCCGGCAGCGGTGAGCGTGGCGATCTGATCGGCCACCCGCTCGCCGCCCTCCAGCTTGACCGCGTGCGCGCCGGCCTCCTTGAAGAACCGGGTGGCGGTCGCCAGTGCCTGGGCCGGGCCGCCCTCGTAGCTGCCGAACGGAAGGTCAGCGACCACCAGCGCGTGCTGGGCCCCGCGGACGACACCGCGCACCAGCGGGATGAGCTCGTCGACGCTGACCGGGACGGTGGTGTCGTAGCCGTAGACCACGTTCGCCGCCGAATCACCCACCAGCAGGACCGGAATGCCGGCCTCGTCGAAGAGGCGGGCGGTGGAGAAGTCGTAGACGGTGAGCATGGCCCACCTGTGGCCCTCGGTCTTCATCCGCTGCAAGTGGTGGGTGCGGATCTTGGTCAGCGTCGGCCCGGACGGCGTGGCGGCCGCGGAGCCGTAGATCGTCTGCTCGGACTGTGCGTGCAGTGTCCCGTTGGACATGGTTGGTCCCCAGTGTTCGTCGGATCGATCCTCGTGGCCCTGTGGCAGGGTCCCCGGGTTCGCGTGACACCCTCAAGTCTGCCACCGCGAGTCGCATACCCAAATCCCGCACAGAGTGCACTTGCTCACACCCCGGCGCGCCTACGATCGAGTGATGCAGCACCTTCAGCGGCTCAGCGGTCTCGACGCGAGCTTCCTGTATCTGGAGACCTCGACCCAGCCACTGCATGTCTGCTCGGTGCTCGAACTGGACACCTCCACCATCCCGGGGGGCTACAGCTTCGACCGTCTGGTCGATGAATTGGCGGTCCGGATCAAGGCCATCCCGAGTTTCCGGGAGAAGCTCAGCAACACCTTCCTCAACCTCGACCACCCGGTGTGGGTGGAGGACGAGGAGTTCGACGTCCATCGCCACGTGCACCGGATCGGCCTGCCGGCGCCCGGCGGAAGGACCGAACTCGGAGAGGTGTGCGGACACCTGGCCGCGCTGCCGCTGGACCGGCGCCGGCCGCTGTGGGAGATGTGGGTCATCGAAGGTCTCGACGGGTCCGACGCCCGCGAGGGCGGCCGGCTGGCGGTCATGACCAAGGTGCACCACGCCGCGGTCGACGGGGTCACCGGCGCCAACCTGATGTCGCAGCTGTGCAGCGTCGAGCCCGATGCCCCGGCGCCCGAGGCGGTCGACGCCGCGAGCAGCGACGTCAACCCGCTGCGCATCGCGCTCGGCGGCCTGGGACGGTTTGCCAGCCGCCCGATCAGCCTGGCCACCAGCGTCCTGCCGGCCACGGTCACGACCGTGGTCGACACCGTCCGCCGGGCGGTGGGCGGCCGCGCGATGGCCAACCCGTTCGCCGCGCCGCAGACCCCCTTCAACGGCAGCATCACGTCGCGCCGCAATGTGGCGTTCACCCAGCTCGACCTGGCCGACGTCAAGACCGTCAAGGATCACTTCGGGGTCAAGGTCAACGACGTGGTGATGGCCCTGGTGTCCGGGGTGCTGCGCCGCTATCTGATCGACCGCGACGAGCTGCCGGAGTCGACGCTGGTGGCGATGGTCCCGGTGTCGGTGCACGATCGCTCCGACCGCCCGGGCCGCAACCAGGTGTCCGGGATGTTCTCCAGCCTGCACACCGAGATCGACGACGCGGGCCAGCGGTTGATGGCCATCGCCGAAGGCAACACGGTGGCCAAGGAGCACAGCTCGGCCATCGGCGCCACGCTGCTGCAGGACTGGAGTCAGTTCGCCGGTCCCGCGGTGTTCGGCGTGGCCATGCGGGTGTACGCCCGCACCAAGCTGACCGAGTCCCGGCCGGTGCACAACCTGGTGGTGTCCAACGTGCCCGGCCCGCAGATCCCGCTGTACTTCCTCGGGGCCAAGGTCGAGGCGCTGTATCCGCTGGGTCCGATCTTCCACGGCGCGGGCCTGAACATCACCGTCATGTCGCTCGACGGCAAGCTCAACGTCGGGCTGATCTCCTGCCCGGAACTGCTGCCGGACCTGTGGGACATGGCCGACGGCTTCACCGCGGGCATGGCTGAATTGCTCGCGGCCACCAAGGCCAAACGCCGCGGCCGCTCGTAAGGGTCGCCCACCAGGCATATTCGGCATCCATGGCAGCATGATGGCCATGAGGCTGCATCAACGCCCCCGTGTTCTGCGCACCGCGCTGGTGCTTCCCGCTGTGGCCGGACTGCTGTCCGCCAGCGCCGGATGCAGCATGGTGGTCGCCGGGAAGGCGGTTCTGGCCGAGCCCCAGATCGGACAGCCGGTGTCGTGGGGGCCCTGTCAGAAGGGCGGCGGCGGCGGGGACGCGCTGCCGATCCCGGCGGGTGCGCAGTGCGGCAAGATCGCCGTCCCGGTCAACTACGACAAGCCCGACGACGCCCAGGCCACCATCGCGCTGATCCGGTTCCGGGCCACCGGCGAGAAGATCGGCTCGCTGATCATCAATCCCGGCGGCCCCGGGGAGTCCGGCATCGAGGCGGCCAGCAGCCTGGTCGAGGGGCTGCCCACGCAGGTGCGGCAGCGCTTCGACCTGGTGGGCTTCGACCCGCGCGGGGTGGGCGCCTCCACCCCGGCGCTGTGGTGCAATTCCGACGAGGACAATGACCGGTTGCGGGCCGACCCGCAGGTCGACTACAGCCCGGCGGGCGTCGACCGCATCGAGAAGACGACGAAGGAATTCGTCCAGCGCTGTGTCGACAAGATGGGCACCGAATTCCTGGCGAACGTCGGAACCACCAGTGTCGCAAAGGATCTCGATGCGCTGCGGGCCGCGGTCGGCGACGACAAGCTGAACTATCTGGGCTACTCCTACGGCACCCGGATCGGGGCGGCCTACGCCGAGGCGTACCCGGACAAGGTCCGCGCCATGATCCTCGACGGCGCGGTGGATCCCAACGCCGACCCGATCCAGGCCGACATCGACCAGGCCCAGGCCTTCCAGAAGGCGTTCGACGACTACGCCGCCGACTGCGCCAAGGATCCGGCGTGCCCGCTGGGCACCGACGCGGCCAAGGCCGTCGCCGTCTACCGCGGTCTGGTGGACCCGCTGGTGGACAAGCCGCTCAAGACCAAGGACCCGCGCGGCCTGGCCTACAGCGACGCGATCGTCGGCACCATCATGGCGTTGTATTCGCCGAATCTCTGGCGGCACCTGACCCAGGGGCTCACCGAGATGACCAAGGGCCGCGGCGACACCATGCTGGCGCTGGCGGACATGTACATGCGGCGGGATGCCGAGGGGCACTACACCAACGCCACCGACGCCCGGGTCGCTGTCAACTGCGTGGATCAGCCGCCGGTCAACGACCGGGACAAGGTGGTGGCCGAGGACAAGCGGCTGCGCGAGGTGGCGCCGTTCATGAGCTACGGCGAGTTCACCGGCCACGCCCCAATGAGCACCTGCGCCTTCTGGCCGGTGCCCGCCACCAGCACCCCGCACACCGCAAAGGCCCCCGGGCTGCCGCCGGTGCTGGTGATCTCCACCACGGGTGACCCGGCGACGCCGTACCAGGCCGGTGTCGATCTGGCCAAGCAACTCGGCGGAGCGCTGTTGACGTTCAAGGGAACTCAGCACACGGTGGCATTCCAGGGTGAGCAGTGCGTCGACGACTATGTCGCGGCCTATCTGGTCGACCTGAAGCTGCCGCCGGCCGGAGCGACCTGCTAGGGCGACGACGATGCCGAGCGCCGGCAGGCGCGAGGAGGAGGAGTCGACGAATCAATCGAACTCCCGGGCCGCAGCTGTTCTGATACCGAGGTGTGACCGTCGGGCGATGCTCTGGTGGTCTGCGCCGTGACACGATGGCGGCCATGAAGCGCGCGAGTCTGGCCGGCTCCCCGGACCAGTCCCCGAGTCGCTTCGCTCCTGCCCGCCGGACCGTGTTCTCCGCGGTTCTTGGCGGCCTGCTGACCATGGGTGCCGTCCCCGTGCCGGTCTTCGCCACACCCAGTGCCGGTCAGACGGCGCCACTGGCCTGGGGCGGCTGCGACCGGTTCGTCACCGACACCTACCTGCCCACCGCCCAGTGCACCACGGTGCCGGTCCCCATCGACGAAGCGAATCCCGCTGGGCCGCAAGCGAACCTGGCAGTCATCAAGATTCCCGCCCGCGGCAACCGGATCGGCGTGCTGTTGATGAACCCCGGCGGCCCCGGGGCCTCAGCGGTGGACTCGGTGGTCAATCTGGCCGACTCGCTGTCGGGCAGCCCGATCACCGAGCACTTCGACCTCGTCGGCTTCGACCCGCGCGGTGTCGGGCACTCCACGCCGGAATTGCGTTGCCTCTCCGATGCCGAGCAGGACGCCTGGCGCCGCGAGTCGATGGTGGACTACAGCCCGGCCGGGGTGGCGGCCATCGAGGCGCTCAACCGCGAGATGGCCCAGAAGTGTGTCGACCGGATGGGCAAGGCGTTCCTGGAGACCGTCGGAACCGCCTCTGCCGCAAAGGATATGGACGCAGTCCGCGAGGCTCTCGGTGAGGACCAGATCAACTATCTGGGCTACAGCTACGGCACCCAGCTGGGCACGGCCTACCTGGAGCGCTTCCCGAAACGCGTGCGCACCATGGTGCTCGACGGCGCTATCGACCCCGACCAGAACCCACTGGACTCCCTGGTCGAGCAAATGGCCGGCTTCCAGGTCGCGTTCGACGACTACGCCGCGGACTGCGCGAAGTCGGCGGCCTGCCCGCTGGGCACCGACCCGGCCCAGTTCGTCAACCGCTACCACCAACTGGTGAACCCACTGGTGGACAAGCCGGGCCCGACGTCGGACCCCCGCGGCCTGAGCTACTCCGATGCGATCACCGGAACCATCAACGCGCTCTACACCCCGCATTACTGGAAGTACCTGACCAGCGGCCTGCTCGGGCTGCAGCGCGGCTCGGACGCCGACGACCTGCTGATGCTGGCCGACGACTACGAGGGCCGCGACGACAACGGGCACTACAGCAACGGGCAGGACGCCTTCAACGCGATCCGGTGCGTGGACACCCCGACCTCCAGCGACCCGGCGGTGTGGGCGCAGGTGGACAAGCAGATCCGCCAGCGGGCGCCGTTCCTGTCCTACGGCCAGTTCACCGGCTACGGCCCGCGCGACCTCTGCGCCCTCTGGCCGGTGCCGCCGACGTCGACTCCGCACGTCGTCGCCCCGGCGCCGGCGGGCAGCGTCGTGGTCGTCTCCACCACCCACGACCCGGCGACCCCGTACCAGGCCGGCGTGGACCTCGCCCGGCAGTTGCACGCGCCGTTGATCACCTACGACGGAACCCAGCACACCGCGACGTTCAACGGGGACTCCTGCGTCGACGACGCGGTGGTCGCCTACTTCGTCGACCGCACCGTGCCCGGCAACCTGACCTGCTGACGGCCGGGCGCGAAAAGGCTTAGCCGGCTCCGCCGGGACCGCCCCCACCGGGGCCACCGCCGCCACCGGGGCCACCGCCCCCGCCGGGCAAATTGCCTCCCGGAGGTGGATCGGACGGCCTGGTGGACACCGGCGCCTCGGTGGTGTTGAGCTGCTCCCCGCAGGTGACGCCGTTCAGCAGATCGCCGGGGTCATTACCCGCGCAGTACGGGGGCGGTGTGGGGTCCGGTTCGGCTTGAGCGGGTATCGCCGCCAAGCCGGTTAGCGCTCCGATCGCCGCGATCACGCCAAGAAGCTGTCTCATCAGCGGAACTCCTTTGCTGGGGCTGACGCTAACAGGGCTGACGGAAGCAAATCCGTCTTTTCGTCGAGATCTCCGCGTGCTGATCCTGGAAAACAGCGAGACGGTACTGCAAACGGTGGGTCGCGCGCTGGATGCGGTCATGGAGGTCAACGGTCCGTTCAGGGGGCTGCGCGCCGAGCCCGCGGCGGGCTGACTCACTGCTCTCTAGCTGCCGAAACGGTGCTCGCACGGATACCTGCGGGTGCCGTCGCCGTAACACATAGTTAACACCCGCTGCCTACGCTCGCGTCATGGACCGCCAAAAGGAATTCGTCCTGCGCACGCTCGAGGAACGTGACATCCGGTTCGTCCGGCTGTGGTTCACCGATGTGCTCGGATACCTGAAGTCGGTCGCGATCGCCCCGGCTGAACTCGAGGGCGCCTTCGAGGAGGGCATCGGATTCGACGGTTCGTCGATCGAGGGCTTCGCCCGCGTCTTCGAGTCCGACACCGTCGCCCGGCCCGACCCGTCGACGTTCCAGGTCCTGCCGTGGACGACCAGCGCCGGCCAGCATCATTCGGCGCGGATGTTCTGCGACATCACCATGCCCGACGGGTCGCCGTCGTGGGCCGACAGCCGTCATGTGCTGCGCCGCCAGCTCGCCAAGGCCAGCGATCTCGGCTTTTCCTGCTACGTGCACCCGGAGATCGAGTTCTTCCTGCTCGAGCCCGGCCCCTACGACGGCAGCGTGCCGGTCCCGGCCGACAACGGCGGCTACTTCGACCAGGCCGTGCACGATTCGGCGCCGAACTTCCGCCGTCACGCCATCGACGCCCTCGAGCAGATGGGCATCTCGGTGGAGTTCAGCCACCACGAGGGCGCACCGGGCCAGCAGGAGATCGACCTGCGCTACGCCGACGCGCTGTCCATGGCCGACAACGTGATGACGTTCCGCTACGTGGTCAAGGAGGTGGCGCTCGCCGAGGGCGTGCGGGCGTCGTTCATGCCCAAGCCGTTCGCACAGTATCCGGGTTCGGCCATGCACACCCACATGAGCCTCTTCGAAGGGGAGACCAACGCCTTCCACAGCCCCGATGACCCGCTGCAACTCTCCGATGTGGCCAAGTCGTTCATCGCCGGGATCCTCGAGCACGCCAGCGAGATCAGCGCAGTCACCAACCAGTGGGTGAACTCCTACAAGCGGCTGGTGCACGGGGATGAGGCCCCGACGGCGGCGTCCTGGGGCGCGGCGAACCGCTCGGCGCTGGTGCGCGTTCCGATGTACACCCCGCGCAAGGCTTCCTCGCGCCGCATCGAGGTCCGCAGCCCCGACTCCGCCTGCAACCCCTATCTGGCCTTCGCCGTGCTGCTGGCCGCCGGCCTGCGGGGCATCGAGAAGAACTACGTGCTCGGCCCGCAGGCCGAGGACAACGTCTGGAGGCTGACCCCCGAGGAGCGCCGGGCGATGGGCTACCGGGAACTGCCGTCGAGCCTCGGCGTTGCGCTGGGGGAGATGGAGAACTCCGAACTGGTCGCCGAAGCGCTCGGCGAGCACGTCTTCGACTACTTCCTGCGCAACAAGCGCGCGGAGTGGGAGGAGTACCGCAGCAACGTGACTCCGTTCGAGCTGAAGCACTACCTGTCGCTGTAGCTGATTACCCGTCTCCTCAGCGGGACTCGTTCCTCGTCCCGCATCGTCGTTGGGCTAGCGTCAAGGGCGTGTCCAAGCCCACGACCGAGCGCTCCCGCCTGCCCAGCGTCGGCCGGCTGGGCCTGGTCGAGCGGTCGGCTCCGGCGCATCTGGCCACCCTCGGCTGGGACACCGAATCCGGAATCGAGGTGCTGTGGTCGCTGTCGCGATCCCCGGACGCCGACGTCGCCCTGCACACCCTGGTCCGGCTCTCCGAGGCGCTCGGCGCGGACTGGGCCGAACTGGACGCCGCGGTGCGCAGGGACTCCTCGCTGCGCGGCCGGCTGTTCGCGGTGGTCGGTTCGTCGCTGGCCTTAGGTGACCACCTGGTCGCCAACCCGGGTGCCTGGCGCCTGCTGCAGGGCGACCTCCGGCTACCCGAACCCCAAGACCTCCGCCGGGCCTTCTCCGGCGTCATCGCCGAATTCGGTACGGAGCCAACGGTTGTCGTGCCGCGGCTGCGCACCGCCTACCGCGACCAGTTGATGATCCTGGCCGCACTGGACCTCGCGCCCACCGTGGAGAACGAGCCGGTGCTGGCGTTCCCGACGATCGGCGCGCACCTGTCCGATCTGGCCGACGCCGCGCTGAACGCCGCCCTGCAGGTGGCCGTCGCCAACGTCTGCGGGGAGGGCGAGGACCCGCCCCGGCTGGCCGTCATCGCGATGGGCAAATGCGGCGCGCGCGAACTGAATTACGTCAGCGACGTCGACGTCATCTTCGTCGGCGAGAACGCCGAGCCGACCGTCACGCGGATCGCCGGGGAGATGATGCGCCTGGCCTCGGAGGCGTTCTTCGAGGTGGATGCCGCGCTGCGCCCGGAGGGCAAGGCCGGGGCCCTGGTCCGCACGCTGGAGTCCCATATCGCCTACTACCAGCGCTGGGCCAAGACCTGGGAATTCCAGGCGCTGCTGAAGGCGCGCCCCGCCGTCGGGGACGCCGAGTTGGGCCGGCGCTACGTCGACGCGCTGATGCCGATGGTCTGGACGGCTTGTGAGCGTGAGGATTTCGTCCCCGAGGTCCAGGCCATGCGCCGGCGGGTGGAGTCCCTGGTGCCCGCCGGCCAGCGCGACCGCGAGATCAAGCTGGGCACCGGCGGCCTGCGCGACGTCGAGTTCGCCGTGCAGCTGCTCCAACTCGTGCACGGCCGCACCGACGATTCGCTGCACGTCGCGTCCACCGTCGACGCGCTGGCGGCCCTGGGCGCCGGCGGATACATCGGCCGCGACGACTCGGCCAACCTCACCGCCTCCTACGAGTTCCTCCGGCTGCTCGAGCACCGGCTGCAGTTGCAGCGGCTCAAGCGGACTCATCTGCTGCCCGCCCCCGACGACGACGAGGCGCTGCGCTGGCTGGCGCGTGCGGCGCACATGCGCCCGGACGGCAGACACGACTCCCTCGGGGTGCTGCGCGAGGAACTCAAGCGGCAGAACGTCCGCGTCTCCAAACTGCACGCCAAGCTCTTCTACCAACCGCTGCTGGAGTCGGTGGGGCCGTCGCTGGGCTTCGCGGCGGGCCTTTCCCCGGAGGCCGCCGAACGACAGCTCGCCGCACTGGGCTACGAGGGGCCGCAGAGCGCCCTGACGCACCTGGCCGCTCTGGTGAACTCCAGCGGCCGGCGCGGGCGGGTGCAGGCGGTGCTGCTGCCGCGGCTGCTGGACTGGCTGTCGGACACGCCCGATCCGGACAGCGGCCTGCTGGCTTACCGGCGGATCAGTGAGGCGCTGTCCGACCACCGCTGGTACCTGTCCACGCTGCGCGACGAGAGCGCGGTCGCCAAACGGCTGATGCGGGTGCTCGGCACGTCGGCGTTCGTGCCCGACCTGCTGATGCGGGCGCCCGAGGTGATCCAGCAGTACGCCGACGGGCCCACGGGCCCGAAGCTGCTCGACGTCGACCCCGACGGGGTGGCGCGGGCGCTGATCGCCTCGGCCGGGCGGCACGCCGACCCGGGGCGGGCCATCGCGGCCGCGCGCACCCTGCGCCGGCGCGAACTCGCCCGGGTGGCCTCGGCCGACCTGCTCGGCATGCTCGACGTCGAACAGGTCTGTGCCGCACTGACTTCGGTGTGGGTGGCCGTGCTGCAGTGCGCCCTGGAGGCGGTGATCCGCGCCAACACGCCGGCCGGGGGAGCGCCCGCCGCCATCGCGGTGATCGGGATGGGCCGGCTCGGCGGGGGAGAGCTCGGCTACGGCTCGGACGCCGACGTGATGTTCGTCTGCGATCCGGCCGAGGGCGCCGACGAGACCACCGCGGTGAAGTGGTCGGTCTCGATCGCCGAACAGGTGCGTGCGCTGCTCGGCTCGCCCAGCGACGACCCGCCGCTGGAGGTCGACGCCAACCTGCGCCCGGAGGGCCGCAACGGTCCGCTGGTGCGCACGTTGGCCTCGTATTCGAACTACTACGGGCAGTGGGCCCAGCCCTGGGAAATCCAGGCACTGCTGCGAGCCTGCCCGGTGGCCGGGGACGACGACCTGGGCGTGCGGTTCATGGCGATGGCCGACCGCATCCGCTATCCGCAGGGCGGGATCTCGCCGGACGCGGTGCGCGAGATCCGCCGCATCAAGGCCCGCGTCGACGCCGAGCGGCTGCCCCGCGGCGCGGATCCCAACACCCACACCAAACTGGGCCGCGGTGGTCTGGCCGACGTCGAATGGACGGTTCAGCTGCTGCAGTTGCGGCATGCTCACGAGGTGCCCGCGCTGCAGAACGCCTCGACGCTGGCCGCGCTGGACACCATCTGCGAGGCGGAACTCATCCCGTGCGAGGACGTCGCCCTGTTGCGGGAAGCCTGGATCACCGCGACCCGCGCCCGCAACGCGCTGGTGCTGGTCCGCGGCCGGCCCACCGACCAGCTGCCGGGGCCGGGTCGCCAACTCAACGCCGTCGCCGTCGCCGCCGGCTGGGCGGGCGGGGACGGCGGGGAATTCCTGGACAACTACCTGCGCGTCACCCGGCGCGCGAAGGCCGTTGTGAACAAGGTCTTCGGGGGTTGAGCGTGCCGGTGGACCACTGGGAAGGCCAACTCGTCAGCGCCGAGGAGTTTGACCGGTTGGAGGACATGTACCGGCCGCTGGCTCAGGCGGTGCGTGACCTGATCGACGCCACCGTGCGCACCGGCGCGGACGAGTCGACCATCCGCGCGGCCGCCGAGACGATCGAGACGGTGACCGCGACGCTTCAGCCGCTGAACTCCGAGGGGTGGCAGGCCATCCGGCACGCCGACACCGGCCGGCCCATCCTGTTCACCAATCCCGCTGCGGGAGGACGTAATCCGGTGGCTCCGCCGATGGTGATCCACCATGGTCCCGACGGCCGCTGTCGCAGTGACTTCACGCTCGGGGCGCCCTACGAGGGACCGCCGGGAATGGTTCACGGCGGCATCGCGGCGCTGGTGCTCGACCACCTGCTCGGGGAGGCCGCCAGCGGCGGTCTGACCAAGCCGCGGTTCACCGGCACCATCACGCTGAAGTACCTGCGCGGAACGCCGCTGGGTCCGGTGCACGCCGAAGCGTTCATCGATCGCGTAGAGGGACCCAAGACCTACGCTCGCGGTTTCATCAGCGATGCGCAGGGCCCGACCGTGGAGGCCGAGGGGATCTTCATCACCCCGGCCTGGGCCCGCGAGACCGACAGCGGGGAGACCGCCTCATGAAGTTCTACGTGAGCAGCGCGTTCCTGAGCACCGCGGAACTTGTCGAGATCGCCCGCGCCGCAGACGAACTCGGCTACGAGGGCATCGCGATCCCCGACCACGTGGTCAACCTGGAGACGCTGAAGACGCCCTACCCGTACACCCCGGACGGCCAGCGCCGCTGGCAGCCGTTCACCGACTGGCCCGATCCATGGGTGCTCGTCGGAGCAATGTCGGCCGTCACCGAGCGGCTGAAGTTTGTGACCACGGTCTACATCCCGGCCATGCGGGACCCGTATTCGGCCGCCAAGGCCATCGGCACCGCCGCCTGCCTGTCGGGCGGGCGGGTGGAACTCGGGATCGGAGTCGGCTGGTGCGAGGAGGAGTTCGATCTGCTTGGCCAGTCGTTCGCCAAGCGCGGCAAGCGGACCGACGAGATGCTCGAACTCATGAAGGCGCTCTGGCAGCCCGGGTGGACGGAGTTCGAGGGCGAGTTCTACAGCACTCCGCGACTGGAGATGACTCCCACGCCGCCGCCCATCCCGGTCTATTCCGGTGGGCTGTCCGATATCGCGCTGCGCCGGGCGGCGCGCAACGACGGCTGGATCGGTGATCTGATCGGGCTGGAGCAGGCCACCGCTTCGGTGAACCGGATCCGGGAGCTGAGAGCCGAAAAAGGCTTGGGCATGGACGATTTCACCGTCATCACCCCGCTGGTCGACGCCTACCTGCCGGAGCACTACCGGCGTGCGGAAGAAGCCGGCATCTACGCCGTCCTGACGATGCCTTGGGTGTTCTACTGCGGACCGAACGGCTCACTGCCGGAGAAGATCGACGGGATGCGGCGGTTCCGCAAGGACCTCGCTCTCGACTCCTAGGAGCCGACCCGCGGCCGCAGCCGCAACCCGTCTGCCATCCACCCGATGCTGCCGTCGGCTCTGCGCACGAACGGGATTCGCACGCCGCCCGCCACGGCGAGATCGGGTGCGGTGAAGCTCACCGACACCGGCTCGGCGGGCGGCGCGGCGAAGGCCGGCCGCCATGCCCCCGGAGCCGGCGTCAGTTCCGCCGCCTTCTCCAGGGACTGCCCGTCGATCCGGAACGTCGTGGTCTGGCCGGGGTCGACGTAGCGGCCGGCGTAGGCACTCAACTGGTCTTCGGAGAGATCGATCGTCTCGATCTCGGCGGGGGCGAGCAGTGACCGCATCAGCCCGACCCGCCCCGCCAGCGCGGTCAGTCCGGGATAGCCGGCCAGTGCCGCATCGAGGGCGGCCAGCGCGACCGGGGCACCCGGCTGACCGTTGAGCAGGACGACGAATGCGAAGCGGTGTTCGGGAACCGCGAGCAGGACGGCGTGCTGACCGGAGGTGTCGCCGTTGTGGGAGATGACGGTCAGGCCGGCGACGTTTTCGACGAACCAGCTGCGTCCCATATGCAAGCCCAGCCCGGGAACGCTCACCGCCGGCTCCTGCATGGCGCGAAGGCTTTCGGGTTTGAGCAGTGGAGTCACCGGCTGCTCTCCGAGGTGTAACCGCGCGTAGCGCAACACGTCCCGGGTGGTCGACCACAGGCCCCCAGCCGGGTCGACACAGCGTGGCAACCACACCGGCGTTTGCACCAGCACGGCATCCTGGCCGTTGACCGGCATGGCGGTATGGCCGTCGGCGTAGCGACGGTCGAGCACTGCCGCCCTGTCCAGCATGGTGTCGCGCAGACCGAGCGGGTCCAGGAGCAGGCGCGGCATGGCGGTATGGAACGTGGCCCCGGTGGCGACCTCGATCAGCCGGCCCAACAGCTGGAATGCCGAGTTGCTGTAGGAGAACAGCTCGCCGCAGCCGAAGAGTTGCGGCTGGTCGGGAAGTCGGTGCTCGACGTAGCGGGAGAGGACGCCGTCGTCGTCCCCGTCGTCGAAGACCTCGTCGCTGAACCAACCGGCGGTGTGCTCGAGGAGGTTGGCCACCGTCACCGATGCGGCGATCGCTTCGTCGGCCAACCGCAGGTCCGGGATGTAGCGGCGTACCGGGGCACCGAGGGACAGCAGCCCTTCGTCGATCAGTCGCCAGATCGCCGTCGCGGTATAGGTCTTGGTGACCGATGCGATCTGGAACAGCGTCTCGGGTGTGACCGGCCGCAGTGACGCCAGGCTTTCCAGCCCGACTGTGACGTGTTCCTCACGGCCGTCCGCGAGAATTCCGAGCGCAGCACCCGGGATACGGGAATCCCGCATGGCGGTGACGAGGGCTTCGGTGACCGCACGGAAGCGCGGTGAGGCGTCCTCGGCGTGATCCGGCGCTAGCCCCATGGGCACACCCTAGCGGTGCAGTCACGGATTGCAGGCCGGGCACTCGGCTGGATCAGCTGTACCTCGCACAGTTCGGCTCTGCCGGTGTGCGCACGCCGCGCAGGCGTGAATCTCGTTGCGGCGCAGCACAGTAGGGGTATCACAGAACCGGCACGGCAAACCGGATTCGGCCGCGACACGACCGAATCCCGGTGCGCCGCAGGCCGGACACGGTGTGGCGAGGCGCCGCGCCATGGTCTCTGCGAGCGCCGACAGGATCCGCCGGCGGCTCGGGTTGTGGTGTGCCCGCAGGTCCGGTTCGACCACGGCCAGGCCGTCGGGGGATGCCGCGACCGCCGTCTCGATCGCCGATCGCAGGGCGGCGACGGCGTTGACGCCCTTGATGATCGTTCCGTCCGCGCCCGCCGGACGCACGATCAGCCCCTGTGCGGGCAGTCCGTTCACCAGCGCGGGCGCCAGGTCGTCCTGGCGTGAAACCCGTTGCGCGACTCCCGGAACCGACGGTGTCCGGTAACCCTCGACGATCTCGATACCGGCGACGTCGTCGCGGAACAGCAGTATCTCCTCATGGCCCGGCCATCCGCCCGGCAGCGGCCCGTAGCTGGCCTCGCTCGCGACCCCGTATGGCAGCCCGGTGACGCTCATCGCGAGGGTGGCCTTGGCGCGGGCGGCCTCCAGTGGGGCGCCGGTGCGGGCCACCTCGCCGGTGAAGGTGCCGAACCGGTCGGTGTCCACCGGAGGCGTCGTCAACGCGGCGCCGAGGACGCGACGGAAGGCCGGCGCGAACTGATGCTGTTTGCCGTGTTTGGTCCCTACGGCGACAACCCGCCCCCGGTAGGGCGTGGGCTCAGCGGCTGTGAGCTCCGACCTGCTCATGGAGCACCTCGAGAATCTCGCCGACGCGGTGGCCGTGCTCCAGCGGATGGCGCAGCGGCCGGTCGGGGCGGACCCGGTAGGAATTCCGCCGGCCCTCGCGCAGTCGTTCCAGGTAGCCGGCGTCGACCAGCTCGCTGACAATGCGCTGCGCGGCGCGCTCCGTGACGCCCACTCGTTCCGCCACATCCCGCAGTCGCAGGCCCGGGTCGCGGGCGATGCACACCAGGGCATGGGCGTGGTTCGTCAAGAACGTCCACTCGGCCATACCAAGAGTCTACTTTTGGCCACCGCTTTTGGTTGCATCGGCATGCAGGCTGTTGGGTGTGACGAAAGTTCATTCAGGAAGTTTGACACATGTAGTGCAACATACGTAATATGCATCGCATGTTGACCACGACGGCGAGCGGCCTCCTCACGGCCGCGGTGATAGGGCCGACGGCAATCGCCGCGGCGGCATTTCTGTTCGGACCTCGCGCCCCGCGGCGCTTCGCTCAGGCCGGCGCTGCGGTGGCCGGCGCCGGATTCCTCGCCTCGGTGGCGCTGGCGGTGGTGTCGGGTGGCGACGGAGTCGCGACAGGCGACTTCGCCGTCGACCGGCTCTCGGCGGTCCTGCTGCTGCTGATCTTCGGAGTCAGCGGGATCGTCCAGGCCTTCGGCGTCCGCTACCTGGCCGGCGACCCCCGGCAGTCCTGGTTCGTCGCCGGCGCGGGCCCGCTCACCTCGGCCTCGGCCGGACTGGCCACCGCCAGCACTCTGATCACCTTGGCCGCCTGCTGGACCCTGGCGGGCGCCGCCCTGTGCCTGCTGCTGGGCACCTACTCCCACCTGCCCGCCGCGCGCGACGGGGTCCGCCGGACCGCCATCGCCTTCGTGATCGGCGACCTGGCGCTGTGGGCGGCCGTCCTCACCGCGACCGCGACGTGGGGCACCGTCGACCTCCGGGATGCGGGCCAGTTCGGCGGGCCGCTGGTGCCGGTGCTGGGAGTGCTGGTGGTCATCGCCGCGCTCTCCCGGTCCGCGCAGGTGCCCTTCCACCGCTGGCTGCCGGCCACCCTGGCCGCCCCGACCCCGGTCTCGGCGATGCTGCACGCGGGCGTGGTCAACGCCGGCGGCATCCTGCTGATCCGGATGGCGCCGCTGGCCTCCGACGACCTGGCCCGCGCGCTGACCATCGGCGCCGGTGCGGCCACCATGCTCTACGGGGCGGCGGTCATGCTGGTCAAGCCGGACGTCAAAGGCGCGCTGGCGCACTCGACGACGGCCCAGATGGGCTTCATGATCCTGACCTGCGGCCTGGGTCTGTGGGCTGCGGCGGTGATCCACCTCGTCGCGCACGGCTTCTACAAGTCGACTCTGTTCCTGTCGTCGGGCTCGGCGGTCGCGGCGAGCCGGCGCCACGAGTCGGTGCCGGCGGCGGCCCGGCCCGGCCGCGGCCGCGCGCTGGCGAACATCGCCGCCGCGGTCGCGGTACCGGCCGCGGCTTTGGCCGCCGCCCTGGCGGTGATCCCCGCGGCGTCGGGCAGCCACGCGTCCGAGCAGGCGCTGCTGGCCTTCGCCTGGGTCACCGGCGGCGCCGCGACCTGGGGCTGGCTGCGGTGGCGCCCGGGGGTGGGCGCGGTGATCCGGGCCGCGGCCTTCCTGATCCCGGCCGCGATCGCCTACGTCGCGGTGATCACCGCGGTGGGCGACTACCTGGCCCCCGCGATGCCCGCCGAGTCGCTGCCCATCGCCGCGGTCTGGGCCGTCACCATCGGCGCCCTGATCCTGTTGGGCGGGCTGGCGGCCATTCGCCTGGCCCCCGGCGCCGAGCGCCTGCGTCACGCGGTCTACGCCAATGCCCTTGCCGCCGGCCATATCCCGACCCCGACCTCGACCGCACTTCTGACAGGAGACCGTTCATGACCACGTCCACCGACATCGCCACAAGGCGCGCCAAGCTGCGCACTGATGTGACGCTCGCCGCCCGGGTGGTCCCGACCCACTACCCCCTGGAGACCTTCATCGCCGTCAACCCGCTGGCAGGGCTGGAAGGGATGCCCTTCGAGCAGGCGATCCGCCGGGCCGGCGACCTCTACGGAATGCCGGGAACCCTCGGCGAGGAGGACTTCCGGCGGTACCACCGCGAAGGCCGCATCACCGACGCCGACCTGGACACCGTCCTGCGGAGGCGCTACCCCAACCTCGCCGAGGAGCCCGAGTTGCGCCTCGGGGGGACCAGGCTCACCCCGCTGGAACTGCTGCGAGCCGACCTGATCCACGGGAACGGGGCACCAAAACCTCAGCGCCGCTTCACAACCCGGGCCGAGGAGCAGAACCCGGCCGTCGCCGACGCGGTCGACGCGCAGACCTCGAAGTGGTGCTCGGCATTCTTCGGCGGCGGCGCCTGGCCCATGCCCGGCCGGGAGAAGGGCTTCTATGCGGCCTGGCGCGAACTCGCCGGCGCCGACCGCACGCTGGGCCGCAGCGTACGGCGGGAGCTTCGGCAGCTCGGCGAACGGGCCGACGACGCCATCCTCGATGCGCTCTGCCGGCTGGCGGTCACCGACCAGCAGCGCATCGGATACCTGCAGGCGCACCTCACCCGCATGCCGGGCTGGGCGGCGCACGTGCAGTGGTGCGCCGGGCGGGGCGAGGGCGTCGACGTCCTGGACTACCTGGCGATGCGGCTCACCTACGAGGCGGTCCTGCTCGACGGCAACGGCCGGCGCCGCGGAACCCCGAAGGCCGAGCCAGCCGCGGCGCTCCCGTCGGCCCGGGAGCGGGCCGAGTACCTGGCCGGGGTGGTCGGCCGGGGAGCCACCGAAGACGCCGAGATCACCTCGGCCGCGCGGGTGCTGGCCGCGCTGCCGGTCACCGCGCGGGAGGTGTTGTGGCAGAACGCTTTCGAGGCGCACTACCGCGACGGCCTGCTGGACGTGCTTTCGGCGCCGGCGCAGCCGGGGGGTGACACTCCGGCGCACACCCAAGTGGTCACCTGCATCGACACCCGCTCGGAAGGGTTGCGCCGGCATCTGGAGGCCCTGGGCGGCTACGAGACCCTGGGTTTCGCCGGGTTCTTCGCGGTGGCGATCCGCTACACCGGCATCCTGGGCGGCGCCCCGAGCGACCTGTGCCCGGTGCTGATCTCGCCGAACCACGACATCGTCGAGCGGCCCGCTCCGGACGCCGGTAAGGCGGTCGCCCGCCAGCTGGCCGGCGCCATCGGACTGGCCGGGGCGGAGTCGGCGTTCCACGCGGCCAAGGAGTCCTTCGCAGCGCCCTTCACCCTGGCCGAGGCGGCCGGGTGGGCGGCGGCGCCGCTCTCGGCCGCCAAGACGCTGGTTCCCGCAGTGACGGCCGGGGTGCGCAAGCGGCTTCGCGACGCGGTGGCCCCCGCCGCGCCGACGGTGATCGACCTCGACACCATGCCGCAGAACGAGCAGGTGCTCTTCGCGCAGGTGGCGTTGACGACGATGGGCCTCACCCGGGGCTTCGGCCGGCTGGTGGTGCTGTGCGCCCATGGCAGCACCACCGAGAACAACCCGTACCAGGCCTCGCTGGACTGCGGCGCCTGCGGCGGGCAGGCCGGAGCGCCCAACGCGCGCACGGCGGTGGCGATCCTGAACCGGGCGGAGGTGCGGTCCGGGCTGCGCAGCCTGGGCATCGACATCCCGGCGGACACCCTGTTCGTCGCCGCCCAGCACGACACCGCCGTCGACCGGGTCACGCTGCTCGACTCGCACCTGATCCCGGCGGAGTATCGCGGCGACCTCGAGCGGCTCGACCGTGACCTGAAGCAGGCCGGCGCCGAGCTGGCCGCCGAGCGCTGCAGCCTGCTCCCGGGAGCCGGGCGGCGCCTGTCGCCCCGGCGGGCGGCCCGCCACGTGACGGCCCGCTCGTCGGACTGGGCGCAGGTCTACCCGGAGTGGGGACTGGCCGGCAACGCCGCCTTCATCGTCGCGCCGCGGTCGGTGACCCGGGGAATCGACCTGCAGCGCAGGACATTCCTGCACTCCTACGACGCCGAGGTGGACACCGACGGTTCCGCGCTGGAGACCATCCTGACCGCGCCGCTGGTGGTCGCGCAGTGGATCAACTGCCAGTACTACTTCTCCACCGTGGCGCCGCAGGTCTTCGGAGCGGGCACCAAGACGATCCACAACGTCGTCGGGACAGCGGGCGTGATCGCCGGGCACAACGGCGACCTGCAACTCGGACTGCCATGGCAGTCGGTGTCCGACGGAGAGCGCCTCCTCCACGAGCCGCAGCGTCTGCTGGCGGTGGTGCAGGCGCCGCTGACGCGCATCGACGAGATCGTCGGGCGCAACCCGATTCTGCAACAGCTGTTCGGCAACGACTGGGTCGCCGTGGCGGCCCGGGAGCATCCGGGTGAGCCGTGGCAGCGCTGGACCCGGGCGGGCTGGCGACCCTGGAGTGAAACCCCAACGAGTGACCGCATTTTCAACGAGGAGATGGTTCCATGACCGCACCAGTTTTGACCAAGATGACCAAGATCGAGGTCGTCGTCTCGGGCAGCGACGCACCGGCGGTGCGCGAGTTGATCCAGAGCGTCGGCGCCACCGGCTTCACCAGCCTCTCGGGGGTGTCCGGCCTCGGCCACAACGGCTACCACCAGGGCCGGTTGCTGTTCAACCAGCAGGCCGCGCTGGAACTGCTCATCACCGTGGTTCCGGAAGACAAGGCGGAGGCCCTGATGGCCGGTCTGCGCCCGCTGCTCGACGCCTCCTCCGGGGTGATGTTCGTGACGGAGACCTTCGTCAGCCGCCCCGACTACTTCAGCTGAAGACAACCAAGGGAAAGGAACCCCGCGATGTCCACCACCACAACCTCCGGCCCGCTGGTTGCCTGGCAACGTCTGCGTGCCGGCAATGAGAGGTTCTTCCTGCCGGTCCACGGTCATCGGCAGTCACCGCTGTACGAGCGTCCGCTGGCCGCGGTGTTCCGTTGCGCCGACACGGGTTTGGCCAGCGAGATGGTCTTCGGCCAGAGCTGGGGATCGCTGATCGACGTCAGCACCTGGGGGCATGCGATCGACAGCGGTGTGCTCGCCAGCCTGGAGTACGCGGTCGAGACACTGGAGGTGCCACTGGTGGTGGTGCTCGGCCATCAGGACTGCCATGCGATGCGCACCGCGATGCGGGCATGGACCGACGCGGTGATTCCCGACGGCGCGGCCCGCACGATGGTCGAACACGCCATCGGCTCGATCGTCCGGCGGGGTGCGGCGGCCGACTCGGTGCAGGCGCTGACGGCCGCTCACATGGCCGAGACCGGCCTGGCCGTTCTGGAGCGTTCTCCGGTGATCGCCCGGCGGGTGGACGCCGGCAAGTGCGCGATCGTCTGCGCCACCACGGATTCCGCCGATGGTCGGATCACCGTACAGGCGACGGTGGGTGCTGTCGGGGAGGTCGACGGCGCCCTGTTGGAGTGTGTGTGATCTAGGCCGCGGGTGCGGGAGCGGGCGCGGCCGGCGTCGGCGGAACTGCCGGCCCGGTTGCGGTCGACTCCGCCGGCAGCGGCGGCGCGGGAACCGGGGGAGCGGCCGGAACCGGCGCCGCCTCGGGAGCGGCCGGTGCCGCCGGAGCGGGAGCGGGCGGTGCCGCCGGAGCGGGAGCGGGCGGTGCCGCGGCGGGCTGTGGCGCCTCCGCGGCACCGATCCGGGTCAGCTTGAACGGGATCGAGAGCGCCTCGGATTTCACGTCGCAGGCGCCGTTGGTGATGATGCTGGCGCTACCGGACATGCTGGCGCCGTCCCAGGAGTAGGTGTTCCTGCCCGGCACCGATGAGCCGTCGGCGCAGAGGATGGCGTCGGGCTGCTGGACGAACAGGATCAGCGACCCGACCGACCAGTGCGCGTCGCCGCTCCAAGGCGCGCGTTTGGCATTGCCGGTCTCCGAGACTCGCACGCAGCCCGGGGCGTCGTCCGCGCACGGAGCCAGCGTCCATGTGGCGGTCTCGCCGTCGTCGGCCGCGAAGGCGTAGGTGCCGAAGATGCCCGCGTCGGCCGCGGCGGCCGGCGCGGCGCACGCCAGAGTGGCCGCGGCCAGTGCTGCGGCCGCGCTGATCCGGATGAGTGTCATGGTGCTCCCTCGCGAGCGGCTTGGATTCCTCGGACAGTTGTCGTCCCCGAAAGCAACTTTGTTACCAACCGGCCGTCACATTGCCGGTCCATCGGCGCACTGGTTTCATACCGGTAGATGGTTTCCGTATCCGCAGTCCCCTCCAGCGTCAGCCGTGTCGCGCCGCCACGGAGATTTCTGCTGTCGCCGCTGGGACAAGCCGTCGCCGTAGCCGCGATCGTCTTCATCGCCTACTCAGCGATCGAGCTCACGGACTGGCCGAACCGCAACACCGCGAAAGTCCTCGACACGGTGACCTTCCCCGCGCTGGGGTTCGTCTACGTTCCGCTGGCCGTGGTGGTGGCGGCACGGGCCCGGGGCAGGACCCGGGCCGCCTGGACGGCGATGGCGATCGGTTTTGCCAGTTGGGCGGCGGGCGAGATGATCACCGCCGTCGTCAAGCTGGCTGGACACGAACTGCCTTTTCCGTCGTGGGCGGATGTCGCCTACCTGTTGTACGTCCCCTGGGTGTTGGTGGCCCTACTGCTGTTCCCCAGTGCCGGGAATCTGCGCAGCCAGGGCCGCATGATCCTCGACGGGGTGATCGTCGCCAGTTCGTTCTTCCTCATCTCGTGGGTGGCCGAGATGCGCGACGTCTGGAGAAGCGGAACCGGGTCCGGCCTGGACTTCGCTGTTGCCGTCGCCTATCCGCTGGGCGACATCCTGGTGGTCGCCGTCGCATTCCTGGTTCTGCTCCGGGCGCCGGCCCAGTTGCGGGTGATGTGGTCGCTTCTGCTGGGCGGTCTGGCGTGTGCCGCGCTGGCGGATAGCGCGTGGGCCTACCAGGTGGACTCCGAGGGCCGCGAGATCGGTTCGGTGCCCGACATCCTGTACCTCGTCAATGCGCTGCTGATAATCCTGGCTCTGGTCGAGGCATGTCGTGTGGTGTCGATCCCGGCCCCCGCGGTCACCACGGGGCCCAGTTTGCTCTCGCTGTGGCTACCCTTGCTGCCGTTGTCCCTGGCAGCGGTGACTGTGGCCCTGGCGCCCACGGCCATCGTGACCGAAACGCCGGTGATTGCGGCAGGATCGTTGCTGATCGCCGCGACGCTGCTGCGGCAGCTTCTCGAGTCGGCAGAGCTGGTCAGTAGGGAACAACAGGTTCGCAACCTCGCCGACCGGCTCAACGGGGAGCTCGCCAGTGCCTCGCACTACGTCGAGTCGATTCTTCCAGGCCCACTGGACGGTCCGGTGCAGGTGTCCTCGCGGTATCTTCCGGCCCGCGCGGTGGGCGGGGATTCCTTCGGATACCGGTGGATCGACGACGACCATCTGATCGTCTACCTCGTCGACGTCTCCGGTCACGGCGTGCGTCCGGCTCTGCTGTCGGTCTCGGTGCACAATCTGCTTCGATCGGGAAGCCTCGCGAATGAGGTTCTCCTGCAACCGGATGCGGTGTTGTCCGATCTCAACGATCGCTTCAGCATGGACGGACACGACGGCCACTACTTCACAATGTGGTTCGGGGTGTATCAGCTGTCGACGGGGGAGTTGCGCTACGCCAACGCCGGTCATCCGCCGCCGCTGCTGCTGACGACGGGCGCCGACGGAACGGTTCGTGCACTTCCGCTCGATGTGTCGTCCATGCCGGTCGGGATGTTCCCCGATGCGGATTTCATGGCCGAAACGTGTTCGGTCCCAACGGGTTCGCGTCTGCTGCTTTACAGCGACGGCGCGCTCGGTGACGCGCCGCGGATCGACGATTTCGTCGCGGCCTGCACGGAGCTGTCCGCAGACGCACCGGACTGGTTGGACTCCGTGATCGGCGCGCTGCCGGTCGCGCCCGATGGGCGCATCGAGGACGACTGCTCGCTGGTGCTGGTGACGTTCCCCACCGCCGCGCCTGGGCCGGGAGCGGCGCTCCGGGCCTCGCCGCCGACGCATCCCGCCGTCGCGTCGTCCTTGCCGGGGCCTTCCCTGCCTGGTTAAGTGACTTTCTGTGCTTTCCCGCGCGTTGAATGCCGGAGCCGCGATTCGCCGCGCAACGCCGCGGACTGTGCCGATGCCGACGGTCGCTCAGGCCGGGATCGTCGCGACGGTGGTGTTTGTGGCGCTCTCGGGGCTCGAACTGGCATGGGGAGACCGCAGCGCGGTCAAGCTGATGACAACGAGTGTCTTCGCGGTCCTCGGGCTCATCTACGTTCCGCTCTGCGCCCTTGCGGCGGTGAACGCACGGGGGCGGTTGCGGGCCGCCTGGCGCGCGATGACCATCGGTCTGGCATGTTGGGCGTCCGGCGAATTCATCACCGCGTACTACGTGCTGACGGCCGGCGAGGCGCCGTCCCCGTCATGGGCTGACGCGGCCTACCTGACCTATGTGCCCTTCGTGGTCCTCGCCCTGATGCTGTTCCCGTCCCTGCGGAGCTGGCGGGAACAGGGCCGCATGCTGCTCGACGGCGTGATCGTGGCGGGGTCGTTCTTCGTGATCTCGTGGGTGACGGTGCTTCGCTCACTGTGGCTGAGTCGTGACGTCGGCGGCCTGGATTTCGCCGTCTCGCTCGCGTATCCGGTGAGCGACGTCCTGATCCTCACGCTGGCGTTCCTGGTTGCACTGAGGGCGCCGTGCGGACTGCGTACGACATTCACCCTGCTGGCCGCAGGATTGGCCTGTGCAGCGCTGGCCGACAGCGTCTGGGCGTATGCGACGCACTCGCCGGCGCTTGAGGGCCGATGGCTCTCCAGCAGCCTCTATCTGGCCAACGCTCTGCTCATCATCGTTGCGCTGGTGGCCGCCTACCACGCGGAGGCCGGTGCAGCGCCGTTCAGCGCCTCCCGGGGCCTGATGTCGCTGTGGCTTCCCGTGGTGCCGTTGGTCTGTGCCGCAGTGGTTTTGGCGGAGTCACAACGTGATGTCGTGCGGGACGCCCCGGTGGTCATCACCGGCGCGGTCCTGATCGGGGCCACGCTGCTGCGTCAATTGATGGAATCAGCCGAACTGATCCGGCGTGAACGGGAGAATCGCCGTCTGCGCGAGCGTCTGTCGGAAGAGCTCGACAGTGCGTCCTCCTACGTCGCGTCGAGTCTGCCCGGGCCGCTGAACGGACCCGTCCAGGTGAGTTCACGGTATCTGCCGGGCCCTGCGGTCGGAGGCGATACGTTCGGGTACCGGTGGATCGACGACGACCATCTGATCGTCTACCTCGTCGACGTGTCGGGCCACGGTGTGGGCCCGGCCCTGCTGTCGGTGTCGGTGCACAGATTGCTGAGCTCCGAGGGTCTCAGCGCGCAGACCCTGCTGCAACCGGATGCCGTTCTGGCGGAGGTGAATTCCCGCTTCGGCGGGGACGACGCCGACAACCCGTTCTCGACGATCTGGTATGGCGTTTATCGGCGTTCGACCTGTGTGTTGCGCTATGCCGTTGTGGGGCAGTCGTTGCCGCTGATACCCATGGGTGAGGATGGTTCGCTCACCTGCGCGTCGCTGACCGGAGACGCGGTGCCCGCCGCAGTCTTCGGGGGGAGTGAACTCATCACCGGCAGTCGCGTCATCCCGGCAGGGGCGAAGGTTCTGCTCTACAGCGACGGGGTCCTCGGCGATCCGCCGCTGATGGCTGATTTCGTCGCCTTGTGCTCTCGGCTGGCGTCCGGGGGATCGTTCTGGCTGGACGACCTCATCGACGAGGCACCCGAATCCGAGGGCGATAAATCGCTTGTGCTGCTGACGTTTCCGGCCGTCCCGGCCCTGGCTAGCGCAGCAGCCGGGGAAGGGTCGGCAGGCTCAGCAGCGCACCCGCGGTAGCCCCGAGGACATCGGCCGCCCAGTCGTCCACGTCGGCACCGCTGCGCCCCGGTGTCAGGGTCTGCACGGCCTCGTCGAGGGCGCCGAATGCCGCCACGAGCACGACTGCGAGGACCAGCAGTGTGGCGGTCTTTGCGTCTGGGCGTGACACCCGCAGGGCGGATGCCGCGAGCCACCCGCCGGCCGCGTAGGCCACGAAGTGATTGATCTTGTCCCAGAACATGAATGCGGCTTCGGGAAGTTCCTGCGGCGTGAGTGACGACAGGACCAGGATTCCGCACGCCCAAGCCGCCAGCGCGGCCCAGAGAAGCCGGCCCAGAGTGTGTCGTGTCACCCGCCCACCGAACCACATTCGCCCAAATGCGGACGGGCCCACCCGCTGTCGCGGATGGGCCCGTCCCTTGCCTCGACGGTTTACACGTCGCGTCGCGGTGCGACTTAGACGTCGTAGTACAGGGCGAACTCGTAGGGGTGAGGGCGGATCTGGATAGGCAGGATCTCGTTCTCCCGCTTGTAATTGATGTAGGTCTCGATCAGGTCGCTGGTGAACACGCCACCCTCGGTGAGGTAGTCGTGATCGGCCTCGAGCCGGTCGATCACCGCCGACAGCGAGGTCGGGGCCTGCGGGATGTTGGCGGCCTCGTCCGGCGGGAGCTCGTAGAGGTCCTTGTCGACCGGCGCCAGCGGCTCGATCTTCTTCTTGATGCCGTCGATGCCGGCCATCAGCATGGCCGCGAACGCCAGGTACGGGTTGCCCGAGCTGTCCGGGCAGCGGAACTCCAGGCGCTTGGCCTTCGGGTTGTTGCCGGTGATCGGGATACGCACGCAGGCCGACCGGTTGCGCTGGCTGTAGACCAGGTTGATCGGGGCCTCGTAGCCCGGCACCAGACGCTTGTAGGAGTTCACCGTGGGGTTGGTGAACGCCAGCAGCGACGGGGCGTGGTGCAGGATGCCGCCGATGTAGTGGCGGGCGATGTCCGAAAGACCCGCGTAGCCCGACTCGTCGTGGAACAGCGGCTTGCCGTCCTTCCACAGCGACTGGTGGGCGTGCATGCCCGAACCGTTGTCACCGAACAGCGGCTTGGGCATGAAGGTGACCGTCTTGCCGTTGGCCCACGCGGTGTTCTTGATGATGTACTTGAAGAGCAGTACGTCGTCGGCGGCGTGCAGCAGGGTGTTGAACTTGTAGTTGATCTCGGCCTGGCCGGCGGTGCCCACCTCGTGGTGGCCGCGCTCGAGGGTGAAGCCGGAGTTGATCAGGTTGGTCGACATCTCGTCGCGCAGATCGACGTAGTGGTCATACGGCGCCACCGGGAAGTAGCCGCCCTTGGGGCGGACCTTGTAGCCGCGGTTGGCCGAGCCGTCGGCCTCGAAGGGCTCGCCGGAGTTCCACCAGCCGGACTCCGAGTCCACCTCGTAGAAGGTGCCGTTCATCTTGGAGTCGAAGGCCACCGAGTCGAAGATGTAGAACTCGGCCTCGGCGCCGAAGTAGCAGGTGTCCGCGATGCCGGTGGAGGCCAGGTAGTTCTCCGCCTTGCGCGCCACGTTGCGGGGGTCGCGCGAGTAGGGCTCGCGGGTGAACGGATCGTGAACGAAGAAGTTCATGTTCAGGGTCTTGGCGGCCCGGAACGGGTCGATGCGGGCCGTCTCGGGATCCGGCAGCAGCATCATGTCGGACTCGTGGATCGACTGGAAGCCGCGAACCGACGAGCCGTCGAAGGCCAGGCCGTCCTCGAACACGCTCTCGTCGAAGGCCGAGGCCGGGATCGAGAAGTGCTGGACCACACCGGGGAGATCGCAGAACCGGATGTCGACGTACTCGACCTTCTCGTCCTTGATCAGTTTGAAGATGTCGTCGGCTGTCTTGTGCTTCGCCACTAGTGCTCCTTTACGCGCAGACGTTTCGCTAATCGGCGCTGACGGTATGGAGGACTTATTTCGCTCCCGTCAAGCGATTGTTTCGCCGACGTTACGGGTCGGGGCTTTCTGGTATCGGCGCTGGTGGCGCCTATCCTGGGGTTATGGCGCGCGAATTGGGATCCTGGCTGTCCGGGCCGCAATCACTGAGTTCCCGGGAGGGTTATCCCGGTGAGCGCCTGGGCCTGCCGGCTACCGGTACCGGGTCGCTGGCCGGGCTGGGGCGCCGGGCGTCCGCGCTGGTGGTGGACTGGCTGATCTCGTACGGTCTGGCCGGGCTGGGTCTGGCGGCAGGGCTGTACGGGAGTGCTTTCCTGGCCACGGCGGTGCTGCTGGTCTGGTTGGCGCTGGGCGTGGTCTCGGTCCGGCTGTTCGGCTTCACGCCGGGGCAGTACGCGTTGGGCCTGCGGGTGGCCTCTGTGGACAACCGGTTGCACGTCGGCACCGGGAGGGCTGTCGTGCGGGGTCTGCTGATCGCGCTGGTCATCCCGGCGTTGTTCACCGATATCGACGGGCGTGGGTTTCAGGACCGGTTGACGGCGACGGCGGTGGTGCGCTCGCGCTGATCGCGTTGAGTGAGGAACCTTGCAGGCGTCTACTCGCTCGCACAACGTCGGCAAGGTTCCTCACTCGGCAGTAGTGACTGGGGCGTCAGTTAACCGACGATCTGCCTAAACGCCGCCCTTCCTCGTACGATTGATGGCACCCACAAGGAGGGGTGGCGGGGATGGCCTGGTTTCCGACGGACCCGCACTCCGTCACACCCGCGTGGCTCAGCCACGTGCTCGGAGCCGACGTGCGGGCCTGCCGGCTTGAGCAGATCGGCATCGGCGTCGGGATCCTCGGCCGGGTTTACCGCGTGCATCTGGATGGCACGGGCGTACCGGATTCCGTGGTGGTGAAGCTACCGACGCTCGACGAGCGGGGCGTCGCCCTGTGTGAGGACCTGGACTTCTATTTGCGTGAGGTCCGGTTCTACGAGGAGATCGGCCTGGCGAACCCGCTGCGACCGGCCCGGCCGTACTTCACCGCCTTCGACCCCGCGACGCACGATTTCATCCTGGTTCTCGAGGATCTGGGCCGCCTGCGGGTCAACGATCAGATCCTCGGGTGCTCGCCGGACGATGCCGAGATCGTCGTCGACGCCATCGCCGGCCACCACGCGCACTGGTGGGAGAGCCGCCGGTTGGATGCAATCCCGTGGCTGAAGACATTCAGTACCCCGCCCTACCCGCAAGTTCTGGCACGCAACTTCGAGGCGGCATGGCCGGTGGTTCTCGATCTGTACGGTGAGCAACTTCCGCATGCGATTCTCTCATTCGGAGGACGGTTTCCCTCGCTGATCACGTGGTATGGAGCTGAATTCACCCGTCGTCCCAACACTTTCATGCACGGTGACCTGCGACTGGATCAGCTGTTCTTCGGTGTCGGGCCCGATGATCCGCCGGTGACCGCGTTGGACTGGCAGGTCAGCTCGAGGGGGCGCGGCGCCTATGACCTCGCCTACTTCCTCAGTCAGAGTATGACCACCGAGACACGCAGGACGTGCGAAGCGACGCTCATCGAGCGCTACGCCGCCCGGCTTGCCGAGCACGGAATCGACTACGGCGCAGCGGATTTGTACCGCGATTACCGGCTGACCACCGCGTGGTGCTTCATCTACCCCGTGCTCGGCACCGGCCGTTTCGACGTGGCCAACGCGCGCCAACTCGACTTGCTGCGCGTCATGCTCAGAGGCTCCGTTGCCGCAATCGAGGACAACGACGCCCTGGCGGTCAGGCCGGACTGAGATGATCTGCACCGCATGCCAGACACCGAACGAGGCAGACGCCCGTTTCTGTGAAGGCTGCGGCAGTGCGATGGAACGGCGATGCGCCGGATGTGGAACACCGGCCAGTGCGACGGCGCGGTTCTGCAAGTCCTGCGGGGGTTCGCTTGCCAGCCCGGTGCAACCTGCACCCGCGGCGCCGACCCGTAAGACGGTCACCGTCCTGTTCGCCGACCTCGCCGGCTCCACCACCTTCGAGGAGAAGGTCGACGCCGAAACCGCCCGAGAAGTGTTGGGGCGGTACCACACTCTGCTGGCCCGGAGCGCTCATCGCCACCGCGCCGGAGTGACGAAGTACATCGGCGACGGGTTCATGGCGGTCTGGGGTGTTCCCGAGATCAGTGCGGATGACGCCGACCACGCCGTGGACGCGGCGGTGGAACTCCAGGAGCGCTTCGTCGACCTGGCCGCAGAGGTGGCCAACACCTACGGAGAAACCCTGGCGCTGCGTGTCGCGGTGAACACCGGCGAAGTGGTCGTCGGCTCCGACGATGCCGATCTTGTGGGCGACGCCCTCAACGTCGCCGCGCGGCTGGAATCCCAATGCCCCCATGGCCAGGTGGTGGTGGGTGAGGAAACGTGGCGCTCCACCCGTGGCCGGTACCGCTACGAGCCGCTGAGTCCGGTACAGGTCAGGGGCCGGGTCGCGCCGGTCGCGGTTTACCAATGGGCCGGGCGGCGTTCCGAACCGATCGACTCGATGCCGTTCGTCGGCCGCGCCCACGAATTCCGGCGCCTCACCGCTGTTCTGGACGAGGCCGTCGCCCGTCGCGGCGCGCGGCTAGTGACCGTCATGGGGGACCCCGGGGTGGGCAAGACGCGCCTGGCAAGTGAGTTCGCCGCGTCCCAGCAGGATGCAGTCGTGCTTCAGATCCGTTGTGCCGCAGACGGAACGGTAGCACTGGCGCCTGTCGTGGAGGTGCTCCGGACTCGGGACATCGAGGCCGACCTCCCCGCCGCCGTACCGGAGCGTGACCGCATCGTTCGCGATCTCACCGGCATGGCCGGGGGCGTCGCGGGTTCCGTGGAGGAGACGTTCTGGGCGTTGCGGCGGTACTTCGAGGTGCTCGCCGAACGTGGACTGCTGATCCTCGTCCTTGACGACGTCCAATGGGCCGATGCTCTGTTGCTGGATTTCGTCGAGCATCTGTCGGAATGGGTCCGGGAAGCTCCCGTGCTGATGATTGCGCTCGGCCGCCCCGAATTACGCGAGAGCAGGCCGGAATTGGTCACCGTCGGCGGGTGGGTCGGCGACGCGATCCGACTCGGCGGTCTGGAACCGGGGGCCACCGCCGAACTGGCGGCTCGGGTCCTGGGCACCGACCAGCTGCCGACCGAGCTGCTCGCCCGGCTGCCGTCGTCCACCGGTGGGAACCCGTTGTTCGTCCGGGAGCTGGTCGCCATGCTCGTGCATGACGGTGTTCTGGTCGCTGAGGCCGACGGGTGGCGGCTCACCATCGACGTCGACGCCATCGCGGTTCCCCCGACCATCCAGGCGCTGCTGGCCTCCCGGCTGGAGCGGATGAACACCGCGGACCGCCGGGTCCTGGAGACCGCGTCGGTGATCGGGACCGACTTCTCCCCGGCGGCGGTATGCGCGCTGAGCGGCGCGAGCCCGGCGGAGGTCAAGACCTCGCTGGACCGGCTGCGGCGGTTGGAACTCGCGCAGCCCAGCGGCGCGTACATCGGAGATGAGCCGGTGTGGCGGTTCCACCACATCCTGATCCGGGACGTGGCCTACCGCCGATTGTTGAAGTCCGACAGGGCCGAACTGCATGAGCGGTTCGCCGACTGGGTCCGCGACGGCGGCCGGGCCGGGGTGTTCGAATCCGACGAGCTGCTGGCCCGGCACCTGGAGTCCGCCTACGGCTATCGGTGCGAACTGGGTGTGCGCGACTCCGCCACTGCCGATCTGGCTGTGCGATCCGCACAGTGCTACCTGTCAGCCGCACGACGCGCTCTTGACCGGGATGCTCTGGTGTCCGCCGGCGCCCAGGCCGCTCGCGGAGCGGCGCTTGCCGCAGATCCGGCGCTGCGCGCGGAGCTGCTGCTGGTCGGTTGCGAGGCCTACCTTTCAGCCGGGGACGTCGCGGCGGGCGCCCCGCTCGTCGACGAACTCGACCGCATCGAGGACGCGGCGCTCGCGCCGTGGGCGACGTGCTACCGATGCCAGTACATCGTCTACACAGATCCCTCACGTCTGCCCGAGGTCGACGAACGGTTACAGGAGGCCATCGACGAGTTCGCTCGCCGCGGTGACCCTGCCGGCACGGCGAAGGCCTATCGGGTGCGGGCGAACGCCCGTGGGCGACTGGGCCGGATCGGCGAGGCCGAAGCGGACCTCTTCGAGGCGCTGGTCGCGGCACGCCAGTGCGGTGACCACCGGCAGATCACCGCAGCTCTCGGCGCGGCGCCCAATGCCGCGCTGTGGGGCCCGAGCCCGGCGCCGAAGGCGGGTGGCCGGTGCCTGGATGTCGTTCGCATGCAACGGATGACGACCGCGGCGCCATCGTTGGAGGCCACGTCACTGCGCTGCCTTGCCGTGCTGGAATTGTTGCGGGGAAGGCCGGACAAGGCGCGGTCGATGCTCGGCGACGCCCGGCAGATCGTCTCCGACCTGGGTCTGCGCCACGGCCTCATGGAGACCGAGTTGTACGCCGGCATCATCGAATCGATGGTCGGTGACCCCGTGGCGGCCGAGCCGTACTTCCGTACCGCATTACAGGGGCTGGACTCATTGGGCGTCGGGGCCGACGCCGGACAGGCCGCCGCACTGCTGGCGCGTTCGCTGCTCGCGCAGGGCCGCGTCGACGAGGCGGATCGCTACGCCGCCGAGAGCGAGCGGATTGCCGGGCACAACCTCAAGACGGCCATCGGCTGGCGGGCCGCTCGCGCCGAGATCCTCTCGGCGCAAGGGCGTCACCGGGAGGCGGTGGCGATGGCGCGGGACGCGGTGTCGGTCGCCGCGGGCACTGATCTGGTCCTGGACTACGCCGACGCATGCCTGACGTTGAGCCGGGTGTTGGCGGACTCGGGTGACGCCCGGGGCGCGGCGGATGCGCGACTCAAGGCCGAATCGCTCTATGCCGCAAAGGATGCGGTGTTCCTGGTGGGGGTGGCTTCGCAGCCCGCTGTGCCGGTAGTCGACGAGTTAGAGCCCGAATCTGTGCCGAGGCTGCGGCTGAGCACCGAGAACCGGGCGTCGGACGTGCCATTGAAAACCTGGCAGGGAACTGTTCGCATCTCGGCGGGCTTCGTGTACGAGGACCGTCGCCACGTCAGCGGTGAGCCTCTTGAAAACGTTCCGGACCTCCACGCCGCTGCCAAGCGGAAGATCGAGCAGTACCCGCATGTGGAAGCCCCGGTATTGGCCGCACGTGGAGAGGGATTGGCGCTGGTCTCGCTGCACTGGTGGGATGACGCCGGCAACCAGAGCACCTCTTTGGATGTCTACGAGGTGAACTCGGCAGACGAACTCGCCTACCACGGCCGCTTCGACGAGGGGGACTTCGCATGCGCGTACCGGGTCCTTGAGGAGCGTTACTACGCGGGCGAGGGTTCGGCTTTCGCCGCGGGTGGGCTGGCGCAACTGGGGTTTCAGCTAGCTATCTGGACGCAGGACGCCGAAGCCGCGCGCTCGTTGGTCCAGCCAGACTTCGTCTGGATTGCAGACCCGTCGACGCTGAAACCCGGGGAGCGATCCCTTGACGAGATTTTCACGTGGCGTGCCGAGCGGCTTGGACAGGTTGGGTCATTCGAGGATTGGCCGGCCGCTCTGGAGTGGTTGTCGCCTGAAGTCTGCGTCCTGCGCGTGGAGATGAAGGGCGAGGATTACCGCTGGCCCCGCATCTATGTCACAAATTTCCACCACGGCGTGCTCGTCTCCGGTCGCGAGTTCGACATCGACGATGAGGAGACTGCTTTCGCGTACGCGGAGTCGCTGCTGGCGCGGGCACGCAGTCGGCTTGTGGTCCGCAATCGGGCGAGCATGGTGGCGGACGGACTGTTCGCCGCACTACGCGCGAAGGACCTCTCTGGCGCCCCCAGCTATGCGGAACGCTTGGTCTATGACGACCGGCGACGGATTCCGGGTAACCCGATGACGTGCCGCGAAGATGTGCTTGGCGCGGCGCAGTTGGCGGTGCGGCAGTACAGCGACTTTGAGCATGAAACCCTCGCCGTACGTGGTGAGCGAAGCGTTTTGGTGTCCAGTCGCTGGTCGGATCCCGCCGGCAAGGAGACCGGGCACATGCATGTCTTCGTGCTCGACGACGACGGTCTCATCGGTTATGAAGGCCGTTTCGACGAGGACGACTTCCTCAGCGCCTACGTCGAACTGGATCGTCGCTACTACGCCGGTGAGGGTGCGGAATTCGCGGACGGCGGACGGGCAAATTCGGGCTGGGTCGAGGGCATCGGGCGCCGCGACATCGAGATGGTTCGGCGGTTCTCGACCCCGGACTTCTGCTGGTTCGCACCGCCGTCGTCGTTGAAGGCCGCCGAGCGAACCGTCGAGGACATGTTCGACTGGCTGCGCGGACGTGGCGAAAGGGTTTCGTCCCAGCGACATTGGCAGTCGGTGATCGAATGGGTCACGCCCGGCTGCGCTGTGGGTCTGACCGAGGTTACTGCCGTCGAACCCGATGGTGATGAGTACCGCTGGACCTACATCGTTGTGACCGAGGTGCACGACGGACGTGCCGCGTGCGTCCGTGAGTTCGACACCGAGGACGAAGCGTTCGCGTACGCGGAATCCGTCGCAAAGAGACGGCCCAGCCGGCTGGCCGTCACCAACCGGGCCAGCGCGGTGGGACAACGCCTGATCGGCTGTGTACACAGCGGCGACGTCGAGGCGGCGACCAACTGCTATGCCGATCACGTGAGGTATGACGACCGTCGGCAGATCAATGGTGAGCCCATCACGGGTCGGGCCGCGATTCGCGCTGCAATCGAGCGGCTCACCGAACAATTCCAGCAGTTCGAATTCCACACGCTTGCGGTACGCGGCCAACGGTTACACCTTGCCCGCACCCGCTGGTCGGATGCGGCGGGAAACGAGTCAATCGGACTTGTTCTCGCCGAGGTGGATGACGACGGCCTGATCGTCTACGACGGGCGCTTCGACGAGGATGACTTCGAGAGCGCCTACCTGGAGATGGAGCGCCGCTACTTTGCCGATGAGGGCGAGGCTCATGCCGACGCGGGTGCAGCCCTTATGCAAGTCTTCCTCGCGGAAACACGGGGAGACCTCGACAGCGCCTTTGCTATGTTCGCCGCTCCCGGACTGCGGATCGAGAGTAGATCGCGCTCGGTGTTTCCCGGTCGATCTGCCGTCGAGCTTCGTCGCAGTGTCGAGGAACTCGGTGCCATGGTGGGGTCATACCGGGTGTGGAGCCCGGCGGGCTGTTGGCTGTCGCCGGAATGGGTGGTCGCGCGGCATCAGCGGGAAGCCATCGGAAGCGGGGGTGACGCGCTCAGCTGGTCACGGATCTATGTGATCGAGATCAGGGACGGACTGGCCCAATCGGTGTGCGAGTTCGACGCCGATGATGAGGAGCAGGCGTTCGCATACGCCGAGGAGCGGATGCGGGCGAGACCGAGCCGGCTCGCGATAGCCAATCGAGCCAGCGAAATCGGTGCCCGCATGGTCGACGCTCTCCGCGCCGGGGACGTCGAGCGGGCTCTCGAGATGTTTCCCGTCGACGCCGAGTACGGGGACTTCCGTCGGGTGAGTGGCGACCCCATCGTCGGGAAAGCCGCACGGCGGCAGGCGATTCAGCGTTCACTCCAGCAGTTCAATCGGTTGGCTCTGACCATCATTGCCATTCGCGGGGAGAACCTTGCGCTGGCCCGGAGCAGCCGCTCCGATGACACAGGCAACGAATCGACGGCGCTCGTCCTCGGCCAGATCGACGACGACGGCAACGTCGTCGCACTCCTCACCTTCGACGACGATGATTTCGAGAACGCCTACCAGGAAATGGAGCGTCGCTACTACGGCGGTGAAGGCGCGCCGTTTGCACAAGCGGGCGCCGTGATGTCAAAGCTGGTGGCGGCGGGCAACCGCGGCGACAACGACGCCGTGTTCGCGTTGTTCGAACCGGGAATGCGGGTGGAGAGCCGCTCCCGCACCATCATCCCGAGTCGGGCATTGGACGAGTTGCGTTCCAGTGTGGATGAGTTCAAGGCCATGGTCCGCTCATCGCGGATCTGGTGCGCGGCGGTGCGCTGGCTGTCGCCTACCTGTGCGGTTGTCCGGCATGAGCGCGAAGCCGTCGGTCATGAGGGTCAGAGCTACGAGTGGTCGCGGATCTACGCACTCGAGATTCACGGCGGACGGTTCACGGGCGGGTGCGAATTCGATATCGAGTTCGAAGACGAGGCGTTCGCGTACGCAGAGGAGCGCCTGCGTGCCTCGGGCAGCCGACTGGCGGTGACGAACCGGGCCAGCGTGGTCGCCGAACGCCTGGCGAAGGCGATCCGGCGCGACTCTGATCTGGAAACTGCTCTCGCGCAGTTTGCGAGCGATTGCGTGTACGAGGATCGGCGGCGCCTCAGCGGTGATCCCATCGTTGGTGTCTTCGCGCGGCGCGCGGCACTTGAGCGGATAGTGCAGCAGTACGGCCACCTGACGATGAGCCCGGTAGCGGTGCGCGGGGACCGCCTAGTCCTCGAGAGGTGCTGCCGCTATGACGATTCCGGAAACGAATCCATCGTGCTCGTCCTCGGCGAGATCAATTGCGAAGATCACGTGGGCGCCTACATCAGCTTCGATGAGGACGATTTCGAGGGTGCCTACCAAGAGCTTGAGCGTCGGCACTACGCCGGCGAGGGCGCGGCATCGGCTGCCGGCGGGAGAAAGCTGGCGGATTTCGTCGCCGCCCTCAACCGGGGAGACCTCGACTCGGCCTTCACGGTCATCGGCAATCCGGACCTTCGCATCGAGACGCGCTCTCGCGCGGTGTTCCCGGACCGCTCGATCGCCGAACTGCGCGAGGGTCTCGAGGAACTGTTGTCGTTGACTGCCTCCGCGCGCTGGTCCTACTCCAGTCTGCGTTGGTTGTCTCCGAACGTGTGCGTCGGGCGCCTGGAGCGCGAGGCCGTCGGACCGGAGGGTCAGAGCTACGCCTGGACCGACATCTATGCCTTTGAGTTCCGGGGTGACGCGGTCACATGGATCTGCCGGTACGACCTCGATGACGAGGACCGGGCATTCGCCGATGCCGGAGCACGAATGCTGCTCAGCCCCAGCCGTCTGGCTGTCGCCAATCGCGCGAGCGCGGTTCGCGTCGCCGGGACCGTCGCATTACAGAGGGGCGAGATCGACACAGCGGCGGGTTTCTTTGCCGACAACGTGGTCCTGGAAGACCGACGGCGAATGAGCGGCGAGCCGCCGGCAAGCGGATTGGGCATACGATCCGCATTGACCAAGCTCCGCAATGACTACAGCCACTTCGACGGACAGTTTCTCGCTGTGCGGGGGGACAGGCTGGTCTTGGCGCGGTATGTCTGCTCGGACGCTGCCGGCAACCAGACCTCGGGATTGAGTCTCACCGAAACCGGCGCAGACGGTCTGATCACCTCCGAGGTCCGTTACGACGAGGACGACTTCGAAGCCGCCTACCACGAACTCGACCGCCGTTACTTCGCGGGCGAGGGTGCCGCCTACGTCGACATCGCACCGGTGCAAGCCGGCTTCGTGGACGCGGCTAACCACGGCGACCTGGATGCCGCCAAGAGGGTTTGCCTGCCGTCGTTTCGTGTCATCTCGCCCCCCACGACGCTCGCTGCCGAGGAACGCTCCCTGGCGGAATTCATCCGCTGGGTCGCCGACCGGATCGAGCAAGTGCCCTCGGTGCGGCACTGGATGTCGACGATGAACTGGGTGTCGACCAGTTGCGTGGTCGGTCGACTGGAGATCCAGGCCATCGGCTCGGACGTGGACGGATACAGCTGGCCCCGCATTGCCGTCGTCGAGATCAGAGGCGGGCGATTCGCCCACATCCGTCAGTTCGACGTCGACGACGAGGATTCCGCGTTCGCCTACGCCGATGAGATCGTCGCCAAGCACGCGACCCGGCTGCCGTCGACGAATATCGCGAGCGAAGTGGGTGAAGCCGCGTTCCGGCTGATGAACTCCCGTGACCTCGACGTGGTCGTCGACTTCTACGCCGATGACTTCGTTTTCAACGACCATCGTCGGCTCAGCGGTGACCCGATTTGCAAGAAGTCGGACATGCGAGCGGCGTTCGAACGGATCCTTTCCCAATTCACCACCTTCGAGCTTCGCGGCCTCGCGGTGCGGGGGAACCGGCTGGCGCTGGGCTGGAGTCGGTGGTCGGATGGCGCCGGAAACGAGTCCAGGCACCTGCATCTCGTCGAGGTGGACAGTGACGGAAGGATCATCTACGACGGCCGCTTCGACGAAGAGGACTTCGAGGGCGCCTATGCCGAACTGGAGCGGCGGTACTACGCCGGGGAGGGGGCGGCGTTTGCGGAGAATGGACTCGCGAGCGCGAACTATATGGCCGTCCTGAACCGTGGTGAATGGGACGTCGTCTTTGGCAGCCTCACCCAGCCTGCCATAACAGTCGAGAACCGATCCCGTTCAGCCTTCCCCCATCGAACAATCGACGAACTGAGGCGCAGCTTCGAGGATCTCCACTCGATGGTGAGCTCAGTTCGTACCTGGTTCTCTGCCATTACCTGGGTCTCGCAAGAGACGTCGATAGCACGCATGGAGCGCGAGGCCGTCGGCCCGGACGGCGAGGAGTTCGCCTGGACGCACATGCTTGTAACCGGTTGGAGACAAGGGAAATTGGCGGCCATCTGCGAATTCGACGCCGACGGAGGGGACGCCGCTTTCGCCTACGCAGCGCGCATCGATTGAGGAACGTTGCAGGCGTCTAGTCGAACAACGTCGGCAAGGTTCCTCACCCGACGGTGAGAGTCAGCGGCGGCGGACCGTGCGCCCGACGCCCTTGATCTTCGCCTGCGGAGGCAGCGGCCCCTTCGGCATGGCGGCCTGCCCGGTCTTGGTTCCCAGCGCAGCGAGCTTGGACTCCAGGCTGTCCATCTTCGCCACGGAAATGTTGGCGGGCAGCTTGGTGAGGTGACGCTCCAGCTTGGACAGTGGGACCTCGCCTTCGCCGTTGCCGATGACCACGTCGTAGATCGGCACCTCGCCGATGAGCCGGGCGGTGCGCTTCTTCTCCTGGGCCAACAAAGGCTTGACCCGGCTGGGCGCACCCTCGCCGACGAAGATCACCCCGGGCCGCCCGATCACCCGGTGCACCGCATCCAGATGCCCGGTGGCCGCCACGCCCGGTGTCACGCGCCACTTGCCGCGCAGGTTGTCCAGCGCCCAGGCGGCCGCCCCGGCCTGGCCCTCGGCCTTGCGGTAGACGTTCTTCTGCGCGCGGCGGCCGAAGATGATGAACGCCACCAACACGCCCAGGACGACGCCCAGCACGATCATCAGCCACTTGGTGAAGCCGCCGATCAGGAAGCCGACCACGACCGAGAGCACCACGACGGCGACGAACGCGCCGATCATCAGGGGCAGCAGCTTCTTGTCTTCCTTGCGCTGCATCTGGAAGGCCTGCCACAGCTGGGCGCGGCGCTGTTTCGACGCGGCCTTGGCTGCTGCTTTGGCCTCGGCTTTGGCGGCCTTGGTCTTGGCCGGGGTGCTGGGTTTCGCCATAGCTGTTCAGGATACGGACGGTCGGCGGACCCGCGAAGCCTGCTCGTAAAGCCGCCCGGCCCGGTAGGACGAGCGCACCAGCGGACCGGCGAGCACCCCGGCGAACCCGAGCCCTTCGGCGTAGGCGGCCAGCTCGACGAACTCCTCGGGATGGACCCAGCGCTCCACGGGGTGGTGGCGCGGGGAGGGCCGCAGATACTGAGTGATGGTGACGATGTCGCAGCCGGCCCGGTGCAGGTCGGCGAGCGCGGTGTGCACCTCCTCGATGGTCTCGCCCATGCCGAGGATGAGGTTGCTCTTGGTCACCAGGCCGAAGTCCCGCGCAGCGGTGATCACGTCGAGGCTGCGCTGATAGCGGAACGCCGGTCGGATGCGCTTGAAGATCCGGGGCACCGTTTCCAGGTTGTGGGCGAACACCTCCGGCCGGGACTCGAAGACCTCGCGAAGCAGATCGGCTACGCCGTTGAAGTCGGGGGCGAGCAGCTCCACGCCCGTCGACGGGTTGAGTCGCTTGATGGCGCGGACGGTCTCGGCGTAGAGCCAGGCGCCGCCGTCGGGCAGGTCGTCGCGGGCCACCCCGGTGACGGTGGCGTACTTCAGTCCCATGGCGGCGACGCTCTCGGCCACCCGGCGTGGCTCGTCGCGGTCCAACTCGGCGGGCTTGCCGGTGTCGATCTGACAGAAGTCGCAGCGACGGGTGCACTGCTCGCCGCCGATGAGGAAGGTGGCCTCGCGGTCCTCCCAGCACTCGTAGATGTTGGGGCAGCCGGCCTCTTCGCACACGGTGTGCAGGCCCTCGCGGCGGACCAGACCCTTCAGCGCGGTGAACTCCGGGCCCATCCGCGCCCGGGTCTTGATCCACGGCGGTTTGCGTTCGATGGGGGTCTCGGCGTTGCGCACCTCGAGCCGCAAGAGTTTGCGGTCGCCCGGAGCCGCCGGAGCCGCTGGGCCGGCGACATTCGGCTCAGGCTGAACGCTCATGGCTGCGATGGTACGGACACCGGCAGACGGCCGTCGAGGGCGTCGCCCACCGCCTCGGCGACCCGATTCCGGACGTCCTCCACACCGACCCGCCGGCCGAGTTCAGCGGTCAGCGAGGTGACCCCGGCGTCGGTGATCCCGCACGGCACGATCCGGTTGAACGCTCCGAGGTCGCAGTCGCAGTTCAGGGCGAAGCCGTGCAGGGTGACGCCGCGGGCCACCCGGATGCCGATGGCGGCGATCTTGCGCTCGGGACGGTGTCCGTCGGCGGGCAGCCAGACCCCGGAGCGGCCGTCGACCCGGCCGGCCTCAACGCCGAAGTCCGCGCAGACGGCGATCAACGACTCTTCAAGGCGCCGAACGAAATTCACCACATCCAGCGGCTGCGCCAGGCCGACGATCGGATAGCCGACGAGCTGCCCCGGACCGTGCCAGGTGATCTTGCCGCCGCGGTCGGTGTCGACGACGGGCGTGCCGTCGACGGGCCGCTCGTGGGCCTCGGTCCGCTTTCCGGCGGTGTAGGTCGGCGGGTGTTCGAGCAGCAGCAGGGTGTCCGGACCGCCGGCCACCCGGGTCTCGGCGATCTCGCGCTGGAGGTCCCAGGCGGCCCGGTAGTCGAGTACGTCGAGGTGCCGGGTCTGCACCGGGGCGTCGTCAGAGCGGATGGATTGCCGCATCACCCGACGCTACTACCCGAGTGCGTAGGCCAGGGCCTCGCCGATGGTGTTGTGGTGGAAGGCGAATCCGGCGCGCTCCAGGGCGGCCGGGATGGCCCGCTGGCCGCCGAGCAGACCCTCCTCGGCGAACTCCCCAAGCAAGGTCTTGAGCGCGAACCCGGGCACCAGGAACGGCGCGGGCCGCTTCAGTGCACGGCCCAGTGCGGCGGTGAACTCGGCATTGGTCACCGGCGCGGGTCCGGTCAGGTTGACCGGGCCGGACATCGGCTGGTTGATCGCGAACAGCAGCGCGCGGACCTCGTCATCCAGGCTGATCCACGGCATGTACTGGTGACCGCCGGCCAGCCGCCCGCCCAGGCCGAGGGCGAACAGCGGCTTCAGCTTGGCGAGCAGTCCGCCGCCGGGGGAGAGCACCAGACCCGTGCGGGCCAGCACCACTCTGACCCCGGCGTCCTGTGCCGGAGCGGTCGCGGCTTCCCAGTCCACGCACAACTGGGCCAGGAAACCCGTTCCGGGGGGCGCGGATTCGTCGGCGATGCGGCTGCCGGTGTCGCCGTAGTAGCCGACCGCGCTGGCGTTGACCAGCACCGGCACCCCGGCCTCGACGACCGCGGCGGAGATCACCTCGGTGGGGTCGATGCGGCTGTCGCGCAGCAGCTGTTTGTAGGCGCCGGACCAGCGTTTGTCGCCGACGCCGACGCCGCACATGTTGACCACGGCGTCGACGCCCTCGAGTTCGCCCGGGTCGAACTCGCCGCTGTCGGGGTTCCAGCGCACCTCGTCGCGCCCGTTGGGCACCCGGCGCACGATCCGGATGACGCGGTGGTCGGCCGAACGCAGCGCGGCGATCAGCGCGGAGCCGATGAGGCCGGACGAGCCGGCGATGGCGACGGTCTTGGTGGCAGACCCGTCACCCGCCTCAGAGGCCAAGTTCGGCCTCGAATGCGCCTTCCTCGAGCCGCTTGCGGACCGTGGTGAGGAACCGGCCGGCGTCGGCGCCGTCGATCAGACGGTGGTCGTAGGTCAGCGGGAGGTAGCAGATCGACCGCACCCCGATGGACTCGTTGCCCAGTTCGTCGGCGATCACCCGGGGCCGCTTGACGATCGCGCCGGTGCCCAGCATGGCCGCCTGCGGCGGGACCAGGATCGGGGTGTCGAAGAGGGCGCCCTGGCTGCCGATGTTGGTGATGGTGAAGGTGCCGCCGGCGAGCTCGTCGGGCTTGAGGTTGCCCGAGCGGGCCCGGTTGGCGATGTCGTTGATCGCCCGGGCCAGCCCGGCCAGCGACAGGTCACCGGCGTTGTGCACCACCGGGGACAGCAGGCCCTGGTCGGTGTCCACCGCGAAACCGAGGTTCTCGGTGTCGTAGTAGGTGATCTCGCTGGTGTCCTCGTTATAGCTGGCGTTGATGTTTGGGTGCGCCTTGAGGGCGTCGATGACCGCGCGGGCGATGAACGGCAGGTAGGTCAGGTTGACGCCCTCGCGCTCGGCGAACTCCTTCTTGGCCCGGGCCCGCAGCGCGACGATGCGGGTCATGTCCACCTCGTGGGTCTGGGTGAGCTGGGCGGTGGACTGCAGGGACTCGCGGGTCTTGCGTGCGGTGATCTGGCGGATCCGGTTGGCCTTCTGGGTGGTTCCGCGCAGATGTGCCAGCGGCGAGGGGCCCGCAGCAGGTGCCGCAGCAGCCGGCTTGGCCGCGGCTGGGGCCGCGGGAGCGGCGGCGGCCGGGGCCTTCTTGGCGTCCGCGGCGGCCAGCACGTCCTGCTTTCGGATGCGCCCGCCGACGCCGGTGCCCTTGATGGTCGAGAGGTCAATGCCGTTCTCGGAAGCCAACTTTCGGACCAGGGGGGTGACGTACGGTGCGTCGCCGCCGGCGGCCGGGGCCGCGGCAGGCCGGGGTGCCGGGGCTGGTGCAGGAGCGGGAGCGGGTGCCGGTGCCGGAGGCGGGGGAGCAGCCTGTGGTTCGGGCTTGGGTTCCGGCTTTGGCTCCGGAGCGGGTGCGGGAGCCGGGGCCGGTGCCGCGGCCGGCGCCGCGCCGGGGGCGCCGATCTTGCCGAGTTCGCCGCCGACCTGGACGGTGACGTCCTCCTCGGCGGTGATGCTCAGCAGGACGCCCGCGGCCGGGGACGGGATCTCGGTGTCGACCTTGTCCGTGGAGACCTCGACCAGCGGCTCGTCGACCGCGACGCTGTCGCCGACCTTTTTCAGCCAGCGGGTGACGGTGCCCTCGGTGACCGACTCGCCGAGTTCCGGCATCAGGACCGGGGTGGCCGAACCGGATGAAGCCGCGGCTGCGGGCGCAACTACGGGGGGAGCGGCGGCGGGCGCGGGCGGCTCCGGCTCGCTGAGTTCGGGGGCGGGTGCGGCCTGTGCGGCCGGCTCCTCCGCAGGCTTGGGCTGCTCGGCCGGCGGCGCCGCCGGGGCCGGGGCGGGGTCCTCGCCGGCGTCGGAGATGACCGCCAGTTCGCCGCCGACGGCGACCGTGTCGTCCTCGTGGGCGATGATCTTGCTCAGCACGCCGGATGCCGGCGCGGGGATCTCGGTGTCGACCTTGTCGGTGGAGACCTCGAGCAACGGCTCGTCAACCGTGACGGTGTCGCCCTCCTGTTTGAGCCAGCGGGTGACGGTGCCTTCGGTGACACTCTCGCCAAGTGCGGGCATCTGGACGGAGACGGCCATATGTGTTGACTCCCTCGAACGTCGGTCGACCTTGCGCTTGCCGCAGCGCGTGACCCCATCCTGTCATTCCGGGACCCGCATCGCCTCCGAATCGGGTGCCCAACGCGTGGGGCAATAATCGACCAATGCCCACCCGTTACCTATCCGCCCAGGACGGAACCCGACTGGCCGTCTACGAGGAGGGCAACCCGGACGGCCCGACCGTCGTCCTGGTGCACGGCTGGCCCGACACCCACGTGGTGTGGGACGGCGTCGCCGCCCTGCTGGCCGACTCGCACCGCATCGTCCGCTATGACAACCGCGGGGCCGGAGAATCCGACGTGCCGGGCGGCGTGCCGGCCTACGACCTGGCGACGCTGGCCGACGACCTCGGAGCCGTCCTCGACAAGGTGTCGCCGGGCGCGCCCGTGCATGTGGTGGGCCACGACTGGGGCGGCGCGACGGTGTGGGAATACGTATCCCGGCCGGAGGCTGCCTCGCGGGTGGCTTCCTACACGTCGGTCTCCGGTCCGGACCCGCGGCATGTGAGCCGCTATGTCCGCGAAGGACTTGTGCGCCCGTACCGGCCGCGCCGGTTCGCCCGGGCGGTGGCGCAGGCGGCCCACTTCAGCTACATGTTCCTCTTCTCGATTCCGGTGCTGACGCCGGCGGCGATGCGCGGATTCCTGGCCCGCCGGATCAGCCGGCACCTGATCATGCCGGGCGTCCCGCCGTCGCAGCGCCACCAGGCGTCGACCTTCGTCGCCGACGCCACCAACGGGCTGAAGATCTACCGCGCCAACTTCTTTCCCGCTCTCACCGGCCCGGCGGCTGAGCGTCGCGTCGAGGTCCCGGTGCAGCTGCTGGTGAACACCGCTGACAAATTCGTTCGTCCGCACGTCTACGACGACACCGCGCGCTGGGTGTCGCGGCTGTGGCGCCGCGACGTCCCGGCCGGGCACTGGTCGCCGATGTCGCACCCGCAGGTGATCGCCGCCGCCGTCGCCGAGCTCGTCAGCCACCTCGGCGGTGCGCGGCCCAGCCGGGCGCTGCTGCGCGCGGAGGTCGGCCGCGAGCGAAAAGAGTTCGGCGACATGCTCGTCGCCGTCACCGGTGCCGGTAGCGGCATCGGCCGTGCCACCGCGCAGGCCTTCGCCGCCGAGGGCGCCGAGGTGGTGGTGAGCGATATCGACGGGGCGGCCGCCGCCGAGACCGCCGCCGCCATCAACGACGCCGGCGGGGTGGCTCACCCCTACGTGGTCGACGTGGCCGATGCCGACGCCGTGGAGCGCTACGCCGATCAGGTGTGCGCCGAGCACGGCGTGCCCGACATCGTGGTCAACAACGCCGGGATCGGGGTGGCCGGTGCATTCCTGGACACCCCGGCCGAGAAGTTCGACCGGGTGCTCGACGTGAACCTCGGCGGGGTGGTCAACTGCTGCCGCGCGTTCGGCCGCCGCCTGGTGGAGCGGGGGACCGGCGGCCACGTCGTCAACGTCGCCTCGATGGCGGCCTACGCACCGCTGAGCTCGCTGAGCGCGTACTGCACTTCGAAGGCGGCGGTCTACATGTTCTCCGACTGCCTGCGCGCCGAACTCGACACCGCAGGAGTCGGGCTGACGACCATCTGCCCGGGGCTGATCAACACCAACATCGTCTCGGCCACCGGGTTCCACGCCCCGCAGGGCCGGGCTTCCGCGGTCCCGGCCCGCCGAGCGCAGTTGGAGAAGATGTTCGAGCTGCGCCGTTACGGGCCCGAGAAGGTGGCGGCCGCGATCCTGTCCTCGGTCCGCACGAACAAGGCCGTGCGCCCGGTGACATCGGAGGCCTACCTGCTCTACGGCACCTCGAAGCTGATGCCGCCGGCGTTGCGCAGCACCGCCCGCGGCAAGGTCGTGTAGTCGGTCAAAACGTCACCGCCGTCGGCGGACCGGTGGTCTCATAGCCGACGTGCACTGGTTCGCGGAAAGTCCCCTGCTGACCCTGTTCGTCTGCATCGGCCTGGGCAGCGTGTTCGGGCGGATCAAGTTCGGCCCGGTGTCTTTCGGCCCGGCGGGCGCGCTGTTCGTCGCGCTGGCGCTCTCAGCGATCCAGCCCAAGGCCGCTCTGCCGCCCATCATCACCAACCTGTCGCTCGGCGTGTTCTGCTACATGGTCGGCATCGCCGCGGGCCCGGCGTTCATCGGCGCCATCCGCACCGGCTGGCGGCCGGTGGTGGTCTCACTGCTCGCCGTCTTCGCAATGGCCGGCTCGGGGTTGTTCGTCGGGCGGGCGCTGGGGTTCGACACGGGCACGATCGCCGGCGCCTTCTCCGGGGCGGGCACCGCCACCGCCGCACTCGGCGCGGTGCAGCAGCAGCTGGCCGACGGTGGGGACATCCCGCCGCAACCGGCCATCGGCTACGCCGTGGCCTATCCGATCACCGTGCTGCTCTGCATCCTGGCCTGTACGTACCTGATCAGCGCCGGCAAGCGGAAGCCGACGGCCGAGGACCGGGAGACGGTGTCGCCGATTGTCATTCGGACGGTGGAACTTTCGGGCGATCCCGGCCTGACCGTGCACGGGCTGGAGGAGCGTTACGGCGCGGTGGTCTCGCGGTTGACCCGGGGCGGGCAGACCGTCGTCGCGCATGCCGGCGAGGGGTTGGAGCCCGGCGACCTGCTGACCATCACCGCCCGCGAGGATGTCAGCGAGAAGCTCACCGCCGATCTCGGCCGGCTGGCGCCCCGGGAGCCGTGGCTGGACCGCTCGGCCATCGACTTCCGCCGCATCTCGCTGTCCAATGCGTCCTACGTGGGGCGCGAGCTGCACGACCTGCGGATGGAGGAGCGGTTCGACGCCGTGGTGAGCCGGGTCCGCCGCGGCGACGTCGACATCATCGCGACACCCGATCTGATCCTGTGCAGTGGTGACCGGCTTCGGGTCACCGCCCCGCGGGAGCGGCTGGCCGAGATCGCCAAGGAGCTCGGCGACTCCGAGCGGGAGGCCGGCGACATCAATGCGATCGGCCTCGGGTTGGGCCTCGCGCTGGGAATGTTGTTGGCGTTCCTGAAGATTCCGCTGCCCGGCGGCGGCGGGCTGGTGCTGGGGACGGCCACCGCACCGCTGGTGATGGGTGTGATCCTGGGTGCGATCGGCCGCACCGGCCCGGTGGTCTGGACGCTGCCCGGCAACGTCAACAACACGCTGAACCAGTTCTCGCTGTTGATCTTTCTGGTGGCCGTCGGAAGCGGCGCGGGGCCCGGTCTGGTCAAGGCGCTGCAGAACGAGGGCTTCCAACTGGTGGCGCTGGGCTTCGCGATCTCGGCCGCACACGTGCTGGTGTGTGTGATCGGCCTGCGGTTCGTGCTCAAGTACGGCACCGCCCGGTCACTCGGCGGGCTGACCGGGTCGCAGCTGAACCCGGCGCCATTCGCCTACGCGATGTCGAAGGTGCCCGACCAGCGGGTGGCCGTCGGGTACGCGGTGCTGTTCCCGGTGTCGATGATCGCCAAGGTGTTCCTGGCGCAATTGATGGTGGTGTTCTTCTGAGGCAGTGAGGCAGTGAGGCAGTGAGGCAGTGAGGCACGGGTGCGGGCGGAAGTCGGAGTCACAGGCGTCACAAATTCCTGGGCTATGTGTTGAGTGCCCGCCTTCGAGCGACAACTTGAATTCTTGCCCGCCTCGGAGCGACAGCGGCGCTCGTGGGGCAATGACGTTGTGGTTGCCATGCTTGTCGCTCAAAGGCGGGCCGACGGTGGGTTTGTCGCTCGAAGGTGGGCCGACGGTGGGTTTGTCGCTCGAAGGCGGGCACTTCTGTCATAGCGCTGCGGGGGAGGCGCGACGGCCGGGCGCTGGTTCGCCGCTTACCCGTTCGCGGCGTCTGCTGATGTCGCGCTCACTCAGCCGTTCGCCGCGTGTGCTGATGTCGCGCTCACTCAACCGTTCGCCGCGTGTGCTGATGTCGCGCTCACTCAACCGTTCGCCGCGATGTCCTCCAGGGCCGCGAACAGTGTCCGCACCGGCACGCCCGTCCCACCCTTCGGGGTGTAGCCCCACGGCCCACTGGTGTTGTAGGCCGGCCCGGCGATGTCGATATGCGCCCACTGCACGCCCTCGGCGACGAACTCGCGCAGGAACACCCCGGCCACCAGCATCCCGGCGAACCGCTGCCCGCTGATGTTGGCGAGGTCGGCGACCGTCGACTTCAGATCATCCTTCAGTTCATCGGGAAGCGGCATGGCCCAACCGTTTTCGCCTTCGCGCTGCGACAGCGCGGCCACCCGGTCGCGGAACTCGTCGCTGCCCATCACCCCCGGGATGCGGGCGCCGAGTGCGACGGTCTGCGCGCCGGTCAGCGTCGAGGTCTCGATCAGATAGTCCGGCTTGTCCTCACACGCCCGCACGATCGCGTCGGCCAGGATCAGCCGGCCTTCGGCGTCGGTGTTGAGCACCTCGACGGTGGTGCCGCCGTACTGCGTCAGCACGTCACCGGGCCGCTGCGCGGTGGCCGACGGCATGTTCTCGGCCATCGGCACGGTGGCGATGACGTCGATAGGCAGCTGCTGATCCGCGGCCAGCACCATGGTGGCGACGACCGCCGCGGCGCCGGCCATGTCGGAGGTCATGTGGTGCATCTGGGCGGCCGGCTTGATCGAGATGCCGCCGGTGTCGAACGTGATGCCCTTGCCGATGAGGGCGACCTTCTTCGCGGTCTTCCTGCCCTTCCCGCCCTTGTAGGTCAGCCGCACCAGCCGCGGCGGGTTGATCGAGCCCTTGCCGACGCCGATGATCCCGCCGTAACCCGCCTTGGCGAGCGCCTTCTCGTCGAGCACCTCGACCGTCAGGCCGGCCAGCGTGCCCAGAAGCTTTGCGCGCTTGGCGAATTCGTCGGGATGCAGGTGGCTGGGCGGGGTGTTCACCAGGTCGCGCGCGGTCGCCACCGCCGACGCGATCGCCACCGCGCGGGCCGCCTGCCGCTTGCCGCCGGATGCAGTGCTTACCGCGGTGATCGCCGACAGCGTCGGTTCCTTGGGCGCCGTCTTCTCGCTGCGGAACTCGTGCATCTGGTAGGCGCCGAGGATCAGGCCCTCGACCGCCGCCTCCAGATGCAACTCCGACAGCAGCGTGATCACCGACTTGACCCCGCTGAGCGAACGGGCCGCCACCCCGGAGGCGCGGCGGATGGTCTCCGCGGGCCACTCGTCGCGGTCCTTGCCGAGCCCGACCGCGAGCACGCTGCCCACCGGCAGAGACGGCACATGCAGCCGGGTCACCTGCTCGGCGCCGGCCTTGGCGCCCAGCGCCCGCAGCGCGACCTCGATCTCGCCGATCGCCTCGGCGTCCAGGAACTGGCCGCCCACGACTTTTGGCTCACCGTCGGCTCCGCCGACGGCAGGGCCGCCGTCGTCGTCCCTTCCGCTGACGACCGGCACGAGCAGAACGGAGGATCCCGTCCCGCGCTTGGGCAGGCTGGTGGCGACGGTGACGGTGGGTGCGGTGTAACCGGGTTGGGTGCTCACGAGCGCCACCCTAGTGGGGCAGGACTAGGGTGGCCGCCGTGAGCGACGACCAACTTCTGCACGGCCCCCTGGAAGTCCAGCACCGCGAGCACGGCGCCACCTTCGCCCCGTTCGGCGGCTGGCTGATGCCGGTCTCCTACGGCGGCACCGTGGGCGAGCACACCGCCACCCGCGAGGCCGTCGGCCTTTTCGACGTCAGCCACCTCGGCAAGGCCCTGGTGAAAGGTCCCGGCGCCGCGGAGTTCGTCAACTCGGCGCTGACCAACGACCTACGTCGCATCGGGCCGGGCCAGGCCCAGTACACGCTGTGCTGCACCCCTGAGGGCGGGGTGATCGACGACCTGATCGCCTACTACGTCAGCGACGACGAGATCTTCCTGGTGCCCAACGCGGCCAACACCGCGGCCGTCGTGGCGGCGCTGCAAGAGGCTGCGCCGCAAGGCATTTCGGTGACTGATGAGCACCGGTCCTACGCGGTGCTGGCCGTGCAGGGCCCCAAGTCCGCGGACGTTCTGAAGGCCCTGGGCCTGCCGACCGACATGGACTACATGGGCTATGTCGACGCCGAGTACGCCGGCGTCCCGGTCCGGGTCTGCCGCACCGGCTACACCGGCGAGCACGGCTACGAGCTGCTGCCGCCGTGGGACTCAGCGCCGGTGGTGTTCAACGCCCTGCTCGCCGAGGTGCAGAGTCGCGGCGGCCAACTCGCCGGCCTCGGCGCCCGTGACACCCTGCGCACCGAGATGGGCTATCCGCTGCACGGCCACGAACTGTCGCTGGACATCTCGCCGCTGCAGGCCGGCGCGGGCTGGGCGGTCGGGTGGAAGAAGGACGCCTTCTTCGGCCGCGACGCGCTGCTGGCCGAGAAGCAGGCCGGACCGAAGCGGCGACTGCGCGGTCTGCGGGCCGTCGGCCGGGGTGTGCCGCGCGCCGAGATGGTGGTGCTGCGTGACGCCGCCCCGATCGGCGTGACGACGTCGGGAACGTTCTCCCCGACGCTGGGCGCCGGGATCGCGCTGGCCCTGATCGACGCCGACGCCGACGTGGCCGACGGTGAGGTGGTGAACGTCGACGTCCGGGGGCGCCTGCTCGACTGCGAGGTGGTCAAGCCGCCTTTCGTCGACGTCAAGACCCGCTGAGCGGGTTATCGGCCCCTGAGCGGCCGGTTATAGACTCAGGCCCATGTCCCCGGCCTTCACCGTCGAGAGTTCCTCGCGCCCGGCGAGCGCCGCGCGGCGGGCTGAGATCCTGGCCGACCCGGGTTTCGGCAAGTTCTACACCGACCACATGGTGTCGGTGGTCTACGACCACGACCTCGGCTGGCACGACGCGCAGGTGGTGCCGTACGGGCCCATCGAACTCGACCCGTCGGCGATCGTGCTGCACTACGCCCAGGAGGTCTTCGAAGGCCTCAAGGCCTACCGCTGGGCCGACGGCTCGATCGTCTCGTTCCGGCCCGAGGCCAACGCGGCCCGGTTGCGGGCCTCGGCCCGGCGGCTGGCCATCCCGGAACTGCCCGACGAGCTGTTCATCGAGTCGCTGCGCCAGCTGATCGCGGTGGACCACGAGTGGGTGCCGGCTGCCGGGGGAGAGCAGTCGCTTTACCTGCGGCCCTTCATCATCGCCACCGAACCGGGGCTGGGCGTGCGGCCGTCGTCGGAGTACCGCTACCTGGTGATCGCCTCACCGGCCGGGGCCTACTTCAAGGGCGGCATCAAGCCCGTCAGCGTCTGGCTGTCGCACGAGTACGTGCGCGCCAGTCCGGGCGGCACCGGCGCGGCGAAGTTCGGCGGCAACTACGCCGCCTCGCTGCTTGCCCAGGCCGAGGCGTCCGCGCACGGGTGTGACCAGGTGGTGTGGCTGGACGCGATCGAACGCCGGTACGTCGAGGAGATGGGCGGGATGAACCTGTTCTTCGTCTTCGGCAGCGGGGGTTCGGCGCGTCTGGTGACCCCGGAGCTCAGTGGTTCGTTGCTGCCCGGCATCACCCGCGACTCGCTGCTGACGCTGGCTGCGGACGCCGGCTACGCGGTGGAGGAACGCAAGATCGACGTCGAGGAGTGGCGAAAGGGCGTGGCCGCCGGTGAGATCACCGAGGTGTTCGCCTGCGGCACCGCGGCCGTCATCACCCCGGTGGCACAGGTGAAGTACGGCGAGGGTGAGTTCACCGTCGGCGACGGTGAACCCGGCGAGGTCACGATGGCCCTGCGGGACACCCTCACCGGAATCCAGCGCGGCACCTTCGCCGACAAGCACGGCTGGATGACCCGGCTGGGCTGATCGGCCCGGCTCCGCTGACCGGGATCAGCTAGGGCTCACCTCCTCGAAGCGGCCCGTCTTGGTGGTCAACTTGATCCGGTAAACGCTGCCCCGGCGCAGGACCGAGAGATCCGGCGGCGGCTGGTGCGGAGGAAATTTCAGCAGCGGCATGATGTGCTCGACGAGCAGCGCCAGCCCGGTGTCCCAGTCCTGCCCATCGCATTCCTCGAAGGTGCCCCACGCGATGACGCTGCGCCAGTTGGACATATCGTCGACGTGCTCGACCTCCACGCACACCTCCGGGTGCGCGCGCATGGCCCGAAGCTTCGCGCCGTCCATGCCGTGACCCCACACGTAGGTGCCGTCGTAGACGTAGCTGACCGGGACCACGTACACCCGGCCGTCGCTGATGCAGCCGATCCGGGCGACCACCTCCGAATGCAGCAGGTCCTCGATCTGTGATGCGGTCAGTGCCCCGAGCATCGGTTCCCCTTCAGTGTCGGATGGCCAGGCCGACCAATGTCAGCGTGGTGGTCAACTCGACGGCCGCGCCCATGACGTCGCCGGTGATGCCGCCGAAGCGGCGCACGCAGTGGCGGATCAGCGCCGCCGCCGCCACCAGGCAGACAGCCACCGCGAGCGGTCCCTGCCAGGGTCGCGGCGTGGCCATCGCGGCGCAACCGGCCACCAGCGCCGTCCATCCGGCGACGGCCCACGCCGACTGGCTGCCGGCGGCCCAGGCGCCCAGGCTGCTGCCCTCGGCAGCGGGAACGCCGCGTCGGGAGGCGAGCACGGCGGCCACCCGGCCCGCCGCGACGGCACTCACCGCCGCGACCGTCGCCGTCGTCCCCGGGGTCAGGGCGGTGAACGCCGCCACCTGGGTCAGGAGCACCAGCACCACCGCCGCTACGCCGAACGGGCCTGCGCCGCCGTCGCGCATCACCTCCAGCGCGCGCGTCGGCGGCCCGAAGCAGCCGAGGCCGTCGGCGGTGTCGGCCAGGCCGTCGATGTGCAGACCGCGGGTCAGCGCCACCAGGACGGCCACGGTCAGCGCCCCGGTCAGCAGGCTGTGCGGACCGAACGCCCAGGTTCCGGCCCACAACACCGCCGCGGCGGCCAGGCCGAGCACGACCCCGACCACCGGCAGCGCGGTGATGGTGGTGCGACCGGGAGCCGTCGTGCCGACGCGGACGGGAAGCACGGTCCCGAACGTGAAAGCTCTTGCCAGGCCGGACATCACGGCTGTTCCGGACCCGAGACCCCGGCGTCGTCGAACGTGGCCATCGAGGACAGGGTCGCCACCGCGGCCCGGACGATCGGGAGGGCCACCGCGGCGCCGGTGCCCTCGCCGAGGCGCAATCCGAGGTCGACGATCGGCGTCAAGCCCAACTCGTTCAGGGCGATCTGGTGGGCCGGTTCGGGGGAGCGGTGCCCGGCCTGCCACCACAGTCGGGCGTCGGGCGCCAACCGTTCGGCCACCAGGGCCGCCGCCGTGACCACCAGTCCGTCCAGCAGCACCGGCGTGCGACGGACCGCGGCCTGGGCGCAGAAGCCGGCCATGGCGGCGAGGTCGGCGCCGCCGGCGGCTGCCAGCAGCGCGACCGGGTCCGAGCGCAGGGCCCGGCTGCGGTACATCGCGTCGCGCACCGCCGCGGTCTTGCGCGACCAGGCCGCGTCGTCGATCCCGGTGCCGCGGCCGACGGCCGCCACCGGCTCGGTGCCCGTCAGCGAGGCCACCAAAACCGTTGCCGCCGTGGTGTTCCCGATTCCCATGTCACCGGCGATCAGCAGGTCGGCGCCGGAGTCGACCTCCTCGTCGGCGATGTGGCGCCCCAGCGCCAGAGCCGCCTCGGCCTCCGCGACCGTCATCGCGTCCTCCACGGCGATGTTCCCACTGGAGCGGCGGACCCGGTCGGTACCGCCCGCATCGCGGTCCACCGCGACGTCGACGGCGCGGACCGTCGCCCCGGCCAGTCCGGCGAGGACGTTGATCGCCGCGCCGCCGGCCTCTATGTTGTCCACCATCTGCGCGGTGACCTCGGGCGGGTAGGCCGAGACGCCGTGCCGGGCGACCCCGTGGTCGCCGGCGAAGACCACCACCCGGGCCCGCTCGAATTGCTGTGGGGGGCAATGGCCTTGGCAGGACGACACCCAGACCGACAGGTCCTCCAGGCGGCCCAGTGCGCCCTGCGGCTTGGTCAGCAGGTCCTGGCGCCGGCGGGCGGCCGCCGCGACCCGGCCGTCCGGCGGCGTGATCTCCCCGAACAGCATCAGCAGCTCTCCTTCGCGGCCGCCGGCTTCACCCACAGCGGCTGTCCGGCGACCACCAGCACCACACGCTCGCAGCACTCCGCCACGCGCTGGTTGAGCGTGCCGAGTTCGTCGGCGAACCGGCGGCCCGCGGCAGTGGCGGGCACCACCGTCAGTCCGACCTCGGGGCTCACCAGAACCAGCGGCGCCGCGCAATCCCGCACCGCGTCGACCAGATCGGCCACGTCGGCGTCGATCGACCCGCCGTCCCAGCCGCGGCGATCCAGCATCGCGGTCAGCCAGTTGCCCAGATCGTCGACCAGGGCAGGCGCCTGCGGCGCGGAACGCAATTGCGTTGCCACATCGGCAGTTTCGACGGTGTGCCACCACGGCAGCCGCCGGCGGCGGTGCTCGGCGATGCGATGCAGCCAGGCCGGGTCATGTGCAGCCGGTGCGGCCGTCGCGATGTAGGTGATCGTGTCGGACACAGTGCGGCTCTCGGCGATCACCGACTCGGCCCAACGTGACTTTCCCGACCGGATGCCGCCCAGTACCAGGGTGCGCACGCGTCTGTCAGACGACCTTGGCGCCGCGCTCGACCCGCGGTCGCGGGATCCGGGAACGACGCAACTGGGTGGCCCGGCTGACCGCGTACATGCCGAGCTTGAAACGGGTCTCGGCGTTGTCGGGGAACTTCGCGTCGACGGCCTTGTTCACCTTGCGCGCCAACAGCAATCCGTCGGCCATCATCGCTACGGTCAGCAGCAGCATCAGCGGCGACATGTAGAACTGCAGCTTCGGCGCGGCCAGCATGATGAACAGCAGGAAGAACGCGGCAGGCATGAACAGGCCCAGCAGGTTGCGGCGGGCGTCGACGATGTCCCGGGCGTAGGCGCGGATCGGGCCCTGGTCGCGGGGCAGCAGGTAGGCCGCCTCGCCGGAGGCCATCCGCTCGCGGCGCTCGGCCAGGGCGGCCCGACGCTTGACCTTCTCGGCCTTGCGCTCCTCCTTGGTCATGGACTCGCGCAGCTGCTTGCGGCGCCGGCGCGCCTCGGACGCTGTCATCGGCGCGGGGGCGACCGGGCCGCGCGGCTTGTTGCGCTCACTGCGCTTCGGGGTCGGACGGCCCTTCGGGGCGGTGGTCCCCAGCGCAGCGGCGGACGTCGTCTCCTGATCCGGCTCGACCGCGGCCGAGCCCTCGGCGTCGTCGGCGTCGTCGGCTTTGCGGCCCAGCAATTTCACGCTGCCAGGTTACTGCGCCCTTTCGGGGCGGTGCGCCTTAGCCTGCTGGAATGCCTGCCGCTGGAGTGCCTGCTGCAGGGCCAGAGCCGGTCCTGCGCGTGCTGATCGCGCCGGACTGCTTCGGCGACAGCCTGACCGCGCCCGCGGCCGCCGAGGCGATCGCCGACGGCTGGCGGCGCGCCCGCCCCGGCGACGCCCTGGTGCTCGCCCCGCAGTCCGACGGTGGCCCCGGCTTCGTCGACGCCCTGGCCGAAGGCCACCCCGACATGCAACGTCGTCCCGCCCGCGTCCGTGGCCCGCTCGCCCGGGACGTCGACGCCGAGTGGGTGCTCAACCCGGCCACCTCCACCGCCTACATCGAATCCGCGCAGGCCTGCGGCCTGCACCTGC
>WBZO01000811.1_pt1 | contig 57717 bp, 51 predicted proteins | sample 5204261 | NCBI WGS metagenome assembly WBZO01 (sample SAMN12412400, study PRJNA552823) | activated sludge metagenome | isolation source: activated sludge from anammox sidestream of wastewater treatment plant... | place: USA: North Carolina | collected 2017-09
CCCAGGAGGTCGGGCGCAACCGCGTAGTCGAAGACGACCCCTGAGCCGGCGCCGAGCGCGCCGACCGCCCGAAACAGGTCCATCACCGTCTCGCGCGACAGATACATCGTCACGCCAAGCCAGGCGAAGAGCGTGGCGCGAGCCGGATCCCACCCGGCGTCGCGCAGGCGGGGGAAGAGATCGTCGCGCTCGAAGTCGACGGTGACGAAGGCGGCCGACGCCGGCACCTGAATCCCCGCCTCGGCGATCCGGCCGCGCTTCCACTGCTGCGTGGACGGCTGATCCACCTCGAACACGCGCAGTCGATCCGCAAACGGATTGCGGCACGCGAAGGTGTCGAGCCCGGCGCCGAGGACGACGTACTGCGAGAGGCCGAGCGGGACGTCACGCGCCGCTTCGTCTTCCGCCACGCGCGAGCGGGCGGCGACGAACGCCCGCAGCGCTCGCGGCATCCTTCCCTGCCCCCGCGTCGCCAGACGGGCCTGCGCTTCGCCGGTCGTCGCACCGACGATCGGCAACGCGAGCGGATCGGCCAGCACCGGCGGATGATCGAGGATCTGGTGCGCCGCGCGGCGTTCCGCCACGCGCAGCGCCGTGAGGCTCGGCCGGCTCACCGGACCGTCGCGCGCGCTTCGGCAGCGAGGTACGCCTGGTACTCGCCGTCGGTGACGATGGTGGCAAAGCCGCGCATGCGGAAGTGCCCGAGCCCGCACAACTGGGAGCAGGCGATCTCGTACTCGAAGTCGGGTTTCCCGAGCCGCTGCCGCATCTCGGCGGTCGTCACCGTCGGCACGAACCAGACCGGCGTATCGGCGCCCGGCAGCGCGTCCTGCTTCACGCGCATCTCGTAGATCGTGAAGCTGTGGATCACGTCCTTGCTCGTCAGGTGAATGAGCACCGGGTGGTTCACCGGCAGCGTCAGCTGGTTGATCGCGGTCACGTCGTCGCGCGCCGCTTCGTCGGTGCGATCGAGACCGAGCGGATTCTCGGCGGCCACCAGCTTCACGTCCGTGCGGCCGAACCGGCCGTCGGGGCCCGGATAGTGCACGTTCCACGCGAACTGCTCGGCGACGACACGGACGACCGTCGCCTCGTCGGGCGACGGCATGCCGTTGACGCGCTCGCGCCAGGCGGGCATCTCGTACGCCACGAGCAGCACCCCTTCGGCCAGCGCGATTGCCAGGACGACGTAGACCGACCAGCGGCTCTTCATGCCGGTGTAGTCGGCCTTCGGGTGCGCGCCACGCCTGAACCGGACGAGCGCGTACACGAAATATCCGAAGAAGAACACGAAGAGCGCCAGCATCCCCCAGTGCTCGAGGCCGAGCACGAAGTCGATGTCGTGCGCGTGGGCCGACGCCTGCGCGGGAAGCGGCGGAAAGCTCATCGCGGCTGCCCTTCCGGCGTGCCGGGCGCGTCGAGCGTCGTCGCGGCGTCGACGGCGCGGGCCGCGCGCCGCGCGAGCGTGATGAAGAACCCGCCGAAGGCGCCGAGGACGACCAGCGTCACCACGAGCAGCGCGAGGATCCCCATGTTGCTGCCCTGCAGCATCGGACCGTCGCTCGCGCCGAAGCAGACCGGACATGCCGCGGCGGCGCGCGGCAGCAGCATCGTCACGACGACGGCCGGAACGACCTTTCGCATCATCGAACCCCCTCGCGGCGACAGCGCCGGAGAAACAGATATTCGACGCGCACGAGCAGCACCGCGGCGGCGATGCCGGCCATCGACAGGATGCCCATGATCGGCTGCCCCTCCGCGCGATAGAGGACGAACCCCTGCACGGCGCTGAACAGCGCCATCAGCGTCGCCGTCGTCACGAACAGCAGGTGGAAGTGCTTCAGCGACATGTCACGGCCTCATGTGCTCGTAGATGTCCCATGCCGGCCAGAACAGGCAGTTGATCGCGAAGAACGCGATGATCGCCGCGAAGACCCAGACCATCGGGCCGTCGCGTCTCACGCCGAGCAGCAGGAGCGCCACGATCCCCGCGTTGACGACCGTGAGCGACATGACGATCGCGATGTTGGCGCGCACCGGGAGATCCAGCCGCGAAACCGCGACGGCGATGACGACGATCGCGATCTGCACGACGCTCGCGAGGGCGGCGCGCCGGCTGTCGAACCGGAACGGTATTGAAGCCATCGTCTTCACAGCAGGTACAACACGGGAAAGAGGAAGATCCAGATGAAGTCGACGAAGTGCCAGTACAGCCCTGCCGCTTCGACGCGGTTGGTGAACTGCGCCGGGTTGCGCGCCCACAGTCCAGCGCCGGGACCGAGGAAGTACAGCATCACGATCAGCCCGCCGACGATGTGCAGCGCGTGAACGCCGGTGAGCGTGTAGTAGATCGCGAAGAAGGTGTTGTGCGACGGGAGCTCGCCGGCCCGGATGTGCTCTCCGTACTCGACGAACTTCAGCACGAGGAAGACGAGGCCGAGGACGATCGTGAGCGACAGGTGGAGACGGTGCTTCCGCCAGTCGTTCATCTTCAGCGCGGCCCACGCCATCACCATCGTCAGAGACGAGGCGATCAGCACCGCCGTGTTGATCGTCGCCAACCCGACCGGCAGCGCGTGCCGCGGCCAGTCGATCGCGCCGGTGCGCAGCAGCACGTAGCTCGAGAACAGCCCCGCGAAGAGCATCAGCTCCGAGGCGAGGAACAGCCACATGCCGAGCTTTCCGTTGTACAGCCCGGTGTCGGGGCGCGTCTCGACGCTGTAGGGGATCTGGTGCATGTCAGATCACCGTCGCGGCGGACTGCGGCGCGAAGTCGGTCCGCGATCCAGGGAGGCTGTACTCGTACGGTCCGCGGTGCACCGACGGCGCGGTTTCGAAGTTGCCCTCTCCGGGCGGCGACGCCGCCGCCCACTCGAGCGTCGTCGCGTCCCACGGGTTGGCGCCGACACGCTGTCCCCAGCGCAGGCTCCCGAACACGTTGACGATGAACGGAAGCTGGAAGAGGCCGAGGGTCCACGCGGCGAAGCCGATCACCACGTGCCACTTCAGCAGATCGGCGTTGTGCAGGTACTGCAGGCCGCCGTCATAGAGACGACGGTTCATGCCGCCGAGCCCCTGGATGAACATCGGCATGAAGATCAGGTTCATGCAGACGAGCGATCCCCAGAAGTGGACCTGGCCGAGCAGGTCGTTCATGCGGCGCCCGGTCGCCTTCGGGTACCAGTAGTACACCCCCGCGAAGAGCGCGAAGATCGTCCCCGGCGCGACGATGTAGTGGAAGTGGCCGATGACGTAGTAGGTGTCGTGCAGGTGGATGTCCGACGGGGCGAGGCCGAGCGGGAGGCCGGTCAGTCCGCCGATGCCGAACATCGGCAGGAACGCCAGCGCGAAGAGCATCGGCGTCGTGAAGCGGATCGACGCGCCCCACAGCGTCATCAGCAGCGAGGTCAGGATCACGACCGACGGGATCGACACGATCATCGTCGTCGTCTGGAAGAAGGCGGCGAGCGTCGTCCCCATGCCGGTGAGGTACATGTGGTGCGCCCAGACGAGCATCGACATGAAGCCGAGGAAGCCGACGGCGTACACCATCCCCTTGTAGCCCCAGAGCGGACGCCGCGTGTTGTTCGCGATCACCTCCGAGACGATCCCCATCGCCGGCAGGATGAGCACGTAGACCTCGGGGTGCGCGAGGAACCAGAAGAGATGCTGCCAGAGCAGCGGGTTGCCGCCGCCCGAGGCCAGCGTCCCTTCGGCGGTGCCTGTCATCGACGTCAGCACCTGGTTGGTGACGACCAGACCGCTCGGCATGAAGAAGCTGGTGCCGGCGACGCGGTCCATCAGCTGGAGCACGGCGGCCGATTCGAGCGGCGGAAACGCGAGCAGCAGCAGGAACGACGCGGCCAGCTGCGTCCAGATGAAGAACGGCAGCCGCATCCAGGTGAGCCCCGGAGCGCGCAGCTGGACGATCGTCACGATGAAGTTGATCGATCCAAGGAGCGACGAGGTGATCAGGAACACCATCCCGATCAGCCACCACGTCTGCCCTCCGATAGCGATCACCGACAGCGGCGGGTACGAGGTCCATCCCGACTGGGCGCTCCCGCCGGGCACGAAGAAGCTGGCGAGCATGACGAGGCCGCCGACGACGTAGACCCAGTAGCTCATGAGATTGAGCTTCGGGAACGCCATGTCGGAGGCGCCAATCTGCAGCGGGATCAGGTAGTTTCCGAACCCGCCGATCGCGACCGGCACGACGCCGAGGAAGATCATCACGGTGCCGTGCATCGAGGCGAGCTGGTTGTAGAACTCCGGCAGCAGCACGCCGCCCGAGGCGCTGCTCTGGCTCAGCATCGATCCGACGATTGGCACCGGCGTCATCGGATAGGCGAGCTGGTAGCGCATGATCATCATCAGGACGAAGCCGTACAGCAGGAACAGCAGTCCCGTGATGGCGTACTGGATGCCGATGACCTTGTGATCGAGCGAGAAGACGCAGGTGCGAATGAATCCCGGGCGGGACGATTCCGCAGTCGGGCCCGACGTCGCCACGTTATCCAACGCTGACTCCCGCCGCGTGGACGACGCGGCCGCGAAATTCCACCGAGTTTACAATCGATCATATGACGCGGGCATGGCAGGGTGCCATCCTGGCAGGTCTGATCGCCGCGGCCGGCGCGCCGCTCGCCGCCAGCCCCGCGTCGGAGGCGCTGCGCGCGCGCGCCTCGGACGAGCTCTACAACCTCGATGACGAGCAGGCGCTCGCCACCTGGCGGCAGGCGACCGCGGCCGATCCGCAGGACGGCGCGGCCTGGCGCGGGCTCGCCGCCGCCATCCTGGCGCACATCGGAATGCTGCGGGGCACGATGACGGTCGACAGCTATCTGGGTCGTGTCGCCGCACGCGACGTCTCGCTGCCGCCGCCGCCCGATGCCCTGGCTCGCGAGTTCCGGTCTGCCATCGACCGCGCGACGGCGCTCGCGCGGCAGCGGGTCGCGTCGCGTCCCAGCGATCCGCAGGCGCACTACGAGCTCGGCGCGGCGGTCGGCATCCGCGCGTCGTACATGGCGACGATCGACGGCGGCGTCATGGCGGCCTTCCGCGCGGCGCGCGAAGCCTACGACGCGCACGAAAAGGTCCTGGAACTGGATCCGGGACGAAGCGACGCGGGGTTGATCGTCGGCACGTATCGCTATCTCGTCTCGACGATGTCGCTGCCGGTCCGGTGGATGGCGTACATCGCCGGCTTCGGAGGCGGAAGAGAGCGGGGGATCACGCTCGTCGAGACCGCCGCGAGCTACGGCGGCGACAACCAGTCGGACGCGCGTGTCGCGCTGGTCCTGCTCTACAACCGCGAACGCCGCTACGACGCGGCGCTCGACGTGCTCGCGAAGCTTCGCCAGCGCTACCCGCGCAACCGGCTCCTGCTGCTCGAAGCGGGATCGACGCTGATCCGCGCGGGACGCTTTGCCGAGGCCGAGCGCGCGCTCGACGAAGGGATTGCGACGCTCGGCGAAGATACGCGCTCGCGCATGTTCGGCGAGGAGGCGCTCTGGTTCTACCGTCGCGGCGCCGTGCGCGCGGAGATGGGGCGCGTCGCCGATGCGCAGGCCGATCTCACGCGTGCCGTGAACGCGAACGGCCGCAAGTGGGTCGAGGGGCGCGCGCACCTCGAGCTCGGACGTGTCGCGCTGACGCGCTCGAACCCGGCCGAAGCACGCGCGCACCTCCAGATGGCAATCCAGCTGGGCGAGAGCGACCGTGACGGCGCCACGGCCGCTCGAGCACGCGAGCTCCTCGAGCGGGCACCGCTCCGCTGAGCGTCCGCTTCCGTGGACGCCTCGCGGCGTCATCCTCTGAAATCCGGCCGCTTTCGCGCCATCTTCATGTGGCACACCCCTTGATGCACTCCCGGGCAGAGACTCGGGAGGAAACGATGATCAAGGTCACGCGCTATCTGCCGATCGTGCTCGTCGGTGCGACGCTCGTCGCGACGCCGGCGTGCGCGTCGGGCGGTGTGTACACGCAGCGCTATCCGGTGCAGGACCGCGACGATCGCGCGTACTACGATCGCGGGTTCCGCGACGGACGCAACGCGGGCGTCGACGATGCGCGCCGCGGGCGGCCGTACGACATCCGGCGTCACGGCGAGTATCGCGACAACCGCCGCGGCGACGATCGCGGCGACATCCGCGCCTACCGCCAGGGATTCGAAGCGGGATACGACGAGGGCTATCGGCGCTCCGCGCGCGACGACGCACGCGGGCGGCTGGCGTCTCCGGCCGCCGAGAACGGCTACCGTGACGGGTTCGAGGAAGGGCAGAAAGCGGCGCGCGGCGGCGACCGCTTCGATCCGATCCGCGAGAAGCGCTATCGGGACGGCGATCATGGCTACAACAGCCGCTTCGGATCGCGCGACGAGTACAAGCGCGAGTACCGCGCCGCGTTCCAGCGCGGCTACGAAACCGGATACCGCGCGTATCGGCGATAAGGGTGCAAGGTGCCGGGTGCAGGGTGCTGGGTGCTCAGACGGGTGCAGGGTGCTGAGTGCACGGTGCTGGGTGCGCAGAAGGGTGCCGGGTGATGGGTGCTGGGTGCTGGGTGCTGGGTGCTGGGTGCTGGGTGCTCAGACAGGGTGCATGGTGCAACGTGCAAGGTGCGCAGAAGGGTGCTGGGTGATGGGTGCTGGGTGCTGGGTGCTGGGTGCTGGGTGCTCAGCAGAGTGCTGAGTGCAGGGCGCAGAACTACAAGCGCGAGGAGTGTCCGGATTTTTGTGTGTAGAGCTCGTTAAGTGATGATGCGTGTGGCGATCGGCGCTGGGGGCCGCGTCGATCGCCCGCAACGCCGCTACAAGCGGTTGGCGCTGTTTCCAGGTGGCGAAGTCGAGACTCTGGCGGAGCAGGTGGACGATACCGGTCTGCCGGGTGGTCGCGGGCAACACGGCGGCGAGCGCCTCCTCCATGCCCCTTGAGCCCGTCGGTCACGGCGATGAGGATGTCGCGGCAGCCGCGCGCTTTCAGATCACTGAAGACCTTCATCCAGAACTTCGCCCCCTCGGTCTGCTCGATCCAGAGACCCGAGGATGTCATGTAAACCGTCCGGCAGCACTGCAAGCGCGAGGTAGAGCGCGAGAGTCTTGTCATGGAAGCCCGTGAACCGTCGCTCATGCTTCGGGACGAAGCGCGGTTCGAACGTGCCGTCGCCATCCCGCGGTACCTCGATCGGCAAGGGCCTGTCATCGGTCAGCAGCGTCGTGCTGCCCGTCCCGTTGCGGTGATTGATGACGTCGTCGGGCTTGCTCCCACCGGGCGGGTAGCCTCAGTGTGCGCTGCACCGTGCACCACCGTGTTCTGCACCTTGCACCTCGCACCCTTCGAGAGCACCCTGCACCCAGCACCTGGCACCCTGCACCCCTCGAGAGCACCCTGCACCTGGCACCTGGCACTTTGCACCCTTGATGTCGTACGTAAAAAAGCCCCGCGCCGGAGCGCGAGGCTGTTGTCGAGAGGAGATCTATGAAGAATGGTACCGGTACGGGGATTCGAACCCCGGTCCCGTGGCTGAGAACCACGTGTCCTGACCCCTAGACGATACCGGCGCCCGCCGTTAGGAACCTCTAATACTAGCAAACTGCGTATCATGGTGTCCATGCTTCGCTGGTTTGCGTACGTCCTCTTCCTCCTGCTCCTCGTGGTCGGTGTCGCCTACTTCGCCGCCGGCCGCACCACCCCGCCGACCGTCACGATCGACCAGCCGGCCGGCCTGGTCGGCCAGCAGAGCACGCTCCAGTTCACCGCCGGCGCGCCGCGCGCCTTCTTCACCAAACTCGAGGCATCGCTCGAGCAGAACGGGCGGACGTTCCCGCTGTTCGACCTCGCGTCGCCCGGAGACGCCACGGTCGCCCACCTCGATACCGACCACCTCCGGGTGAGCCGGCCGATCGGCAAGGCGAGCCTCCCGGATCTGCAGCAGGGGGTCGCGACGATCACCGTGTCGGCGACGCGCACCTCGTTCCTCCGGCTCCGCGACGTGGAGACGAAGGTGTCGCGCGACGTGCAGGTGCGGCTCGAGCCGCCGCGTATCGCCGTCGTCTCGACCAAGCACTATCTCAATCAGGGCGGATCCGAAGTGGTCGTCTACCGCGCGACGCCGCCCGACGTCGAGTCGGGCGTCCGCGTCGGCGATCAGGAGTACCGCGGATATCCGGCGAGCGGCGCCGGCATCCCGAACGCCGACCCCGCGCTGAAGGTCGCCTTCTTCGCGCTGCTGCACGATCAGCCGGCCGACACGCCGGTGTTCGCCTTCGCGCGTGACGCCGCGGGCAACGAGGCGAAGGTGTCGTTCGTCGATCAGGTCTTCCCGAAATCGTTCCGCACGAGCCGCATCACGGTGGACGATCGCTTCTTCGGCCGCGTCGTGCCCGAGATCCTCTCGCACTCGCCGCAGGTGAAGGTGGCCGATCCGAACGACCTGCTCGCCGGGTTCCTCGCGGTGAACGGCGAGCTCCGCCGCATCAACGCCGATCGGATCGCCGAGCTGACGTCGACGCCGGCGGCGGAAATCCTCTGGAAGGGCCCCTTCCGGCAGCTGGGCAATTCGCAGGTCGAAGCGGCGTTCGCCGATGCGCGGACCTACATCTACGACGGCAGGGAGGTCGATCGGCAGACGCATCTCGGGTTCGACCTCGCGGTGACGGCAAACGTGCCGGTGCTCGCGGCCAACGACGGCCGGATCGTCCAGGCCGACTGGCTGGGCATCTACGGCAACTGCGTCATCATCGATCACGGGATGGGGGTCGCGTCGCTCTACGGCCACCTGTCGTCGATCGACGTCAAGGTGGGCGACACTGTCACGAAGGGACAGGTGCTCGGGCGGAGCGGCATGACCGGGCTCGCCGGCGGCGATCACCTGCACTTCACGATGCTCGTCGGTGGAAGACCGGTGAATCCCGTCGAATGGTGGGATCCGCACTGGATCCAGGACCGTGTCGAACGCAAGCTCAGGGAAGCGGGCGCGCCGGCGCCGGCGGCGGCAGCGTCCCGATGACTCGGGGTAGAATTCCAGAAGGGAGAGTTCAGTCGATGCGTCTAGCAGGAATCTGGATCTGCGGCCTGGCCGTTACGCTCGCCGTCAGCGCATGCGGAGGCGGCGGCACCGAAACGGCCAGCCAGTCGCCCGCTCCGGCGGCCTCGGCGACGTCGGGCTCGGGTTCGAAGGTCGACCCGGCGACCGCCGCCGACGTCACCGGCACCGTGACGGTGAACGGCGTGCTGCCCCCGAACGAGCAGATCAAGATGAACGCCGATCCGATCTGCATGCGGCAGGCCGACGGCCCGCAGATGATGGAAACCTACGTCGTCGGGTCGGACGGTAAGACGCTCGGCAACGTGTTCGTGTACGTGAAGGACGGGCTCGGCAACTACGTCTTCGACCCGCCGACGCAGCCGGCGCGGATCGATCAGCAGCAGTGCCGCTATCACCCCCACGTCTTCGGGATCCAGGTCGGCCAGCCGCTCGAGATCATCAACAGCGATCCGACGCTGCACAACATTCACGCCGTCGCGAAGAGCAACCGCGAGTTCAACACCGGCCAGCCGATCCAGGGCATGAAGACGACGCACACGTTCACGGCGCCGGAGGTGATGGTGCCGTTCAAGTGCGACGTGCACGGCTGGATGAACGCCTACGTCGGCGTGCTGACCCACCCGTACTACGCCGTCACCGGCGCCAACGGCACCTTCGCGCTGAAGGGGCTCCCGCCGGGCACCTACACGATCGAAGCGTGGCACGAGAAGCTCGGCACGCAGACGCAGACCGTAACGGTCGGCGCGAAGGAAACCAAGGAGATCTCGTTCACGTTCACGGCGCCCGCGCCCGCGGCCGACTGACAGACGGCGCCACTTGATCGGCGGGCGGACACGCCCGTACAGCAGGATGTTCCAGCAGACTGATTCAACGGCCGGAGACCGCCCCGGCGCGGCGAGGCGCGCGAGGAGAGCGGCGTGAAGCACGCACGTGCCGACATCGCCCACGTCCTCCCGGCCGCGCAGCGCTCGTCGGCCTTCAGCGACTACGTCTCGCTCACCAAGCCGAGGTTGAATTTCCTGGTCGTGCTGACCAGCGCGGCCGGCTACTACCTCGGCGCGGTGTCGTTTCCCGACCTGCTGCAGATGGCGCAGGCGGTGATCGGGACCGCGCTCGTCGCCGGCGGCTCCGCCGTCCTCAACCAGGTCTACGAGCGCGACACCGACGCGAGGATGCGGCGGACGCGTCTGCGTCCGCTGCCCGATCAGCGCATCGCGCCGCAGGAAGCGGCGGTCTACGGATGCGTGCTGTCGGCGGCCGGCCTCGGGATTCTGGCAATCGCCACCAACTGGGTGGCGGCGGCGCTCGCGGCGGCGACGCTCGCGATCTACGTGCTCGTCTACACGCCGATGAAGCGGACGTCGACGCTGTCGACCCTCGTCGGCGCCGTGCCGGGCGCGCTGCCCGCCGTGATCGGCTGGGCGGCGGCGCGCGGCGACATCGCGATCGGCGGCTGGACGCTCTTCATGATCGTCTTCCTGTGGCAGATCCCGCACTTCATGGCGATCGCCTGGATGTACCGCGACGATTACCGCGCGGCGGGGTTCCCGATGCTCCCGGTCGTCGAGCCCGACGGCCTGCGCACCGGACAGCAGGCGCTGCTGTACTCCGCGGCGCTCCTGCCGGTCAGCATCGGACCGTCGGTCGTCGGCGTGGCCGGCTGGGCCTACTTCTGGCTCGCGCTCGTGCTCGGCACCGTGCTGCTCGTCCTCTCGGCCAGGTTCGCGCGCAGCCGGAGCGACCGCTCGGCGCGCGTGCTGTTCTTCGCGACGATCATCTACCTGCCGCTCATCTGGGCCGTCATGGTCCTCGATCATTGACGCTCGATGTCGGTCCACGATCTGCCCGCGGTGAACGCCACGCTCAACGCTCTGTCGGGCGTGCTGCTGCTGGTGGGCTACAGCCGGATCCGCGCGGGCCGTCGCGATCAGCACCGCGCGTGGATGATCGCCGCCTTCGTCGTCTCGACGCTGTTCCTGATTAGCTATCTCGTCTACCACGCGCAGGTCGGCTCGGTGCGCTTCACCCGACAGGGGCTGGTGCGGCCGCTCTACTTCACGATCCTCGTCACGCACATCACGCTCGCGGCGGTCGTGCTGCCGATGGCGATCCTGACGCTCTGGCGCGGCCTCGGCGGACGGTTCAGGCAGCACCGCGCGATCGCCCGGTGGACGTTTCCGATCTGGCTCTACGTCTCGGTCACCGGCGTGCTCGTCTACGTGCTGCTCTACCAGCCCACCTGGCTTTTGTAAGGGGTATACTGACGCTTCGCGGTGCGAAGGAGCCGGACCGATGTCGTTGCAGCGTCGCCTCGTCATACGGATGCTCGCGGGTGTTGTCGCCCTGCTCGGCGTCAGCGCGGTTGCCTCGGCGCAGGTCGGCCGCGTCAGCGGGATCGTGCGCGACGAGGGAGGCCAGCCGTTGAAAGGGGCGACCGTCGTCGCCGAGAACCGGTCGATCGGTCAAAGCTTCACGGCGACGACCGACGACAAGGGGCGCTTCCAGATGATCGGGCTCCGCGGCGGCCAGTGGCGCTTCGTCGCGCAGTCCCCCGGCTTCTCGCCTGAGGGGGGCGTGCTGAACGTCCGCGCCGGCGGCCCGAACGCTCCGCTCGCGTTCGAGCTGAAACACAGTGGCGTCGCCTTCTTCGGCGCGCTCGGCGGCATCGTCAACAAGGATCTGCAGCAGCAGCTCGCCGACGCCGACGCGCTTTACGCCGCGGGCAGGTGGGACGAGGCGATCGCCGCCTACCGCGTGATTGCCGCCCGGGCGCCGATCATCACGTCGATCAACCTGCAGATCGCGTCGGCCTATCGTCAGAAGAAGGACTACGACGCCGCCGTCGCCGCCTACAACGACGTGCTGAAGGCCGAGCCGGCCAACGACAAGGCGACGATTGAACTGGCGATGACCTCGCTCGAGCGGGGGGACGCCAGAGGCGCCGAGACGATCCTCGACGAGGCGGCCGCCAGGCCGGAGGCGACGCGCGAGATCTTCTACAGCCTCGGCGAGATCAAGCTCTCGTCGAGCGACACCGACGCCGCCGCCGTCTGGTTCGAGAAGGCGTTGGCGGCCGATCCGTTCTGGGCCAAGCCGCTCCTGCGCCTCGGCGAAGCGGCCATTGGGAAAGGCGACATCGCGACGGCGACACGGCTGCTGACGCGGGCCGTCGACGTCGATCCGACCGCTCCCGAAGCGGCCACGGCAAGAACCGTCCTCGCGTCGCTGAACAAGTAGTTGTCCCGCTCCGCCCGCCACACCTTCATCCTCATCGTCGTCGCGCTATCGGGCTGCCTCGCCGCGTTCGGCGGCTGGCGTTTCGCGAAAGCGTCGGCGCCGGTCAACGGGCCGATCGTGCTCCTGTCGATCGACGCGCTGCGCGCGGATCGCGTCGGCGCGTACGGGTACGCGAAGGCGAAGACGCCGGCCATCGATCGCCTGGCGGGCGAAGGGATCCTGTTCGAACGTGCGTACGCGCACGTGCCGCAGACGCTCCCGTCGCACGTCGCGCTGCTAACCGGCCGGCTGCCGTTCGAGACCGGCGTGCGCGACGCGGCCATCTTCCGCATCCCAGACGAGACGCGGACCGTCGCCGAGCTGCTGCGCGATCGCGGTTTTGCCACCGGCGGCGTCGTGTCGTCGTTCCTACTGCGCAAAGAGACCGGGATCTCGCGCGGCTTCGCCTTCTTCGACAGCGAGCTTCCCGCGTCGGCCGACGCCTCGCCCCAGGCGGTCCTGGCGCGCGACGGGGCCGACTCGGAGCAGGTCGCCGAGAACTGGCTCGACTCGATCGGCACGGCGCGCGCGTTCCTGTTCCTCCACATCGCCGAGCCGCACGCGCCCTACACCGCGCGCGAACGGTTCAAGGATCTCGATCCCTACGACGCGGAGATCGCTTACGCCGACGAGATCGTCGGCAGGATCGTGCGCTACCTGAAGGCGCACCAACTGTACGACCGCTCCACGATCATCCTCGTGTCCGACCATGGTGAAGGGCTCGGCGCGCACGGCGAACGGCAGCACGGGCTGCTCGCGTACGAGGAAGCGCTGCACGTGCCGCTGATCGTCAAGCCGGCGGCCGGCGACGGATCGCCGCGTCGTGTGGCGGTGCCGGTGCAGCTTGCCGACATCGTCCCGACGATGCTCGACCTGGCAAAAGCGCCGGGCGGCAGCGGCCTGCGCGGCCGGTCGCTGACGCCGTTCTTCAACGGCGGCACCGTCGACGGGACCGATATCTACGCCGAGTCGCTCTTCGGCCAGTACCGGTTCGGCTGGGCGCCGATCCGCAGCGTGATCAGCGGCTCGCACCAGCTCGTGACCGACGGTCGGACGACCGAGCTGTTCGACCTTTCAGCGCCTGGCGATCGCCGAGAGGACATCGCCGCCGCGAACGCGGAGCTCGTCGCCGACCTGACGAAGCGGCTCGCGCGCTTCGACGTGAAGGCGGTACCTGGCGATCCCGGCCCTGTGACGCCGTCCGACCGCGAGCGCTTCGAGGCGCTCGGGTACGTCGGCGTGCCCCACACGGGCGACGGACACGATGCGATCGTCGTCGCTCGCGACGAGCAGGTGCGCTTCGTCGAGGAATACCGCGACGCGGTGCGGCTCGCGTGGAACGGCGAATCGCAGCTCGCGGTCGAACGGTATCGCGCGCTCACACGCGAGCACTCCGAATCGGCCGACCTGTGGCTGCACCTGGCGCAGACGGCGGCGCGCAGCGAGCGTCACGAGCTGGCGATCGACGCCTATCGGCAGGTGCTGACGCGCCAGCCGGACGACACGGCCGCCTCGCTCGGCGCGTCGGCGTCGAGCCTGCGCGCGCGCAAGCCGGACGAGGCGGCGCAGTTCGCGCAGGCGGTGCTCGATGCAACGGCGGCGACGCCGGTACAGCAGGCGGAAGCGCACGAGCTGCTGGCACGCGTGGCGCTGAACAGGCGCGACGTCGCCCGCGCGCGCACCGAAGCGGCAGCCGCCGAAGCGGCCGACCCGCGGCGTCCGGTCATCTCGTTCGTCGAAGGGCGCATCGCGCTGGATCAGGGGCGCTACGCGGATGCAGTCGTCTCGTTCGAGCAGTCGCTCGCGGCGGCCCGCACTGCCGGACGCGCACCGCTTGCCGACGTGCGCGTCTACGCCGCCGAATCGATGCTGCGCGTCGATCGCGCCGACGATGCGGAGCGGCTGCTGATGGCGGAGCTGAAGGCATTCCCCGCCAACACCCGCGCGCGTTCGGCCCTCGTCGCGCTGTACAAGACCACCGGCCGCGCCGCGGACGCCTCCGCCCTCGCCCAGCACTGACCCCAGGGGGACATCGAAGGCGGGTCTGAAGACCCGCCCCTACGTACGGATTTGCCGCGTCCGGCTTCAGGTGTGGCGTCCGGCTGAAGCCGGACGCCACATCGATGATGTGTTCCGCGCGAAGGCGGAGCCGGACGTCACGTCATCGGCGACGAGCACCAACAAAACAAAAAAGGGGAAGCCGCCGAAGCGGCTTCCCCTTTTTGTCGAACCGTGACGACGTCTAGAAGCGCACGCGGAAGCCGACGAACGCGTTGCGCGGGTTCACCCACACGAACTCGTCGCCGTACTTGGTCGTGCCCGAACCGGCCGCCAGATCCTGGAGGCGGATCGCACCCTGGTTGTTGGTGACGTTGAACACGTCGAGGAACGCTTCACCGACGGCGCGGCCAAACAGCCGATGGACGTACTGCACGCGGAGATCCAGCTTGCCCCAGCTCGGATTCTGGAGTGCGCCCACGGCGCTCGGATCGACCCACCGCTCGGTCACGCCGCCGAACTCGAACGCGTCTGCAGCCGCCACCTGCACCGGCAGACGACGCGACGAGAGCATCTGCGTCTTGTTCACGATCGTGCCCGAGTTCCACGCGAAGTTGCCACCGAGCTCGATGCCCCACTTGGTCGTGTACGAGCCGCTGAGCTTGAACAGGTGGTGAATCGTGCCGGGCACGGTCCCGTACATGTTCGGCGCGCGCGGGTCGAGCCAGATGACGTCGCCGGCGAAGTCGGCGTTGCCGACCGAGACCGCGTTGCCCTTGGCATCCAGGTAGCTGTAGCTGGCGAGCGCCTGCCACGAGTCACTGAAACGGCGGCGCGCCACGAGCTCGAGCCCGTTGAAGTTGCGCTCGCTTCCCGGCAGCGTGCCGAGGAAGAAGTTCGCCTTCGGATGCGTCGCCGCCGTCCACCCGAAGTACTCCCAGCCGAGGAACAGCGAGTCCGGAGCACTGACGTTGCCGGGGTAAGCCGACGGCTCCGTGTAGAGGCCCGGGTCGAAGTCCTCGAAGATGTCCCGGCTGCGGCGGTGGTAGTAGGTCGCCGACACGCTGGTGTTGTGGCCGAGGTCGGCTTCGTACTGCAGCTGCAGCTCGTCGGTGTAGGGGGTCTTGGTCGAGGGCGAGAAGAAGCCGTCGATCGTCGTCGCGCCGCCGCGCGTGCGGTACGTGACCCACTGACCGAGGACGTACACCTGCTCTTCGGTGACCGCGCCGGTCGCCGTGCCGGTGAAGTTGGCCATGTCGACACGGAGCGGAGTGTAGTAGCGGCCCCAGTAGGCTGACGCCTTCTGGGTTCCATCGCCCTTGAGGTCGTACACCGCGCTGAGCCGCGGACCGAACACCGTGTCGAACTTGAAGACCCGGTCACCGGTCGTCGCGTAGAAGCCGAGCGACTCGGACCGTACGCCGAGGTTGAACGTGAAGCGGTTCAACGAGAACTCGTCCTGCACGAAGATCGAGTACCCCTTCGTCGCGGTGTTGCGCGGCCCTTCGGCGGTCATCTGGCTCCGGTAGTAGTTGATCTGTCCGTCCGGGTTGCCGGCGCTGCTGTTGAACACGAGCGCGCTGTTCAACTCGGCAGCGGTAATCGTGCCGTTGCCGTCGAGGTCGAACGCAGCGTAGTACTGCGCGCGGCTGGGTGAAGCGTTGAAACCGGCAATCAGTCCAGTCAGGTCCGACGGCGCGGAGGTGAGGAACTGCTTCGTCGACCAGGGGCCGGTCGCGATATTGCCGGCGGTGATGCCGCCGCTCGCCAGGTACTTGGCTGCAATTGACGTGTACTGTGCCTTGTCGGCACCGGTGAAGATGGTGTTCCGGCGGTCCTCATGCTTCGCCCATTCGAAGCCGCCTTTCAGCTTGTGCGAGCTCACCTGGCGCTGCACGCCGATCCGGAACTGCGTCGTCGGACGGGTCTCGGGAGCGTTCTGACCGAAGCCACCGAGCTGCTCGTCGACGAGGGTGCGCGCGTCACCGCTCTGGAAGGAGACCGTGTTCCGCGCCGTTTCGATCGCTGCGTAGTCCGAGATCTGCGCGTCGTGCTTGTTGAACGTGCCGTCGATCAGCGTAAGCCCCCAGATCTGGGTGAACGTCACCGAGTGGTTGTCGCCGCCCTGCTCGCGACGGCGGGTACGGCTGTTGACGACCGATGCATCGGTGTCCGACGTGCGCTCGAACGGGTCGTTCAGGAACATGTAGCTGATCATCGAAGTCTGGGTCGGCGCATAGGTTACCTTCGCGAACCCCTGCTTCTCGATCGTCTCGGACTTGCGGAGGAACTGCAGCGTGTCGGAGGCGATGACGTCGCGCCCGGTATTGGTGTAGCGGAAGCTGCCGAAGCCCCACAGATGGTTCGTCATGACCGGACCGCCGAACGTGAAGGCGGTATCTTTGGTGTTGAACTTCGCCGGGGCACCGGCGGTGTGGATGTTCTTCGCGACGAACCCGTCGTTGCGGAAGAAGTAGTTCGCCGAGCCCGAATACTGGTTCGAGCCTGACTTGGTAATTACGGTCGACACCAGTCCGGCGGCACCGACGTACTCCGCGGCGAGGCCGCCCGTCAGCACCTTCTGCTCCTGGATGATTTCCGTGTTCAGGTTCGCCCCGAAGGTGCCGGTGACCGGGTCGGTTACGTTCACACCCTCGAAGTAGTACTGGTTGTCCGCCGAGCTCCCGACGTTGTCGGAGGTCGTGGATGCATCTTTCCAGTTCACGCCGGAGCGCGAAGCCGGATTGCCACTGCTGGCCGCCGTGTCCGGCATCACGCCAGGCACGAGCTGCAGATAGCTCTGATACGTGCGCCCCGTCGGCAGCGACTCGGTCAGCTGCAGCGTGATGTCCTGTCCCGAGACGGCGCGCGTCACGTCAACGAGCGGCGTCTGAGCAATCACCTGAACGATTTCAGTCTGGGCACCGAGCGCCATCTCGAGGCGCAGCGTCGTGACCTGACCGCTGCGGACCAGGATATCGGTACGCTCCAGCTCTTTGAATCCCGACAGCTCTGCCTTCACCACGTAACGTGCTGAAGGGGCGAGCGCCTCGAGTGTCGCGACGCCCTGCGCGTCGCTTACCACCGTGCGTGAAGTGACCACGTCAATGGCGCTTGCAGTAACGGTTACACCCGGCAGACGCCCGCCGGACGGATCTTCAACGATGACCTCGAGACGCCCGGTGGTTGTCACCTGGGCCCACGCAGTGCTGGCGCCTATCATCAAAAGGCCCAGCAGAACTACGCCGATGTTGCGAAGTCGCATGACTTCTGCTCCTTGAAAGAAAAGGGCGGTGCCGCGGGACGCATCCGGACCTGCGATCACTCGCACCTTCGCCGCACGATCCCGGATCGACGAATCTGGGCTGCAGCGTTGTGTATGCTTCGTATTCTAGAGCCTCACATCCCTGAAGCCCGGCTACTCACCACTCCTTCATGTCGGCTCATCCCTATCGATCCAATAGTGTGGATCAATGGCTAACGATTTGGCCCAGCTTGCCTTAACCCTCGCGTTAGTACAAAAAAAGGGGCCCCGAAGGGCCCCGTCGTGCACGGAAAAGCGGTCCGGCTGAAGCCGGATTTCACGTCGTCAGGTCCGGCTAAAGCCGGACACTACGCGGTCGATTCGTCAAGTCGGTCAAATCGTCAAATCGTCCAATCGTTCAACGTCCAATCGTCAATTTTCAGAAGAGGAACTTCACGCTGATCTGTCCCTGCGTTCCGGTCTGCCACAGATCCTCCCTCCCGTATCGCGGATCATAGGAGCTCTGGCCCGAGGAGGTCGCGTCGATGAGCGCACGGTAGTTATATCCGTCGAACAGGTTGACGTTGCTCAGGTTGATCGCGGCGTCGTTGCGCGGAAGGCCGGCTCCCTTGTTGAGGTAATTGAAGATGTGCGTCGCCGTCTTCTGGTTGAACAGGTTCAGCACGTTCAGCTCGAAACGGAGACCGCGCGAGCCGGCGAACCTCACCTCATGTGCGACCAGCAGGTCGGTGCGCGTGAGCACCGGCGTCCGCCCCATGTCGCCGCGCCCTTCGACGAAGACCGGGATCTGGTTGACGGTGTTGACGTAGGTGCTGATCGGCGTGCCGCTGGCGCCGTAGAAGAAGGCGCCGAACTGCGTTCCGAACGGTGCCTCCCACGCCCCGTAGATCTTGACGACATGCGGGCGGTCGGTCGGCAGCCGCCCGACGACGTCGAGGTTGCCGTGCGAGTCGAAGAGGTACTCGTCGAGGTCCCACGCGCGGTTGGCATTGCCCCCTTCACGGAACACCTCGCCTCCCTGCTGCTGCGCCGCCGCAGACGATGTGCCGGTGGTCGGCGTCCGGATCTCGTCCGAGCTGGCGATGCCCGGATAGTTGCCGTACAAACGGCTGTAGGTGTAGCTGCCGCCGATGAAGTAGTTGCGCGAGAAGCGGCGGTTGATCGTCAGCTCGAGCGCGTCGTAGGTGCGCTTCACCTTCGGGGTGTCGAACTGCGGCGTCAGGCCGGTCGTCGGCGTCAGCGCGGCGATGCCGTAGCCCGGGTTGCCGATGATGTACACCTCGTCGCCGTTGACCAGCGCGCCGAGGTCCTCGATCGTCTGCCGCAGGTTGTTGTGCACGTAATGCGCGCCAATCACCGTCGTCGGCGTGAGCTGGTGCTCGATACCGATGTTGGTCTGATCCTGCGACATCGGTTTCAGGTCGGGATCGACGAGGCCGCCGCCCTGCGCCGCCGTCTCCTCGTTGATGGCCGGCACGCGGCGGTCGCGGAAGGCGTTGGCAACCGTCGGATTCCACAGGTCGCGTCCGGGCATGTTGTCCAGACTGAGATTGAAGACGTCGGTGGTGTCGAGCGAGCGGTAGTAGACGTGCCAGATGTCGCCGCCGAACGACCCGCGCGCCAGCTCGTACTTCGTCCAGTCGTAGTAGCGGCCCCACGAGCCGAACACCTTGGTGCGACCGTCGCCGTTGAGATCGTAAGTGGCGCCAAGGCGCGGCGCGATCTTGTCGGCGAAGCCGAAGTCGATCGCGTACTTGGCGATGTCGGGACGGAACGTCGGGATCTTCTCGTTCTCGGTGCGGATCCCGAGATTGAGCGTCAGCCGGTTCATCGTCCACTGATCCTGGACGAAGAGCGAGGTGATGTTCGCGCCGGCCGAACCGATGGTCCCGAAATCGTCGACTTCGTAGTAGCCGTAAGTTCCGGTTCCACCAGAGCCTGGGCGAGATGCACTAGCTGGGAAGGTGGAGCCCCAATTGAGGAGCACGTAGCCGCCCGGGTAGCGCGAGTCGACCTCGTTCCTGACGTGCTGATACCCGACGCCCGCCTTCACCAGGTGACTGCCGGCCGCCTGGAAGCCGTGGTTGTAGTTCAGGTCGAAGTAGGCCCGTTTGGTCGTGTCGAAATTGGTGATCTGCGCGCGCGGCGTGTTGCTGAACGCGATCGGCTGCTGCAGCGATGCAGGCAGCGAGGCGCACGCGGCGCAGCTCGACGGAAGCGACGGCTGATTCCAGGTCACCGACGTGGTGTCCGGGATACCGGTGTCCTCGTAGTTGTCGTAGAAGTAGCCGCCGCGCAGGCTCAGGAACGAGCTCGACGTCAGCCAGTAGTCGATGTTGCCGCTCGTCGTGCTCTGGTCCGACTTGAAGCCGCGGTCGATGTTCGGCTGGTTGGCCGCCAGCGAGCTGGAGATCCACTCGGGGCCGACGCCGTTGAACGCCGCGAAGGTGCCGGTGGTGCGGTTCGGCGTGTAGAGCTCGCTGATGTTCGCCGTCAGCCTGCCGCTGGCGAACGTCACCTTGCCGAAGGTCTGCGTGTAATTGATCTTGCGCGGGATGGTGCCCGTTTCCGCGCCGTTCGAGAACTTGTACTCGCGCTCTTCGCGCGTCATGCGCGGCGAGACGGAACCGAAGAAGAACACATGGTCCTTCACGATCGGCCCGCCGATCGATCCGCCGAACTCGTTGCGATGCAGCTCCTGCTTCGGATCCTGGACGTTGATCACGGTCGTGTCGTCGGTCGGATCGAGCACCAGCCGCCGCACCGGGCCGGCGTTGAGGGGGCTGCCGTCGAAGTAATAGTGCGCCTCGCCGTGAAACGTGTTGCCGCCCGACTTGGTCACCGCGCTGACGACGCCGCCGAGCGCGCCGCCGTACTCGGCGTCGATGCCCGCCGTCTTCACCTGGACTTCCTGGATGTACTCGAACACGGTGTCCTGACGCGCGCGCCCGTTGATGAGGCTGTTGGTGACGACGCCGTCGACGGTGAACGCGTTCTCGGCGCCGCTCGCGCCGTTGATCTGGAGCCCGCCCTCGAGCTGACCGGTGTTGACCGACGGAGCGGTCAGCGCCAGGTTCTGGAAGCTGCGCGCCTTCGGCATCCGGTCGATCTCTTCCGCCGTGATGTTGTGCGAGATGGCGGTCGACCGCGTGTCGATCTGCCGCGACACCTCGCCGGTCACCTGCACCGTCTCGGTGAGCTGTCCGAGCTGGAGCTGCGCCGGAAACTCCACGTTGCGCCCGAGCAGGACGATGACGTCGCGCGACTCGAGCCGCTGGAATCCCTGGAGCTCGATGATCACGGTGTACCGTCCCGGGCTCAGATCCGAGAGCTGGAAGCGGCCGTCGCTTCCTGTCACCGTCGTCCGCACGACGCCGGTCTCCTGGTTCGTGGCCGTGACGGTGGCTCCGGGCAGCGCACCCTGCTGCGGATCGGTCACGTTGCCGGCGATGCCGCCGAACCGCTCCTGTGCGCCCGCGGGGGCGGCCGCCCACAGCAGGAGCGTCACGAGCAGCCATCTGACACTCTTCGCACGCATGGACTCATCCCTCCGTCCCGATCTCGCCCACGGGCGCCGCTCCCAGGCGGGCCGCGAGCAGACCTGTCCACGAGTCTATCGAGCGGGGCGGTGTGATGAATCCTTTGAATTGCAAGGTGATCAGCAGGATTTTCGTGACGAGCTGCGGATCGATCCACGCGGATGGATATCACAGCCCATGCGTTCGCCTCGCGACCGGGAGCAGGTCATCCATTCGCAGAGCTCAGCGGTCGTCGATCGAAGCTGTGGTGTAATCGTGCCGTGCGATCAGTTCTGCTGTACGCGCTCGTCTGTGCGGGTGCGGTGCTCTCGCCGGCGCCGGCTGCGGCTCAGTCGACCGCCAACGGCCGCGTCGTGCTCGCCGCCGTGGTCGGTCCCCAGGGGCGGCCGCTCGTCGACGTCGACCTGGACGACTTCGTCGTCGCGGAAGGCGATCAGCCGCGCGACGTCCTCGACGTGCACGTGGCCGACTACCCGCTGGCCATCGTCATCGACGATCGCACGGAGACGGCTGCGTCGCTGGCGACGGCGCGCGCCTCCGCGCGGCGCTTCATCGAACGGGTCGGCGAGCGCCCGGTCGCCATCTTCCGTTTCTCGTCGACGAATGCGGCCGCGAACCTGGACGACGATCGCACGACGGTGCTGGATCGGCTGGCGGGCATCGACACCGCCGTGAGAGCCGAGCCGGCAGCGCTCGACACGCTCGCCCGCGCGGCGGCGCTCCTGCAGGAGACCGGCGCCCCCTTTTCGGCCGTGATTGTCGTGGCCGGAGCGCCGATCGACGCGACGGCGCCAGTCCGCGGCGAACTGCTCCCGGCGATCCAGTCGAGCGGCGCCGCGGTCCACGTCGTCGAGGTGCAGCCCCGCGCGACCGGCAGCTCCAATCCGAACGAGCCGGATCTGCTGCGCGTGATCGCGGATCAGACGCGCGGCCAGTTCACGCCGATCTTCTCGACCGCATCATTCGACGCCGCGCTCGATCGCCTGGCCGATCGGCTCGCGATCGAGCTGATGATTCAGTACCTGGCGCCGCCCGGCCCGAAACAGGGCGACGTGCGGGTCGGCGTGCGGATACCGGGGGCGAGGGTCGTGGGGTTGGGGGTGAAATGAGGAGGGGGGCGAAGGTATAAAGGTGGAAAGGTCTAAAGGTGTAAACGTAGCCTTTACGCCTTCCTTTTTACCTTTACACCTTTTTACCTTTACACCTTGTTCAGTGCGTCTTCGTCTCGACCTGTTTCAGCGCATCGGCGATCAGGCGCTCGTTGTCTTCCTTGGTGATGTTCCGCTGGATGATCTTCGACGCGATCGTCACCGAGAGGTCGACCGCTTCGGCGCGGATCTGCTGCAGCGCGCGCGCGGTCTCGAGCTGAATCTGCCGCTCTGCGTTGCGCAGGATCCCTTCGGCCTCGGCTTTCGCCTTCTGGCGGATCTCCTCGCGCAGCCGATCGCCGTCGGCGCGGCTCTGGGTCAGCAGCGCTTCCGCCTCGGCGCGCGCCTTCCGCATGATCTGGACCGACTCCTGCTCCAGCCGCTCCAGATCCTGCTTCGCCGTCTGCGCATCGTCGAGCGCCTTGCGGATGCCCTGCTGACGGCTCTCGAGCGCGTCGAGCAGCGGCCGCCAGGCGAACTTCGCCAGCAGGCCGAGCAGCACCAGGAACGTCAGGATGGTCCAGATGAACAGCCCGGGATCGGGCTGGACCAACGGATTGTCCATTGCTTTCTACTCCGGTCGGGTGCACGGCCGCCGAGCGGCTGCCGCCGGCGGGCGCCCGACCCTACGCAAACCCCGCGGTCCGGACGGCGAGCCGCGGAACGCCGCGGTCGCCGCGCCACGGACGCCTACTTCATCAGCACCACGAGCAGCGCGAACACCTCGGCGAGAATCGCCACGCCTTCGAGCAGGAACAGCGGCAGGTTCACGGCGCCGGTGATCTTGTCGGTGGCGCTGGGCTGACGGGCGATGCCCTCGGCGGCGGCGGCGGCAAGGCGGCCGATGCCGAGGCCCGCGCCGATGACGATCAGCCCGAGGCCGATCGCAGCCCCGAAGTAATGCAGATTGAGTGCGCCTTCCATGCTTTCTCTCTCCTCTAGTGTGAGCTTCAGTGATGAACGTTGATGGCCATGCCGATGAACACGGCCGACAGCAGGGTGAAGACGTAGGCCTGCACCAGCACGACGATGATCTCGAGCATCGAGATCATCGACGCGAGCGGCACCGAGACGGCGACGCCCACCCCCACGCCGGCGATGGCGCGGCCGAACATCTCGGCGAACAGGAACACGAACGACAGGATCGCGAGGATCGCGATGTGCCCGCCCGTCATGTTCGCCGCGAGTCGCATCGTGAGCGCGAATGGCCGCACCAGCATGCCCAGGATCTCGATCGGGATGAGGATGATGTAGAGCGGCCAGGCGAGCCCGTGGGGAACCAGGTTGATCCAGTGCTGCACGAAACCGTGCGCGCGCGATCCCGCGACGATGATCGCGAAGAAGGTGATGACCGAGAGCGCCGCGGTGACGTTGAAGTTCGCCGTCGCGGTCGTGCCGCCGTGCAGCAGCTGCTTGAAGATCGAGCCGTCGGCGGTGTGCAGGACGAAGTGATCGATCAGGCCGACCACCTCGAACACCGGGACGAGGCCGGCGGCGTTGGCGCAGACGATGAACACGAAGAACGTGAGCAGCAGCGGGGTGTAGGTGTTCACCCACTTCTTGCCGACGTTGGGCAGCACGATCGAGTCGCGCACGAACTCGACGACCGATTCGAGCACGTTCATCAGCCCGGTCGGAATCGGCCGCTCCTGCCCGAGGAAGCGCCGCACCGTGAGCGTGACCACCACGAAGACGAAGCCGGCGACGAGCCACAGCATCAGCACGTGCTTGGTCACCGAGAAGTCGATCCCGAGGATCGTCGGCAGGTGAATCAGCGGATGCTCGACGCTGCTGTTCGAGACGTGCTCGATGATCGTGCGGCCCGCGTTGAACTTCTCCGCGGCGCCGGCGGCGTGTTCGCCGAGTTCCTGTGCGTGCTCTTGACCCACCATCGTCCGTTACGCGCGCGGAGCACCAGCGAAGAGGCGCTGCAGGAACAGCGCCTCGACCAGGTGGAGCGCGATGAAATAGCTGCTAAAACTGACCGCAAAGGGCGCCGGGCGCAGATGCACGACCCGAAGCATCACTGCCACGTACGCGCCGAAGAACACCAGCTTGCACCCGAAGGCCGCGATCATCAGGCCCGTCAGCGCCCGCGCGTTCCGCCGGTAGGTCCACTCCACCAGTACCCAGGTGACGATGGCCGCCAGCAGCGGACCGAGCATCCCGAAGAACAGCTCGATACGCATCCGGCTGCCCGCCACCGCGGAAGCCGCGAGCCAGCTGGCCACGCTGCCTCCGGCCATCCAGGCGACCTGTTTCATCGCTTGAAGACAGCCCTGGCCAGCTCGTAGAACCCGACGATCAACCCGAGCACCAGCCCCGTCAGCAGGAACCACGGCGAGCTGCCCCGCCAGTAGTCCACCGCGTATCCGATACCACCGAGAAGGATGATCGCGCCGATCAGCCCGTAGCTGACGCTGGCCGCGGGGCCCGACTCCTGAACGCTCTTCTGGAACCCCTCCACATTCTTCTGGAGCTCCTCCAGCGACCGTTCGAGCGGCGTACTGCGTTCTTCATCGGGCATGCCGAGCACGCCATTATGTCGTACGCAGACAGGGGAGTATACCGTATCTTGTGAAAAACTTCACGATTTGATTCGGCCGCGTTCAGGCCGGGTCTGAAGACCCGGCCCTACGTATGAAGCGTCCGACGTACGAAGCGTCCGGCTGGAGCCGGACGCCACGATTATCGATCGAGACCTGGAGCCGTACCCGCAACTCACACAAATACAAGCACTTCGACCGAGCGTTCCGGTTGACCGCCCCCGGGGCCGGACCTATACTTGACGCATGACGTCACGATGGGCATCGGCGGCCGTCGTCCTGTTCTCCGCGGGGGCTCTCGCATCGCCGGTGCTCGTCCACGCACAGGCGCTGCAGCGGGTGATCTACGCCAGCGCCGTCGACGGCAAGGGCGTGCCGGTCCCCGATCTCGGACCCGCCGACTTCGTGGTCCGCGAAGATCGCGCCGCGCGCGAGATCCTGTCCGTCAGGCCGGCGCGCGATCCGATGCAGATCGCGCTGCTCGTCGACAACAGCCAGGCCGCCGAGCCGTACATCCGCGACATCCGCGAGGCGCTGACCTCGTTTCTCACCACGCTCGAAGCCGATCCGAGCGGCGCGAAGCACCAGGTCGCCGTGATCACGATTGGCGAGCGGCCGACCATCAACACCGACTACACGATCGACCTCGAGCAGGCGAAGAAGGGGGCGCAGCGCATCTTCTCCATGCCGGGCAGCGGCGCCTACCTGCTCGACGGCATCATCGAGACGTCGCAGGGCATCCAGAAGCGCGACGCGCCCCGTCCGGTGTTCGTCGCCGTCATCACGTCGGGCGTCGACCTGAGCGACCGCGCCTACCAGACGGTGCTCGAGCCGCTGCGTGCAGCCGGCGCGGCGCTGCACGTGCTCGTGCTCGGCCGGCCGATTACCGGCGATCAGGATCGGCTGATGGTCCTCGACGTCGGCACGCGCGACACCGGCGGCCGGTACGACACCGTGCTGACCGGCACCGGCCTCGCGCCGCGCATGACGCAGCTGGCGGATGAATTGACGCACCAGTACGAGGTGACCTACGCGCGCCCCGACACGCTGATTCCGCCCGACCGCGTCACGATCTCGAACGCCAGGCCGGGCATCACCGTGCGCGGCATCGTGCAGCACACCCCGACAGGCGGCACACGGTAATGAGAGGGGTCACGCTACGCTCGGCCCTCGCCGCTCTCGCGCTCGCCGCGAGCCTTCCGCTGGTTGCCGGCGCGCAGCAGCCGCCGGCGCCGGCCGACGCGGCGCCGCCGCCGCCCGCCTCCGAGCCGCAGGGCCAGAGCGCGCAGCCGTCGTTTCGCGCCGGCGTCGATCTGGTGTCGATGAACGTCACCGTCACCGACGCGGCGCAGCGCTACGTCGTCGATCTGAACGAAGAGGACTTCCAGGTGTTCGAGGACGGCGTGAAGCAGGACGTCACGCTGTTCAACCGCACGAACCTGCCGATCGCGCTGGCGCTGCTCGTCGACACGAGCGCGAGCATGGAATCGCGGCTGCCGATCGCGCAGGAAGCGGCCGCCGGCTTCGCGCGCAAGCTCCGGCCGCAGGATCTCGCCGAGATCATCGACTTCGACAGCCGGGTCATCGTCCTGCAGAACTTCACGAACAACGTGTCGGAGCTCGAAACCGCCATCCGCAGGACGTCGGCGGGCGGATCGACGTCGATGTACAACGCGATCTACATCGCGCTCAAGGACCTGAAGAAGGCGATTGCGACGAGCACCGACGAGATCCGGCGCCAGGCGATCGTCGTCCTCTCGGACGGCGAGGACACCTCGAGCCTGTTGCCGTTCGAAGAGGTGCTCGACCTCGCGAAGCGCTCCGAGACCGCGATCTACGCGATCGGCCTGCGCGGCACCGAGACCGGCAGCTCGAACAGCAAGGGATTCCGTGAAGCGGAGTTCGTGCTGCGCCAGCTGGCGCAGGAGACCGGCGGGCGGGCGTTCTTCCCCACGCAGATCGCCGATCTGAACGGCATCTACAGCCAGATTGCCGAGGAGCTCTCGAGCCAGTACACCGTGGGCTACTCGTCGAAGAATCCCAAGCGCGACGGCGCCTGGCGTCGCATCGTCGTCCGCGTGAACCGGGCCGGCGTGACCGCGCGCACCAAGCAGGGATACTTCGCCCCGACGCGTTAGCGATGCACAGCATTCCCCTCGTCATCTACATCGCCGCGCTCGTCGCCTACGTGCTGCACTTCGCACGGCGGCAGCCGGCGATCGGCCGCGCGGCAACCACGCTGCTCGTCGCCGGGGCGCTCGCGCACACCTTCGTCATCGGCATGCAGACAATGGAGGTGCGGCACGTGCCTGTGACCAACGCCTCGTCGGCCATCTCCACCTTCGTGCTGCTGCTGGTCCTCTCGTACCTCTACACGGAGATGACGACCGAGGAGCGCGCGATGGGCGCGTTCATCCTGCCGCTCGTCGTCGCGCTGCAGCTGGTGCCGGCGCTGCACCCGATGCCCGAGGACCGCGCCGACGTCCTGCAGGGCCCCCTGTTCGGGATTCACGTCTCGTCGCTGCTCTTCGCCTACGCGAGCTTCGCGCTGGCCTGCGTCATCGGGATCACCTACGTCCTGCTGTTCAAGGAGATCAAGGCGAAGCACCTCGGGTTCTTCTACGCCCGCCTTCCTTCGCTGCAGGTGCTCGATACGATGAACCAGCGTGCGATTGCGGTCGGGTGGGTCTGCCTGACCATCGGCCTCGTCGTCGGCATGATCTGGGCGGGCCAGGCGCCGAGCTACGATCCGCGCGTCCAGGCGATGTCGCTGCAGGATCCGAAGATCTTCGTGGCGCTCGTGTCCTGGGTCCTGTATTCCTTCGAGGTGTTCGCGGCGCCCCGCATCGGGTGGGGCGGCCGCCGCACCGCGTATCTGTCTGCCGTCGGGTTTGCGATCGTGCTGTTGAACTTCCTGCCGATCAGCTACTTCCTGACGAAGAGCCACGATTTCTGAGCCGCACCGTGCACCTGCTCCTCGTTGGCGTCAGTCACCGCACCGCCCCGGTCGAGCTCCGGGAGCGGCTCGATTTCCAGGCACGCGGCTTCGAGCCGGCGCTGCGGTCGCTGGCCGTGCGCGACGTCGCGGCCGAAGCGGTGATCGTGTCCACCTGCAACCGCGCCGAGATCTACACCGCGTGCGACGATGTGGCCGCCGCGCGTTCGGCGATCGTCGACTTCCTCGGCGAATACCACGGGCTCGACGCGCCGGCGCTGCGACCGCACCTGTACGACGTCGCCGACCTCGACGCGGCGCGGCACCTGTTCCGTGTCGCCGCCGGTCTCGACTCGCTGGTCGTCGGCGAGCCGCAGATCCTCGGCCAGGTGAAGGAGGCGCACACGGCGGCGGTCTCGGCGCGCACGTCGGGAACGCTGCTGAACCGGCTGTTCCACTGGTCGTTCGCCGTCGGCAAGCGCGTGCGGACCGAGACCGGACTCGGATCGGGCGCCGTGTCGGTCGGCTTCGCCGCGGTCTCCCTCTCGCGCAAGATCTTCGGCAACCTGAAGGGGCGCAACGTCCTCGTCATCGGCGCCGGCGAGATGGGCAAGCTCACCGCGCTCCACCTGAAATCGCAGGGGGTGCACCAGGTGACGATCGTCAGCCGCACCCTCGCGCACGCCGCGCGGACGGCGGAGGCGATCGGCGGCGCGTCGGCGGCGCCGTGGGAAGAGCTCGACACGCTGCTCGGCAACGCCGACATCGTGATCACGGCAACCGGCGCGGCCAGCGCGATCCTCACGAAGGCGCACGTCGAAACGGTGATGCGCCCGCGACGCAATCGCCCGCTCTTCATCATCGACATCGCGATGCCGCGCGACGTCGAGCCGGCGGCCGGCGAGATCGAACAGGTGTTCCTCTACAACATCGACGATCTGCAGGCGACGGTTCGCGAGAACCTGGCACGACGGGCGAGCGAGGTGTCGCGCGCCGAGTCGATCGTCGGCGAAGAGGTCGAGAAGTTCGGCCAGTGGCTCCGGTCCCGCGGCGCCATTCCGACGGTCGTGGCGCTGCGGCAGCGGTTCGAGAACATCCGCCGCGCCGAGCTCGATCGGCTCGCCTCGGCGCTGCCGCCCGACGCGCGCGGCCGCGTCGACGACATCACGCGGCTCATCGTCGAGAAGCTCCTGCTCACCCCGACCGAGCAGCTCAAGTCGGTGAGCGATCCCGAGACGGTTGGCACCTACACCGAGGCGCTCACGCGGCTGTTCGGCCTCGACGCGAAGTCCGCGGCATCCGCCGAGACGCCGCGCGAACAGCAGCAGGACCGCCGCGACACGACGCGCGATCGCCGCGTCGAACCGTTCGTGCGCCCGGGCTCGCGCTGACTTCGATCGCATGACCACCGCTCCTCTCCGTCTGGGCACGCGCGGCAGCCAGCTCGCGCTCTATCAGGCCACCACCGTCGCGCGGCTCATCGCGGAGGCGGGCGGCCCCCCGTGCGAGATCGTCGTCATCAAGACGACCGGCGATCGGCTGCAGGATCGTCCCCTCTCCGAATCGGGAGGCAAGCGGCTGTTCGTCAAGGAAATCGAAGACGCGCTGCTGCGTCACGAGGTGGACCTCGCCGTGCACAGCAGCAAGGACATGCCGGCGCTGCTCCCCGACGGTCTGACGATTGCCGGCGTCCTGACGCGCGAGGATCCGCGCGACGCCGTGATCCTGCCGGCGTCGCGGTCCGTGGCAATCGAGTCGGTCGAGGATCTCGTCGCCGCGCTCGGCCGGTCGCCGTCGATCGGGACCGCCAGCGTCAGGCGCGTCGCGCTGCTCACGCGTCTCTTTCCGTCGGGCCGTTTCACGCCGGTGCGCGGCAATCTCGACACACGTCTCCGCAAGCTGGACGAGGGCACCTACGACGCGCTGGTGCTCGCGGCGGCGGGACTCCGGCGTCTCGAGCTCGACTCGCGCATCTCGTTCATGCTGCCGCTGAGCGCCTGCATCCCCGCGCCGGGACAGGGCGTCATCGCCGTGGAGATCCGCGACGACGACGAACGGGCGCGGCAGGCGGTGGAGGCCATCAACGATCGCGTGACGGCGCTGGCGCTCGACGCCGAGCGCGCCGTCGTCGAGGCGCTGGGCGGCGGCTGCCAGACGCCGATCGGCGCGCTGGCGACGCCGGTGCGCGACGATCAGTTCGAGCTCGTGGCGGCGGTCGTCACGCTCGACGGGAGCCGCATGATGCGGACGACGGTGCACGGCGCACGGCATGAAGCGCGCGCGCTGGGCGCACGTGCCGCCGAAGAGCTGCTCGCAGAGGGGGCCGACGAGATCCTCGAGGAGGCTCGGCGCGCGCAGGCGCAGAACGAACGTCGATCGCCGTAGAATCGCAGCAGCGTGGCTGAACCCATCGTCTATCTGATTGGAGCCGGACCGGGCAATCCCGAGCTCATCACCGTGCGCGGCCTGCAGTGTCTGGCGGAAGCCGACGTGGTGCTGTACGACCACCTCGTGCACCCGCGACTCCTGCGTGCCGCCAGGCCGTCGGCCGAGAAGATCGACGTCGGCATGCCCGCGCCGCTGCCGGTCGACCAGGAAGCGATCTGCTATCTCCTCGCCGAGAAAGCGACCGAGGGCAAGCACGTCGCGCGGTTGAAGTGGGGCGACCCGTTCATCTTCGACGCCGGCGGCTCGGAAGCGCTCTTCCTGCACGAACGGCGCATCCGCTTCGAGGTCGTGCCCGGCGTTCCCGCGGCCATCGGCGCGGCCGCCTACTCCGGCATTCCGCTGACCTATCCGGGCGGCGGCGACACGCTGACGTTCGTGCGCGGCAACGAGGGCGCGGCCAATCAGCTTCCCGACGTCGACTGGTCCAGCCTCGCGACGCTCGACGGCACGATCGTCTGCTACGCCGGTCCGGACCAGCTCGCCGACATGCTCGGCGCGCTCCTCGGCGCGGGACGTCCCGAGGACGATACCGCCGCGATCATCCACGACGGCACGCTGCCGACGCAGCAGACGATCGCCGGCACGCTGGCGGAGATCGCGCACCAGGCGAACACGCATCGCGACCGCCGCCCCGCGATCCTCGTCGTCGGACGCGTCGCGGCGCTGCGCGAGCACCTGCGCTGGTTCGACTCGCGTCCGCTGTTCGGCAAACGGATCCTCGTGACCCGCCCGCGCGAGCAGGCGGCCGAGTTCGTCAGCCTGCTGCAGGCGCTCGGCGCCGACCCGATCGAGGCGCCGATGATCCGGATTGCGCCGCCGGCGGACTTCGGCCCGCTCGACGACGCCTGCGCGAGCCTGCACGACTTCGACTGGATCATCTTCACGAGCGGCAACGCCGTCGACGCGTTCATGGGCCGGCTGCTCGCCTCGCCTGCCGACGTGCGCGCGCTCGGCCGCGTGAAGCTGTGCGCGATTGGCGCCGGCACCTCCGAGCGGCTCTCGCGGTTCGGCATCAAGGTCGATCTGATCCCGGCGGAGTCTCGCGCCGAAGGGGTCGTTCAGGCCATCCTCGGCCAGGGCAGCGTCGAAGGCGTCCGCTTCCTGCTGCCGCGCGCCGACATCGGACGCGAGGTCATCGGCGAGGAGCTGCGGAAGCGGGGGGCAACGGTCACCGAGGTGGTGGCGTATCGGACCACGGCGATCGTTCCCGAGCGCGACGGCGAGCCCGACGTGTACCGCATGCTGCTGGACAGGCGGATCGACGTCGTGACCTTCACGAGCCCGTCGTCGGTGCGGAGCTTCGCGGACCTGTACGGCGCGGAGGCGGCCGCCGATCTCCTGCACACGACCATGGTCGCAGCCATCGGTCCGGTGACGGCCGAAGCGGCGGCACAGCTCGGCATCGTCTGCACGATCGTGCCGACGCAGTACACGATCCCGGCCCTCTGCGCCGCGATCGTGAAGCATTTCGAAGGTGAGCCCACATGACGACCGCGCACGCCTACTCGACGCTGAAGCTGACGCGACGGCTGCGCCGCCTGCGCTCGTCGGCATCGATGCGCGCGCTCGTGCGCGAGACGCGCCTCTCGCCCGACATGTTCGTGCTGCCGCTGTTCGTCTGCGAAGGCGAAGGAGTGCGCCGCGAAGTCGGGTCGATGCCTGGCGTGTTCAATCTCTCGGTCGACGAGGCGGTGCGCGAGGCGGCCGCGGCCAGGGCCGAGGGCGTCAACAGCGTGCTGCTCTTCGGACTCCCCGATCAGAAGGACGACGTCGGTTCGGCGGCCTACGATCCGGAGGCGCCGGTGCAGTCGGCGATCCGCGCGATCAAGAGCGCCGTGCCCGACATGCTCGTCATGACCGACGTCTGCCTCTGCGAGTACACCGACCACGGTCACTGCGGCCTGCTCATCGAGGACGAGATCGCCAACGATCCGACGGTCGAGCAGCTGGTGCGCGCCGCGGTCTCGCATGCGGCTGCGGGCGCGGACGTCGTCGCCCCGTCGGACATGATGGACGGGCGCGTCGGCGCGATCCGCCAGGCGCTGGACGAGCGCGGGTTCGATGGCGTGACGATCATGTCGTACGCCGCGAAGTACTGCTCGGCGTTCTACGGGCCGTTCCGCGACGCCGCCGGATCGGCGCCGAAGTTCGGCGATCGCCGTTCGCACCAGATGGACCCGGCGAACGTCGAGGAGGCGCTCCGCGAAGTCGAGCAGGACATCGAGGAGGGCGCCGACATCGTCATGGTGAAGCCGGCGATGGCGTACCTCGACGTCATCGCGAAGGTGAAGGAGACGTTCGGGTACCCGACGGCCGCCTACCACGTCAGCGGCGAGTACGCGATGCTGAAGGCCGCGGCGCGCAACGGCTGGATCGACGAGCCGCGCGCGATGCTGGAAACGCTCACCGCCATCCGCCGCGCCGGCGCCGAGATCATCATCACCTACTACGCTCGCGACGCCGCCCGCGCGATCGGCTAGACAATGTCGACAATGAACACGACGAAATCGGCGCGCCTGTTCGCGCGCGCGCAGCGGATCCTGCCCGGCGGAGTCGACAGCCCCGTTCGTGCCTTCAAGTCGGTCGGCGCATCCCCGCTCTTCATCTCTCGCGCCTACGGCGCACGCATCGAGGACGTCGACGGCAACGTCTTCCTCGACTACGTGATGTCCTGGGGCCCGCTGATCCACGGCCACGCGCCGAAGGATCTGATCAAGGCGCTCGCGGCGGCGGCGAAGCAGGGCACCAGCTACGGCGCGCCGAGCCCGCTCGAAGTGACGCTGGGCGAGCGCGTCCGGAAGCTGATGCCGTCGCTCGAGCGGGTGCGCTTCGTCAGCTCGGGCACCGAAGCGGCCATGAGCGCGGTGCGCGTCGCGCGCGCCGCCACCGGCCGCGACAGGATCGTCAAGTTCGAAGGCTGCTATCACGGGCATGCCGACGCATTCCTCGTGCAGGCTGGCTCGGGAGCGCTGACGCTCGGCACGCCGACGAGTCCCGGGGTGACGAAGGCGGCCGCCGCCGACACGCTGCTCGCGACCTACAACGACAGCAACTCGGTGCGCCAGCTGTTTGCCGCCAGCCGCGGGCAGATCGCCGCGGTAATCGTCGAGCCGATCGCCGGCAACATGGGGGTTGTGCCGCCGGCCGACGGCTTCCTGCGCGAGCTGCGCGAGCTGTGCGACGCGAACGGCGCGCTGCTCGTCTTCGACGAGGTGATCTCCGGCTTCCGCGCCGCGGCTGGAGGCGCGCAGGAGATCTACGGCGTGAAGCCCGATCTCACGTGCCTCGGGAAGATCATCGGCGGCGGTCTGCCGGTCGGCGCGTACGGCGGACGAGCCGACCTGATGGACCTGGTGTCGCCGGCCGGACCGGTCTACCAGGCGGGGACGCTGTCAGGCAACCCGATCGCGATGACCGCGGGCATCTGGTGTCTCGATCGGCTCAGGCCGAAGCTCTATCGCGACCTCGCGGCTCTCGGCGCGCAGCTCGCCGGCGGCCTGGCCGACGCCGCTCGCGACGCGGAGATCCCGCTGCAGGTCAACGCGTTCGGATCGATCGTGACCCCCTTCTTCACCGCCGAACGGGTCCGCGATTTCAGGTCGGCGCTGACAGCCGACACGGCGATGTACGCACGGTTCTTCCGCGGCATGCTCGCGCGCGGCATCTACCCGCCGCCGTCGCAGTTCGAAGCGTGGTTCCTCTCGGCCGCCCACACGCGCGTCGACGTCGCCCGGACGATCAGAGCGGCGAGAGAGGTGATGAAGGAGATGCGATGAACGTGGGCAGGTAGGGCGGGAAGGGGAAGATGGGTCGGGAGGGTCGGGCAGGTCAGGCGGGTCGGGCAGGAGAGTCGGAAGGAGACGCATGCGGTCGGGTCTGAAGACCCGACCCTACGTACGTCTCAGATGTGGCGTCCGGCTTTAGCCGGACTCCACAACTGTCTTATCAGCCCTTCCCGCCCTTCCCGACCTTCCCGACCTTCCCGCCTACCTTACCTGCCCTACCTGCCCTACGTAGCTATCGAAGATTCAACCCTGAGTCGAGCCGCACGCGGAGGACGGTGCCGGCGGGCAGCTCGACGTCCTTGCCTTCCGTGGCGGCGACGGTGCCGCCGCCGCCGATCAGGATTCCGGCAATCGCACCCTTCACGCCGCCGAGGATGCCGCCGATGATCGCGCCGACGCCGGCGCCGGCGCCGATGCGTCCCGCCTCGCCCTTGATCCCTTCGCTCTCGATCGCCTGCGTGACGGTCGCGCGGATCGGGTACTGACGACGGCCGATCGTGATCTGATCGAAGGCCAGCGTGAGCCGGCCGGTGCGCTCGGTCCGGCTCGTCTTCGTCACCGAGCTGACCACGCCGCGCATCACCGCGCCCGCGGGCACGAGGATGTTGTCCCCCTCACGCAAATCGACGAGCGTCGTCGCCTCGAAGCGGTCCTCGGCGAGGTTCGTCGCCGAGCTCAACGTCTGCGTCAGGCGCACGTCGAACTCGGTCCCTGCGGGGATGTCGAGCGACGACGAACGCGAAGAGGAGGAAGACGACGAAGACGAGGAGGCGGTGGTGGCGCTGCCCGTGCCGGTCGACGGCCGCGCGCCATCGCCACGCGCACGCGATCGCAGATCGTCGATCCGATCGCGCAGGTCGAAGTAGTCGGTGCGCGCGACCGGCTCGTTCTTCCGGAGCTTCACGCGGATGTAGGCGACCTCGTCGCGCAGGTTGTCGAGCTCGGTCTCGAGCCGCGACGCGAGCGCGGCGTCACGCACGCGCGCGCCCGACACGTCGCGCGTCGCGTCCGCCAGCGCATCCTGCAGGCGCTGGATGTCAGTGCTCGTGACCGTCTGGCTCTGCGCGCGCGCGGTGCCGAGCCCCAGGCCCAGCGCCAGCACGAGCAGGCTTGCCAATCTCAGAAGCTTCACGGTGCCCTCCTCTTCTCGGAAACAGGGGATCAGGATCCGGTAAACCAGGGGTCGGCGATACGGCTCATCGCCACGGCATCAGCCGCTCGATCCAGCTGATACGCGTCAGGTCGTTGTAGATAACCGTGACCATCAGCGTCATCAGGACGACGAACCCGGCCAGCAGCATCTTCTCCTTCATCCGCGTGCTGAAGTCGCGGCGCGCCACCCCCTCCATCGCCATGATGAAGATGTGGCCGCCGTCGAGCACCGGGATCGGCAGCAGGTTGAGGAGACCGAGGTTGAGGCTGATCTGCGCCATCAGGCTGAAGAGCGCGATCCATCCGAGCTGCGCCGATTCGCCAGAGAGCTGCGCAATCGCGACCGGTCCCATCAGCTGCTTCGGCGACGTCTCGCGCGTCAGGAGCCCCCACACGGTCTGGAAGATCAGGCCGGCGTACTGCACGTTCTTCTCGACCGCCATGCGCGCGGCGCCCGCCAGCCCCGGTTTGATGCTGGTCGTTTCATCCGCGATTGCGACACCCAGCAGCCCCTCGCTGCCGCTCCGCTTCGGCGTCGCGACAATCGTCATCGGCTGACCGTTGCGCAGGATGTCGATCGTGATCTGCTGCTCGGGGCGCGTCGCGATCGCGTCCTTCAGGTTCGACGAGAAGGTGATCGTCTCGCCATTCACCGCGACGACGACGTCGTTCGGCGCGAGCCCGGCCTTGTCTGCCGGATCGCCCGGGTTCACCGATCGAATGTGCGGGTGCACGTCGGGAAGCACGCCGATGTCGCCCACCTCGAAGCGGCTCCCCTCGGGAGTCTTCGGCGTGACGGTGACCGCCGTCATGCGGCCGTCGCGTTCGTAGTCGATCGTGACCTCGCGGTCCGGCTTGCTGCCGACCGCGATGTAGAAGTCTTCCCAGGTCTCCACGCGTCGACCGGCGACCGAGGTGATCCGATCGCCAGGCCTGATGCCGGCTTTCGCCGCAATCGAATCGGCCGTTACGGTGCCGATCACCACCGGACGCGTCTCGAACGCGAGCCGCTCCGCGCCCTGATAGAGCACGACGGCCGTCAGGATGACCGCGAGCCCCAGGTTCATCGCCGGGCCCATGATGAGGACCTGGAAGCGCTCCCACTTCGAGCGCGACATGAACTCCTCGGGGCTACCGGTGGAAGGCTCGTCGGGGTTCTCGCCCGCCATCTTCACGTAACCGCCGAGCGGCAGCGCACCGATGCTGTACTCCGTCTCGCCGCGCCGGATGCTGAGGACCGTCGGGTTGAATCCGAGCTGGAACTTCAGCACCTTGATGCCAATGCGCTTGGCCGCGAGGAAGTGGCCGAGCTCGTGCACGAACACGAGTACCCCGAGCACGAACGCAAACGACAGGACCGTGATCAACGTTCCAGACACCAGGACCTCAGACCTTCAATTGTAGCCCGCGGGCGAATTCACGGGCCTCGTCGCGGGCCCACGCGTCGACGCTCCGGACCTGCGCCAGAGTGCCCACCTCTTCAGGCCGGTGCGCGTCGAGCGTCCGCTCGATGACGCGCGCGATCCCGGTGAACGACAGGCTCCCGTCGAGAAAGCGCGCCACGGCGATCTCGTTCGCGGCGTTGAGCACGACCGCAAGGCTGCCGGGTCCGCGCAGCGCGCGGTACGCCAGCCCCAGGCACGGGAACGCCGCCTCGTCGGGCGGTTCGAACTCGAGCCGCATGACACGCGTGAAATCGAGCGTCGGCACCGGCGCGGCCCAGCGATCGGGATACGAGAACGCGTACTGGATCGGGAGCCGCATGTCGGTCACGCCGAGCTGCGCGATCGCCGATCCGTCGATCAGCTCGACCATCGAGTGCACGACCGACTGCGGGTGCACGACGACGTCGATCTGGTCGGCCCCGAGATCGAACAGCCACCGCGCCTCGATGACCTCGAGCCCCTTGTTCATCAGGGTCGCCGAGTCGATGGTGATCTTCCGGCCCATGCGCCACGTCGGATGGCGCAGCGCATCGGCCGCGGTGACGTGCTCCAGTTGAGACGCCGAACGGCCGCGGAACGGTCCGCCCGACGCGGTCAGCACGATGCGCCTGACCTCGCCGGGCTGGCGTCCGTGCAGACACTGGTGCACCGCGTTGTGCTCGCTGTCGACCGGCAGGATCGCCACGCCGTTGCGCCGCGCCGCCTCGGTGACCACGCCGCCGGCCATCACGAGCACTTCCTTGTTGGCCAGCGCGATCGTCTTGCCGTGATCGATGGCGGCGAGCACCGCCTCGAGGCCATCGGTGCCGGACGAGGCGCAGAGCACGACGTCCACGTCGGGATGCGTGGCGACGGCGACGAGCCCTTCGCGTCCGAGGGGCGCCAGCGTCACCTCGTCGGACCATGCGCGGCGGCTTTGCAGCTGCTCGGCGGCCGATGCCGTCGCGACCGACGCGATGCGCGGTCGGTAGCGCGCGATCTGCGCCGCGAGACGGTCGACGTTCTCGCCTGCGGCAAGTCCGACGACCTCGAGCCGGTCGGCGTGCGTGTCGACGACAGACAACGCGCTCTGCCCGATCGATCCGGTCGCGCCGAGGATCGCGATCCGCTTCCTGCGCTCACGCATACCTGAGCACCACGTAATAGATCGGCGCCGCGAACAGCAGGGCGTCGATCCGATCGAGGACGCCTCCGTGTCCAGGAATGAGCGACGAGCTGTCCTTGACGCCGGCGCTGCGCTTCAGCATCGACTCGAACAGGTCGCCGGCGATTCCCATCGCCACGACGACGAGCCCGAGCACCACCCGCATGGAGGGCGGCACGGCCGGCAGCCACCAGGCGCCGACGACGACCAGCAGCAGCGTGCCGAAGACGAAGCCGCCGACCGCGCCTTCGACCGTCTTCTTCGGGCTGACCCGCGGCGCCAGCGGCGTGCGCCCGATGGCGCGCCCGACGAAGTACTGCGACGAGTCGCTGACGATCACCGTGAGCATCAGCAGGAAGAGCGCGTCGGGACCGCGGCTCTCGCGGATGGCAATCATCGCGCCGAGCGGCAGCCCGAGATACAGGATCGGCGTCAGCGCCGCGGAGACGGAGGCGATGGCATCGCCGCCGCCGCTCCATCGCGCGAGCGAGACGGCACCGATCGCCACCATCGCGGTGAGCAGCGCCAGATCGAGCGGCAGCGTCCTCATGCCCGGAAGCGCGCGCGAGAACGACGCGCACGCGGCCGCCGCGGCGAGCGTGGAGAGCACCAGCGGAACGGGAAGGCGGCTGGCGCGCGCCAGCGTGCCGTATTCGTAGCAGGCCAGCACCACGAGGAGCTCGCCGACGAGCAGGAACAGCCACGCCGGCGCGTACCACACCACGCCGACCGCCAGCGCGATGAGGACCGCGCCGCTCAGGGTGCGGGTGATCACTTGGCGCCGAGGGCGAGCGGCGACGGCTTGATCCCGCCGTATCGCCGATCCCGCTTCTGGTAGTCGAGGACGGCTGTCAGGAGATCGCGCCGGCGGAAGTCGGGCCAGAGCGTATCGGTGACCCAGATCTCGGCGTAGGCGATCTGCCAGAGCAGGAAGTTGCTCACGCGCATCTCGCCGCTCGTGCGGATGAGCAGATCGGGGTCGGGCTGTCCGGCCGTATAGAGCAGCTCGCCGAACCTGGCCTCGTCGAGCTGCGACGGATCGATGCCCGAGGCGATGGCTCTGCGCGCGGCGTCGACGATCTCGGCGCGCCCGCCGTAGTTCAGCGCGATGTTGAACAGCATCCCGGTGTTGTGCTCGGTCTTGCGGATGCCGAGCTCCAGCTCCTGCTGCACGTCGCGCGGCAGATCCTCGGGACGGCCGATCACGCGAAAGCGGATGTTGTTCTGCAGCAGCGTGCCGAGCTCGAGCCTGATGTACCGCTTCAGCAGCATCATCAGCATGTTGACCTCGGTGCGCGGCCGCTTCCAGTTCTCGACCGAGAACGCGTAGAGCGTGAGCACGTCGATCCCGAGCCGCGCCGACGTCTCGACGACGTCGCGGACCGAGTCGATGCCCGCGCGGTGCCCCTCGACGCGCGGCAGGTGGCGCTGCGCGGCCCAGCGGCCGTTGCCGTCCATGATGATCGCGATGTGGGCAGGCAGCTGGTCGAAGTTGACCTGTCGGGCGAGCGCCTCGTCCGGCGATCCCGGCGGGATCCAGGCGAGGAGTGTCTCAAGCGACATGCTGGTCCATTATAAGTCTCCGTCCCCCTGCGCCGGAGCCGCCGCTGGCCCGCCATTCGGAGGTGCCGCGTACTCCACCGAGACGAGGAACAGCCCGCTCGCCGGCGCGGTCCTCCCCGCCGCCGCCCGCGCCCGCCCCGCGAGCACGTCGTCCATCCACGATGGATCGCGCCGGCCGCGTCCGACCTCGACAAGCGTGCCGGCAATCGCGCGCACCATGTGACGGAGGAACCCGTCGCCGCGGACCTCGAACACGATCAGCGGATCGTCTGTGGCGTCCGGATCGTCCGTGGCGTCCGGCTTCAGCCGGACGTTCCGGCAGACGCGCGACGAGAAGATCGTTCGCACCGTCGACTCCGGCTCGCTGCCGGTCCCTTCGAAGCAGGCGAAGTCGTGCCGCCCTTCGAGCCGCCTCGCCGCATCGTCCATGGCGGCGACGTCGAGCCGCGGTCCCGCGATGTGCCACACGTAAGCGCGCTCGAAGGGATCGAGCACCGGCGCGTTCCAGATCCGATAGCGATAGGTCTTGGCGACCGCGTGAAAACGCGGATGGAAGCCGGGACCGACCACTTCCGCCGAGAGGACGCGCACGGCCGGCGGCAGGCGCACGTTCGCGGCTCGCACGACCGCATCCGGCGCGATGGTGCGGTGAAGCGCCACCGATGCGACCTGCGCCAGCGCGTGCACGCCGGCGTCGGTGCGGCCGGCGGCAGTCACCCTGACCGCCGCGCCTTCGAGCGGCGCGAGCGCCTCTTCGACGAGCGCCTGCACCGATGTCCCCGTCGGCTGACGCTGCCATCCGACGAGCCCGGTGCCGTCGTAGGCGATCGTCAGCTTCAGGTGGAGCATTCAGGCGACGACTGGCCGGGAGCCGGGTTTGACGACCGGCTGCCCCTGGGCACACAACGGACAGGTGTCGGGCTGATAGGTCGGCAGGTCGATGCTCAGGAGCGCGTGGAACGGCACGTCGAACGCCGCCTTGCCGCCGCTCCGATCGACGATGGCGCCGACGCCGACGACGTGGCCGCCGGCCGCCGTCGCTACCTGCATCGTCTCGCGCGTGGAGCCGCCGGTGGTGCAGACATCCTCGATGACGAGCACCCGGTCGGACTCCGAGAGCACGAAGCCGCGCCGCAGCATGAGCGCGCCGTCCTGGCGCTCCGCGAACAGCGCGCGCACGCCCAGCGCGCGCCCGACCTCGTGGCCGATCACGACGCCCCCGAGCGCCGGCGAGAGGACGGCCGTCGGCCGCAGCTCGCGGACGCGATCCGCGATGGCACGGCCGAGGAGTTCAGCCGACGGCGGGTGCTGCAGCACGAGCGCGCACTGCAGGTAGCCGGTGCTGTGCAGGCCGGAGCTCAGTCGGAAGTGCCCTTCGAGGAGGGCGCCCGACTTCCGGAACAGATCGAGGAGTTCGTCTCGTGTGGGCATGCAAAGCGCTAGTATACAATCCGGTCTGAACCGATCGTTCCCGCCTCACGTCTACTGATCAGAGTCTCACCGTGTTTCGCCTGATGGAGCCTTCGTCCATGCGTGATTCGAAGAAGTGTGCCCCGATTCTGGCTCTCGCGCTGCTGGCCGCAGCGGCCGCGCCCGCCGCGGCGCAGCCCCGGAGCCAGGCGCCGAACGTGCGCCGGCTGACGGTCGACGAAGCGGTCAAGCTGGCGCTCGAGCAGAACCTGGGGATTGCCATCGAACGGCTGAACCCGCAAATCGAGGACGTGGCGGTCGCCCAGGCCCGCAGCTATTGGGTCCCGACGTTCAGCTCGACGCTGCAGAACGTGTCGCAGAACACGCCGTCGAGCAGCTTCCTCTCGGGCGGCCAGCAGAAGATCACCGACTCGCGCCTCTCGACGCAGGTCGGGGTCGACCAGATCCTGCCGACCGGCGCGAGCTACAGCTTCGCGTGGAACAGCGCGCGATCGACGTCGACCAACCTGTTCCAGAACTTCGATCCGCTCCTCAGCTCGAACGTCGCCTTCTCGTTCTCGCAGCCGCTCCTCCGCAACCGCTCGATCGATTCGTACCGGCAGCAGCTCCAGACCACGCGCAAGGATCGCGAAGCGGCCGACGTCTCGCTGCGGGCGACGATCGCGCAGACGACGCGGAACGTGAAGAACGCGTACTGGGATCTCGCGTACGCGCGCGACAACCTGCAGGCGCAGCAGCAGTCGCTCGATCTCGCCAAGCGGGCGCTCGCCGACAACGAGAAGCGCGTGCAGATCGGCACGATGGCGCCGATCGACATCGTCGAGGCGCAGTCGGAGGTGGCGCGCAACGAGGAAGCGGTGATCGTGGCCGAAGCGGCAATCGAGCAGGCCGAGGACCGGCTGCGCGCGCTGATTCTCGACCCGTCGTCGCCCGACTTCTGGACGACGTCGCTGGAGCCGAGCGAGCCGATGCCGTTCCGCGCGGTGGCGGTCGACGTCGACGGAGCGATCCGGCGTGCGCTCGACAGCCGGACCGACGTCCAGCTCGCGAAGAACAGCCTGGAGAAGAGCGACATCAGCCTGCGCTACTTCCGCTCGCAGGTGCTGCCCGACATCAGCGCGCAGGTCGCCTACCAGTCGAACGCGGTCGGCGGCGCGCAGCTCACGCCGCTGACGTCGCTGACCGAGGCGCAGGCCCGCTCGGTGATCGCGCAGCGCAGCTACGGCTCGGTGCTGGGCGACGTCTTCTCGAGCGCCTACCCGACGTGGACCGTGGGGGTCACGCTGTCCTATCCGATTGGCGCCAGCACGCAGGACACCAACCTCGCGCGCGCGAAGCTGCAGTACTCGCAGGCGCAGACCCAGCTGAAAAACCTCGAGATGGCGATCGGCACCGAGGTGCGCGACGCCGCACGGCAGGTGGTGACCAACGCGAAGCGCGTCGACAGCGCCCGCGCGGCACGCGATCTCGCCGAGCAGCGGCTGGCGGCGGAAGAGAAGAAGTTCGCGGCCGGCATCCAGACCAGCTTCTTCGTCTTCCAGGCGCAGCGCGACCTCACGCAGGCGCGCACGAACGAGATCAAGGCGATTGCCGACTACAACAAGTCGATCGTCGACCTCGACGCGATCCAGGAGACGTCGCTCTCCGGCAGCGCCCCGCTCACGTCGGCCGCCGCCGGCGCGCGCTAAGGCTTCCCGTCCGCCCCGTCTACGGCCGGGTTACACTCGCTGCGTGCCGAAGCTGTCGGTCACGATCATCACGAAGAACGAAGCGGCCGACATCGCCGAGGCCATTGCCTCGGTCTCCTGGGCTGACGAGATCCTCGTCGTCGATTCGCACAGCGCCGACGCGACCGTCGACATCGCGCGCGGCGCCGGCGCGCGCGTCATCGGCCGCGACTTCGCGGGATACATCGATCAGAAGAACTTCGCGGCGGCAGAGGCCTCGCACGACTGGATCCTGTCGCTCGACGCCGACGAACGGGTGACGCCGGCTCTCGCGCAGGAGATCCGGCAGACCATGGCCCATCCCGCTCACGCCGCCTACCAGGTGCCCAGGTTGACGTGGCACCTCGGACGATGGATTCGCGCGACCGACTGGTATCCCGATTACCAGACGCGGCTCTACGATCGGCGGGCGGCCCGCTGGACCGGCCGGTACGTGCACGAGGGGGTCTCGGTCGACGGCAGCGTCGGACGGCTGCGCGGCGACCTGCACCACTACGCGTACCGCGACATCTCGGACCACCTCGAGACCATCGATCGCTACACGACGCTCGCGGCCCGGCAGATGTACGAAGACGGGCGGCGCGCGTCGGCCGCTGCCCTGCTGCTTCACCCACCAGCCGCCTTCCTGCGCAATCTGCTGCTGCGCGGCGGGTTCCGTCTCGGAACCGCCGGCATCATCGTCTCGACGTTGAACGCGTACTACGTGTTCCTGAAGTTCGCGAAGCTATGGCAGCTGCAGCGCGGGCTGGCGGCCTCCGGCCGGGCGCCGCGCCCGGTATGATCGCGGCGACCACGTGCTCTCCCTGCACATCGACACGGCGCGCAGCTGGCGCGGCGGCCAGAACCAGGTCCTGCTGACGGTCAACGGCCTGCGCAGCATCGGACAGCGCGCCGCGCTCGTCGCGCATCCGAACGGAGAGCTGCTGAAGCGCGCGCACGAAGGGCTGGACCTCATCCCGCTCGCCCCGCGCTCGGAGGTCGATCTGAGCGCCGGCTGGCGGCTGGCGCGCGTGATCGCGCGGCTGTGCCCCGACATCATCCACGCGCACGATCCGCACGGCGTCGCGATGGCCGGCATGGCGCTGTCGCTCGACGCCGCGTCGAGGTGGCGCAACCGCCGGCGCGCGCCGGCGCTGGTAGCGGCGCGCCGCGTCGACTTCCATCTGAAAGGCAACTCGTTCTCTCGCTGGAAATACCGTCAGGTCGACTGCTTCATCGCCGCGTCCGAGGCGATCCGCCAGATGCTGATCGGCGACGGCGTTCCTCCCGAACGCGTGACGACGGTGCACGAGGGGATCGATGTCGATCGCGTCGAGGCGACGCCCGCGGTCAACGTCCACGAGGCGCTGTGGCTGCCGCATCATGCGCCGCTCGTCGGCAACGTCGCGGCGCTCGTGCCGCACAAGGGGCAGCGGTACCTGATCGAGGCGGCGCACCTCGTCGTGCAGAAGATCCCGGACGCCCGCTTCGTGATCTTCGGCGAGGGGGAGCTGCGCGAGCACCTCGAACACCTGGTGCGCGAGCATCACCTCGAGAAGCACGTTCTGCTTCCGGGGTTCCGCACCGACATCCTCGGCTGCATCAAGGGGCTGGACCTCTTCGTCATGAGCTCCGTGACCGAGGGGCTCGGCACGTCGCTGCTGGACGCGATGGCGTGCCGCAAGGCGATCGTGGCGACGCGCGCGGGCGGCATCCCCGAAGTCGTCGACGATCGGAAGACGGGACTGCTGGTGGAACCACGCAACGCGCGACAGCTCGCCGATGCCATCATGCGCCTGCTGCAGGACGCCGGCCTTCGCAGCGGGATGGCTGCCGCCGGCTACGAACGCGTCCGCACGCGGTTCACCGTGGAGCGGATGGTGGCGGAGACCGCCAGGCTGTACCAGCGACTGAGCCGGCGTCCGCATCTCGCCGACCAGGAGCTCCGTACGTAGCGTCGGGTCCTTATGGCGCTTTTCAGTCGCGTGTAGCCGCGGACCTTCAGGTCCGCACGGGGCCGACCTAAAGGTCGGCAGCTACATACATCTGAAAAGCGCTTTAGACCCGGCGATCGGCCGGGTCTGAAGACCCGGCCCTACGTACGTCTCGTTCTACCTGCGTCTCCTTCCAGGCGAACAGACCCCCTTCAGCGGGCACTGTGCGTTGCCGCGCGGCGTCTGGAATCCGCACGCGTTCATCATCCCGAGATGGCAGAGCGAGAAGTCGTACTTGATCGGATCGTCGGGATCGAGATCCCGCAACGCTTTGGTGATGTCGAGCGCCATCGGCCACCCTGGACTCGAATACTTCGTCAGCCCGAGGCAGCGCCCGACACGGATCACGTGCGTGTCGAGCGGCACGATCAGGCGAGCGGGCGATACCTTCGTCCAGACGCCAAGATCGAGCGCATCGTGCCGCACCATCCAGCGCATGAACAGGTTCAGCCGCTTGCACCCGCTGCCGGCCGACGGACGCGGGAAGAAGTAGCAGACGCCGGGACGATCCGGAACGCGCCCGTACGCCGCACGCAGATCGAGCGCCATCGCGCGGCGGCTGAAGCTGTCGAGCGCGGCGCGGATGTCGTCGCCTCCCGTGTCCCCCTCGAGGAAGAACCCTTCGATCGATCCGCTCCGCGCCAGCATCTGGTGCAGCAACCAGAGCAGCGCGATGACGTCGGCGCCCCGCGTCCAGCGATGGACGAACTCGCGCAGCGCAGCGCCGTCGCGGCGCGGGTCGAACCGGCGCACGAAGGCGGCGGGCTCCTCGCCCATCACCGAGACGAGGCGCTCGATCGACTGCATCACGCTGCCGACGCGTCCGAAGGCGAGGCTCGCCGCGCAGAAGCCGACCACCTCGCGATCGTCGTCGCGGCTGAAGCGCCGGACGATCTGGACAGGGTCGGTGGCGGAGCCGGCGATGTTGAAGCTGTCGTACAGTCGGTCGAGCGTCGTCTTCAGGAGCGCTCGGTCGCGGGCGGGGCGCATTGGATAATGACTATGATTTTCGCATGCGCCGCCTGATCGTCTCCGTCGTGCTCGGCCTCGTGCTGCTCGCCGCGCTCGTCGCGACAGGTGGGTACCTCTACCTGCGGCAGTCGCTCCCCGATTACGACGCCGACGCCGCGGTGCCCGGCCTGACGGCGCCGATCGACATCGTGCGCGACGCCGACGGCATCCCGCACGTGTTCGCGTCGAACAAACTGGACGGGCTCTTCGGGCTCGGCTACGTGCACGCGCAGGATCGGCTGTGGCAGATGGAGTTCCAGCGCCGCATCGGCCACGGACGGCTCTCCGAGATCTTCGGACCGCCGACGATCCCGCAGGACCGGTTTCTGCGGACCGTCGGCTTCGGCCGCGCCGCGCGGAGCGCATGGGACCATCTTCCCGGCGAGACGCGCCGCCAGATCGACGCCTACGTCGCCGGCATCAACGCCTTCATCGCCTCGCACCACGGCCGTCGCCTGCCGCCGGAGTTCACGCTGTTGCGTTTCGAGCCGGAGCCGTTCACCGGAGCCGACGTGCTGGTCTGGGTCAAGATGATGGCCTGGGATCTGAGCGCGAACTACTCGTCCGAGCTGATGCGCCACGACATGGCGGCGAAGATCGGCGAGGAGCGGATGGAGCAGCTGCTGCCGCCGTATCCGCCGGACGGGCTCAGCATTCTCGACGATCAACCACGCGAGCCGGTCGCGCCGCATGACGAATCGGTGCGCTCGCTCGCCGGCCTCCCGCCGGTGGTCGCCGGCGCCTGGCGTTCGCTGCAGCGCACGCTCGCCGAGGGGAACCCGGTCGTCGCCAGGCTGCTGCTCGCCGGCACCCGACAGGAAGCAATCGGGTCGAACAACTGGGTCGTCGACGGGACGCTGACCGCCACCGGCGCGCCGATGCTCGCCAACGATCCGCATCTCGGCGCGCACATCCCGTCGACCTGGTATCTCGCGCACGTCTCCGCCGGCGACTTCGATCTGATCGGCGCGACGCTTCCCGGCACGCCCGCCGTCGCGCTCGGCCGCAACCGCTACATGGCGTGGGGGGCGACGAACGTCGCCGCCGACGTCCAGGATCTCTATCGCGAGCGGCTCGATCCGAGCGGGACGTTCGCCGAGTACGAGGGACGGCAGGAGCCGATCACCGTCGTGCCCGAAACGATCACCGTGAAGGGTGGCGCACCGGTCGTCGTCAACGTGCGTATCACCCGTCACGGTCCGCTCATCTCCGACGCGATCAACGCGAACAACGCAGCCGCCTCTCCGCCGGTGACGACGCCGCCGCTCGAGCCGCTCGCCTTCCGCTGGACGGCGCTCGATCCGGAAGACCTGACGGTCGACGCCTACATGCGGCTGAACGAGGCGCGCAACTGGGACGACGTGACGAGGGCGTTGAAGGATTACGTGGCGCCGTCGCAGAACTTCGTGTTCGCCGAAACCAGCGGTCACATCGGCTACTACGCGCCGGGTCGCATTCCGGTCCGCGCCTCCGGCGACGGCTCGCGCCCGATGGACGGATGGACCGGCGAGGCGGAGTGGACCGGGTACGTCCCGTTCGAGCGTCTGCCGCATCTCTACGATCCGCCGTCACACTTCATCGTCACGGCGAACAACCGGCCGTCCGGCGCAGTCGACGCGCCGATGGTCGGCCTCGAGTACCCGAACCCGTACCGCGCGCAGCGGATCGTCGATCTGCTGAAGGAGATGTCGGCGGCGCGGAAGCTCACGCCGAACGACTTCGCCGCGATCCAGGGGGACACGCTGTCGCTGCACGCCCGCGACCTCCTGCCGCGTCTGCTCGCGCACGTGCAGCCGCCGACCACGCTGGATCGCCGTGCGGTCGACATCCTCCGCCGCTGGGACGACGACGCGCGCGGCGACTCGGCGGCGGCGGCGATCTTCTCGGCGTGGTTCCTGCGGCTCGCGCCCGCCATCGCCGGCGACGAGCTCGGTCCGGTGCTCGCCAGCTACGAGAGCCGGTTCTCGTCGATCACCCGCTTCGTGAGCGCGTCGCTCGACGCGAACCCGGTCTGGTGCGACAACGTCACGACGCCGCACCGGGAAACCTGCGACGATGCGGTGACGACGGCGCTGCACGATGCCGTGGAGATGCTCGCGGTGCGCATGGGACGCGAGCCGGAGCGGTGGCGGTGGGACACGGTGCATTCCGCCGTCTTCCCGCACCAGGGGCTCGACTCGGTCTGGTTTCTGCGGCCGGTGCTGAGCCGCGCCGTCCCGAACGGCGGCGACTGGAGCACCGTCGACGTCGGCGCCGTCGCGGCCGACGCGCCGTTCGAGCAGCACTCGGTCCCCGGCTACCGGCAGATCGTCGATCTGTCGCCGGCCAACGACAGCCGTTTCATCGAATCGGTGGGTGTGTCGGGCCATTTCCTGTCGGGACACTACGACGATTTCCTCGACGACTGGCGAGCGGTCCGCTACCGCAGGATGCGGATGGATCGCCTCGAGGTCGAGCAAGGCGCGACCGGCGGGCTGCGTCTGTCGCCGAGATGACGCAATCGATTGACCGCGCCACTGGCCCCTCGTAGCGCCGGCTGGCCCTTCGTAGTGTCCGGCTGGCCCTTCGTAGTGTCCGGCTTCAGCCGGACTGCTCACCATCAGCCTTCTTCACGAAGGCACGAAGGATCACGAGGGACACGAAGATCATTCTTGGATTCTTCTTCGTGGCTTCGTGGCTTCGTGATGAAGGCCTGTGTTGGCGCTTATGTTTCGGCCGTGAATGTCGGCTTCAGCCTGACTTACTCATAGCAGCGGCAAAAACTTCACGAAGGCGCGAAGGTTCACGAAGGACACGAAGATCATTCTTGGATCTTCTTCGTGACTTCGTGACTTCGTGATGAGATCCCAAGCCGGTACGCCGTGCGCTTCGTGGATTTGATCGCGTGTCCGTTTGTGTCCGTGTTGGCGCTTCGAGGGCTTCAACGCCGCGGACCTGAAGGTCCGCTGCGACATCAGACGAGCGGCTCGCGCGGCTTCAGCCGGCCTCGCGATCTCAGAACCGCGTGATCGGCGTGCCCGCCTTGCACAGCGGACACTCGCCCGCCGTGTAGTTCTGCGGCGCCTTGAGCTCGACGAGCGCGATGTTCGGCGCGCCGGCGTCGACGATCGCCTCCATGCGGTCGTAGATCTCGACCGAGGCGACGACCGTCCCGCCCGCCTCCCGCACGAGCGCCGCGCAGCGCGCCAGCGTCTCGCCGGTGTTCCGCACGTCGTCGGCCAGCAGGACGTGTTTCCCCTTCAGCTCGCGCCGGTAGAAGTCGCGCAGCGTGAGGCCGCCGCGATCGACGTGGAACGGCGCGAAGCTGCACGGCGGGTGCGTCAGGCTGCGCCGGCTGTCCAGCAGCCCGGCGATCGTGTGCGCGAGCAGCGCGCCGCCGGTCGGCGGCCCGGCGACGACCTCGATGCGCTGGATCAGGTCGCCGGGAAGCAGGTCGAGCAGATCCTGCGCGAAGCGCCAGATGGTCGACGGCTGCCGGAACAGCTGATGCGGGTTGACGTACATCGTCCCGTGATAGCCGTTCCCGAAGTCGAAGTGCCCGTTCAGGGTCAGCACCTCGGTGCTCTGCAGATCCTTCAGGGCCTTGGCGCGAATGTCGGCGTGCTTGTCCATCGAATCGTCAATCTCGAGAATCACTCGTCAAATCGTCAAATCTTTTAAATCGTCAAATCGTTAAATTGCCAGATTCGCGCTTCCGTTCACGTAAACCGTTTTCCCCCCGACGATCGTCGCGGCGACGCCGCCGCGCAGCTCCCACCCGTCGAACGGCGTGTTCTTCGACTTCGACTTCATCGCCTTCGCGTCGACCGTCACCGGCAGATCGGGCGCGAGGATGGTGAGGTCGGCGGCGGCCCCTTCGGTGATCGAGCCGCCCGGCAGCCTGAGGATCCGCGCCGGATTGACCGACAGCAGCTCCACCAGGCGCGACAACGTCACGTGCCCCGGATGGACGAGCCGATCGAAACAGAGGGGCACGCAGGTTTCGAGACCGGTGATCCCGAACGGCGCACGGTCGAACTCGACGTGCTTCTCGTCGTAGTGGTGCGGCGCGTGATCGGTCGCGATGACGTCGACGCTGCCGTCGACGATCCCCTGCAGCATCGCGTCGCGATCGGCCGCCTCGCGCAGCGGCGGGTTCATCTTCGTGTTGGTGTCGTACGGAATCGGCGCCGCCAGCCGCTCGTCGGTCAGGATGAAGTGATGCGGGGCGACCTCGCACGTGACGTTCGCGCCGCGCGCCTTCCCGTAGCGGACCGCGTCGAGCGTCTGTCGCGCGCTCATGTGCGCGATGTGCACGCGGCCGCCGGTCAGCTCCGCGAGCGCGATGTCGCGCTGCGCCATGATCGACTCCGCCTCGCCGGGGATGCCGCGCAGCCCGAGCTTCGAGGCGACGAGCCCCTCGTGCGCGACGCCGTCCCCCTTGAGCGTCGGCTCCTCGCAGTGCTCGATCACCGGCATGTCGAACATGCGCGTGTACTCGAGCGCGCGGCGCATCAGCAGCGCCGTCGACACCGGATGCCCGTCGTCGGTGACGGCGACACAGCCGGCCTCCTTCAGCTCGCCGAGGTCGGCCATCTGCTCCCCTTTCTGTCCGCGCGAGACGGCGCCGATCGGGTAGACGCGGGCGAGGTTGGCGTCGGCCGCTTTCTTCAGGATGTACTGCGTCACGCCGGCGTTGTCGTTGACCGGCGAGGTGTTGGGCATGCAGGCCACGGCGGTGAAGCCGCCGGTGACGGCGGCGAGCGTGCCGGTCGCGACCGTCTCCTTGTGCTCCTGCCCCGGCTCGCGCAGGTGGACGTGCATGTCGATCAGCCCCGGCGTGACGACGAACTCCGCCGGGATCGTGACGACGGGGGTTCCGTCCTCGACGACGAGGTCCTTGCCGACCGCCGCGACGCGGTGTCCGTCGATGAGGATGTCGAACGCGCCGTCACGATGATTGGCCGGGTCGACGACCCGCGCGCACCTAAGCAGCCGCTTCATGTTCCACTCCGCCAGCCAGCAGGTAGAGCACCGCCATCCGCACGGCGACGCCGTTGGCCACCTGCTCGAGAATCACCGAGTACGGGCCGTCGGCCACTTCCGACGCGATCTCGACGCCGCGATTCATCGGCCCGGGGTGCATGATGATCACGTCGGGCTTCGCCAGGCGGACGCGCGCCTCGGTCATCCCGAACAGGTTGAAGTACTCGCGCAGCGACGGGAAGAAGGCGCCCTGCATCCGCTCCTGCTGGATGCGCAGCATCATCACGACGTCGGCGTCGCGCACCGCGTCCTCCACGCTCGTCGTCGCCGTCACGCCAAGCTGTTCGATCCCGCGCGGGATCAGCGTCGAGGGGCCGCTGACGAAGACCTGCGCTCCCAGCTTGGTCAGCAGCAGCACGTTCGACCGCAGCACGCGGCTGTGCAGCAGGTCGCCGACGATGACGACCTTCAGCCCTTCGATCCGCTGCTTGTGCTGCCGGATCGTGAACGCGTCGAGCAGCGCCTGCGTCGGGTGCTCGTGCAGCCCGTCGCCCGCGTTGATGATGCGCGACCGGCAGATGCGCGACAGCAGGTGGCACGCGCCCGACGAGGCGTGCCGCAGCACGATCACGTCGGGCGCCATCGCCTCGATGTTCAGCGCGGTGTCGGCGAGCGTCTCGCCCTTGAGCACGCTCGACGCCGCGACCGCGATGTTCAGCGTGTCGGCGCTCAGCCGCTTCTCCGCGATCTCGAACGACGTGCGCGTGCGCGTGCTCGGCTCGTAGAACAGGTTCACGACCGTCTTGCCGCGCAGCGTCGGCACCTTCTTGATCGGCCGCTCGCCGATCTCGCGCATCGCCTCGGCCGTGTCGAGGACGCGGTAGATGTCGTCGGCGGAGAGGTCGTCGATGCCCAGCAGATCCTTCTTCATCCCTGGAGCTCCACTTCGTCCCGCCCGTCGACCTCCATCAGCCGGACCTGCACGCTCTCGGTCGGCGACGTGGGGACGTTCTTGCCGACGTAGTCCGCCTTGATCGGAAGCTCCCGGTGACCGCGGTCGACGAGCACGACGAGCTGGATGTTCTTCGGCCGCCCGAACTCGAGGAGCGCGTCGAGCGCCGCGCGGATCGTCCGGCCGGTGTAGAGCACGTCGTCGACCAGGAGGATGCGCCGGTTGTCGATCGAGAACTTGATGTTGGTCTGGCCGACGACCGGCTGCGCGCCAATCGAATGGCGCATCAGGTCGTCTCGGTAGAGCGTGATGTCGAGCGCGCCGACCGGCAGCTCCGTGGCGGTGATCGACGTGACGAGCGCCGCCAGCCGCCGCGCGAGCGGGACGCCGCGCCGCTGGATGCCGACGAAGGCCAACTCGTCGACGCCGCGATTGCGTTCGACGATCTCGTGCGCGATCCGGGCGAGCGTGCGGCCGATCCGGTCGGCGTCGAGGACTACCGGCATGGGTACACCTGCGCGCGGCGAGCGCACGTCGCGCCGCGATCGAATTCACCTGGCTGTCGAACTGGAAGCGTCGTCGCGGCGGAAGCCGCTTGCGGCAGGACGGAACGTGGCATGGCACCTCTTCGCAGCCTCTCCGGGCCGCATTAAAGAGACGAACTCACGCAGTATAACAGGTCTGAACGACGCGCTCCGCGTTCTGCATTGTCACTCCCTTGACTATACTGTCCTGATGCCCTGTGACGTGCCCGCGACAGTGATCGCGAACACGCGGCTGTCCCACGACTACAACGTGCTCGCGCTGGCGGCTCCCTCTATCGCGGAGGCGACGCGTGCCGGGCAGTTCGTGATGGTCAAGCCGGGCACCGGCAACGATCCGCTGCTGCGCCGTCCGTTCTCGGTCTTCGAGATCCTGAAGGATGCCGGCGGACGGACGATCGGGATCTCGATCCTCGTCAAACGCATCGGCCCAACGACGGGTCTGCTGTACGACGCGCGCGAGGGGGACGTCATCGCCTGCCTCGGGCCGCTCGGCACCCCCTTCAGCCTCGTCGATCCGCCTGCCGCCGGGTGGATGGTCGCCGGCGGCGTCGGCCTCGCCCCGTTCTGGACGCTGGCGCGCGATCTGACCGCACGCGGCGTCGAGACGACGCTGTTCTACGGCGCGCGGCGCGGCGGAGAGCTGTTCTATCTGGAGTACTTCGAAGCGCTCGGCGTCAGGCTGACGCTGACGACCGAGGACGGCAGTGCCGGCGAGAAAGGGCGCGTGATCGCTCCGCTCGAGCGCGCGCTCGCCGCGCAGCCGGCCGATCGACCGGTCACGATCTACGCGTGCGGGCCTGAAGGGATGCTCGAAGCGACCGCGCGCACGGCAGCGGCGTTCGAGCGGCCGTGCGAAGTCTCCGTCGAACGCGTCATGGGCTGCGGCATGGGCGGCTGCTACAGCTGCGTCGTCCCCATGAAGGCGCCTGGTGGCGGCTATCACCATGTGCGCTCCTGCCTGGCCGGCCCCGTCCTCGACGCCGCGGAGATCGTGTGGGAATGACGACAGATCTCTCGGTCCAGATCGGTTCCCTGAAGCTGGCGAACCCGGTCATGTCGGCCAGCGGCTGCTTCGGCTACGGCGTTGAATACGCCGACGTGGTCGATCTGTCGAGCCTTGGCGCCGTCGTCGTCAAGGGGCTGTTCCTGGCGGAGCGACAGGGGCACCCGGCGCCGCGCGTCGTCGAAACCCCCGCCGGCATGATCAACGCGATCGGGCTGCAGGGGATCGGCGTGCACCGGTTCGTCGCGGAGAAGCTCCCCGAGCTGCGTGCCCGCCGCGCGACCGTCGTGGTCAACGTCTGCGGAACGACGGTCGACGAGTACGCCGAGGTTTCGCGGATCCTTTCCGACGCCGAGGGTGTGCACGCCATCGAGCTGAACATCTCCTGCCCCAACATCAAGGAAGGGGGCATCCAGTTCGGGTGCAGCCTGCACGGCACGCATGACGTCGTCGCGGCGGTGCGCAAGGCGACGCGCCTGCCGCTCATCCCGAAGCTGACGCCGAACGTGACCGATCCTGCGTCGTTCGCCCGTGCGGCTGAAGAAGCAGGCGCCGACGCCGTGTCGCTCGTGAATACCTTTCTGGCGCTGGCTATCGACGTCGAGACGCGCCAGCCGAAGATCTCGAACGGGATGGGAGGCCTCAGCGGTCCCGCGATCCGGCCGATCGCGGTACGGATGGTCTACGAGTGCCGGCAGGCGGTGCGCATCCCGGTCGTCGGGATGGGCGGGATCATGGACGCGCGCGACGCGCTCGAGTTCCTGATCGCCGGCGCGACCGCCGTGCAGGTCGGAACCGCCAACTTCGTCGACCCGTTCGTCTGGAGCAAGGTGATCGACGGGATCGCCGACTACCTGAAACGCCACGGCATCGCGCGCGCGAGCGATCTCGTCGGCACCGTCGACATGCACCCGCGCGCCCACAAGGCCTGAACCGATGCAGCAGCTGCTCGTCGCGCTCGACGTCGACACGGTCGACGCCGCGCGGACGCTCGCCACCACGCTTCGCGGACACGTCGGCGGCTTCAAGATCGGAAGCCGTCTCTTCACGAGCCACGGTCCGGAGTTCGTCCAGGAGCTCGTCGACCGCGGCGACCGCGTCTTCCTGGATCTCAAGTTCCACGACATCCCGAACACGGTCGCCGGCGCCGTCGCGGCGGCGACGCGCCACGGCGTCTGGATGGTGAACGTCCATGCAGGCGGCGGCGCCGAGATGATGCGGGCGGCGCGCGAGGCGGCCGACGAGGAGGCGGCGAAGCGCAACCAGGGACCGCCGCTCGTCATCGCCGTCACGGTGCTCACCAGCTTCACTCCGGACGGTCTGGCTGCGACCGGCGTCGCCGGCTCGCTCAGCGATCAGGTGACGCGGCTCGCGCTCCTCGCGCAGGCGTCGGGGCTCGACGGCGTCGTCGCGTCGCCGCAGGAGATCGCCCTCATCCGCAGCGCCTGCGATGCACGGTTCCAGATTGTGACCCCAGGCATCCGAGGCGCCGACGATGCAAAGGGCGACCAGGCGCGGACCGCGACCGCTGCCGGCGCGCTCGCCGCCGGCGCGAGCTATCTCGTCGTGGGACGTCCGATCATCGCCGCCGCCGATCCGCGCGCAGCAGCACAGAAGATTGCGGAGGAGTGCGCGAACGTGGGGGGAGCGTAGGAAGGTCTGGAAGGACGGGAGGGGCGGGAAGGTCGGGAGGGGCGGGAGAGCATAAGCATCGCGAGAGCCAGGAGGGACTGGAGGAGCGAGTGCGCTCCCGCTCCAGTCCTTCCCGACCCTCCCGGCCTTCCCGACCTTCCCGCCCTTACTTCGCCGTGATGATGAAGTGTCCGCGGCGGTTCTGCTGCCAGCAGGACTCGTTCTCGTCCGAGCAGAACGGCTGCTCCTTGCCCTTGCTGATCACGGTGATGCGGTCCGCCGGCACGCCGAGGCTGACCAGGTAGTCCTTCACCGCGTTGGCGCGGCGCGTGCCGAGCGCGAGGTTGTACTCCGAGCTGCCGCGCGAGTCGCAGTGCCCTTCGACGGTGATCACCGTGCTGGTCCAGCGCTTCATCCAGTCGGCGTTGCGCTGCAGCGGCGTCCTGGCGTCGTCGCGGATCGTCGACTCGTCGAGATCGAAGAACACGTCGGCGAGCGGCCGTTCCGCGTTCAGCTGATCGAGCGACTTCTGCGCGAAGATCTGCTCTTCGGTCAGCGGCGGCGGCGGCTGCGGCGCTGGTGCCGGCGGCGGTGGCGGCGGCGGCGGTGGTGGCGCGGGAGCCGCGGCTGGTGGCGGCGGTGCGGGTGCCGGCGGCGGAGTCTTCTTGGCGCATCCGCTGACGGCCAGAGCCGTGCTGAGCGCAACTGCGGACATGAATAGTCGCATGCGGGTCATCGTCACACTCCAGAATGGGAGAGCCGCAGCTTACAAAGCGTGCGCACAGGTGTCAATGTCTCATAAGGGTTGAACGCGCTCGAATGGATCATCTTCTTCGTGCAACAGCGCTCGCCGAGCAGCGGCATTTCTGGTTTCGCGGCTTCCGGTACTTCGTCACCCCGCTGCTCGATCGCGCCGCGCACGGCCGTCGGGCGCTGCGCCTCCTCGATTGCGGATGCGGCACCGGCAACAACCTGCTGCTGCTCGAACGGTACGGACGCGCGTTCGGCTTCGACCTCACGGAGAGCGGTCTCCGGTATGGACTGGAGACCGGCCGCACCCGCCTCGCGCGCGCATCCATCGGCGCGATTCCGTTTGCGGACGCTTCTATCGATATCGTCACTTCGTTCGACGTCCTGTATTCGCTGCCCGACGATGTGGAGCGGGCCGCCGTGCGGGAGATGTTCCGGGTGCTCCGGCCGGGAGGCTGGATCGTGATCAATGTCGCCGCCATGGAGGTCCTGCGCGGCGACCACTCGGTCCTGAGCCACGAAGTGCGCCGCTACAGCCGCGCGAGCCTCTCGCGGCTGCTCGAGCACGCCGGTTTCACGATCGACCGGATCACCTACACGAACGCCGTCCTTTTTCCGGCGATGCTCCTCGCCCGCGCGGTCCAGCGACGCCGCGGCCTCTCGGACGAGCAGCATGCCGACAGCGAGATCAGCGTCCCCGTTTCTCCGGTCAATGCCGGACTGACGCTCGCGCTGAAGCTGGAAAGCGTCTGGCTGCGGGCGTTCGACGCCCCGTTCGGCAGCTCGCTCCTCTGCCTCGCTAGGAAACCGGGCTGACGCGGCACTCATACAGCTTCAGCCCGAGCCGCCGGCGGTCCTGCGACTGCCATTTCTTCTCGGCAGGGACGTAGGAGGCGCTGCTCTCGATCGTGATCACCGTCTCCGGCCCGGACGACAGGTCTGGCGGGATCAGCACGGTCCTCGAGAAGGTCCTGTCCACGTCGAACGTCGCCGCGACCGCGTCCCCCACCTTGACGGTGACCGTCGACGTCGAGGCTTCCTCGATTTCCCCGCGCAGCGTCAGCGCGAGGCGCCGTCCGCCGCTCCTCACGCGGATGGCGGACCGGTCCGAGGACCACCGCCAGAGCACGCCGGTCGCCGGGTTGTACTCCTGCTCGTTCCACCCCTCGCCGAATCCGTAGACCAGGCGGCCCGCCGGCTGGGCGTCGAACTGCTCGATCGCCAGCTGCGGGTTGTCCGACTGAATCGTGACGTGCGCGTAATCGCCGGCTCCAGCGGTCGACGCCAGGTCGATCATCCGCAGGAAGAAGCCGGGCGCGATCGTGTCGTCGAGCACCGGCACATCGTCGACGGCAACGCGGAGCGACGCGGCCGGTCCGCCGTCGCCCAGGTTGCGGCCGCCGATCATCAGCGTCACCGGGTCCGGGTAGCGGCGAATCCAGCCCGAAATCGGCGCGTACCCGGGCCCCTTCCGGTCCTCGCGCGCGGTGCCCGCCGTTTCCGGCGTGATGGCCCACCCCTCGCCCAGATACCAGTCCGGCGACTCGATCACGTGCCAGTCCATCTCGTTCGGACGCGCGCCGCCGACGAGGAGCGTCGATGCGAACGGCCACCGATACAGCACCGGACGCCGTCCATACCGAAAGAGCGCCAGGTCGCTGCGCAGCGGATCGGCGATGAACCAGACCGGCTCCCGCCCGCCGGCGTTCCAGTACTTCACCACCTCCAGCCACTCGTGCTTCGGCGGCGTCGCCAATCGCTGCGCGAATTGCGGAAGCTGCTCGCCGGCCCACTGGAACGGACGGCGGAAGTCGAAGTACTCGCGGCGGTGCATGGCGAGCACCGGCGTCGTTGGCAGCGCCGCGTTCTCGGGATGCGCGGCGGCCGCCATGTCGCCCAGCAGCCGGAACGCCGGCGCCTCCATCGTCGAATACCCGTACATCGTCCGGTCGCTGACGTACGCGCTCCCGCCGACGACCGCGAGCACCGCGGCGACTGTCAGCGGCTGCGGAAGGAGCGACGCGCCGCGCACCACGAGCCAGCCGATCGGGATCACGAGCGGCAGCGCGTACCGCGTCGTGATCGACTCCTGGAACAGCAGATCGAACACGGCATACGGCAGGAACGCCGCGGCGAGGATGCCCAGCGTCCCCCGCTCGCGCGCGGCGAGCACGAAGAAGCCGACCGCCGCGAACACCAGGACCGCCGCGGCAATCGCCCAGTGCCCCCACGGGGCGACGAAGTGGTACTGCACCGCGGTCATCAGCTGACGAACCGTCGGCGTCGTCGCGAGCATGGCGACGCCGCTCAGATCCTCGGCGCCCTGACTGTAGAACAGCTGCAGGTACGCGGCCGGGCCGCCCGAGATGACGACGAGCGGAACCGCCCACGCGAGCCCGCCGGCGACGTACGCGACGGCGGCAGAGACGATGACGCGCG
>WBZO01000803.1_pt1 | contig 57692 bp, 52 predicted proteins | sample 5204261 | NCBI WGS metagenome assembly WBZO01 (sample SAMN12412400, study PRJNA552823) | activated sludge metagenome | isolation source: activated sludge from anammox sidestream of wastewater treatment plant... | place: USA: North Carolina | collected 2017-09
AAGACTTCCTTGCGGGTCTTCTTGGGCAGCGGGTCCAGGCCAAACGTCATCTGATCCATGCCCTGCATCGTCCTACGCCATCAAGCAACGCGCCAGTCGGATTGACGAGAGGTTTTGCAGACCTTCCTTAGGTTTCGTTCGATTGCGGGGAAACCCGCCGTCCGGCGTGCCACCGCCCCGAGGTCAGGCCTCTTCGGCGCCGAACCTGCGGAAGTTCGGCTTGCGCTTCTCCAGGAAGGCGCGCACGCCCTCCTTGGACTCGTCGGTGTTGTAGTACAGGCTGAGCGCCTGCATGCCCAGGCTACCGATGCCGCGGATGTTCTCGGTCGAGGCGTTGAACGAGCGCTTGGCGATGGCGATGGCCGTCGGGCTCTTCTCGACGATCTCGCGCCCCCACTTGGCAACCTCGGCATCGAGTTGTGCGTGAGGCACGACCACGTTGACCAGCCCCATGGCCAGTGCCTCTTGTGCGCTGTAGCGCCGGCACATGTACCAGATCTCGCGCGCCTTCTTCTCGCCGACCACCTGTGCCAGGTAGGCCGTGCCCCAGCCGGGATCGACCGAGCCGACCTTGGGGCCGACCTGACCGAACACCGCCTTGTCAGAAGCGATGGTCATGTCGCACAGCGTGGCGATCACGTTGCCGCCGCCGATGGCATAACCCTGTACGCGCGCGATCACCGGCTTGGGCACGTCGCGGATCACGCTGTGCAGTTCCTCGATAGGCAGGCCAGCAGTCCCGCGGCCATCATACTGGCCGGAGTGCGCAGACTGGTCGCCGCCGGTGCAGAACGCGCGATCACCGGTGCCGCCGATCACGATGGCTGCGATGTTCTTGTCCCAGCCCGCCTTCATCATGGCGTGCAGCATCTCCTCGACCGTCTGGCCGCGGAACGCGTTCATCACGTCGGGCCGGTTGATCGAGATGTAGGCGATCTGGTCGCGCTCCTCGTAGACGATGTCCTGGTAGCTCATGGGCCTGCCCCTCAGCCGATCATGCTGTAGCCACCGGAGACCGACAGCACCTGCCCGGTCACGTGGCCGGCCTTGCTCGACGCCAGGAAGGCCACGGCGTTGGCGATGTCCTGCGGCCGGCCGACCTTGCGAAGCGGCAGGCTCTTGGTGACCTTCTCCATCTGCTCAGGCGTGAACATGGCTCCGGCGTTGGTCCACATGCTGTTGCCGCCCACCTCGTCGGTGGTTTCGGGGATGGTCACGCCGGGGCAGACCACGTTGCAGCGGATGCCGTAGCGGCCGTTCTCCTTGGCGATCGTCTTCATGAAGCTGTTGACCGCCGCCTTCACGCCGCCATAGACGGCTTCGCGCGGCTCGCCCTGGCGGCTGGCGTCGGAGCTGATCGAGACGATGGCGCCGCCGTTCTGCTTGATCATCAGGTCGAGCGCGGTCTTGGTGCAGTTGAGCACGCCGACGTAGTTGATGTCGATCACCTTGCGCCAGAAGTCGGGCGTCGTCTGGGTGAAGAACATCAGGTTGTCCCAGCCGACGTTGTTGACCAGCACGTCGACCCGCCCGTGTTTGTCGGTCGCCGCCTTGAACATGGCCTGCACCTGCTCGAGGCTGGTGACGTCGGTCTTGATCACCTGCACCGATGCAGCGCCCAGCTTGGTGGCGAACTCGGCCGTCTTGTCGGCCTGCGCGGTGTCGACATCGCCAATCGTGATGTGGGCGCCTTCGCCGGCGAACGCCAGCACGATGGCACGGCCGATGTTGGAGCCGCCGCCGGTGACGATGACGGACTTGTTTTTCAGTTCGAGATCCATGATGTTCCTTTGCCTGTGAGAGCGCCTCCGGGCGCCGGTTTTTCAGTATAACAACCGAACAGGTGTTAGTTTGACTTGGGGCGCCGCCTACTCGATCTTGATCCCGGCGGCCTTGATGACCTTGCCGTAGCGTTCGATGTCGTTCTTGATCATCGCGCCGAACTGGGCGGGTCCCATGCTCTGAGGGTCGATCGCCTGCGCCGTCAAGTTCTCCTTCACATCGGGCAGCGCCAGGATTCTGGTGATCTCGGTCGCCAGCTTGTCGACAATGTCCTTCGGTGTTCCGGCCGGCGCGAGTACCCCGAACCACAACTGGAAGTCGTAGTCGGGCAGACCGGCTTCGGCGAACGTGGGCACATCCGGCATGCTGGCCAGGCGCGCCTTGCCGGTCACCGCGATCGCCTTGAGCTTGCCGGCGCGGATGTGCGGCAACGAGGTGATGGGCGTATCGAAATTGAGCTGAATCTGGCCGCCGATCAGATCGGTCAACGCCGGTGCCGTGCCCTTGTAAGGCACATGCTGCATCTTCACGCCGGCCACAGTCTTGAACATCTCGCCCGCCAGGTGGGTCGAGCTGCCGGTGCCGACGGCAGCGAAGTTCAGCTCGTTCGGCTTGGCCTTGGCCAGGGCGATGAACTCCTTGACACTGTTCGCCGGCACCGACGGGTGCAGGACCAGCACCAGTTGGGTGGTGACGAGAGTCGTCACCGGCATGAAATCCTTGATCGGGTCGAACGGCAGCGTGGGCAGCAGGTGCTGCAAGGTGGCCAGGGTGGATGTGTGCAGCGCGATCGTGTAGCCGTCGGGCGCTGATTTCGCCAGCGCGTCGGTGCCGATCACGGTGTTGGCCCCGCCCCGGTTGTCGACCAGCACCTGCTGGCCCCAGCTCTCGGTCATCTTGTCCGCCACCAGCCGTGCCACCTGGCTCGTGCTGCCGCCAGGGGCATAGGGCACGATGAAACGAATCGGCTTGGCCGGGTAGGTCTGTGCGGTCTGCGCGTGAACATCGGCCAAGCAGGCCAGTGTGAGCAGCGCGACCGCCGAGAATTTGAGTCTGAACATGATTCCTCCGTTGCCGCTATGCCTGGGCAGGCCGCGCGGCCGTAGTGCCGGCCGACGCGAGATTGCGTTAGGCCCACCGTCGACTGACAGGTCGCTTGGTGGATGGTCTACCTAGCGTACGTTTGGCAAACTAACATCGCGTTCCCGCAAATGCATCGGGAGAAGCCATGAACCGCGACGAACAGGTGGCGCTGATGCGCCAGGCATTCGCCCACCTCGACGCCGGCACCACCGATCTGGCCGACGCGGTGAGCTTCAACCCGGTGACGGCCTATACCTGCCCGCAGCGCCTGGCGCGCGAGTCGGCGCTGCTGTTCCGCAAGTACCCGCTGTTGATGGGCCTGTCCAACCAGATCCCGCAGCCGGGCGACCACTTCACCGATGACCTCAGCGGCATCCCGATCCTGGTGGTGCGCGGCAAGGACGGCCGGGCGCGGGCCTTCCACAATGTCTGCCGGCACCGTGGTGCACGCCTGGCCGAAGGCTGTGGTCGGCAGAATAATTTCGTCTGCCCCTACCACGGCTGGACCTACGGCCTGGAGGGCGAGTTGCGTGGCATTCCCGACCAGCGCAACTTCCCCGGTGTGGACAAGGCCGCCTACGGCCTGGCGCCGCTGCCGCTGGCCGAACGCCACGGCATGCTGTGGGTGCAGCCCAGCGTCGGCCCGGAGGGCCTGGAGATCGATGCCCAGGGCTTCCTGGGGGAACTCGACGCCGAGTTCGCGTCCTTCGGCCTGGCCGGCTACCACCACTACGAGACGCGCCAGATCCAGCGCCAGATGAACTGGAAGCTGGTCATCGACACCTTCCTCGAGAGCTACCATTTCAGCGTGCTGCATCGCGACTCGGTGGCGCCGCTCTTCCACCCCAACCTGTGTCTGTTCAAACCATTCGGCCTGCACTTGCGCGAGGTACTGCCGCGGCGCAGCCTGGAGCGCCAGCGCGGCCTGCCCGAAAGCGAGTGGGACCTGATCGCCCACCACACCCTCGTCTACGTGCTGTTCCCGAACACGGTCTTCGTCGTGCAGGTCGACCATGTCGAGACCTGGCGTGTCTACCCGACGGCGGGCAAGGTCGACGAGTGCACCATGTACCTCGACTTCCACGTGCCCCATCCGGTCGACTCCGACAGCGCGCGCCGCCACTGGCAGCGCAACATGGATCTGACCATCCGCACCGTCTGCGACGAGGACTTCCCGGCCAGCGAAGGCATGCAACGCGGCTTTGCATCCGGGGCCCAGACCCATGCCACCTACGGGCGCAACGAACCCGCGCTGGCCTACTTTCAGCGTACCGTGGCGCAGGCCGTCGGTGACACCAGCCCACCAGGGGAGACAGCATGACAATGAAGGAACGAGTCGTCATCGTCACCGGCGCCGCGCGCGGCTTGGGCAGAGGCTTTTCCGAGCGGCTCGCCGCCGAGGGCGCGGCGGTGGTGTGTGGCGACCTGCGGCCGTGCGACGAAACCGTTGCCGCGATCTGCGGCGCAGGCGGTCGCGCCGTGGCGCTGCGTCTGGACGTGACCGACATGGCGTCCTGCCTGGCCTCGGTCGAGGTGGCCGTGGCCGAGTTCGGCCGGCTCGACGGCCTGGTCAACAACGCTGCGCTTTACGCCGACATCAAGGGTGCCCGCTTCGACCAGATCGAGGAGAAGCAGTGGGACGCGGTGATGAACGTCAACGTGAAGGGCATCTGGCAGATGTGCAAGGCAGCCGTGCCGCAGATCCGCAAGGCCGGCGGCGGCAGCATCGTCAACATCTCGTCGCTGGCCGCCGTGCACGGCATGGCGTATGCCATCGACTACGGCGTGTCCAAGGCGGCGGTCATCGGCATCACGCGCTGCCTGGCGCGCGAACTGGGGCGCGACTGGATCCGCGTCAATTCAGTGGCGCCGTCGCTGGTGCTGACCGAGGGAACGACGAGCTACTTCGGCGCCAAGCACGAGCAGGTCACCAAGGCCATTGCCGGAAGCCAGGCGCTGCAACGCAACCTCGAGGCCGGTGACCTGGTCGGCACCATTGCCTTCCTGCTGTCGGCCGACAGCCACTTCATGACCGGGCAGACCTTGATGGTCGACGGCGGCACCGAGTTCCTGTAGGCCAAGGCCGCCCAGGCGCCAGCGCCTCGGCGGGCCGCGTCAGGCGCGCTCGAAGATCGCGGCGATGCCCTGCCCGCCGCCGATGCACATCGTCACCAGCGCGTAGCGCCCCTGGATGCGCTGCAACTCGTACAGCGCCTTGGTGGTGATGATCGCGCCCGTGGCGCCCACCGGATGGCCGAGCGAGATGCCCGAGCCGTTCGGGTTGACCTTGGCGGGGTCGAGTTCGAGGGCGCGCGTCACGGCGCAGGCCTGCGCGGCAAAGGCTTCGTTGGACTCGACCACGTCGAGGTCGTTGACGCCGAGGCCGGCGCGTTTGAGGGCCAGGCGCGAGGCCGGTACCGGGCCCAGGCCCATCAGCTTGGGGTCCACGCCGGCGTGGGCGTAGGCCACCAGCCGAGCCAGCGGCTTGAGCCCGCGCGCCTGGACGGCGGCGCCGGTGGCCAGAACCACGGCCGATGCGGCGTCGTTCAGACCCGAGGCGTTGCCGGCCGTCACCGAACCGTCCTTCTTGAAAGCCGGCTTCATGGCCGCCAACTGCTCCAGGGTCACATTGCCGCGCACATGCTCGTCAGTGTCGAAGACCACAGTGCCCTTGCGCGTGGCCATGGTGACGGCGACGATCTGGCTCTTGAACCTGCCTTCGGCGATGGCGCGGGCCGCGCGCTGCTGACTGGCCACCGCCAGCGCGTCCTGCATTTCGCGCGTGATGCCTGCGCTGGCAGCAACGTTTTCGGCCGTGATGCCCATGTGGATGGCATGGAAGGGGTCGTGCAGCACGCCGAGCATGTAGTCGGTCATGGGCGCATCGCCCATGCGTGCCCCCCAGCGCGCGGCAGGCAGCAGGTAGGGCCCGCGGCTCATCGACTCGGCGCCACCTCCGATGGCGATCTCGGCGTCGCCAAGCAGCAGCGTTTGCGCCGCAGAAATGATGGCTTGCAGGCCCGAGCCGCACAGCCGGTTGACGTTGAATGCCGGCGTCTCGTTCGGAATGCCGGCCTCGATGGCGGCCACGCGCGCCAGGTAGGCGTCGCGCGGTTCGGTGGGGATGACGTTGCCCAGCACCACGTGGCCGATGCTGGCGGCGTCGGTGCCGGCGCGGGCGATGGCCTCGCGTACCGCCGTGCTGGCCAGTTGCGACAGCGGCACGTCCTTCAGCGCAGCGCCAAAGCTGCCAATGGCGGTCCGCGTTGCGCTGACGACATAGATTTCGGGCTTGTTCATGGAGTTCTCCGGTCGGTACTGTGGGCTTGGCAGCGGACGTGGGCGCCTTCAGGCGGGGCGTGCAGGGGCGGCATCGGCGCCTCGGGCGCTGCCGTGCCCCAGGCCCACGGCTTGCTCGGCCTCGGCAAACAGGCCGCGCAGGGCCTCGTCCGCCGCTTGCGATGCAACCTCGCCGCAATAGGCCCAGTCGGACGCCGGGACGAGCGCACGCACACGCACCGCGGCCAGCAGCCGCAACAAAGCCAGGCGACGGTGCCCCATCGCAACGCTGCGTGCGAGCAAGGCCAGCGCACTGGCCTGTGCTGCCGCCGCAGCCGGCGCGCACGCGTCGGGGCGCGCGCCTACGGCCAGGCTGCGTTTGAGTAGACGGATCGGCGGACGGGCCATCAGTTCAGCAGCGGCGCGAGGCCCGGCCGCTCGCCCGGCGCTGCGACCGGCACCGGCTTGCCGGTGACGTAGACCGTTCCCGACAGGCAGGCGATGTGCGCCTGGTCGCTGGCGCGGCTCACATCGACACGGTACACGCCGACCTTGCGCGAGCGCGACACCTCGGTGGCATGCGCCACCAGCCAGTCGCCCGGCTCGACGCCGGTCGAGATGCTGATGTTGCCGTCGATCAACGCGGCGATCGTGCCGTGCGAATTGCAGGCCAGGCCGAGCGCCATGTCGCCCAGCGAGAAGATGGCGCCGCCGTGGCAGCGGCCGTTGAAGTTCAGATGCTGCGGCCCGACCCGCATGCGCACGGTGGCCGTGCCGCGGGCCGCAGCCACGAGTTCGAACCCCAGATGCCTGCCGTAGCCGTCGGCGGCAATCGAACGTGCGACCAGGTCGCGCGCGGCGCGGTCCTCGGTGGCGGCGTGGCGGCTGCCGCGCTGCGTGCGCTGTTCCAGCCAGTCGACCAGTTCGCGCAAGCCTTCGCCGGTGGTCGCGATGGTGCGCAGAACCGGCGGCTTGGCAGCCGGGCCGCGGCGCAGCGTCAGCATCGACAGCAATTCGTTCTCGGTCCGCTGCGCGTCGGGCAGGTCGGCCTTGCTGACGACGAAGGCGTCGGCGATCTCCAGCACGCCAGCCTTGATGGCCTGGATGTCGTCGCCCAGCCCCGGCGGGCAGACCACCAGGCGTGTGTCGGCGATGCGCGTGACCTCGACCTCGGACTGCCCGGCGCCGACGGTTTCGACGATCACCGTGTGGTAGCCGGCGGCATCGAAGACATCGACGACGTCGGTGGCCGAGCGTGCCAGCCCGCCCAGGTGGCCGCGCGAGGCGAGCGAGCGGATGAACACCCCTTCGTCGGCCTGGTGCTCGCCCATGCGGATGCGGTCGCCGAGCACGGCGCCGCCGGTGAAGGGGCTGGACGGATCGACCGCGACCACTGCCACCGTGTGGCCGCGCACGCGCAACTGCCTGATCAGGCCCGACACCAGCGTGGACTTGCCGCCCCCCGGCGGCCCGGTGACGCCGACAACATGCGCGCGGCCCACGTGCGCGGCCACCCCGGCGCGAACGGCGTGCGCGCTGTCGCTGTCGTTTTCCAGCGCCGTGATGGCGCGCGCCACCGCGCGCCGGTCGCCTGCCAGGATGGCTTCGAGCGGGTTCGTTTCGGCGTTCATCACACGATCGTCAAGGGCTGACCGAAGCCCATTTCACGGCGCAGCGTGGCGCAGATCTCGCCATGCGTGGCGCTGGCTTCGGCTGCGGCGACGACCTGCGCGAACACGTTGTCGCGCTTCGACTGCGCGGCCGCGGCCAGCGCAGCGAGCGCCTTGTACACCGCGGCGGCGGAGCGTTCGGCCTTGAAGGCCTTGAGCCGGATCAGGTAGGCGTCCATGCGGGCGCGGTCCGGGTAGTCGAGCGCGGGGTAGTCGGCCGCGTCTTCCTCGACGGTGTACTTGTTGACTCCGACCACGGTCTCCGCGCCGGCGTCGACGCGTTTCTGGAAGGCCAGCGCCGAGTCTCCGATCATCTTCTGCACCAGGCCCTTTTCGACCGCCTTGTACATGCCGCCCGCAGCGTCGATCAGGTCAATGATGGCCTCGATCTTCTGCTGCATCGCGTCGGTCAGCGACTCGACGTAATACGAGCCGCCGAGCGGGTCGATGACGTCGGTGAGGTGGGCTTCCTCGCGCAGGATGTTCTGCGTCGCCACGGCGATGCGCGCGGCCTCCGTCGTGGGGGTGGAGAAGACCTCATCGTAGGAATCGGTGTGCAGCGACTGCAGGCCGCCGAAGATGCCGGCCATGGCCTGCGTGGTGACGCGGGCGATGTTGTTCAGCGGCTGCTGGCGCGTCAGGTCCACGCCCGAGGTCTGGCCGTGGAACTTGAAGCGCCACGAGCGCGGGTCCTTGGCGCCGAAGCGTTCGCGGCACAGTTTGGCCCAGACGCGGCGGCCGGCGCGGAACTTGGCCACCTCTTCGAACAGGCTGACCGAGATGTCGAAGAAGAAGGTGAAGCGCGGCAGGAAGCGGTCGGGGTCCATGCCCGCGGCGATGCAGTCTTCGGCGTACTGGATGGCCGAGCACAGCGTGAAGGCCATCGCCTCTGCCGGCGTGGCCCCCGCCTGCTGCATGTGCTGGCCGACGATGGACAGCGGGTTCCAGCCCGGCACCTGTTCGTTGGCGAAGGCGATGTGGTCGACCACGATGCGCCGCGCACCCTGCAGCGCGATGCGGAAGAACATGTGGTTGGCGACGAAGTGCGAGATGCAGTCGCTCTGGTTCGAGGTGCCGGTGATGCGCGTCCAGGGCACGCCGCGCCGCTTGGCCACCGCCAGTTCGAAGGCCAGCAGCGTGAACGGCGTGGGGTCGTTCATGGCCGTGGACAGGTCGCCGATGGGCACGCCGTCGAGCGCGCGGTCCATGTCGCCGACGTGGTTGATCACCGTGCCGCAGGTGCCCAGCAGTTCGGCCGGCACCTCGTCGGCGTCGTAGCCGCGGAAGACCGAGTTGCACGGGATCAGCGACAGCGCCGACGCGCCCAGCGCCAGCATCTCCTTGACGCGGCTGTTGTAGTCCTCGGGCACCCCCAGGCCGATGAGCTGGCGCTGCGACCAGCTGCGCCCCCGGTACATCGTGGGGTAGATGCCGCGGGTGTAGGGGAACTCGCCGGGGAAGCCCAGGCTGTCGGCATAGGCCGCGCCCGACCAGTCGCGCGGCGTGTACAGCGGCTTGATCTCGACGCCGGAGCGGTTGCGCAGCGGCTCGGCTTGCCCGGCTCCGGCGGCGAATTCCTGCTCCCAGCGGGCCTGGGCCAGCGACAGATCGGCGGCAGCGATTTGCGGGACGGGCTTGTTCATGCGGAGGCTCCCTGGCGGGCGTGGCGCGCGGCGGCCAGCGCGCGCACGGCGGTGACGATGTCGTCGAGCGCGGCGCCGGGGTGGAAGACCTGGGCGACGCCAGCCGCCAGCAGCACCTTCTCGTCCTTGGCGGGCACGATGCCACCGACGATGACCTGGATGTCGGCCAGCCCGGCGGCGCGCAGCGCGTCCATCAGCCGGGGCACGATCAGGTGGTCGGTGGCCAGTGACGAGATGCCGATGACGTCGGCGTCCTCTTCCATCGCCAGCTTGACGACGGTGGGGATCTCCTGCCACGGCGGGGTGTATATGACCTCCATGCCGGCATCGCGCAGGCAGGCGGCGATGACGCGGCTGCCGCGGTCATGGCCGTCGAAGCCGATCTTGGTGACGATGACCTTGGGCGGGTGTTCATGCTGCATGTTGTGCTTCTCTCAGGAGCCCCACGAATTTGCGTGCCAGGCCGCGCGGGGTCTCGCGGCCTTGCGGATCGAACCAGAAGCGCGCCCAGTTGAGCGCGCCGAGCAACATCAATCGCAGCGCGTGCCGGTCGGTGCCTGCGGGCAGGGGCAGGGCGGCCACCAGCTCGCGGAACACCCGCTCGTAACCGGCGCGCAGCGTGCGCAGGCGTTCGGCCACCGGCGGCACGTCCTCGGGCAGCACGCGGATCAACACCTGCGCGTAGTCGCTGCTCTTGAGCACGGTCTGCAGGTGCGCCAGGCAGGCGGCTTCGAGCCGCTCCCAGGGTTCGGCGCCGGGCTTCAGGGCTGCCTGCACGGCGCCCTCGAGCTCGCCGACACCGGCCTCGTAGACGGCAACCAGCAGCTCTTCCTTCGACGCGAAGTGGTAGTAGACCGAGCCCGGCAGCATCTTCACGCCCAGCGCGATGTCGCGCATCGAGGTCGCGGCATAGCCGCGCTGCGCGAACAGGCTCGCGGCCACGTCCAGCAGGCCATGCAGGCGGCTGTCGGAGCGGGGAGTGCGCAGCGGGCGGGAGGACACGATGTGGCGTGATTCGAGCGTCGAACGGGGCCGGCAGGCTCGGCGCGCGCCGCGACTTGCAGGAGCGCCGCCGCGGGAACCGAAAAACAATCGTTCGTTTGGTTTATGATGCGGCACACCAGGGTCGCTGTCAACCAGAGGCGTTGCGCAAGCAGCGGTGCGGCGGGCCGCCGCGGCGCAACGACGGCCCGCAACGAAGGGCCGCCACTTGCGACGCAAGTGGCACGGCATCGTCGCGTACTGCAAGCCCCCCTGATGGCCGACTTCAAGGTGCCGCGCCAGGTGCGAATCGTCGACGACTTCCCACTCACGTCGACCGGCAAGATCCGGCGGGCCGAGCTCGCCGCAAGTGCCGCCGAGGCGCCCTGATGCGACGCGGCGGCGCAGCCGTTCAAGTGCACGCGTTTGCTAGCATGCCGCAGCGACGCCCCGCCTGCATCCCACCACGCGCGCACCGACCATGAACTACGACACCATCCGACTCGACCACGACAACGGCATCCTGTGGCTGACGCTGAACCGCCCGCAGATGCTGAATGCCTTCACGCTGCAGATGGCCGACGAACTGATCGACGCCTTCGGCCGCGCCAGCGACGACGATGCGGTGCGCGTCGTCATCGTCACCGGCGAGGGCAAGGGCTTCTGCGCCGGCATGGATCTGGGCAAGGAAGGCGACAACCCTTTCGGCTTTGCGCACGACAAGACACCGACGCTGGCCGACATGGACATCTGCCACGACGAGCCGGCCTCTGCCGACGGCGTGCGCGACTCCGGCGGGCGGGTGGCGCTCGCCATCATGGGGTGCAGGAAGCCGGTGATCGCGGCCGTCAACGGGCCGGCGGTCGGCATCGGTGCCACGATGCTGCTGTCGATGGACATCCGGCTGGCCTCGGACCAGGCGCGCTTCGGCTTCATCTTCGGGCGCGTGGGCATCGTGCCCGAGGCCTGCTCGAGCTGGCTGCTGCCGCGCATCGTCGGCGTGTCGCAGGCGCTGGAGTGGTTCTACCGTGCCGATGTGTTCGACGCGCAGGAAGCGCTTCGTGGCGGGCTGCTGCGCGCCGTGGTGCCGGCGGCCGAACTGCGCGCCGAGGCCGAGCGCATGGCGCGCGGCTTCATGGGCGCTCGCTCGGCGGTGTCGGCGGCGCTGACGCGCCAGTTGGTCTACACCGGCCTGGGCACGGCCGACCGCGACCGCGTGCACAAGCTCGAATCGCTGGGCGTCTTCTACACCAGCCAGAAGGACGGCACGGAAGGCGTGGCGGCGTTCCGCGAGCGGCGCGAGCCGAAGTTCATGTCGTCACCGTCGAAGGACATGCCGCCGTTCTATCCCTGGTGACAGCCGAGGAGACATGCCGTGATCACGATCCACCACCACCCCGATTCCACCTTCGCGCGCCGCGTCACGATGGCCTTGATCGAGAAGGACATCCCGCACCAAAAGGTGCTGGTCGACATGGCCGCGCGCGAGCACCGCAGCCCGGCCTACCGGGCGCTGAACCCGTACGGGCGGGTGCCGACGCTGGTGGACGACGGCTTCGTCCTCAGCGAGTCGACCGCGATCCTCGACTACCTCGAGGCGTGCTTCCCGGCGCCCGCACTCGTGCCGGCCGATGTGCAGGGCCGCGCGCTGGTGGCGATGCACATGAAGCTGTGCGACCTGCAGATGGCACGCCAGACCGGCATCATCATCTTCCCCAAGCGCTTCCTGCCGCCGGCGCGCTGGAACAAGGATGCGATGGCGCTCGCCAAGGGCGAGATCGAGGACCACCTGGCGATCCTCGAGACCCAACTCGCGGGGCGCTCGTACCTGGTGGCCGATGCCTATTCGCTGGCCGACCTGTGCTACACGCCGTTCCTGCAGTTCCTTGCGCTCATGGAGATCACGCCGCCGCCGGCCGTGGCTGCGTGGGCGGCACGCCTGCTGGAGCGGCCGAGCGCGCGGCAGACGGCGCCGGCGCGCTGAGGTCTGAGGCAGCCTGCGCCCGCCGCCGCGCTTCAGACCCGCGCCGACGCCAGCACGCCGGCCTGCGTCAGCCGCGCCACGTCGGCGTCACCCAGCCCGAGGTGGCGCTTCAGCACCGCAGCGTTGTGCTCGCCCAGCAGCGGCGCAGGCTTGCCGGTGTGGTGGGCAAAGCCGTGCGCGCGGATCGGCTGGCCGGCGATGGTGACCTCGCCCAGGATGGGGTCGGCCACGGTGCGCACCGTGCCCCGCCCCGCCAGTTGCGGGTGTTTGACGGCCTGCTCGACCGACAGCACCGGCGCGGCCGGCAGCCGAAAGCCCGCGCAGTGCGCGACCACCGCATCGACGCTCTCGAAACCCGCCATCCAGGTCTCGATGATGGCCACCAACTCGGCCAGATGGGCAACCCGGTCCTCGTTGGTCTGGAAGCGTGGGTCGGTCGCGAGCGCCGGATGGCCCATGGCCTCGCACAGCTTGGGCCACATCGGGCCCGGGATCACCAGATTCACGTAGCCGTCGCGTGCCTTGTAGTAGCCCACCGGCGCGTAGGCGGTCGACTGCGAGCCGCTGCGGTGCGGCTTGATGCTGCCGCCGCTGAGCGTGTGCATCTCGACGTTGGCCTCGTGGCTGCGGAACAGGAAGTCGAGCAGCGACACCTCCACGCGCGTGCCCTGGCCGCCGCGCTCGCGGTGGTACAGCGCGGCACACACGGCGGCCAGCGCGCTCATGCCCGTGCCCAGGTCGCCGACCGCCACGCCGATCAGCGCCGGCGCGCCGTCGGCATCGCCGGCCATGCTGGCCACGCCTGAGTAGGCCTGGCCGGTGAAGTCGAAGCCCGGCATCTTGGCCAGCGGCCCGTCCTGCCCCAAGGCCGACACCGAGGCCATCACCAGGCGCGGGTTCAGCGCGTGCACCGCGTCCCAGCCGAAGCCGAGTTTCTCGATCACGCCGGGCGAGAAGTTCTCGACCATCACGTCGGCGCGCTGCAGCAGGCGGTTCACCAGCGCCTTGCCGTCGGCGTGGCGCAGGTCCACGCACAGACTTTCCTTGGCGGTGTTCTGCTGCACGAAGTAGCCGCTGCGCCCGTCGCGCTGCAGCGGCAGGTAGCGGCCCGGGTCGCCCGTGGGCGCCGATTCGACCTTGATGACCTCGGCGCCGAGTTCGGCCATGGCCTGGCTGACCGAGGGGCCGGCGAGAAACTGGGTGAAGTCGACGACGACGACACCGCTGAGCAAGTGTTCGGGTGGCATGAAGATTCCGAAGGTTCAGCCGAGGTGGCGGCCGAAGAAGCGCAGCGTGCGGTCCCAGGCCATCTGCGCCCAGGCGGCGTCATACTGGGTGATGGGGATGCGGCCGCGCCCTACTGCCGTCTCGTTGGCAAAGGCGTGGTAGGCGAGATAGCGGTGGCCGGTGTAGTCCAGCTTCGCGGCGCGGAATTTCTCTTCCAGCACGTCGACCGTGGCGATCTCGAACGCGGCGTCCTGCGTCGCCCAGTGCCCCATCAGCGGCACGCGGATCTTGCCAGCGTCGAGGTGCTCGGGCGAGGGGAAGCCGTACCAGGCGACGCCGGCATCGACCTCGGGCACGTTGGCCAGCGCCATCAGGGTCAGCACGCCGCCCATGCAGAAGCCCGTGACACCCACCTTCGGGCAGCGCGTCTTCAGGAATTGCACCGCGCCACGCACATCCTGGGTGGCGGCTTCGCCGAACTGCAGGCTGCTCATCAGGTGGTGGGCCTCTTCGGCCTCGACCGTCGACTTGCCGCGGTACAGGTCGGGCACCAGCGCGACATACCCCGCCGCAGCCAGGCGGTCGGCGACACCGCGGATCTGATCGTTCAGGCCCCACCATTCCTGGATCACGACCACGCCCGGGCCGCTGCCGCCCTCGGGTTCGGCCAGGTAGGCGTTGACGGTTTGCCCATCGGGGCGGGGGTAGGAAATCATCGATGCCATGTGCGGTCTCCGATCGAATGGGTGGGAAAAGAAAAGCGGTGCGGCCCGGCACCCGGCCGGGTCATCCTGCGGCAGGCCGCGGCGAGCGCAGCAGGACCAGGCCGCACAAAAGGGCCGGCGCGGCCACGGCCACGAAGGCCGCGCCATAGCTCAGGCCCGACTGCAGCATGAACGAAAACGCCGGCGGCCCGGCCAACACGCCGGCGAAGGTGACGAACAGCGCCGCCGCGGTGGCCGCGCTGACGGCACCGACCGGCGCGCGCCGCGCCACCTCGGCCAGGTACACGCCGTTCCAGCCGATGGCGCTGGCGCCGAACACGGCATACAGCAACAGCAGCAGCGGCGTGGGCCAGTGGCCGGCAAAGGCGGAGGCGATGGCGCAGGCGCCCATTGTGCAGCCCATCGCGCCCATCACCACGCGCGGCCGGCCGCTGCGGTCGGCCAGCGCACCTGACAGCAGGCGCCCGGCGATGCCTGCGCCCTGGGTGACGGCCAGGGTCAGCCCGGCCTGCACCAGGTCGTAGCCCTGCTGCGCCGTGAGGTAGGCGACGAGGTAGGTGCCCAGGCACAGCTGCAGCGCGGCGAAGAAGAACGAGCTCAGCGCCAGCGGCCGGCCGGCGCGGTCGGCCAGCGCCACGCGGGCGGGCTCCGCCAGGCTGCCCAGGCCGACCCGCGTTCCCGGCGTGCGATCAACGTCGAAGCCGGCACGCAGCGGCTGCAGTGCGGCGGCCAGCAGCACACAGGCCCCGGCGACGCACAGCGCGGCCACGCGCCATCCGCCCCACAGCACCAGGGGCGGCAACAGCGCGCCGGCCAGCACACCGCCGAGCGGCACGCCGGTCTGCTTGAGCGAGAAGATCTTCGACAGGTGGCGCGGCGGCGAGACGCGGTTGAGCAGATGCGAACTGGCCGGATTCAGCGGCCCGTAGCCCATGCCCATCAGCACCGCGCCGGCGGCCACGCCAGCCACCTGCCCGGTGCTGAGCAGGGCCACCCCGGCGCCGGCGCTGAGCAGGCACAGCTGGGCCAGGCGCAGCGCACCCCAGCGCCGCACCAGGGCGCCGCTGGCCAGGCCGCAGGCCATGCTGCTGGCGTAGATGATGGCCACGAACAGCCCGATCCACGCCAGGGGCGCGCCGATCTCGGCGGCGGCCGCCGGCGCCAGCACCGGCAGCGTGACGGTGGCCATCGACAGCAGCGCCTGGGCCGCGAGCATCGCGGCCACCGGCATCAGCACCCCGCGCCATTCAGACATGCCGGGTTCTGCGGCGCATCAAGCCGGGTGCCGCTGGATGAGCTGGCGCGCGATGATCATGCGCTGCATCTCGTTGGTGCCTTCGCCGATCAGCAGCAGCGGCGCGTCGCGGTAGTAGCGCTCGACGTCGAACTCGGGCGAATAGCCATAGGCGCCGTGGATGCGCATGCACTCCAGCGCGTTGTCCATCGCCGCCTCGGTCGCGAAGTACTTGGCCATGCCGGCTTCCATGTCGCAGCGCTCGCCGCGGTCGTAGGCACGCGCCGCGGCCTCGATCAGCAGCCGCGCGGCCTCGACCTTGGTGCCCATCTCGCCGAGCTTGAGCTGGATGGCCTGGTGTTCGCAGATCGGCTTGCCGAAGGTCTTGCGCTGCTGCGCATAGGCCACGGCATCGTGCAGCGAAGCCGTGGCCACGCCCAGGCCGCGCGCGGCCACGTTGATGCGGCCGAGTTCCAGCCCCGAGAGCACCTGCTGCAGGCCGCGCCCTTCCACGCCGCCGATCAGCCGGTCAGCCGGCACGCGGTAGTTGTCGAACTGCAGCTCGCAGGTGTCGATGCCGCGGTAGCCCAGCTTCTTCAGCTTGCGCGTGACAATGAAGCCGTGGCCCTTTTCGGCGATGAACAGGCTCATGCCCTTGTGCCGAGGCTCGGCCTGCGGGTCGGTCTTGACGAGCAGCGCCAGGCAGCCGCCGTGCAGGCTGTTGGTGATCCAGGTCTTGCTGCCGTTGATGACGTAGTGGTCGCCGTCGCGCACGGCGCGCGTGCGGATGGCCTGCAAATCGGTGCCGGCGTCGGGTTCGGTCAGGCCGATGCCGCCGCGCAGCGCGCCGCTGGCGAAGCGGGGCAGCAGGTCGCGCTTCTGTGCCTCGGTGCCGTGGCGCATCACGGCCGAGGCCATGATCAGGTGCGAGTTGATGATGCCCGAGAGCGACATCCACACCGCGGCCATGCGCGCTACGATGGCGGCGTAGGTGGCCGTGGACAGGCCCAGGCCGCCGTAGTCCGCCGGAATGATGGCGCCGAACAGGCCCATCTTCTTCATCTGCTCGACGATCTCGGCCGGGTACTCGTCGGCCTGCTCCAGGCGCTTCACGTGCGGCCGCACCTCGGTTTTCAGGAAGCGCTCGATGGCGTCGAGGATCAGGGTCTCTTGTTCGGGGTCGGTGGTCATGGGGCGATCGATCAAGAGGCTTCAGCCGCGGGCGGCCAGGCCGCGCTGGACATCGACCGCTGCGCTGTCGCGGCCGATCGCCAGCACCAGGTCGCGAACCTGTGCGGCGCGGGCGGTGGAGGTGACGAGTTGCATGTTCTCGAAGAACTTGCGCTCGACATCGGCGTTGCTGATCGGCCGATCGGCTGCACCGCGGTTGATGTGCTCGCGATGCCGCAGTTCGCGACCGTCGTTCAGCGTCACGACCACTTCGCCCGAGTAGTAGGTCGGGAACGGCGAGTCGGGGTCGATCTCGTACTCGACCTTGGCGGCCAGCGCCAGCACCTGTTCGTCGCGCAGCGCGGCGTCGTCGAGCTCGGCCAGGCCGAAGCGGCCCTTGGCCAGCGCGGTGGCCACGGCGTAGGGGATGCTGAACTGTGCGTCGTAGCTGTTCTGTGGACGCTTCTTGGTCGCGACCGGCTCGCACACGGTCTTCACGACCTCCGCGGGCACGAGCGAGCGCACCGACGCGATGTCGGCCACGTGCAGGCCGTGGCGCTCGCGCAGGATCGCCGCCGCGTCGGCGCAGGCATGCGTGAAGTGGCAGGCCGGCAGCGGCTTGACGGTGACCTTGGCCAGTTCCCAGACCTCACCCAGACCGGCGGTGGCCAGGCCCAGGTCGCAGTCTTTGGCGAGCGGACCAAGGTAACTGTTGAAGACGCCGAAACGGCCTTCGTAGGTCGCGCGCGGGCCCTTGAACCCGTGGCGTGCCAGCGTCGCCGCAGTGAAGCCTGCGACCGCGGCCCAGCCCGGGTGCATGCGCTTGGTCCAGGCGCCGTCCTGGAGGAATTCCAGGCTGCCCGAGGCCATCGACAGGGCGATGCCCTGCGCCATGCTCAGTTGCTGCGCGTTCAGGCCGAACAGGCGCCCGGCCACCAGCGCGCAGGCGAAGGTGCCGATCATCCCGGTCGGGTGGAAACCCACCTGGTGGAAACCGCCGCGCGCCACCGACGCCAGCCGGGTGCCCACTTCCATGCCGGCGACGTAGGCGCACAGCAGCGTGTCAACGTCCAGGCCGGCGCGTGCTGCGGCGCCCAGGGCGCAGGGGAAGGTGCTCGAGGTGGCGTGGATCACGCCCGCGGCATGGGTGTCGTCGTAGTCCAGGCCGTGGATCAGGATGCCGTTCATCAGCATCGCGTCGCGCAGCGACAGCTTCGCCACCAGCCCGATCACCGGCGTGTCGCCGGCACCGGCCGACAACTCGGTCATCGCCGACAGCGAACGGTGCGCGAAGTCGTAATGGGTCGAGGCGTGGGCGATGCCGACCGCGTCGAGGATCAGGTGGCGGGCCCGTTCGAGCACGGCCGCTGGAATCTGATTCGGCGTCAGGTCGGCGACGAATGTCGCCAGCGTCGCGGCGATGGTCGTGCCATTGACCGAAGGCGTGAGGGAGTGGGACATGTCCGGCCTTTCGCTATCGGTCGCCGCCACCGTGGTATGGACGCCGCCGAAGTCGATGGCCAGTGCAGGCGGGCATGTCGCAGTTCGTCGTCGAATCAATCAGCCTTGATCCTGGCGCTGCGGACGATGACACCGAAACGTTCGTAGTCGGTCTTCATGGTCTGCGCGAAGGCATCGGGGCTGCTGGCGACGATCTCGAAGCCCAGCTCGATCAGCCGCGCCGTCATCGCCGGCTCGCGGATGATGGCCACGATCTCTCGGTTCAGCTTGTCGACGATCTCCTTGGGCGTTCCCGCTGGGGCGAGAAATCCGACCCAGACCGACAACTCCTGGTTGGCCACCCCCGACTCTGCGAACGTCGGCATGTCGGGCAGGGTGGCGGAACGCCGTGGGGCGGCGAGGGCAAGCGGTCTCAGGGCGCCGGACTTGACGTGCGGTGCCGCCAGCGGGACGTCGGCGAACGACACCTGCACCTGGCCGGCGACGACATCGGCGATTGCCGGCGCGCTGCCGCGGTAGGGCACGTGCACCATGTCGATGCCGGTGGCAGCCTTGAACGATTCACCGCCCAGGTGACCGGCACCGCCATTGCCGGACGTGGCGAAGCTGAAGCCGCCCGGCTTGCTGCGCGCCAGCGCCATGAACTCGGCCAGATTCTTCGCCGGTACCGACGGGTTCACGAACAGGCCCATTGCGATGCTGGTGGCGTGGACCACCGGCGTGAAGTCCTTGAGCGGGTCGTAAGGCAGCTTGCTGTAGACGTGGCCGTTGATGGCGTGGCCCGCATTCACCAGCAGCAGCGTGTAGCCGTCGGCCGGCGCACGCGCCACCACGGCGGCGCCGATGCTGCCGGCGCCCCCGGGCTTGTTCTCGACCAGCGTCGGCTGTCCCCAGCGCTCCTGCAGACGGCGGGCGATGTCGCGGGTCAGAACGTCGGTGCTGCCGCCAGGGGGGATCGGTGCGATGAAGCGGATGGGTCTGCTCGGGAAGTCGGCAGCTGGGTCGGCGCGGGCCGCCTGCGGTCCCAGCGCGATCAGCAGCGCGGCGAAAGCGAGTGTCAGCGTGTGGGTCATGGCTGCTCCGTTGCAAGTTCGTGAGCCGGTGCATCGAGTCGGCGCCGAGTCTGCGGAAGCGGGCCGGCCGCTCTGTCGCCGGTCTTCATGCGTACCGATCCATCGAGGGACGACTCACTCGACCCGCAATCCGCGTGATCTGATCAGCGGCCCCCACAGCGCCAGTTCGGTCGTGATGGTGCGCGTGACCTCGGCGGGCTGGCCGAAGCTGACGTCCAGGCCCAGCGCTGCCAGGCGGTCGCCCGTTTCGGGGGCAGCCTGCGACTTCTCGACCTCGGCGGTCAGTCGCGCCTGCAGCATCCTGGGCAGGCCTGCTGGCGCCATGATGCCCATCCAGCCGCTGAACTCGTAACCGGGGACCGTTTCCGCGATGGTTGGCAGATCCGGGAACTTGGGATGTCGTTCGCGGCCCGTCGTTCCGAGGGCGCGCAGCCTGCCTGCGCGCAGCAGCGGGGTCGACGTGTTGGGCGCGTCGAACATGAACTGCAGCCCGCCGGCGAGCAACTCGTTCATCGCCAGGGCGCTTCCGCGGTAGGGGACATGGGTCATCGACACGCCCGCCTTCATGGCCAGCAGCTCACCCGAGAGGTGATTGGATGAACTGATTCCCGCCGAGCCGTAGGTCAACGCGCCGGGTGTCGCCCTCGCCGCAGCCAGCAAGTCGGCCAGCGTGCGATAGGGGCTGTTGGCATTGACGACCAGCAGGTTCACGTAGTTGCACAGCCGGGCGATCGGCGTCAGGTCGCGCAGCGGGTCGTAGCCGACGTTCTTGTACAGCTGCGGCCCGATGGCCATCGAGCCGGTGTGGGCGAAGCCGATGGCATAGCCGTCGGCGGGCATCTTGGCCAGGCGGCCCACTCCGAGCGTGCTGCCCGCACCCGGCAGGTTGTCCATCACCACGGCTTGCCCGAGCTGTTCCTGCAGCCGCGTGCCGACCAGGCGGCTGACAATGTCCGCCGGTCCGCCGGCAGCGAAAGGGATGACGAAGCGCAGGGGCTTGCTCGGGTAGATGTCCTGGGCCGAGGCGCTGCGCCAGGTCAAGGCCGTCGAACCCGCCACGGTGAGGGCATGCAGGAGCTGTCTGCGACTGAGTGACATGGTGATCTCCTGTGGGCTTCCCGGGGTCTGCTCGGCGGCAACATGGCGACCGTGCATCGAGGTTCAGTACGACCGCGGCAGCCCCATCACGTGCTCGGCGATGTAGTTCAGCACCATCTCGCGGTTCAACGGTGCGGTGCGCAACAGCCGTACCAGGCCGTACAGGTCGTAGATGCCGTACTCCTTGGTGAAGCCGTTGCCGCCGTGCGTCTGGATGGCGGCATCGACGGCATGAATGCCGGCCTCGGCACCGGCGTACTTGGCGATGTTGGCGAACTCGCCCGCGGGCTGGCCCTGGTCGAACGTCCATGCTGCCTTCAGCGCCATCAGCGAGGCCATCTCGATCTCGCTGCGCGCGATCGCCAGCGGATGCTGCACGCCCTGGTAGGCGCCGATCGGGGTCTTGTTGAACAGCTTGCGCTCGTTGGCGTAGGCCACCGCCTTCTTCAGTGCGAAGCGGCCGATGCCGGTGCACAGGCCCGACAGGATGATGCGCTCCGGGTTGAGGGTGTCGAACAGGATGCCGAAGCCCTTGTCCACCTCACCCAGCACGTCGTCCTCCGTCAGCGCCACGTCGTCGAAGAACACCTGCCACTGCGTTTCGGGTACCGGGAAGGCGACCGGGATCAGCGTCATGCTGATGCCCTTCTTCTTCATGTCGACCATGAAGATCGTGAAGCCGTCGGTCTTCTTCTTCACGTCCGAGCGCGGCGTGGTTCGCGTGACGACCATCGCGTAGTCCGCGCGGTTGGCGTCCGTGATGAAGACCTTCTGGCCGGTCAGGCGGAATCCACCCTTGCCGTCCGGTTTCGCGATGCTGGTGATCTCCATCGAGTTCGAACCGGCGTTGGGCTCGGTGATCGCGAAACAGAACTTGATGTCGCCGGCGCATCCGCCCGGCAGCAGGCGGCGCTTCATGGTCTCGCTGGCGTGTTTGGCCAGCAGGCCCATCGTCATGGTGGGGCCGACGACCAGGTTCAGCAGCGGGATGCCGTTGTTGGCGAGCCCCTCCATGAACAGCAGCATCTCGGTCATGCCCTGGCCGGCGCCGCCGTAGGCCTCGGGCACCATGATGCCGAGGAAACCGTCGTCGGTGATCTGCTGGTACAGCTCGGCCGGCGGTTCGCTCTTCTCGGCGTAGGCCTTCCAGTACTTGTGGTCGAAGCGTTGCGACACGCGGTCGCCGTACTCGTAGACCATTCGTTGTTCCTGGGTGAGGGCGAAATCCATGCGTGACTCCTGTGACGTGATGCGGTGCTGCCGTCGTGCGTTGCGCTCAGACCTTGGCCGACGGGAAGTTCGCGGCGCGCTTCTCGCGCACCGCGGCCACGCCTTCCTTCGCGTCGTCGCCGAAGAAGCACAGCATCTCCATGGCCAGCGAGCTCTCGAAGATCGGGCGCGCCATGTTCATCCACCCGTTGAGCGAGCGCTTCGTGAAGCGGATCGCCTGCTGGCTGCCCGAGGCCAGCTTGTTGGCCACTTCCATCGCCTTGTCCATCAGTTGCGCACGCGGCACGCACAGGCTCACCAGGCCGATGCGCTCGGCTTCCTTGCCGGACACGAATTCGGCCGTCATTAGGTAGTACTTGGCCTTCGCCATGCCGCACAGCAGCGGCCAGCAGATCGCGGCGTGGTCACCGGCGGCCACGCCGAGCTTGACATGGCCATCGGTGATCTTGGCTTCCTCGGCCATGATGCTGATGTCGGCCATCATCGCCACGGCCAGGCCCGCGCCGACCGCCACGCCGTTGATCGCCGAGATCACCGGCTTGTCGCAGGCCATCACGTTGTAGACGATGTCGGAGGCCTCGTTCATCACGTTGCCGATGGTCGCGGGGTTGCCGACCATGTCGTTGACCCAGTTCAGATCGCCGCCGGCCGAGAACGCCTTGTCGCCGGCGCCGGTGATGACGACCACCTTGGTCTTCGGGTCGTCGTTGGCCACACCCCACACCTTGGTCAGTTCCCAGTGCAGCCGCGCGTTGGTGGCGTTCATCACCTCCGGGCGGTTGATGGTGATCAGCAGGATGCCGTTGGGCTTGTGGTCGAACTGGAGGAACTGGAAGTCGGAGTAGTTCATGGGAATGGTCCTGTTGCAGGGTGGAAGAGAAGTTCGCAACTCAGCGCAGTGCGGCGCGGCCGTTGTTGAGCACGACGACATCGCGCTCGACGACACGCGCCCGGAACGACACGACGCCGCCGTCGAGCCAGACCTCGGTACTGATCGTCTCGCCGGGATAGACCGGTGACGAGAAACGCGTCTCGATCGAGACGATGCGCGCGGGGTCGCCTGCGCCGGCCGCTTGGGTGATCGCCCAGCCGGCGATACCGTAGGTGGCCAGGCCGTGCAGGATGGGGCGCTCGAATCCTGCGGCGCGGGCCAGGGCGGGCTCGGCGTGCAGCGGGTTGTAGTCGCCCGACAGCCGATAGATCAGGGCCAGGCCGGGCGGGGTCTTGCGATCGACGACGTGGTCCGGCGCTCGCGTCGGCAACTCGTGCACCGGCTTGGTCGGTCCGGTTGGCCCGCCGAAGCCGCCGTCGGCGCGGCAGAAGGTGGTGGAGCCGAGCGTGGCGATCGGCTCGCCGCTGGCGGCGTCGGTGATGCGGCGTTCGGTGTAGATGAGCGCGCCCTTGCCGGTGCCCTTGTCGACGATGCCGGTGACCCGGGTGCGGCCGATCACTTCGCCCTCGGGCGCCGGGTGGCGGTGGATCGTCAGGCTCTGCTCGCCATGGACCAGGCGCACCGCGTCGACGCCGGTGGCCGGGTCCTTCAGCCACATGCCGGGGTAGCCGAGCACGACCGGCAGCGTCGGCAGCGTGACCAGATCCTTCTCGTAGACGTAGCGCAGTTCACCCTCGTCGGTGGGGTCGGCGCCCAGACCCAGCCCGAGCGCATACAGCATGGTGTCGCGCCGGGTGTAGCGATGGCGCACGTCCTCGAAGGGCCAGGCCATCAGCTTGTCGTAGTCGATCGCCATCGTGTCGACCTCAGACCGGATCCCAGGAGAAGACGACGTTCGACGTCTCCAGGGGGAAGAAGCTCTGCTTCATGGCCGGCAGCACGCGCTCGGCAATGGTCTCGGGCGTCCAGCCTTCTGCAGTGTGCATGCCGCGCACCGGGCGCGGCTGGCTCATCAGGAAGATCTCGTTGCCGCGCACGGCGAAGATCTGCGCCGTCACCTCGGCCGCGGCGTCGCTGGCGAGAAAGGCGGCCACCGGAGCGATCTGCGCGGTGTCGAGTTTCTTGAGTTTCTCGACACGCGCCTGTTGCTCAGGCGTCTCGGTCGGGATCGAGCCGATCATGCGGCTCCATGCGAACGGCGAGATGCAGTTGGAGCGCACGTTGTAGCGCTTCATGTCGCCCGCGATCGAGCGCGACAGGGCCACGATGCCGAGCTTGGCAGCACCGTAGTTGGCCTGGCCCAGATTGCCGATCAGGCCCGAGGTGGATGTCATGTGCACATAGGCACCCGACTGTTGCGTCTTGAAGTGCGGTGCCGCGGCGCGCGAGACGTAGAACGTGCCGTGCAGGTGGACGTCGATCACGGCGTGCCACTCCTCGATCGACATGTTGAAGAACAGCCTGTCACGCAGGATGCCGGCGTTGTTGACGACGATGTCGATGCGGCCGAAGCTGTCTGCGGCGCACTGGATGATGCGGTTGGCCGCCTTCCAGTCGGACACGCTGTCGGTGGAGAGCACCGCCTCGCCGCCGCCGGCCTTGATCTCGTCCACCACCTGCTGGCCGGGGCTGGCGTCACTGCCTTCGCCGCTGACCGAAGCACCGATGTCGTTGATGACGATCCTGGCGCCCTGGGCCGCCATCTGCAGCGCGATGTCGCGGCCGATGCCGCGGCCCGAGCCGGTGATCACCGCCACTTTGCCTTCCAGCATCGTGCCTTGGTTCATGGTTCCAAACTCCTGTCTCGTTGAATGCAATGAATCGGCGGTGAATCGCCGCGTGTCAGGCCGGCAGCTGCAGCACTTGGGTGGCGAGAATGTTGCGCTGGATCTCGTTGCTGCCGCCGTAGATGGTGGCGGGCCGGGCGTTGTAGAAGGTGGTCAGCACATCGATGCAGCCGCCCTCGACCTCGATGTCACCCGGCGTGCCGCCGCTGGCGCCGGCGATCTCGACCAGCAGGTTGGCCAGGCGCGAATAGGTCTCGGTGGCGAAGACTTTCAGCATCGACACGTCGGGGCCCAGCGTCTCGCCGCGTTTGACCTGGTCGACGAAACGGGTGTACAGCGTCCCCAGATCGGCCACGTCCAGCGCCAGCTGCGTGTAGCGATCGATGAACACGGGATCGTCGAACAAGCCCAGCAGTTCGGCTGCCTCGCGCACCCGGGCCAGCGCGTACTGGCTCTGCTTGGGGCTGCCGAGGAAGATGCGTTCGAAGCTGAGCAGCGCCTTGGCGATCGTCCAGCCCTTGTTCAGCTCGCCGACGCGCTGGCTGCGCGGGACGCGCACGTTGTCGAAGAAGACCTCGCAGAAGTCCTCGTTGCCGGCGATGTTGCGGATCGGGCGCACGGTGATGCCCGGCGTCTTCATGTCGGCGAGCAGGAAGCTGATGCCCTCCTGCTTCTTCGCGTTCTTGTCGGTGCGCACGAGCAGGAAGATGTGGGTGGCGTCCTGGGCCAGCGTGGTCCAGGTCTTCTGGCCATTGACGACGAAGTCGTCGCCGTCTTCCACCGCCTCGGTGCGCAGGCTCGCCAGGTCGGAGCCCGAGTTGGGCTCGGAATAGCCCTGGCACCAGATGTCCTCGCACGACAGGATTCGGGGCAGGTAGTGCGCGCGTTGTTCGTCGCTGCCGTGCTGGATGAGCAGCGGGCCGACCATGGAAATGCCCATGTCCGGCGCCCGGGCGACCCCGTGACGCTCCTGCTCCTCGATGAAGGCAATCAGCTTGTCGGGCGCCAGACCCATGCCGCCGTAGCGCACCGGCCAGCTCGGCGCCAGCCAGCCCTGGGCCGAAAGCTTGAGCGTCCAGTCTCGGATCTCGGCCCAGCGCAGGCGACGTTTGGGGTAACGCAGGGCTTCGGGGTAGTTGTGCTCGAAGAAACTGCGCACCCTGGCGCGGAAGTCCTCGGTGTCCAGGCTGTTCCAGTCGGTGGTGCTCATTCAGAGGCTCCCGGCAGCCGCGCAGCGTTGCGGCTCAGGGCCGCGAAGCGGCGGCGTTGCACGCCGGCGTTGCCCAGCCAGGCCGACAGCACCAGCGCGCGCTGCACGTACAGACCCAGGTCGCAGTCGTCCGTGACGCCGATGGCCCCGTGCAGCTGGATCGACTCACGGGCGATCGTCAGCGCGGCCTCCGAGCAGCGCGCCTTGACGCGGGCGGCGAGCAATGCCCGCTCGCTGCCGGCGCAGCCCCGGTCGAGTTCGGCCAGCACCTGGGCGACGAGGGCGGCGCTCAGTTCCTGCTGGATCAGCATGTCCACCGCGCGGTGCTGCAAGGCCTGGAAGCTGCCGATCGGCTTGCCGAACTGCTTGCGCGTGCGCAGGTAGTCCAGCGTCATCGACAGCATCCGTCTGGCCACCGACACCAGCTCGACGCCGGTCAGCACCAGCGTTTCGTCGTAGGCCGCGGCGAGCGCGTCGCCTGCGGCCGGGCCGATGGCCAGCAGGTGGGTCGCAGGCACGGTGACGTTGTCGAACTGCAGGCGCGCGGCGAACGTGCCATCGGCGAGCCGGTCCACGTTCCTGACCAGCCCAGCGCACTGCGCGGGCAGCCAGACCAGCGCCATGCCCTCCGACGATGAAGCGCTGACGATGTAGCCGGTGGCGGCCGCGCCCGGCCGGACGTGACGCTTGCCCCCGCGCAGCATGAGCTGATCGCCCTCGCGAACACAGACCGCGGCCGGTTCGGCGGGGCGGCCCCGAGCGTCGAAGCTGGCAGCGCCGGAGGCGTCCTCCTGCCAGGCCACGGCGGGCAGCGCGCGGCCATCGCCCAACTCCGCGAGCAGTGCGTTCGCCGTCGTGCTGCCGGCGCAACTCTGCAGCAGGCGGCCGGCGAACACCAGCACCGGGGTCACGGGCTCGGGTGCGGCCTGCGCGGCCAGAGCCGCGGCCACTTCGGCCATCTCGGCAAAGCCCTGTCCGTAGCCGCCGGCGGACTCGGGCACCAGCAGCCCGGTCCAGCCCTGAGTTGCCAAGGCATTCCAGAAGCGCAGGTCGAAGCCCGGCGCCTTGGAGCGCAGCGCGCGCGCGCGCGTGGCAGGTGATTCCCGGGTGGCGAAGGTGAGGGCGCTGGAGCGCAGCATTTCGAGTTGCTGCGGGCGGTCTGGATCGGCGATGACGGCGGACATGGGACGCGATGCGATGGTGCGGGTTGCGGGTTTCGAAGGATCAATATGACTTGGGCAGGCCCAGCACCTTCTCGGCGATGAAGCACAGGATCAGCTGCGGGCTGATGGGGGCCACGCGCGGGATCAGCATTTCGCGCAGGTAGCGCTCGACCTGGTACTCCTTGGCGTATCCGAAGCCGCCCAGCGTGGCCATGGCACGCTGGCAAGCGTTGAAGCCGGCCTCGGCGGCCATGTACTTGGCGGCATTGGCGTCGGCGCCGCAGTTCAGCTTATGGTCGTACTTCCAGGCGCCGCGCATGGCCATCAGCCATGCCGCCTCGAGTTCCATCCATGACTGCGCCAGCGGGTGCTGGATGGCCTGGTTCTGGCCGATCGGGCGGTCGAAGACGATGCGTTCGCTGGCGTACTTGACGGCCCGCTCCAGCGCCGCCTGGCCCAGGCCGACGGCCTCGCCGGCGATCAGGATGCGCTCGGGGTTCATGCCGTGCAAGATGTACTCGAAGCCGCGTCCCTCCTCGCCGATGCGGTCTTCGACCGGCACCTTCAGCCCGTCGATGAACAGCTGGTTGGAATCGACGGCCTTGCGACCCATCTTGTCGATCTCGCGCACCTCGACGAACTGGCGGTCGAGGTCGGTGTAGAACAGGCTCAGGCCGAGCGTCGGTTTCGGGCAGTCCTCGGCGGCGGTGGTGCGGGCCAGGATCAGCATCTTGTTGGCCACCTGGGCGGTCGAGATCCAGACCTTCTGCCCCGACAGGACGTAGTGGTCGCCCCGGTGTTCGGCGCGCGTCTTGAGTTTGGTGGTGTTCAGGCCGGTGTTGGGCTCGGTGACGGCGAAGCAGGCCTTTTCCTTGCCGGCGATCAGCGGCGGCAACATGCGGCGTTTCTGCGCATCGCTGCCGAACACGACCACCGGCTGCAGGCCGAAGATGTTCATGTGCACCGACGAGGCCCCCGACAGCCCGGCGCCCGAGCGAGCGATGGCGGTCATCATGACCGTCGCTTCGGCGATGCCCATGCCGCTGCCGCCGTACTCCGTCGGCATGCAGATGCCCAGCCAGCCTCCGGCGGCGAGGGCGTCGTACAGCTCGTGCGGGAACCCGCCGTCGCGGTCGCGCTGCAGCCAGTAGTCGTCGCCGAAGTTGGCGCAGATGCGGCCGATCGCCTCGCGGATGGCCTCGTGTTCGCGGTTGTCGCTGAAGTCCATCTTCTTGGTCTCGGGGCCTAAAAGGTCATGGCCAGGCGCGTGCCCTGGTCGATGGCACGCAGTGCATCGAGTTCGGCGGCAAGCTCGGCGCCGCCGATGACCTGGGGTGCCAGCCCCTGGCTGCGCAAGGCGTCGGCCAGCGTGGTCTCGGACTCCTGCCCGGCGCAGATGACGATGGTGTCGACGTCCAGCACGCGGGCCTCCGCGCCGACGCGCAGGTGCAACCCGGCGTCGTCGATGCGTTCATAAGTGCAGCCCGACAGGGTCTGCAGCCCGCGCTGTTCGAGCCGGGCGCGCAGCGCCCAGCCGGTCGACAGGCCCAGCGTGCGGCCGGGCTTCTCCGGCTTGCGCTGCAGCAGCGTGACGCTGCGAAGCGGCCGGGGTGACAGCGGCGGCTTCAGGCCGCCGGGTGCGTCGGGCGCGGTGTCGACGCCCCATTCGGAGAAGAAGGCGCCGACGCCCTCGGCGGCGCCGTGGTCGGCACTGTTCTCTGCACCATGGGGCGCCAGCTCGTGAAGCAGGTACTCGGCCACGTCGAAGCCGATGCCGCCCGCGCCGATGATGGCCACGCGACGGCCCGCCTGCCTGCGCCCCGAGAGCAGGTCGGCATAGCCCATCACCTTGGGATGGTCCAGGCCTTCGATTCGTGGGGAACGCGGACGCACGCCGGTGGCCACGACGATGTGGTCGAACTTCGCCGCAGCCAGTTCGTCCGCGCCCGGCCGCTGGCCGAGGCGCAGTTGCACTCCCTCTTGCTCCGTGCGGGCTTCGAAGTAGCGAACCAGCTCGTGGAACTCCTCCTTGCCAGGCACCGCGCGAGCCAGGTTGAGCTGGCCACCAATGGACGGGGCGGCCTCGTACAGCGTCACCTCATGGCCGCGCTCCGCTGCGGTCACCGCGCAGGCCAGCCCGGCCGCCCCGGCGCCGACGACCGCGACGCGATGCTTGGCCTTGGGCGCCGGCATCTGAAGGAACTCCAACTCGCGACCAGCGCGTGGGTTGACCAGGCAGGACGTGGGCCGGCCGTTGAAGATGAAGTCCAGGCAAGCCTGGTTGCAGGCGATGCAGGTATTGATGGTGTCCGGGCGACCGGCCGCCGCCTTGCGCACGAAGTCGGCGTCGGCCAGGAACGGCCGCGCCATCGACACCATGTCCGCGTCGCCGCTGGCCAGGATCTCCTCGGCCACGTCCGGGGTGTTGATGCGGTTGGAGACGATCAGCGGGATGCCGATGGCACGCTTGATGCGTGCCGCGGCGAAACGAAAGGCGGCGCGCGGCACCAGGTAGGCGATGGTCGGGACTTTGGCCTCGTGCCAGCCGAACCCGGTGTTGATGACGTCGGCGCCGGCGGCCTCGACGGCCTGAGCCAGCGCGATGACCTCGTGCGCCGGTGCGCCGCCCTCGACCAGGTCGAGCGCCGACAGGCGGTACATGATCAGGGCCTCGGGCCCCAGCCGCCGGCGAGTGCGGCGCACGATTTCCACCGGCAGGCGGTGGCGGTTGGCCATGCTGCCGCCAAATTCGTCGGTTCGGTTGTTGCAGCGCGTGGTGGTGAACTGGTTGATCAAGTAGCCTTCCGAGGCCATCACCTCGACGCCGTCGAAGCCGGCTTGCATCGCCAGTTCGGCACAGTTGACGAAGTCGTCGATCGTTTGCCAGACCTCGGCGGTGCTCAGGGTGCGCGGCACGCGGCGGTTGATCGGCGACGGAATGCTGGACGCGCCGACGAGTTGCGCCGTCTTGCCGTAGCGTCCGGTATGCAGCACCTGCAGCAGGATCTTGCCGCCTTCGGCATGCACCGCGTGCGGGATGGGCCGCAGCGCATGGGCTTGTTCTGGTGTCATGAGCCGGGGGCCGTGGTCGTCCAGCAGCGCCTCCAGGTTCATTGCGAAGCCGCCGGTCACGATCAACGCGGCGCCGCCGCGTGCGCGTTCGGCGTAGAAGGCGGCGAGCCGCTCGACACCGCGCTCCAGACCGTCGAGGCCGGTGTGCATCGAACCCATCAGGGTGCGGTTGCGCACGGTATGGGCGCCCAGCCGCAGCGGCGAGAGGAGGGTGGTGAATGCGGGTGGGGCGGTCATGGCAGAGTCGGCATCCTACAGCTAACTAACGTACGTTCGATGATATAGTCGATCTCTGCCTGCGACAGTCGCCAGGCCCCTAGGGTTTCCACGGCCCCGGGTGGTAGCCGCCGGTGACCTGCAGTGCGATGCTCGTCAACAACCCTGCAAGAAGCTTCATCAGGTCCAGACATGACTGCCGCTGCCCACGAACCCGCCGTTCCCACTGCCGACTACCTCGCGCCCGGGCGCTTCGTCGACAGCGACCATCCGGCGGTGCAGGCGTTCGCCCATGCCCATGCCGACGCCGCGATGACGCCACGCGACATTGGTGTCAAGCTGTACTACGCCGTGCGCGACGGCTTCCGCTACGACCCGTATCACTTCGACATGTCGGAAGCGGGTCTCAAGGCCAGCCAGGTGGTGGCGAGTGGGCGCGGCTTCTGCGTGCCCAAGGCGACCTTGCTGGCCGCTGCGGCGCGCGTGCTCGGTGTGCCGGCCCGCCTGGGCTTTGCCGACGTGCGCAACCACCTCACCAGCCCGCGACTGCGCGAGATGATGAAGAGCGACGTGTTCGCCTACCACGGCTACACGGAGTTGCTGATCGACGGCCGCTGGCTCAAGGCCACCCCGGCCTTCAACCTGAGCCTGTGCCAGAAGGCCGGCGTCAAGCCGCTGGAGTTCGACGGCAGCGCCGATTCGATCTTCCACGAGTTCGACAACCAGGGGCGGCGCCACATGGAGTACATCAGCGACCGTGGCGCCTATGTCGATGTGCCGCGAGAGGAAATGCTGCGGGCCTTCGAACGCCTGTACCCCAACTACCGGAGCTGGATGCAGCATACCGGCAGCGCCGACTTCGAGACGGATGTCGGACGGCGTTCCTAACCCCTTTGTGATCCAACAAGGAGTTCCCATGCAGCGAGGATCAGGTGATCGCGTCCATCCATTGGGTTGGCGGAAAGCTGCATGGCGCTGTTCAGCGAGGGTCGTTGGTGTTCTGCGGGATGCTGCGGCGGTGATCGCCGCGGGTATCGCGCTTTTTTACGTGCAGTCAGCAATCGCCGAGCCGGGCGTGACGGCGCAGAGCGTGCTCATCGGACAGAGCGTTTCTCTCACTGGGCCCCTGGGCGCCATTGGCACGGACTACAGCGAAGGATTCAAGGTCGGCCTGGAGGACGTCAACCGGCGGGGAGGTGTTCACGGCCGCAGCATCAAGCTGATTCAAATGGACGATGGCTATGCGGCGCCACGGGCATTGGCGAACACCGTGAAGATGCTGGACGAAGACGGCGTGTTCATGCTCGTCGGCAGTCTGGGCACCGCGCCCGTCGCGGCGGTGCTACCCTTGATCGCCGAACGCCGGGTGCCGCTGTTTGCGGCGTTCACCGGTGCCGACAGTTTGCGCCGCGAACACAATCGATACCTGTTCACGGTCATGGCGTCATATGGCGTTGAAGCCGAGAAGATGGTTCAGCATCTGACGACCATCGGCCACAAGTCGATAGCCGTGGCGTACCAGAATAATGCGTTCGGCAAGGATGGACTGGCGGGCGCAGAGGCCGCGCTGAAGAAGCGTCAGATGACGCCAGTGGTCGCGGCTTCGATCGAGACGGATGCGCGCGATGCCATCACCGCGGCGCAGACGATAGCGCGAGCCAAACCGCAGGCCGTGCTCGTCATGATGGCCGGCAAGGCGACGATTGAGTTCACGCGCGAGTTCAGAAAGCTGGACACCGCCGCGCAAGTGCTGATGCTTTCGGTGGCTGACACCAATCAGCTCTTGCGCGAACTCGGAAAGCAGGCCGCCGGGATCGTGGTAGCGCAGACGATGCCAGCACCGTTCCTAGAGAAGTCTCCTCTGTCGAAAGAGTTCAGAACGCTGATGAAGGCAGCCGGGAAGGACGATCACATCGGCTATGCAGCGATGACAGGCTTCGTCGCGGCCAAGGCATTCGCGAAGGCGCTGCTACTTGCAGGCCCCGAACCGACGCGCGAACGGTTCATCGTTGCAGTCCAAAACAGCCGCAGCATGGACCTGAATGGTTTCCAATTGAGCTTTGCGGCCGGCCAGCATCACGGGGGGCGCTACGTCGAGCTGACCATGATCCGCCCTGGCAAGTCGCTGTTTGTCTACTGATGAACGGTCCCAGCAGCCATCGAGTGTCACCGCCGCGGTGCATCGTCGAATCACGAGAATCGCGGGCAAGAGGTCGGCCGTACAACCGAGGGGCGCCGTTGATGCGTCGGCTCCATGGATGTGGCTGAGCGTCGCGAGTTCTGCGGGTTCGACGGCGGCTCGTGGGTTGCCGATGTTGCCGGGCCCGAAGCTGCGCCCACCGTGCTGCTGCTGCATGGCGGTGGCCAGACCCGGCATGCCTGGGGCGGCACGGCGCTCGCCATGGCGCAGGCCGGATGGCGCTCCGTCGCGCTGGACCTTCCAGGGCATGGCGAGTCGGCCTGGTCGGTGCACGGGGACTACCGCATCGAGACGATGTCGCGCGACATGGCCCGTTTCTGCCACGCTCTGGGATCGCCGCTCGCCTTGGTGGGTGCCTCGCTCGGCGGCATGATCGGCATGGCGATGGCCGCGCGGAGCGACGCACCGCCCATCGCTGCCCTGGCCCTGGTGGACATTGCTCCGCGCGTCGAGGCCAAGGGTGTCGACCGCATCGTCGAGTTCATGCGCGCGCATCCGGATGGCTTTGCGACGCTGCAGGATGCGGCTCGCCACATCGCCAGCTACCGGGGCCGCCCGGTCATGGCCCACCCGCGCGGATTGCGGAAGAACCTGCGCCTGAATCGGGCGGGGCGTTGGACCTGGCACTGGGACCAACGCCTGATGAACGACGAGAACCACAACCACCGCAACGATCCGGCGTTCTTCGAGCGCGCCCTGGCGGGCTATGCAGGCCCGCTGATGTTGGTGCGCGGCGCGCGCAGCGACGTGATCAGCCCAGCGGGCGCAGAGCAGTTCCAGCAGACGTTTCCGCTGGCCCGATTCGTCGCGCTGGCCGGCGCCGGGCACATGGTGGCAGGCGACGCCAACGATGCTTTCACCGCCACCCTGATCGAGTTCCTGCGAGAGGTCATGCCGCCTTCGACGCCATCAGTGCCAGCGCCGTCCGAGCCATCCACCACTTTGTCAGCCGCCAACGGAGAACCCGCGCCGTGACCCTCAGATCCTTCACACTCCACGACCAGATCGAACGCAATGCCCTGCTGCATGGCAGCGGCACGGCCTTCGTCGCCGACGGGCAGTCGATCACCCACGCGCAGTACGCAGCGCGCGTTGCGAGCCTGGCCGCCGGATTGGCGGGTGAAGGGATCACGGTGGGCGATCGTGTTGCCATCCTGGCGCACAACGGTCAGGCCTATGTCGACGTCATCGGCGCCGCAGCCCGTCTGGGCGCCCTCGTGGTGCCGATCAATTGGCGCCTGTCTGCCGAGGAAGTGGCCCATGTGCTGTCGGATACCACGCCCAAGCTGCTGATCGTCGCGCCGGACCTGCAGCCGCTGGTGGCAGGTGCCGACATCGCTGGGGTGCGCAAGTACACCACCGGCCCCGGCGCGGATGCCGGTGCGGCCGGGTCGGCGCTGGCAAGCCTGTATCTGGAGGGCGCCGCCCCGACGCCCGCGGCGATCGGTGACGATGCCGGGCTGTTGATCGTGCACACCGCCGCCGTCGGCGGACGGCCACGCGGCGCGGTGCTGTCGCACCGCGGCTTGCTGGCAGCGGCGACCAAGTCGGCCCACGCGTGGAACCTGACTGTCGCCGACGTACAGGTCGGTGTGCTGCCCCTGTTTCACCTCGCCGGCATCGGAATGACGCTGGCCCTGATGGTCGCCGCCGGCGCCACGGTCCTGCTGCCGCGATTCGATCCCAAGGCCGTCGTGGGGCTGATCGACGAACAGCGCGGCAGCGTCATGGGTTCGTTCCCACCGATGCTGGGCGCCGTGCTCGACGCCGCTGCGGCCGCAGGATCCAAGCTCCGGGGCCTGCGCATCATGACGGGCATTGATGCGCCGGACACGCTGGCGCGCTTCGCAGCCGATTGCCCGCATGCCAGCTTCTGGGTCGCGTATGGCCAGACCGAGACCTCCGGCTCGGTATCGACCTCCCGCTATGCCGACCGGCCCGGCAGCGCGGGCCTTCCGGTCGAGCAGCACACGGTGGCCGTCGTCGACGACGAAGACCGGCCTGTCGCCCAAGGCATGGCGGGCGAGATCGTGGTGCGCGGGCCGATGGTCTTCAACGGCTACTGGAACTGCGACGCCGACAACGCCTTCACCTTCCGCGGCGGCTGGCACCACACCGGCGACATGGGCCGTTTCGACGCCGACGGCTACCTCTGGTACGTCGGCCGCTCGCCGGCCAAGGAACTGATCAAGCCAGGCGGCGAAAACGTCTACCCGGCCGAGGTCGAGCGTGCGCTGCGCGAGCACCCGGCACTGAGCGAGGCGGTCGTGTTCGGGGTGCCTGATGCGCAGTGGGGCGAGGCGATCAAGGCGGTGTGCGTGCTCCAGCTCGGCCAGACGCTGGCGGCCGACGCGCTGATCGAGTTCGTCGGCCAGCGCATCGCACGCTACAAGAAGCCCAAGCACGTCGTCTTCGTCGCCGCGCTGCCGAAGACGGCCGCGGGCGGCATTGACCGGGCGGCCGTCAAGGCCGCGCATGCCGCGGCCTGACGGCCATGTCAGCCCGGTGTGCTCAGCCCGCCGTTGACGCTCAGCGTCTGGCCGGTGATGGCATCGGACTCCGGGCCGGCGAAAAACGCCACAGCCTGCGCGATGTCGGCGCAGTGCACCGGAAACAGCATGCGCTTTCTCAGGTTGTCGATCATCCCTTGGCCGTGCGCGCCGGCCAGCGCGGGCGAGCCGCCGCCCCAGCGAGGTTCGGCGTCCCAGATGTAGCTCATCGCCACGGCGTTGATGCGGATGCCGTCGCGCCCGAGTTCGCGCGCCAGCACCCGGCACATCTGCATCATGCCGCCCGTGGCGCCACCGATGAAGGACTCGCCCACCGTGGCAACGCGCCCGGCATCGGTGCCGATGGTCACGATCTTGCCGCGGCGCTGTGCGCGCATCGCCGCCGCCGCAGCCTGGATGGCGTGCGCACGCGTCAGCCAGTGCGAGCGGATATAGGTCTCGAAGTCGGCTTCTTCCATCTCCATGAACAACTTGAAGGCCAGGGAGTCGCTGCTGGCGCCGGCGCCGCTGGCCACCAGCACGTCGAGCCGGCCGTGGCGTTGCACGATACGCCCGACCATCGCCCGCACCGCCTCGGGGTCCGTCAGATCGGCGGCTTCGAACTCGGCGCGGCCTCCGGCGTTCTGGATCTCTTCGACCACGGCCTGACCGCTGTGGGCGTTGCGGCCGTTGACGATGACATGGGCGCCGCGGCGCGCCAGTTCCTGCGCTGCAGCGCGGCCGATATAGGCCGTGGCACCGGTGATGAGGGCAATCCGATCTTGAAGTGTTTGCATGTTCGTCCTATCGTGCGACCTAACGGTTGTTTGGTTCAATGGCATTGTCGAGGAGTTTGAGGTCGATGGGAAAACCCGAAGCCGTGATCGTCGGTGTCGCCGACGTCGCGTTGAAAGACGGCAAGGTACTGACGCCGATGTCGGTGCTGCAGCTGCAGGCACTGGCGGCGCGCGATGCGTTGGCCGACGCCGGCATCCCGATGCGCGAGGTCGACGGCCTGCTCACGGCCGGCATGTGGGGTGTGCCGGGGCCAGGGCAACTCGCCACAGTCACGCTGTCCGAGTACCTGGGTATCGTGCCACGCTTCGTCGACGGCACCAACATCGGAGGCTCGGCTTTCGAGGCCCATGTCGCACACGCGGCCATGGCCATCGAGGCCGGGCGCTGTGAGGTGGCGCTGATCACCTACGGCAGCCTGCAGCGCAGCGAAGCCAGCCGCAACCTGGCTGGGCGGCCTTCCGTGCTGACCATGCAATACGAGACACCCTGGGGCATGCCCACGCCCATTGGGGGCTACGCGCTGGCGGCGATGCGCCACATGCACGAGTTCGGCACCACCTCGGAACACCTGGCCGAGATTGCAGTGGCCACGCGCAAGTGGGCAGCGCTGAACCCGGGTGCGACGAATCGCGGGCCGCTGTCGATCGACGACGTGCTGAACAGCCCGATGATCTCGGACCCGCTGCACCTGCTCGACGCCTGCCTGGTCACCGACGGCGGCGGCGCCATCGTCATGACCACCGCGGCGCATGCCAAGGCGCTGGGCCGCAAGGCCGTGCACGTGCGCGGCTACGGCGAGGCGCACACCCACTGGACCATCGCCGCGATGCCCGACCTGGCACGCTTGACGGCCGCCGAGGTGGCCGGACGCGATGCCTTCGCGATGGCCGGCATCGGCCACGAGGCCATCGACGTGGTCGAGCTCTACGACTCGTTCACCATCACCGTGCTGCTCACGCTCGAGGCCCTGGGCTTCTGCCAGCGCGGCGAGGGCGGGGCCTTCGTTGCCGGCCAGCGCACCGCGCCGGGTGGCCCGTTCCCGCTGAACACCAACGGCGGCGGACTCTCCTACGCCCACCCGGGCATGTACGGCATCTTCCTGCTGATCGAGGCCGTGCGCCAGCTGCGCGGCGAGTGCGGCGAGCGGCAGATCAAGGACGCCGTCACCGCCCTCGTCCACGGCACCGGCGGAACGCTGTCCAGCGGCGCCACCTGCATCCTTTCCACCCGCTGAGCAGCGACGACCACCATGTACGACAAGCCCCTGCCCGTTGTCGACCCCGAAAGCGCACCTTACTGGTCGGCGCTGAAGGACAAGCGCCTGATCCTCAAGTACTGCCGCGATTGCGGACGGCACCACTTCTACCCGCGCGCGCTGTGCCCGCATTGCCACTCCGACGCGCTCGAATGGTCGGATGCGCGTGGCACCGGCACCATCTACAGCTTCACCATCGCCCGGCGTCCGGCCGGCCCGGCCTTCAAGGCCGACGCGCCCTACGTGGTGGCCGTGATCGACCTCGACGAGGGTGCGCGCATGCTGACCAACATCGTCATCGACGATGTCGAGGCGGTGCGCATCGGCCAGCGGGTGGCAGTGCATTTCGATGCCGTCACCGACGACATCACGCTGCCCAAGTTCAGGCTGGCCCGAGATCCGGCATGAATTTCGACATCGAGCCCGACACCACGGCCATTGCCGAGGCCGTGCTGCGTTTCATCGAGCGCGAGGTGCTGCCGCTGGAGGCCCGACACCAGGCCGTGCTGGGCAGCGAGCGCTCCCTGTTCCACGCCGACGGCCGCTACGTGCCCGAGGCGCTGGCGCTGCGCCGCCAGGTGCGCATGCGCTCGGCCGAACTCGGCTACTACAACCTGTTCGGCGACGAGAAGCTCGGCGGCGCCGGCCAGGGCGCGCAGGTGATGGCCCATGTGCAGGAGGCCATCAACCACCGCTTCGGGCCGGGGCATCCGCTGATCCAGACCGTGGTGCTGCCATCGCCGTTCACCAACGGCCTGTCGCCGGTGCTGCGCCACCTGGACGCCAGCGTCTTCGAGCGCTACCGAGACGGCATCGCCAGCGGCGAGAAGACGCTGTGCTTTGCGCTCAGCGAGCCCGACGCCGGGTCCGACGTGTTTGCGATGAAGACCCGCGCCGTACGCGACGGCGAGCACTGGGTTCTCAGTGGCACAAAGCAGTGGATCACCAACTCGCCATATGCCGACCATGCGATGGTGTTCGCGCTGACCGACCCCGAGGCCGCAGCGCAGCACAAGGGTGGCGTCACCGGCTTCTTCGTCGACACGCACACGCCGGGTTTCAGCGTGCCGCGACTGATCAACACCGTCGGCCACCTGGGCGGTGACACCGGCGTGGTGGTGCTGGACAACGTTCGCGTGCCCGACGATCACCGCCTGGGTGCCGTCGGCCGCGGCCTCGCGGTGGCGATGGACGGAGTCAACGCCGGCCGCATGGGCATGGCCGCCACCTGCCTGGGCTTGGCGCGCTGGGCGCTGGACCAGGCCATCGAATATGCCAAGGTGCGCAAGACCTCGGGCGTGCCGATCGCCGAGCACCAGGCGGTGCAGTTCATGCTTGCCGATTGCGCCATGGACATCTACGCCGCCAAGTCGATGATCCAGAACTGTGCATGGCGCATCGATCAGGGTCAGCCGGCCACCGCGCAGGTCAGCATGGTCAAGGCGTTTTCCACCGAGATGCTGGGCCGGGTGATGGACCGCAGCATCCAGGTGCATGGCGCCATGGGCCTGACCAACGAGCTGCGCATCGAGGAAGGATACCGCTTTGCCCGCGTGATGCGCATCCCCGACGGCACTGCCGAGATCCAGCGCCGCACGATCGCTCGCCAGTTGCTGGCCGGGCGCGGCGGGCTGTAGCAGCGCTTGCCGACCGCCGTCTTGACACGGTGCATCCCCAGTGAGCGACACGGTACCAGAACTGGTCAGCGTGTTTGCCAGCACCACGTCGCTGCTGACCGAAGCGGCGGTACTGATCGAGTTGCCTTCGCGCCGCCTGGTCCAGGTCAATCGGTTGTTCTTCGATACGCTGGCCTACGCGCCGCATGAGGTGATCGGCTGCACGCCCCAGCAGGGTGGCTGGTGGCCCGACGTCGCCGTGATGGAGCAGTTCATCGCCGACGCGGCCGCCGGCGGCGTGGTTGAGCATGTGGCCACCGTACGCACGCGCGACGGCAGCAGCCTGCGCTCCCGGGCCCGTGCCACGGTGCTGCAGGCCAGCGGCGGGGCCAGCTATCTGCAGGTCATCACCAGCCGGCGCCGCGACATGGGGTCGGTGCGGCTGGAGCACGAGCTGATGTTCAAGCACGTGCCTGCGGGCGTCGCGCTCACCCGCAACGGCACTTTCGTCCACACCAACCCGGCCTTCGACCGCATCTTCGGCTGGGTGCCGGGCAGCTTGGCCGGGCAGCCCGGCCGCGTGTTGTGGCCCAGCGATGAGGTCTACGCCGACATCGGGCGCCGCATCGGACCGGGCCTGGCCCGCGGCGAGCCGGTTGAACTGGAGTTCCCCGACATGGTGCGGCCCGACGGCACAACGCGTGCGCTGCGCCTGCTGGCCCAGGCGGTGGAGCCCGAGCGCGGCGCCGACGGCGGGACGCTGTGGATCTGCGAGGACATCACCGAGCGCCTCCAGCTGACGCGCCACCTCGAGGAATCTCGCAACCGCGCCGAACAGGCCAGTCGCACCAAGAGCCAGTTCCTCGCCAACATGAGCCATGAACTGCGCACACCGCTGAACGCGCTGCTGGGTCTGGCGCGCCTGCTTCAGCAGGGCGCGGGCAGCCGGCAGCGCCGGCGCGAGTACCTCGACCTGATGGCCGACAGCGCCAAGAGCCTGTCGTCCATCGTCTCCGACATTCTCGACCTCTCCAAGATCGAGGCCGGGCGGCTCGACATCGATGTGACGCCCATGGACCTGCATCAACTGGCGCACTCGCTGCACCGCTCGTTCGGCGTTCTGTCGCGCGCGCGCGAACTCGAATTCAGCCTCCACATCGACCCTGGGGTGCCCGAGGTGGTCGAGGGCGACCCGCTGCGGGTGCGCCAGATCCTGGCCAACTTCATCAACAATGCGCTGAAGTTCACGGCCACAGGCTCGGTGCAGATCCGTATCGAGTGCGCTGCCGGGTCGAACGTGCGGCTGGCGGTACACGACACCGGACCCGGCTTTGACGACGCGACCCGTCAACGGCTGTTCTTGCCGTTCAGCCAGGCCGACGAATCCACAACACGCCGCTTCGGCGGCACGGGGTTGGGTCTGTCCATCTGCCGCGAACTGGCTGCCCTGATGGGCGGAGCCGTCGGCGCGGACAGCGTGCCCGGGCAGGGAAGCGTCTTCTGGGCCGAGTTGCCCTTGCCACCGTCCGCGCGCCCGCCTTCGGCGTCCGACTTCGCCGGGCTCGACGCCGCCGCACTCGCCGACCTGAACGTTCTTGTGGTGGAGGACAACGACGTCAACATGATGATCTGCGTGGCCCTGCTCGAGCAGCGCGGCGCGCGTGTGGTTCAAGCGGCAGACGGCCGGCTGGCGCTGCAGGCCGTCCGGGAGCACGCTGCACAAGGGCGGGCCATCGATCTCGTGCTGATGGACCTGCAGATGCCCGTGATGGGAGGGCTGGAGGCGACGCGGCTGCTGCGTGTGGAGTACAAGCGTTTCGAGTTGCCGATCATCGGCCTGTCCGCTGCGGCCTTTGCCTCCGAGCGGGCCGAGGCGTTGGCTGCCGGGATGAACGACTTCGTCGTCAAGCCGATCGAACCGCACAAGCTCGAGCGCGCCATCATTCGCGCAGCATCGGAGCGCATGGAGAGTTTGCGATGAACACAGCCACAATTCACGTGGCGCGCCTGGCCGGCGCCATCGGCGCCGAGATCTCCTGCGTCGATCTACGTGAACCCCTGTCTGCCGAACAGCGCGCTGCAGTGCGCCGCATCTGGCTCGAGCACGGCGTCGTGTTCCTGCGCGACCAGCCGCTGACGCCGGACCAGTTCATGGCCTTTGCCCAGGTGATCGGTACGCCGGTGGAGTACCCCTTCGTCCATGGCATCGCCGGCTACCCGAAGATCATCGAAATCAAGAAGCTCGCGCATGAGACGGTCAACTTCGGCGGTGTCTGGCACACCGACACAGCCTATCTCGAGCGGCCTCCGATGGCCACGCTGCTGCTGGCGCGCGAGGTGCCTCCGCAGGGCGGCGACACCTTGTTTGCCAGCCAGGTGGCGGCCTACGAGGCCTTGTCGGACGGCATGAAGCGCCTGCTGGCGACCCTGGGGTGCGTGAACAGTTCGGACAAGGCCGACACCTCGCGCACCCGTGAAGACCGCATCGCGGAAGGTGGCCGCGGCGAGCGGCGCAGCTACGAGGCCGTGCACCCGGCGGTGCGTGTTCACCCCGAAACCGGCCAGCGCGCGCTGTACATGAACGCCGGCCACACGGTGCGCTTTGCCGGCATGACCGAAGCCGAGAGCGCGCCATTGCTGGCCTTCCTCTTCGAGCATCAGAAGAAGGAGGAATTCACCTGCCGCTTTCGCTGGCAGGAAGGCTCGCTCGCGTTGTGGGACAACCGCTGTGTGCAGCACTACCCCATCAACGACTATCACGGGCACCGCCGCGTGATGCACCGCATCACGCTGGAAGGCGATGTACCCCAAGGCTGAGCGTCCCGCGCGACCGAGTTCGGCGCTGGCCGGCTCCGTCACGGGGCCCGATGGCGCGCCAAGCGTCGGCCCGCTGACGGGCCTGAACGAGGACTGGCGGCGCCGCAGCCTGGCGGCGGTCTGGCATCCCTGCACGCAGATGAAGCTGCACGCGGCCGACGGCGCCGCGCAGCCACTGGTCCCGATCGCTCGCGCCGAGGGAGTCTGGCTGCACGACTTCGAAGGCCGGCGCCTGCTCGACGGCATCAGCTCCTGGTGGGTGAACCTGTTCGGCCACAACCACCCGGCGATCCGCGCCGCGCTGGTCGAGCAGCTGAACGAGTTGGACCATGTGATGCTGGCCGGCTTCACACACGCTCCGGTGGTCCAGCTGTCCGAACGTCTGGCCGCATTGACCGGCCTTGGCCACGCCTTCTACGCCAGCGACGGCGCCTCGGCCGTCGAGATCGCGCTGAAGATGAGCGCGCACCACTGGCGCAACGCCGGCCGGCCGGCCAAATGCCGTTTCGTCGGCGTGGCCGGCGGTTATCACGGCGAAACCGTCGGCGCGCTGGCGGTGACCGACATCGCCTTGTTCCGCGAGGCCTACGCGCCGCTGCTGCGCCTGGCTGCGACGGTGCCGAGCCCCGATGCGCGCGCGGCCGGCGACGGCGAGGACGCCGCCGCAGCGGCCGAGCGTGCCGCGGCCGCGCTGGCCGACTGGTTGGCCGCGCACCACGCGCAGACCGCCGCGCTGATCGTCGAGCCTTTGGTGCAATGCGCCGCCGGCATGGCCATGCACCACCCGCGTTACCTGCAGCGCGCCCGTGAACTCTGCGATCGTTACCAGGTGCACCTGGTGCTGGACGAGATTGCGGTCGGCTTCGGCCGCACCGGCACCCTGTTCGCGCACCAGCAGGCCGGCATCCGGCCCGACCTGCTGTGTCTGTCCAAGGGCCTGACCGGCGGCACGCTGCCGCTCTCGGTCGTGCTGAGCACCGATGCGATCTACGCCGCCTTCTACGACGATGCGGTGGCGCGCGGTTTCTTGCATTCGCACAGCTACACCGGCAACCCGCTGGCCTGCCGCGCCGCGCTGGCCACGCTGGACCTGTTCGAGCAGACCGATGCGCTGCGCAGCAACGTTGTCACCGCCGCGCGCCTTGCCGCGCTGTTCGAGCCGCTGTCGATGCACCCCAGGGTGCGCCATGCACGCCGGCAGGGGATGATCTTCGCGTGGGACGTGGCGAGCAGCTTGCCCGACTTCGCGCGCCGCTATGCTCGCCACGCGCTCGAGCAAGGAGTGCTGCTGCGCCCGATCGGCTCCACGCTGTATGCGATGCCGCCCTACGTGATCTCCGAGGCCGAGGGCGAGCACCTGGCGACCGGCGCGCTGGCCGCACTCGAGGCGACGCTGGCGGAGGAAGCCGCCGGTCACATGCCAACCCAGGGTGAGGTCGATGGCGTCTGAGCCGCGTTCGCTGTTCGTCACCGGCACCGACACCGGCGTCGGCAAGACGCTGGTCAGCGCCGCGATGCTGCACGCACTGGCACGCCACCACCCCCGGGTGGTGGGCATGAAGCCGGTCGCCGCCGGGCTGGTGCGCCGAGGCGAGGGCTGGATCAGCGAAGATGTGCTGGCGCTGCGCGCGGCGTCGACCGTCGCAGTGCCGCCCGCGCTCGACAACCCGGTGGCGCTGCCCGAGCCCTGGTCGCCGCACCTGGCGGCGGCGCGGGCCGGCCGGCGCATCACGGTAGCCGAGCTGCTGGCGGCGCAGCGCGCGCTGCTCGCGTACGCCGAAGTGGTGCTGGTCGAAGGCGCCGGCGGCTGGCGCGTGCCGATCAATGACACCGAGACGCTGGCCGACCTGGCCGTCGCGATGGCCGCGCCGGTCGTGCTGGTGGTCGGCTTGCGCCTGGGCTGCCTGAACCACGCGCTGCTGAGCGCCGAGGCCATCCAGGCCGACGGCCTGCGCCTGGCGGGCTGGGTCGCCAACAGCATCGACCCGGCCATGCAGTGCCGCGACGGGAACATCGCCACGCTGCAGCGGCGCCTGGCCGCGCCGCTGCTCGGCGTGCTGCCGTGGCTGGACGCGCCCGACCCGCGCTCGATCGAGTTGCAACTGCCCGAGGACTTCCGGTGAGCTGGCTGGATGAGTTCGACGATCGCCTGGCCGCGCTCGACGCGCAGGCGCTACGCCGGCGCCGCCGCGCCGTGCGGCCGGAAGCCGGTGCGCGCCTGAACGTCGATGACCAATCGCTGCTCGCGTTCTGCAGCAACGACTACCTCGGCCTGGCCAACGACCCGGCGCTGAAGGCCGCGGTGCACGCCGCCGTGGAGGTGTACGGCGTGGGCGCCGGCGCTTCGCCGATGGTCAGCGGCCACAGCGTCGCCAACGCGGCGCTTGAACGGGAGCTGGCCGAAGCCGTGCAGCTGCCCCGTGCGTTGTACTTCTATGCCGGCTACGCGACCAACGCGAGCATCGTGCCGGCGCTGGTCGGCGCGGGCGACGCGCTGTTTTCCGACGTGCTGAACCACGCCTGCCTGATCGACGGCGCACGGCTGTCGAAGGCGCAGGTGCAGCGCTTCGCGCATGCCGACCTCGCGCAGCTCGACACGCTGCTCGCGGCCAGCCCAGCGCGCCGCAAGCTGGTGCTCAGCGACGCAGTGTTCAGCATGGACGGCGACGTGGCCGACATCCCCGGCCTGCTCGCTCTGTGCGAGCGGCACGACGCGCTGCTGCTGCTGGACGACGCGCACGGCTTCGGCGTGCTCGGCCCGCAGGGCCGTGGCGCGCTCGCAGCGGCCGGCATCACCGGCGCGGCCGCCTCGCCGCGCCTGCTCTACATGGCCACGCTGGGCAAGGCGCTGGGTGTGGCCGGCGCCTTCGTGGCCGGGCCTGAGGTGCTGGTCGAATGGCTGCTGCAGAAGGCCCGCAGCTACACCTACGCCACCGCCGCGCCGGCGCTGCTCGCCGAGGCAGTGCGCGCCAGCCTGCGCTGCGTGCTGACGGACGAGGGCGAGCGCCGCCGCCAGCAGTTGCGCGCGCGCATCGCGCAACTGCGTGACAGCCTCGCGCCCGGCGCCGACGCGGCAGTCGATGCGGCCGGGTGGGCGCTGCTGCCTTCGCACACGGCGATTCAGCCGCTCGTCATCGGCGACAACGCGACAGCGCTGGCCGTGATGGCGCGGCTGCACGAACATGGCCTGTGGGTGCCGGCCATCCGCCCGCCGACCGTGCCGGCCGGAACCGCCCGGCTGCGCATCGCGTTGTCCGCCGCGCACCGGCGCGCCGACGTCGACGAACTGCTGGGCGCGCTGCGCAGCGCCGCCCGCGGGCTGTGACCCCTGCTGCAAGACCGCGGGGAGCGGCCAGGTCGTTCCGCCTCAGTTCCGCTTCAGTCGAACAGGGCGCTTCCGCCGCCGGGCTGTGCTGATGTCACGGGTCAAGTCAACCCGAATCGGATGTCGCGGCGCGCAGGATGCGTTGCAGTGCGGCCAGCACCACATCCCGCGCCTTGTGCTGCGGGTCATGCCCGACGCCGGGCAGGGCCGTGACTTCCATACGCATCTTGCCGTGGTTGACCAGGGCACTGGCACTCGGGCGCCAACCGTAGTCGTCGGCCTGGCCGAAAATCGCCGCCACCGGGCAGCGCACCGCGGCAATCTGTTCGGCCATCGTCCAGTGGACCGCATCGTCGGTCGACCACGGCCCGTGCCACCCCCAGAACATCGAATCTGTCTTGTCGCCGTGGTGGCGCATCAGGCGCTCGCGCAGTCCACCGTGCTCGAAAGCGTGGCGCGCGGCTTCCATGCCGCGCACCATGTGCAGATCCAGCGCGATGGTGGGCGAGCAGGCACAGACGCCCAGCACCGCCTGCGGGTGCGCTGCGGCCGCCAGCATCGACATGGCGCCGCCGTCGCTGTGGCCGAACAGCACCGCGCGCTCGATGCCGAAGTGGCCCAGCAGGTCGCCGAACACGGGGCCGGACTCGTCAAAGCGATAGCTGCGCTCGCGGCCGCCGGTCAACGCGTCAGAGCCTCCATAACCCCAACGGTCGTAAGACAGCACGGGCAGCTGGATCGTGTCTGCGATCTCCTGCGGGAGGTCCTTCCACGTGCTGGTGCAATCCAGGCCGCCGTGCAGCATCACGACGACCGGGCGAGTGCGGTCGATGCGGCCCCAGGTCCAGGCGCTCAGACGGTGCCCGCCGGCGACGAATTCTTGCTGTTGCATCGTGGTTCTTCGGTTGTGGTCTCAAGGCCCGTCGGACGAAGCGCTGGTCCGCGCGGACAGCCTTTGCGCCACGTTGCCGCGAATCAGGCGCAGCTCCATCAGCATGGCGTCAATGCATTGACGCCGACGCTCCAGCTCAGCCACGGCCTGTTCGCCCTCAGCAACGGTGTGCGCAGACGGGGAGCAAGCACGGGGTGAGGGCAGGCCGTAGAGACGAAGATGCCTTCGCATCTCGGCCAGCGACAACCCGATGGCCTTGAAGCGAAGGATCAGCGTGAGTGCACGAAGCTCGGCGCTACCGTACACACGCGCACCTTCCACGCGGCGCGGGCTGAGCAGCCCGAAGGCCTCGTAGTGCCGAATCGCGCGCAGCGAGATCCCGAACCGGCGGCAGGTCTCGACGATTCCAAGGCACGTGTCTGGGCCGACCGTCGATGCGGACTCCAAACTCTTCGCGGCGCGGTGGCCGGCAGCAACTGGCATGTTCGCGCTGCCCGACTCAATAGGACTTCGGAAGCCCCAGCACATGCTCGCCGATGTAGTTCATCAGCATCTCGTTGTTGATCGGCGCGATCTCCAGCAGGCGGATCATCGGCCACAGCGTGACGACGTCGTAGTCGCGGTCGAAGCCGTAGCCGCCATGGGTCTGCAGCGCCGCCTCCACCGCGGCCACCGCGGCGCGCGAGGCCAGCAGCTTGGCCATGTTGGCGTGCGCCCCGGCGTCCTCGCCGTTGTCGAAGCGGTCGGCGGCGTCGTAGGTCATCAGCCGCGCGGCTTCGAGTTCGGCCTTGGCCAGCGCCATGCGGTGCTGCAGCGCCTGGTAGCTGCCGATGGGCTTGCCGAAGGGCTTGCGGTCCTTGGCGTAGGCCACGGCCTTGGCCAGTGCGTAGTCGCCCAAGCCGATCGCAGCGCCCGCGGCCAGCAGGCGCTCGGAATTCAGGCCCTCGAACATGAGCTTGGCGCCTTTGCCGGGCTCGCCGATCACGGCGTCGGCCGGCAGCTGCACGTTGTCGAAGAACACCATGTACTGGCGCTCGGCCGTCTCGACCTGGATGTTGAGCTGCTTGAGCGTGATGCCCGGCGTCTTCATGTCGAGCACGATCAGCGACATGCCCTCGGTGCGGTGCTGGACCTCGCCGGCCTTGGTGGTGCGCGCGACGACCAGCATGTAGTCGGCGTCGCGCGCGCCGGAGATGAACACCTTCTGCCCGTTCAGCGTCCAGCCGCCGTCGGCGTTGCGCGTGGCCAGCGTCGTCATCGCGAAGCTGTTGGTCCCGGCGTTGGGCTCGGTGATGGCGAAGCACATCTTCTTCTCGCCGGTGCAGGTGGGCGTCACGTACTTGGCGATCTGCTCGCGCGTGCCGTTGCGCACGATGGGCACGCGGGCCAGGCCCGTGACGACCAGGAACAGTGTCGGCACGCCGGCCAGGGCCAGGGCTTCGTTCAGTGCCGTGATCTCGAGCACGCCGCCGCCCGAGCCACCGTGCTCCTCGGGGATCGACAGGCCGAGCAGGCCGAACTTGCCGAGCGCCTGCCAGAGTTCTTCGGGGAAGCGGTCGTCCTTGATGCACTGCAGGATGTAGCTGCGCGGGTACTGTGCGGTGACGCCGCGCGTGGCTTCCTGGATGTCGCGCACGCGCGTCTGGATCTGCGAGGAGGCGGTCTTGCGGCCGCTCGACGAGATGCTGGTGTTCATGGCGGATCCTTTCGGTGTCTGTGCGCGGGAGCGACGGGTTGCGGGCGGGTCACAGGGCGAGGTCGGCGGGGATGGGCACCGGGTGGTCGAGCAGCATCTGCGCGAAGGCCTTGCCCTGCGAGTCCATGCGCACCGATGCAATGCCGCCGCCGCCCAGGGCCTGCTGCAGCGTGAAGTTCAGCGCCTGCGTGCCCGGCAGGTCGTAGCGCCGCACCTCGCCGCTGGCGAGGTGCGCGAACCAGCGCGCCACCGCTTCTTCGGTGAGGGCCGCGCGGATGAAAGGCAGGAACTCCGGCCGGCGCGCGATGATGCCGATGTTGGCCGAGTCGCCCTTGTCGCCGCTGCGGCCCCAGGCCAGTTGCACCAGCGGCACCGTGCGCACCCCGCGCGCGAAGGCCTCGGCCCCGGGCAACGGGCCGCCGACGGCGGGAAGCGCGGCCGGGTCCAAGGGCTTGCCGGTCAGTTGCGGCGCGGTTACTCTTTGTGTGCCCATGTCGATGCTGACATCCAACTGCGACTTGGGCACCAGGCACGAGAACAGCCGCACCACCGGCTGCACCTTGGGTCGCCCGCCGGTGAAGCCGGTGATCGCCGGTGCGGACATCAACGCCATCGGCGCGACCTCGCGCGAGAACAGCTCCAGCGCGTCCTTCAGCGGGTGGCGCACGCCGACCTTCAGCATGACCTCGCGCGCCGACACGCGGGCCTGCGCGCCGTAGGTGTCCTCGGCGCCGATGGCTTCGACGCTCGCCTCGGTGAAGTCGGGCCAGCCGCGCGCAGCATAGTGGCGCCGCATGCGCGCCAGCATCGCCGCGCCGACGCGTCGCGCCTTGGCGCCGGCGTCGATGCCGCCGATCATGAACAGGCTCATCGCTCGGAAGCCGTCGGCATAGGTCAGGCTGGCCTTGGCCTGGTCAGTGGGCAGTCGTCCGCGGGCGCCTTTGACCTCGACGCGGTCCGGGCCCACCTGCGTCAGCGTGACGGCGGTGAAGTCGCACACCACGTCGGGCAGGATGTAGGCGCGCGGGTCGCCGATCTCGTAGAGCATCTGCTCGCCCACGGTGGACGGGCAGACCAGCCCGCCGGTGCCGGCCGGCTTGGTGACGACGAAGCTGCCATCGGCGCAGCACTCGGCGATCGGAAAGCCCATGTCGTCCCAGCCCGGAACGCTGGCCCAATCGGTGTAGTTGCCCCCGGTGGCCTGCGTGCCGCACTCGATCAGGTGGCCGGCCAGGCTGCCCTGCGCCAGCTTGTCCAGGTCGTCGGCGGTCCAGGCGAAGCGGGCGATCAGCGGCGCCAGGGTCACCGCGCTGTCCACGCAGCGGCCGGTGACGACGATGTCGGCGCCGGCGGCCAGCGCCGCGGCGATAGGGAAGGCGCCGAGGTAGGCGTTGGCGCTCATCACCTTGGCCGGGAAGGCGGCGCCGGAGAACATCTCCGTCGTGCCCGCGGCGCGCATGGCCTCGACCTGCGGCATCAGGTCGTCGCCGAGCACGGCGGCGATCTTCAGATCCACGCCCTCGGCTTGCGCCGCGGCCACCAGCGCGTCGCGGCAGGCGGAAGGGTTCACGCCGCCGGCGTTGGCGATGACCTGGATGCCGCGCGCCTTGATCTGCTTCATCAGCGGCTTCATGGTCGCGACGAAGTCGGGCGCATAGCCCTGGGCCGGGTCCTTGGCCTTGGCGCGGATCAGCAGCGACATGGTGATCTCGGCCAGGTAATCGAAGACCAGCACGTCAATGTCACCGCGTTCGACCAGTTGGGCCGCGGCGAATTCGGTGTCACCCCAGAATCCTGAGGCGCAGCCGATGCGAAGGGTGTCTTTGCTCATGGGGTTCGTCTCCACGCGTTAGGTTCAGTCTCAGGATCGGGCCGGTGCGCCGTCGCGCGGCCAGAAGATGCGCCAGATGCCCCTGGCCGTGGCGCAGGTGCGACCTTTCGCATCGAGCAACTCGCCTTCGGCGAAGGCGATGTTGCGGCTGGCGCGCACGACCTTGCCGCGGGCCTGGAAGTGGTCGCCGCCGGCGGCATCGACGTAGCTGATGTCGAGATTGATGGTCGACTGGCGCAGCCGCTGCGGGTCGATGCCGCGCATCTCGGGACGTGCGAGCAGGGACGAAGCGATCGCGCAGCCCAGCGCGCCGTCGAACATGTAGGCGATGACGCCACCGTTGAGCACGGCGTCCGAGCCGCCGCCGCCGCGCTGCGTCGCCATCACCTGGGGCAGGCGCACCACGGCTTCGCCGACACCGACGATCTGGACCTCCAGCCCTTGCGCGCGCATGAAGTCGTTGTTGCCCCAACGCCGCCAGAAGGCGTCGATGACGTGCCGAGGCAGAGGGTTGTCGCTCAACGGTGGGTCTCCGGTTCAGGCAGCCAGGCCCAGCGCCTGGATGCGTTCGACATGGGCCAGCAGCGAGCGCTTGGCCATCGGCCACAAGGCCTTGGGCGTGTCGGCGTAGGCCAGCGGCACCCAGTCGTCGGGGCCGCCGTCGGGCTGCTGGCGCATCGCGGCGACGACCTTGGCCTCGCGCGCCAGGCGGTGCGCCTTCAGCCTGGCGATGGTCTCGGCGGCCGCGCCCATCACGTGGCCATGGGCCGGCAGGATGAAGCGGACGGCATCGCTGCCGCAGGCGGCGCTCAGCACGTCCAGCGAATCGAGGTAGTCCGCCATGCTGCCATCCGGCGGATCGATGATCGTGGTGCTCCCGTTCAGGACGTGGTCGCCCGAGAACAGCAGGCCGTCTTCTTCGACGACGAGGCACAAGTGGTTGGCGGCGTGCCCCGGTGTGTGGATCGCGCGCAGCGTCACCGGGTGCTCCGGGTCGTCCAGATGCACACGCTCGCCGTCGCCGAGTTCACGGTCGGGCACGAACAGCGAATGCGCGCGCGCGGTCGGTGCCGACGCCATGCCCAGGATGGGCGGGCGCTGGCCGGTGCTCCGTGCGCAGAGCTCGGCCAGCGGCTTGGCGCCGGGTGAATGGTCGGGGTGCGAGTGGGTGCACAGGATGGCCCGGATGTTGCCCCCGGTCGCCTCGAACAGGCGCGCCACGTGCTCGTCGTCGGGCGGGCCGGGGTCGATGACGGCAAAGCCGCCGGCGGCGCTGCCGACGATGTAGCTGTTGGTGCCCGGGCCGGTCATCACGCCGGCGTTGGGTGCCGTCAGCCGCCACAGGTGGCGCAGCAGTCGTACCGGGTGCTCGCTCTGCCAGTCGAGCGCGTGTTCGAGCTGACCGTCGGGACAGACCAGTTCCAGCTCGCCGAAGGGCAGGTCGGACTCCATGAAGCGTTGCGCCTTGCCGCCGACGAGCGCCCCTCGAGGGCAGGAGTCCCACAAGGGCTGGCCGCCGGCGCAGGCCTGCAGCACGGCGTCGATGTCTTCGAAGCGAGCCAGCCACTGCAGTGTTCGCAGGGTCGGGAAGATCAGCGGCAGGCTGCCTTGCTGGTGGCGCTGCAGCGCGAGTTCGGCACGCAGCCAGACCGGCTCGAACTGCTCGGCGTCGTCGGCCACGGGCGTCTGGCCCTCGGGCATGCGGGCGATCAGGAAGGCGGTGCTGAAGCGGCGCGGGCCGACGTCACGGTCGGTGGTCCAGCGCGCCAGCGTGCGCACCTCGGCGGCGGCGAGCCTGAGGCCGCGCTCGCGCAGCTGCGGGTACAGCGGCCGGTCGCGGCGGATGGCGGCCAGCTCGGCCGCGGCCAAGGGGCGATCGTCGGCGTGCCGCGCGTGCAGCACGCCCAGTTCCTCGAAACTCTCGCGCAATGCCGCGAGCGCGGCGGTCAGCTGCGCCGTGGCGGCACCCTCGCCGCCGTGCACGAGGTCGTGGGCGCGCGCGTCCTCGTCGTCGATGCGGCCGCCAGGGAACACGAACACGCCAGGCAGGAAGCTGGCCGTCGACGAGCGCCGGGTCAGCAGCACCTCGGGGCCGGTGGCGGCGGGGCGCAGCCAGAGCAGGGTGGCCGCCGGTCGGGGCTCGACGGGCTGGCGCGCCGGGTGCAACTGCAAGGTGGGGCGGACCATGGCGTTGGCCGCTTTCAGGCGCTGGCGCTGTTCGTGCGCAGCAACTCGTCCAGCGTGCGCTCGAGGTGGCGCAGCGAGTTGCATTCGCGCGCGATGTGGCAGTAGGGCGCGTAGCGTTTCATCTCCGAGTCGCCCAGCCCCCAGAACGACACCGGCTCGGGGTTCAGCCAGATCACGCGCCGCGCGCGACCATACAGCGTCCTCATGATCTCGGCATGCGCCTGGCCACGGTTGTTGCGCGCATCGCCAAGGATCAGCACGGTGGTGCGACGGTCGATGCGGTGCATCAGCTGTTCGTCGATGTCCTCCAGCACTTGCCCATAATCGGTGCCGCCTCCGCCCACGGCGTGCATCACCCGGTCGACCGCCTGCTCGACGGGCAGCGCGGCGAAAGTGGCACTGACGTCGACCAGATGGTTGGTGAAAGCGAAGGACTGCACTTCGGAGACCAGCTCGTCCAGGCTGTACAGGAACAGCAGCAGGAAGCGGGCGTACTGGCGCACCGAGCCGCTCACGTCGCAGATGGCCACCACGCGTGGGCGCTCGACCTTGGTGCTGCGCCAGAAGGTCTCGAACATCACGCCGCCGTAGGCCGCGTTGGCACGCATGGTGCGGCGGAAGTCGAGCTGGCCGCGCTGTTCGCGCCGCTTGCGCCGTGCATGGCGCTCGGCCAGGCGGCGCGCGATCTTGCGCACGATCTCGTGCATGCGGGCGAAGTCGCGGCGGTCGATGTTGGACAGCTTCTGCGTCTGCAGGAAGTCGTCGTGCAACTCGCGCGTGGGCGCCGTGCCGTACATCGACAGCTTGCGTTCGACGAAGTTGCGGACTTCGTTGAACAGATGCTTGCGTGCGCGTTCGAGCTCGGCCACGCGCTGCGGCGCCTGGGTCTGCCGACGCGCCTCGGTGATCTCACGGTCGAGCAGTTCCAGCCCCATGGCCTGCTGGATCTTCTGCGTGTAGTAGCCCTTCTGGGTGAAGAACCAGATGTCGGTCAGGCCGACGTCGCGCGCCGCCTGCTGCATGCGGCGCGACAGCGCAGCCGAGTCGCCGGCCAGCAGCAGCTGCGACAGGGCCTGCCCGGCGCTGCCCTGGCAGCCGCCGGGGCCACCGCTGCCCTGGCCGCCGCCTTCGGCGGTGGGCTGCGCTTGTTCGCCGGGCGGCGGCGCGGCACCGGGCGCCGCGCCGGGCTGGCCCGCCTTGCGTGTACCGAAGGCATCGAAGCGGAAGAAGCGCTCGAAGGTCTGGTCGAAGATGGCTCGGTCGGGCAGGGTCTTGGCCAGCGTCGCGCCGAGCGCGCTCTTCAGCAACTCGCGTTCGCGCCAGCCCACCAGCGCGGTGGCACGCGCAGCATCGATCTGCGCGTTCAGGCTGACCTCGAGGTCGCTGCCGCGCAGCGCCTTGAAGAAGTCTTCAAGCGTGGCTTGCATGGCTCGAAAGCGGCAGCTCCGCGTCCTTGCGCGCCTGGGCCAGCAGCGCCGGGAGCTGCTCGGTCGCCGACGCGATGTCCTGCTCGAACTTGAGGAACACGTTGAGGGTGTCGCGCACCAGATCCAGGCTCAGGTGCTCGGCATTGAGCAGCAGCAAGGTCTTGGCCCAGTCGATGGTCTCGCTGACCGAGGGCTGCTTCTTCAGGTCGATGGCGCGCACGGCCTGCACGAAGGCCACCAGCTCGCGGTTCAGCGTCTGCGACAGCCCGGGCACGCGGCGCTCGAGGATGGTGCGCTCGACCTTGGCCACGGGGAAGGGGATGTGCAGGTGCAGGCAGCGGCGCTTGAGCGCGTCGCTCATCTCGCGGGTGTTGTTGCTGGTCAGGAAGACCAGCGGCTTGACCTTGGCCACGATGGTGCCGAGCTCGGGCACCGAGACCTGGAAGTCCGACAGCACCTCCAGCAGGAAGGCCTCGAACTCGGGGTCGGACTTGTCGACCTCGTCGATCAGCAGCACGCAGCCGCGCTCCTGGTGCAGCGCCTGGTACAGCGGCCGCGGCTCCAGGAAGTGCTCGGAGAAGAACAGGTCGTCGTGGCCGTGCAGGCGCTCGATCGACGCGGCCAGGCCGACGGCGCCCTGCATCATCTCGGCCAGCTTGTCCTTCAGCAGCTGTGTGTACAGCAGTTGCTTGCCGTACTTCCACTCGTACAGCGCCTTCGACTCGTCCAGGCCCTCATAGCACTGCAAGCGGATCAGCGGCACGTCCAGGATGGTGGCCATGCTCTTGGCCAGTTCGGTCTTGCCGACGCCGGCCGGGCCTTCGACAAGGATCGGCTTCTCCAGGTTGAACGCCAGGTAGACGGCGGTGGCGAGCTCTCGGGTGCAGATGTAGTCGACATCCGCAAGGCGGGACGACACCACGTCGACAGTGTCGAAATGGGAGTCATGCAGGGATTTCATGGCTTTCCTTGGTACTGAACAAGCCGGTGCCGGCCTTCAGATGACGTGCGTCGCCGACCCCGCGCGCAATGCCGAGCACGGTGCGAAGATCGCTCGTGATGTCGAGCAGTCGCGTTTCGTGGTCATCGAACTGGGCGGCAAAGGCCTCGCAACCGGCCTGCCAGCGCTGCAGGAGGATGCGCAGGCCGGCGTTGAGATCGGCAAGCTCTTCGCCGGGGCCGGAGCGAGCGAGCTGTCGCGACGCCTGCGAAACCAGGGTATCGATCGCCTTCAGCTCCAGCCGGAGCGCGCCCAATCGCCGCAGCGTGTCCGGCGTCGGCCTGGTGCCTCGTTGCCAGCGGGCGAGCACCTCGAGTTCGGCCTGCATCGCACCCACCATGGCGCCGCCGAGCAGGGTGTCCTCGAGGGTACGCAGCGGTTTGGCAATCAGGTCGAAGGCGCGGCCCTCGGTGCCCAGACGGCGCGCTTCGGGCACAAGACAGCCGTCCAGTACCAAGCCGCAGTGGCCCAGCGGCGGCAGCACCGCCTCACGCCCGGTCGGTCGCCGGATCAGGCCCGGACTGTCGGCGCCGACGATGAAGGCGTCGAAGCGCTTGCGCCCGTCGTTCTCGCCCGTGACCGCCAGCACCACGAAGGCATCGGCCGCCGGTCCGTTGCTGACGAAGGACTTCTCGCCGTCGAGCAACCATTGGCCGTCGTGCCGGCGCGCCGCACACCGCAGCAGCTTGGGGTGGGCCCCGGCCTGGGGCTCGGAGATGGCCAGTGCAACGATCTTGCGGCCTCCGGCCATCATGCGCAGCAAGGCGCGGTGGCCGTCATGGCCGACGTGCGGGCCGATGACGAAGCGGCCGAGCATCTCGTTCATCAGCCAGCCCAGGGCCAGCCCCAGGTGGGCCGTTTCGCGCGCGATGATGTCTGCCAGGGCTGCCACGGCCGGCCAGTCGGCAGGCGGTTCGCGGCCATCGGGGTCGAAGCCCACGCCAAGCATGCCCTGCGCGGCCAGGTGCTGCCACCAGGCGCAGGGGAAGGGATCGCTGCGCGACACCGCAGGCGCGGTGCGCAGCGCGTTGCGCATCGCGACGCAAAGGTGGGCCGTTGCGCCGTCCTCGATGACGGGCTGATTCATCAGTGGAATCCCAACTGCCGCGCTGCCAGGTCGCGCATCACCTCTTCGGCGCCGCCGCCGATGGCGTTGACCTTGACCTCGCGGTAGATGCGCTCGACGGTGACGCCGCGGATGAAGCCCGCGCCGCCGTGCATCTGCACCGCCTCGCTGGCACAGTGGGCCATGGTCTGGGTGGCCTGGTTCTTCAGCAGGCAGATCTCGCCGACGGGCGCTTCGCCCTGTTCGACGCGCCAGGCCAGCAGCTCCAGCAGTGCCTGCGTGGCCTCGATGCGCATCGCCATGTCGGCCAGCTTGTGGCGCGTGACCTGCTGGTCGATGAGCCGGCCGCCGAACATCTCGCGCTGCTGCGCCCAGGCCAGGGCCTCATCCAGGCAGACGCGGGCAAACCCGTTGGCCCCGGCTGCCAGGAAGATGCGCTCGCGGTTGAAGTTGAGCATGATGGCCTTGAAGCCCTGGTTCTCGTCGCCCACCAGGTTGGCCACCGGGACTCGGCAGTCGTCGAAGTGCAGGGTGGCGGTGTCCGAACACAGCCAGCCCATCTTCTCCAGTCGTGTCTGGGTGAAGCCGGGTGTGCCTTTCTCCACCAGCAGCAGCGACACCCCGCCGGCGCCCGGCCCGCCGGTGCGCACGGCCACGGTGTAGAAGTCGGCGCGCATCCCCGAGGTGATGAAGGTCTTGGAGCCGTTGAGCACGAAGTGATCGCCGTCCCGCCGCGCCGTGGTCTTGAGGTTGGCCACATCCGAGCCACCCGAGGGCTCGGTGATCGCCAGCGCGCTGATCTTCTCGCCGCACAGCACCGCCGGCAGCACCCTGCGTTTGATCTCGTCGGAGCCGACGTTGACGATCGGCGGGCAGCCGATGGTGTGCGACAACAGGCTGGCCAGCACGCCGCCAGCGCCGCAGCGGGCCAGCTCCTGGGCCGCGATGATGGTCATGAACAGGTCGCCGTCGTTGCCGCCCCAGGCTTCGGGGAAGCCCAGGCCGAGCAGGCCGATCTCGGCGGCCTTGCGGTACAGCTCGAGCGGGAAACTGGCCTGCGCCTCCCAGGCCTCGACATTCGGCGTGATCTCGCGCGCGACGAAGCGGCGCATGGCGTCGCGGAAGGCCGAGTGCTCGGCGTTGTAGAAGGGGCTGCGGTTGGCGATGGTGTTCACGCTGGGCTTCTGGTTGGGCGTTCAGGAGGGCGCGGCGGTTTCGACCAGGGTGGCGATGACGGCGCGCGCGGCCACCTGGTCGCCCGCGCGCACGGCGACGCGCTCGACCACGCCGTCGCGCCGCGCGACGAGCTGGTGCTCCATCTTCATGGCTTCCAGCACCGCCAGGCGCTGGCCCTTGCTGACCGCATCGCCCGCCTGCACCAGCACCGCCAGCACGCGTCCGTTCATCGGCGCGCTGATGGTCGACTCGGCCGCCTGCTCGCTGCCGCGTGGCGGCGCGTAGGTCACGTCGTCGAAGCTCGCGACGCGGCCGTCCAGCGCCAGGTGCAGGCTGTCGTGGGCAGCCACCGCGGTGACGCGGGTGTGCAGACCGTCGATCGACAGCGGCCTGTCGGCGCCGTCGGCAGCCCCGAGTTCGATGTCGTGCGCAACGCCGCCGTCGAGCTCGACGTACAGGCGCCCCGACCCCTGCACCGTCACGTGCACGGCATGCCGGCGCTCGCTCTCGGCCAGATCCAAGGGCCAGCGTGCCGGCCCGTTGCTGCGCCAGCCGGCCTGGGCCCCACCGTAGGCGCTGGCGTCGAAGCACAGCGCTGCGGCGACCGCCACCGCGCGGCTCGTGGGCGCCCGGGCCTGCAGCATCTCGGGCCCGAAGTGGTGGCCGATGAAGGCCGTGGTAGCGGCGCCGGCGGCGAACACTTCATGCTCGGCTGCCGCCGTCAGGAAACCCAGGTTGGTCGGCAGCCCCAGCACACGGGTGGCGCGCAGCGCGCCCAGCAGGCGGCGGCGCGCCTCGTCGCGCGTGGCGCCGTGGGCGATGATCTTGGCGATCATCGGGTCGTAGTAGGGGCTGATGGTCTGGCCGCTGGCCAGGCCGTGGTCGACGCGGATGCCCGCTCCGGCGGGTGGCCGCCACAGTGCCACGTCGCCGCTTTGCGGCAGAAAGCCGGCCTGCGGATCTTCGGCGTACAGGCGCACCTCGATGGCATGGCCGTGCAGCCGAACCTGATCCTGCGTCAGCGGCAGCGGTTCGCCGCGCGCCACGGCCAGTTGCCAGGCCACCAGGTCCTGGCCGGTGATGCATTCGGTCACCGGGTGCTCGACCTGAAGCCGGGTGTTCATTTCCAGAAAGTAGAAGCGGCATTCGCGGTCGAGCAAGAACTCGACCGTGCCGGCGCCGACGTACTGCACCGCCTTGGCCGCAGCCACCGCCGCCGCGCCCATGCGTGCGCGCAAGGCGGCATCGACGGCGGGCGAGGGCGCTTCCTCGAACACCTTCTGATGCCGGCGCTGGATCGAGCAGTCGCGCTCGCCCAGGTGGATGACGTTGCCGTGGCGGTCGGCAAACACCTGCACTTCGACATGCCGCGGTTCGACGACCGCGCGTTCCAGGATCAGCTCGTCCGAGCCGAAGGCGTTGGCGGCCTCGGACCGCGCCGTGGCCAGCGCCGCGGGCAGCTCGGCCAGGTCGGCCACCAGGCGCATGCCACGCCCGCCGCCGCCGGCCGCGGCCTTGACAATGATGGGCACACCGATCTCGCGCGCCTGTGCGATCAGGGTCTTGTCGGACTGGTCGGGGCCCTGGTAGCCGGGCACGCAGGGCACGCCGGCCGCCAGCATCAGGCGCTTGGCAGCGGCCTTGTTGCCCATCTGCTCGATGGCGTGCGGGTCGGGGCCGATGAACACCAGCCCGGCGGCCTGCACCGCCCGCGCAAAGGCGGCGTTCTCCGACAGGAAGCCGTAGCCGGGATGGATCGCGTCGGCGCCGCTGACGGCGGCAGCACGCAGCACGGCTTCGATGCTGAGGTAGCTCTCGCGCACCGGCGGCGGGCCGATGCACAGCGCCTGGTCGGCCTGCCGCACATGCAGCGCGCCGGCGTCGGCCTCGCTGTACACGGCCACCGTTCGGTAGCCTTCGGCGCGCGCCGTGCGAAT
>WBZO01000812.1_pt1 | contig 57692 bp, 55 predicted proteins | sample 5204261 | NCBI WGS metagenome assembly WBZO01 (sample SAMN12412400, study PRJNA552823) | activated sludge metagenome | isolation source: activated sludge from anammox sidestream of wastewater treatment plant... | place: USA: North Carolina | collected 2017-09
TCGAGCGATACCCGAAGAAGGCTTGGGTGATGCCGGTCGGCACCCATGAGGGATAATGCAGTTCCACATCCGGGTCGGCGATCAGGTCGCCGTTCTGCTCGAAGTAGTGCGCGACGCTGATCATCTCACCGTGGCGTTCGATCACCAAAGGCTGGTAGCCGGTCTTCTCAAAGCGCACATGGAAGGAGTCCTTGTTTTGGAAATCATCCAAGAGGTTGTGGGACTTCAACAGATGTTCGATGGTTTCTTGAAAGAGTGTGGTCATTTTGGTTTCTCCATGAAAAGATTGAAGGGCGACCAAGTCGCCCTCCAAATGTCTATTGATCTATTCGTCCCAGCCGCTGATGCTGTCTTCCATTGCGGCTTCCAGCCAACCGTCATCACCGAGACGGGAGGCGTTCTCGTATTGTTCAACGAGTGGACCTTCATCGGGTTCGATCTCCGCCTCCTGATATTCATGGTCGGGACGCAGGATGACATCTGCGGGAAATTCGCCCGCCTTCCAGATCGGGAGAGTGCGCACGACTTCATAGCCGGGCTTGCAGAATTCCTGCGGGTCGAGTTCCGGTGAAACGATCACCACGTATTCATCAGAGTCGGAGGTATAGTGCGCCAGGATGTACGGTCCGATCTCGGAGAGTGCCGCCTGTTTGTATTCAAAAGGTGGTAATGGCACACCGGCTTCGCCAAACAGCCAGGTGATCTTTTCCTTGAGCCACTCGATGTCGGCGTCGCGATTGAAGATCGTGCGGCGCTGAAAATCACGGGGGATGTCGGTCAGGTTGCAGAACTCATCCGGTTTCTGCTCTGCCAGGGCATATGCGGAGGTTTCGATCTCCAGTCCGACAATGATGTCTTCCTCCCATTTCCAATGCACACTGCCGACATACTCACAGGGCTTGGAAAACGCGCCGGGATTCATCACGATGCCATCCCAGCCTTTGGGATGATCCTGTGGAATACACCACACCTGAAAGCCACCGCTACCTGCTTCGAAGATCGCGGCAGAATGGGGATTGGTGGCGATGTCGAGTTTGCGCGCCAGGTCAAGTACGGGTTTCATTTTTTGATGTTCAGAATGGTGGGACATGATTTGCTCCTTGTGGTTGTGATTTGGATCTATCCGCCGCGCGGACCATCGTATTCGTATTGATGATGAAATTCCTCGATCCCCTCAGACCAGCGGGCATGTCCGCTGAAGCCGATACCGCCTTCAAAGTATTTCATCTCGAAGGTGTGATCGGGGAACATCGAAGCAAGTTTTTCGATCACGGGGATGGGTGGACTCCAGGCGGTATCGAATTCCAGGAAAGCCTGGATGGGTTCGGCATCTGGCAATGGACTGCCGCACTGCTGGCAGGTCAGGACAACCATCGTTTCAGTCTTATGAACTGTCTGGCAGTAGACGCACTTGGATGTCTTGCGGAGAGGCTTGGATGCGTCCGCGCGCGTGGTGAGATGGACATGACATGCGTTCCACTTTGTCGCCCAGTTCTCGCAGGTCCATTCATAGCCGCCTGAGTTGAAGCCATCCTTGATCCACGGCGTGCCGGGTTCCACACCATATTCCGCGCCGAGCTCTTCGAGTTTTTGTTTGCGTTCCGGGTCATCGTTTGCGATGGCGTTCAGTTTTTCCCGATACTCTTCCGCACGTTTATCCATATCGCGATACATCTGCGGATAGGGGATGATCGTGTTGAAGTCCAGGATGCGGACATCTTCATCCTCCCCGGATTGGGAACGGATGGTTTCGAGAATCTTGTTTACATCGGGACCGGTAATGGTCAGTTCGTTTTCATTCCAATTAGGCATGGGATTGCTCCTTGTGTTTGAAATAGTTCCTGCCGGTTGAAAACCGGCAGAGTGGGGTTTGGTGAATATTCAGCTTGATCCTGCACATCGCATTCCAACGCAATGGTGAGTTCCTCAGTCGTCATGTTTTCCTCGACGATGAGCTGTTCCATGCGCGGGTCGGCGCGTGCCAGACGTTCGGCATCGGCGGCTGTGCGGATGTCTGGATTGTTTCTTCCATAGCGTGCGAAGTAACCTGCCCCGACGCGGCTTTTGAAGGGTCCGATCACAGCCTTGTATAAATGTCCGTGGGTTTGTTTTGTGGGTGGCATGGCAGAGTGAAACAGGATCAAATCATCCTCTCCACGCTTGCCTAGATAGAATGGCATGTTCCCTCCTAAAAATCCTGGATCAGTCCCAGCAAAATCAATTGCTCCTTTTCCTCGACATGCAGGCGCAAGCTGGTCTCGATGAAACGACTGCTGATCTTGTCATCGCGCAGGAAGTCGAACGTGAAGGAAAAGGAGGGACGCTGGTCAAGAACCAGATGGTGATGTGCCAGCCAGAGTGCATCATAGAGTTGCTGGTCGTGGTCATCCTCGTCATCGGCATGGATGGGCATCAAGGCATCGCTCAACAATTGGCTGATCTCCACCTTCTTGGTGAAACCGAGGCAGGCGGTTGCCCAACCCGCATTCAACCAAGTGGTGTTCTTGAAGATGCTTTTTACAGAGGGTGCAACAGCAAAGGTGAGATTGAGAGTCAGTTGTTTCATCTCGCCTCCTAGTTGAATCCCAACCCGCGTTCCTTGAGGCTGACCCATTTGCCCTGCCCGATCACGAGATGATCCAGCAGGTCGATGTCAAGCAATTTGCCGGCCTGCACGATGGCGCGTGTCACCGCCACATCATCCGGCGAAGGCGTGGGGTCACCCGAGGGGTGGTTATGAATCAAAATCAGGGCAGAGGCATGGCGGCTAATTGCAGCTTGAAAGACCTCGCCCACCCGCACCTGGGAGGAATTAACTGAACCTTGATACACCTCCACGATCTCCAGAACGCGGTTGCGCCGGTCCAGCAGGATCGTTCTTAAATGTTCCTTTTCGAGCAATGACATTTCAGCCTGAACCAATGCGGCGGCATCGGCTGGTGAGTTGATCGCCGTTCGTTCATCGCCCGGCATACTCAGCCGCAACCCCAGATTGAGCGCCGCCTTGATGCGGATGGCGGTTGCCTGATTGATGCCTTTTACTTTGGCGAGTTCGGAGGGATGCGCCTGATACAAGCGGCGAATATCCCCGTCGAAACGCGCCAGCAAGGCCTGCGAGAGTTCGATCTGTTTCTGCCCGCCGATCACCGCTGCCATGAGTTCGGTGATGTTGCATGCATTTGCATTTTGAGAAATGCGGTATGCGGGTTGTTCGCGCAGGGGCATGGTTTTGAGGATGGGTTGTTCATAGGTGGACGGGGATTGGAGCAACAGGGAATGGTTGTCGTTCATGGGACTCCTTGGGAAATGAAAGACGGTGGCGCTACAGCGCCACCGTCTTTGTGAATAGGGTTTAGTGGTTATGCCATTGCCAATTCGGGCAGAGAGATGGCGATGGCTTCGTCCTCCGGGAAGGGATCCTTACTGCCCTCCACCATCATCGGCATGATGACAGCTGTGAAACTCCCTGCCTCGATCAGGATCGGCTTTGTGTTATTCGTGATGCGCATGACCAGTTCGCCCTTGCAGGCTTCCGCCGCGCGTTTCAGGAAAGCAGCAGACAACCAGGCTTGGGCGTTCTCACCGCTGGCGCTGCCATCCAGAATGTTGCGACCCTGCCCCGTTTCTGTTTCCGCCGAGGCGATCTTTGCAACGCCATTCACGGCTTTGAGGAAGGTGCTTTGTGTGCCCATCGCATTCACCATGCGGATGGATTGCATCAGGCTGGCTTGCTGGATTTGAAGGATGGCGACGGCGTTCTGCCGCGCTTCATCAATCAGGGTCTTGATCTGTGCCGATGGGAAATTGCCGCCCGCCGTGACGGTTGCCAGAGTCAGGTCTTTGGAGTCATCAGGGTTGGTGATCTGGAAGATGTAACGGTTCTCACCGGATGTGCCCATGCGCACGGTGTCGCGGTCATCGACCAGTGTGGACAGCAGACGCGCGCTGCTTAGTGGCAAAGATACGGAGGTTTGATTTGCAGGACCCGCGATGCTTTCCATCACGAGCCCGGCAGAATATCCATCAGCGGTCTGTGCCATCACCGTGTCGGAATTGAGGATCAGGTGAACAACCTGCAACACGGCGCGTGAGTCATCCGTGGATGCAAAGGGCAAGGCGCGCATCAAACTGCGGAAGATGGCTCCGGAGAACGTAGCAACCGTTTGAATGCTTTCCTCGCCGATCACCGGCAGAGGTTCATCCACAATGCGCAGGCTGGTGCGGTTGGAGGTTCCCTGTTGGATGACCAGCGCAGTCCCATCCACATGCAGTCGGATCTGCCCTGCCAGAGTCTCCACTACGGCTTTCAGGGTGGCGGCGTCCACGCAAACGGAAAGGTCTTCGCTGCAATCCACATTCACGGTGGAACGCGCGGCGGTCTCGCCGTTGAAGCAGGACAGTTGCAGGATGCCGTCCGTATGGACATCCAGACGAACTAGGGAAAAGGCTGCCATCAGGGTGCTTTTCGTACTGGCGCGGGTCACGGCATTCAAGGCCGAGTGAAGCAGATCTTGTTGAAGGGTGATCATGAGTTGGGTTCTCCTTTTTGTTGTTCCAGATACTCCTGCAGGATCAGGACATCCAGATAAATATGGTTCGTGCGCTCCTCAGGGGAAGCGCTTTCAAAGTGGGATTGTTCGTCCTGCGCGAGATAGTCCAGGACTCTTTGTAGCGAACGGATTTGTTCAGCGTTCATTGAGTGATCTCCAAAAACGAGTGGCAGTCCATCAGGACTGCCACTTGTGATGTGATGGGCTAATACGGAATGTCATCCTCAGCCGGATCAGCCTGTGCGATGGAAGGTTCGTTGTTCTTGCTGTCCAGGAAATGGATCTCGAGGACTTTGAGTTCGTAATCCGCTGCAGCCGTGCCGTCCTGTCGGACCCAGATGCGCGGGCGACCGGTGGCTTTATCCGGCGTCAAGCGACCTTCGATCAACACCTTGCTGCCCTTTTTCAGATACTGGTTGCAGACCTCGCCCAACTTGCCCCAGGCAGTGCAACGGAACCAGGTGGTGACCTTGACCGTCTCGCCCTTCTCGTTGTTGTACTGGTCATTGGTGGCGACATTGAAGGTCGTCACGGCTGTGCCAGCCGGGGTGTAGCGCATTTCCGGTTCACCACCGAGGTGACCGACGAACACAGATTTGTTGTATTGCTTGGACATGAGAGTCTCCTTGTTTTGATTTTGTTTTTTGTAATTACTTGCAGATGTCGCGCAGGCGCTGGTCCATTTCATACTCGCCGGAACCAACGTATTGGATAAAACGGACGATGAACCAGACCGCCCAGATCAGGATCAAGGTGGCGATGATGGAAGCGAAGATGGTGAGAGTAGACATTTTGTTTTCTCCTTAGGAAAATGGAAATCGGGGAGCGATCTTGCATCGCTCCCCGATTCAGGGAATGGGTTGGATTTGAATTTACAGAATGGACGGCCACCATCCGCTCAGGATGGCTTCGTCCGGGTCAAGTTGGTCGGGAGGTCGCAGAGTGCGCACTTTCGCGCCACCGTGTCGGATGGATGCCGACACACTTTGCGCCCATTCGACGCCGGCTTTGTCCGGGTCGCGCAACAGCAGGTATTCGTACTGCGGATGTTCGCGCAACCACTGGTGCATGGTTGCGCTTGGACTGGCGCCGTTGGTGTAAACGGCGACCGTGTCGGCTTCGCGTCCCAGTTGATGAATCTTCTGGGCGGTGATGAGCATGTCGAACAAGCCTTCCAGCACGATCAACGTGCGCGTGGCGGGAGTGATGCGCCAGCTGCCGAGAGGCTGGACGCGATTACCCCAGGTCTTGTGATTCTTGAGCGGGGTGAAATTGCGTGTGCCTTTGGGAAGTTGTTCCTCCGGGATGTAGCGCACGTTCATCACTGCCGGGTGTGTCGGCGGGTCGGCATACACCACACCGCCCGCCCACAGCCAGATGCCATCACGCCGCACCATCATGGATTGTCGTGCCGCATCGATGATCTCGCGATGAACCCGTGGAGCAGGGATGCCATAGCCAAGTCCATAGACCAATGCGGTATAAGGTGTCACACCGCGTCCTGCCAGATAATTCCAGGCAGGCGAACGTTGGACGATGGAGCGCGCTTCCGACACAGCTTCATCAAGCAGTTGCACCTGTGTAGGTGGTCGTTTGGGGCGTGTCGGTGTAGTCGCCGATACACTTGGCTTCCAATTAGCATCCCCTTGTGGGACCTGACCCAGCTTTATTTGTAATGACTTCAGCGAACCACCGCTGGCGCCACAGCGCAGACACTTCCAGTATCCGCTCTGCAGGTTGACGCCGAAGTTGGGCTGACCACCCTCTCCCTCCCGACTCGCGTCGTTATGGAAGGGACACCAGAAGATGGCCCAATTGCGATGATCCTCCACACGAACCGCCGTTCCCAAAATTTCTTCGGCGGCGGATAGGATGTTTTCCATGTGCTTTTCTGCGACCTCCTTTTCGTCTGACTATTTGCCGATACAGTGTGCAATGGCAGCCATGAGGACCGCAAGCCAGTGATGGGGCTGGCTGGCGGCGATGGCGACCAGGATGAGAAGCATTGCGAAGGTTCTCATGATCCGTCTCCTTGTTTGGATGGATTAAAAAGTTCCAGGGAGAGGGCATGATCACGCATCCGCGCAGTCCAGTGTGTCGGCTCATTCCACCTCCACGCTGGCCCAGCTGGGCGCGGTGGTATACACGGCTGCATCTTCGCGCAGCAGTGTAATATCGGCGGTATACAGGTAGTCCCCTTGCTGTCGTCCGGCGGAGGCGGCGACGTTGATCGCCTTGCCGTTCACGATCACCATGCGTTCGTTGGCTTTGAGCGGAAAAGGCGCGTAAATCTTGACGGTTTTTACGGTTGTGATATGATCGGGCTTGTACATTCTTGTATACCGAAACCGTCCAGTTGCACCTGGGCGGTTTCACTTTTTATCTGCCGGGCCTCTCACCCTGGCGAGTCCTCGCTGTGAATCGAAAACGGGCGTTGGCATGGGAAGTCCATGCACAACGCCCGTTTGGCCTGTGTGGGGATATGCAGTTATTGGATCGAATTCAGATTACCTCCTGTGTGGGTTTCAAGGGAATATTTTTTCACCGACACACCCATGAAAATCATGAAGTGTGTCGGTTCCGACGTTGGGCTTGTTTGGGATGCTTGAACCGTTCTGTGTGGTTCCCATTTCCCAAATGTTCGAAATTTCTTTCAGTGAGTTCATGCAAATTTCCAAACAAGCCTGTTTCGTACATGTGGGAAGTGGATGATACGGATGAATTGACTTGGTGATGGTGATTATGGTTTCCTTTCGTTGAGTTGAAGTTGGGAATTAGGTAGAACAGCAGAAGCCCGGCGATTTGCCAGGCTTCTTGAAGAGAGGGATGGATTGTGGAAAATAGGAACAGTGCGGATTATATGGAGTTTGAGAAAACTGTCAAAGTACGTAGGCGGCAGATATTCCCCTTGAATAACCTTATGCGACCTGTAAACACGCCCCTATTCCCTACGGGTGAACTTGTGTTTGAGAACTGGAAATTGTGAACATTGGATTCCATCGGATTTATCGAATATGCCAATTTCGAGAATTACACTGCGGGGAAATAGTGGCGACACGCTTCTCATACCCCTTGACTGCCTTTCGTATCATCGTGCAAAAAAACGAAAAGGATACGAAATGGATACCAAACAAAAATGGAAAAGACAAGTTGTAAAGATCGCGCTTTCGGTTTTGGCACTGGCTGTATTGTTCGTGGGGCTCAACTTTCAGCAGTTTTATTCCGCCTGGACAGTCCGGAGCGAAACCCAGCGGCTTGCGAAGCTGGCGGGAGATACACCGGATGATTTTGAAAATCCTGCGCTACTCACGGAGGATTTCGAGGAGAGTCTTTCCGCGGCATTTTGGGATTTCACGATCATCAATGGCGCCGGGCAGGTCTCCAATGAAACCGCCTGGCACGCAGCGGAAATGTTGATCGATCATCAACTCACTCTTCGGCATGTGCAGGATCCGAAGTTTGAGACCGAAAGCCCTAAATTGCAGGAGCCATCCAGCGGGCAATACAACAATGTCACGTTGATCGGCGGCAGCGGGTTTCAGCCTACTTCATCCAGCGATGTGATTGTAGAGTTTAAAAGCCGGGTGGATGAAAATTTTTATGGAACGGCAGGTGTCATTCTACAGCCGGTCGGAACACTTCAGGCAGATGGAATGTTCGCCCTGCCATTCGACATGTTCGGTTTTTCAGTGATCGGCAGAGAGTCCGCCGTCAACGGGATCAATGGTCCGATTTGTTATCTGGCGTTGAATTGGATTCCCGCCAAGATCCAAGCCTTGAATGTGGACCCTGAACTCTGGCACACTTACCAAATCCGTCTGCAACAAGTCAGCAGGATCGAATGGATGGGAACCGTGTCGGTGGACGGGTCGGAACTGTGTCGGATGATGATGCCGGCGTTTGGACCGCTGGAGGTCCAGGTCTGGAGCGATAATTATCTGGTGAGCACCCAGCCGCAGCGATGGTGGCAGATCGCACCGATCCTTGAGTTGGGTTTCCAGGATGGCGGGAACAAGGAGTTTCATCTGGATGACATTCGTATCTTTGAAGAAGTGAAGTAAAAATCACGTAATGAAAAATACGCCCGGTCGTGAACCGGGCGTATTTTTTTGAAAACAATAAGCGACACATGCAAACCACCTTGTCCTCCTGAAAAGTATAGTCACGCCCATGAGTGAGTCGTACCAGTCCAAACAGGAACGCCGGCAACGGTTGTTGGAGTCGCTGCCCGAGGGACTTCGTCCGTACGTTTCCGTCCGCAACATCGAAGCCGTGGCAGCGCTTTCCCCACAGGCACAGACTCGTTTGCTGGAAGCCGTTCAAGCCGGGCTCAAACGTTTGCCGCGTGCCATTGAACAATTACGCGCCGACCCGGAGACTTCTGTTGCCGACCTGCTTGATCCTCCTGCACAATCTGAAACAGAACTGCCTGCACCGACCGACTCTTCATCCATTGGACAGGAAGTGGCGGACCTGATCCAGGAATGTTTTCCAGACATGCCGCGTGTGTCGGCGGAAGCGCTGGCAGATGCGGATGTGATGCAGGTCGTTCGATCCGTTGCAGAGATCCATCAACAGGTATTCAAGTCCAATCACGTCAAAACGGATTTCGTCATGCTGCCTTTGTATGGATTGATGCGCCAGACACTCGAACGACTCGAAGAGATGATTGAAGAAACCCCTGCCCTGCGGCAGGCATTTGAAAAAACCAATGAATGGAGAAAAGAAGAAACATGTTAAAACGAATTGCCTCAACCGGCGTAAACCTGGTGGTGCTGGGGGTATCGGTTGGAATCTTTCTGGTGGCGTTCATCGCCCTCAATGCCCTCGGTGCAGCTCAAAAGCCGCCCACCATTTCTGTATTGTCCGCCACGCATGACTTGAACATCGGCGACGTCATTACGGCAAATGACCTGGCGGTCAAGACCGTCTTTCAGGATGACAATGCCAGCCTGTATATCCCCGGTGAGGAAGTGACCGGTGTGGTCGGCGGTGTGGTGGCGCAACCCATCTTCAATGGGCAGCCCATTTTTCGTTCTGCGATTTTGGCACAGGCGGCGGAAGGCACAAGACTCTCGGCCGTGCTGGCGCAATTCCCTGGACACAGTTTATTCCCGCTTCCCTTGGATGCGATGAATTTGGTATCGCCGGATGCAGAAGCATTCCTGCCTGGTGACCTGATCGGCGTGACGGTCGTGATCAGCACCCGACCACAACAGATGAGCACACCCACTCCGATGCCGGAACTCGTGATCGATCCTGGGTATGTGGAACCGACCGCTCAACCCTCGCCGCTTGAACTGGAACAGGCAGATGCCATCAACCGTTCCTTTCCGCCACTTGCCAAGGATTTGTTCCCGATGGGTGTGCGTGTGATCGCGGTGCAGGGCTTGCCACAAAAAACAGAGTCATCCGAAGACAGTGGCTCCTTCAACCTGGACACCCAACCAAAGATGTTGATCTTGCTCGTTCCAAATCAAAGCCGCGAAGTGTTATCGCTTGCCTTGCAGCAGGGAGATCGTTTGGTTGTTTCGCTCATGGCACGCGGTGATGAAACACCCTCTGCCGGCTTTACCTATTGGGACTTTGAGGACTTATTCAAGCAAGATCGTGAAGATGTTTTAGGAGGAGGCGAGTAATGCAAGTTCTGTTACTTGGCGCAGGTACTGTCACCTCGCGTCTCAACATGCAACTCGCGGAACAAGGTCATTCTGTTATCGCTCAGATCGCGGCATTCACGCCGCAACATATTGACTTGTTTGATTTCCGTGCCTTGGTGGTTGTTTCGCCTGAGTCTTCGGTCTCACCGGAGAGTCTGGTCAAGGCGGCGGAACGTGGCAAGATGATCTTTGTGGTCGCTGGCGTCGGCGATGGCATGGCGTCCTGGGCGAATGGGGTCGGCGTGCCTTCGATTGCCTATCCACCCTCGGATGTCGACATCAATAAATTGTATGAAGAGATGCGTAGGGCAGATGCCGGCAATCTCGCGGCAGATGACCAATACCGCCGTGCAGTGCTGGGCAGTGATATGTCGGCACGCATTCAATCGGGCATGGCAGTGAGGAAGATCGCGATCACATCGCCGAAAGGTGGAACGGGGAAGACGACCGTGGCGGTTAATCTCGCAGTCGCGCTTGCCTTGTCAGGTATCACAACATACTTGGTGGATGCCGATGGCAATGCGGGCGCGTTGCAGTATCACATGCGCATGGAACGAGTGAATACAACGATGATCGGGCTCCTGCGACGTGAGATCGCCAAAGCCAATAAAGGCGTGATGGGCGACGTGGCATCTGGTGCGGCGTATCTGAATGCCTTTACACCGTTGGAAAATTTACCGACCTTGAGAGTCCTACCAGGTCTCATCACCGATGATCTTGGAGATGAAGTCCTGCAACAGGAAGGTAAAGTTGCAGAGGTCATTCATGGGTTGTATGAGGCAGGTGTCGCCGCCGGTGGTGTGGTCATCATGGATGTCGGCATCAATCCGGCACATGTCGTTCATCGTGCCGCCTTAAAAGCCGCAGAAGGCATTGCGATTGTGATCAAGCCGGAAATCCCGGATCTCGCGGAAACACGTCGCTGGATCGCACGCATGATCAATTCTCTGGCAAGTGCGGTTGGCAAAGGCAGTGCGCAAGAATTCGTGGGCAGTCGTGTCAAGCTTTGCTACAACCAGGTGGTCGGCGATGGTTTCAAGGCGGCGCATAAGATGTTGCAGCAGGCTTTGAGTGAGGACAAGATCGAACTCGCATTGATCCCGAACGGCATCATCCCCATCGTGGATCCGCGTCTGGCTGCACAGGCTGTGAACTCGGATCGACGCGAGGACATCCTGATCTGGCGCTACAAGAAGGACAAGCTGGAGGAACTCGGACCGTTCGCCGATTCCTTACTGGGCTTTGCCTCGCACTTTGTGCCAGCTGTGCGTGAAGGCGCTTCACGGATTGGATTGCTTCCCAGTCCAACGAAAAAACGCGGCTGGTTTGGGAAGGGCTAAGTCATGTTTGACATTACCGGCAAAACCCTGAAACCTGTTTCGGAAGCGCGTTCCTCGGACGAGATGGAACGCTGGTGGATTATTCTTGCGGAGGAAGGGCGTGCCAGGAAAGCGATTGAGTCTTTACAAAAAAGCATGACCTCCACGGAGATCGAAGCCCTGGCACGGCAGGTCTTTGAAGAGGTCAGTTCAAGCGCGGTAGACGCAGGAGTCTCACTACCCAGGGAATACATCCTGCGGCTGATCGGTGAACTCTCCGGCATGGGTCCCTTATTGGAACTCATCGCCCGTTCGGATATCGAAGACATCGCCATCAACCTCGGACATATCTATGTGTACACGACCACGACCGGCTGGGAACATGCCGGTCCTGCGCCGGATGGGATTGGCGATGCGTTGCGCGTCATGATCGACCGCGCTGGACAACGCGCGCCGACACCGGATTACCCGATTGCCGATGCCATGTTGCAGGTCATGGTTCCGCTCATCGATGGAACCGTGCGGAGGAAAGGTGTGCGTATCAATTACGTCATGCCGCCGGCATCGCCTTATGGCGATACGATCACATTGCGCGTTTCAAATTACCGCACGGCGGTCGATCTCACACAAGGAAGCCTTGCTTTACTTTGTCAAAACAGACTACCACCTGTCCCACGTCCGAAGTTCGATCCGAAAGATTTTCCGCGTGGTAATGGCATTCTCACGCCCGAAGCCGCGAATTATTTATTGAGTGTCATGGTGCATGGTGGGACGCTCGTTATCGCTGGCACAACGGGTTCGGGCAAGACCTTTGTGGGGCAAAGAATTCTGCAGGAGATGCTGGATTATTACCCGCGTGGCGCGATCCGTTTGTTTATCGTGGAAGACAGTAATGAGATCATCCTCAATGGTTGGAACGGGGATGGCAAGGCAGATACAGGAAACATCATCTACACCGTGACCCGTCCCGAGATCCGTGGTGGTCCGCCGCCCGTCACCATGTATGACCTGATCCGATCAGCGTTGCGTTCCCGTCCGCATGGAGTCGTCATCGGTGAAGCGCGTGGTGCAGAAGCTTGGGAATTGATCCGTGCCGCAGCGACTGGGCATGGACATAGCGCTTTCACAATCCACGCCACCAGCGCCGAGCATGTCTGGCCACGCTTTTTGCAGGTGGTACAGGCGCATCCGGATGCGGCACGCATGTCCGAAATCCAGATCGCGCAGTCCTTTGCAGAAGCCGTGACCGCAGCGGTATATATCGAACGCAATCCGCAACATGGTCAGATTGTGCGTGAGATTGTGGAAGTGTCCACCATTGTAGAACGCACCGCCGCACGTCCTTCGTTTTCGCCGTTATTCAAGTATGAAGCCGGCAAAGGGTTGATGCCAACAGGCAACCGTCCCATGCGACCGGGCTTTCGTGCCACGGACTTGAACATCCCTGAGTCCATTTTCAAGGCAGGGTTGTAATGGCAGAGCAGACCATTGGTTCGACGAGAACCTTTGTATTGGCAAAGGGCTTTATACAGGTCGGCAATCACTCGGCTTTGATGGGTGAAGATGATACCAAGCGATTATTTGCTGAAGTGTATGCCGACCCGGATCGTCCCGATGTGCGACCACAAGAGGCGTACAAGGCGATCTTGTCTTCCATGCAGCCGGGTTGGACGCTACGTCTTCTGCAATTGTTCTGGCCGGATCCTGAACCAAGATTGGAATTCCAGAAACAGGTTAGTCAATGGAAGCGACCTGACACGGAAGGCTTGGATATATTGCATCAGGGACTGACCTTGGCAGTCCAGGAGTATCCACTCCCATTTGTGCGGCGGACAGTATTGGAATTTGTTTTGCCCGGCGAGGAAGGCACCGCCTGGTGGGAAGGACTCGTGGGATTATGTGCCGGCTTTGGGTTGCGGATTCGGTACCTGGATCAGAATGCGATTGAAGGATTGACCCGCTGGGTGCTCAATCCAAATTTGGAATATCGTTCATGATCAGTCCTTGAGAGATTGTGTTGCTCAATTTCCTTATCAAGGTAACTTCTCAACTCTGACTTCAGTGATCGTTAAAGGAGTTAGCCCGGTAACAAGCCGGAAGTCGGATGCCCAGTTCTGATTTCCCGCGAAGGTGGCATGAGAGATGTTGATGACGGCGGTCTTCCAGGTAAGTGTGTTGCTTCGTGTGACTAACCTGACACTCCGATACATTGTATCCGGGTTGAAGACGGAGCCACATTGTGCGGTATCGTAGTTGATCTCAATTGGATCATACCCTTCATCAAAATATGTGACCGTGATCACAACCGGTTGTGACTGGTTGAAATAAAAACCGTTATCCACCTGGAAATATAGATAGGACGCCGGAGCATTCGGTTCCATTGGCGTGGTGACAATTGCCGGGTTGCCTGCAATTTCCTGTCGAATGTACAACCCATCTCCTATGCTCGGTCCGATGGACAAGCCATGATTCTGATCGGGTGAAGAGGCAGAAAAGAGGATCTGGCTTCCAAACAGGTTGGCTTGGGCGCTTTCCGGCAGGAGACCCTGCTTGAAATAATTCAGGTATTCCTTCGAAAGGTTGATGTACTGCCTGCCGTATTGCAGTGATTCGGCGATATCCGTGCCCTCATGATATTCGTTCCAGGTCTCTACCGCCAGCCAGGGACTGCTACATTGGATCGCCATGTTGATGTTCTGTTTATAGAGTTCCCCGTTCATGCGAGTAGTGATGGTTGGTGGGTCGCGATCATCCACGGCATGATCATCATACCCAGGCCCAATGGAAGCGATTTGTGGGGAGAACGTGGGCGAGATTGCGCCGCCCCAGGAATAACCGGCATCATATTTCAGGCGCGGAGCGTTATAGTCTTTAACTTGTACGCCATCGATGGTTTCCGTTGGATAGTCCCAACTATTCTCCAGAACCAGGTAGGGACGAACACCAAAATCCTGTTCAAAATGCTCGTAGAGATAATCGAGGAAGGACTGATCAAAGGCGGCTGGCCAGTTGGCGCCATAAAACCAAACGATGGGACGTTCTCCCTCTGCCCGTGCCCAGTATTCCTGCGGGATCGTTGTGAAGAAAAACTTTAACTGGCTGTAAAAATAGGCCTGTTCCTTTACCTGTCGGAGATCGACTCCCTGTGAGGATGTGGTATCCATGAACAACCCAACTGATGGCGGTGTAATACCCTGGGAACGGACAAGTTCCAACGCCTCTGCCAGCTTTTTCGCGCCGCCCTGCGACCAGTGCAGTTCGTAGGAACCATACCAGTAGATGGGCAGGATCACATCGATGCCCGACTCGGAAATATCCCTCAACTGTTTGGCATGCCAGTTAACATCCTGCCAGCTCATCGTCTTGTAGTCGATGGCAGCATCAGTCATATTGAAGAGATGATCCTGGGGATCATACCAGTAGAAGTAATATGTGAAGACAGCTTTATCCCCGAGGGGTTGCGGGTAGGGCGCCGACGAGGAGGTAGTAGGGATCGGAGTAGGCGCGGAAGCGATGGTCCCTCCTTGTTTAATTTGAATGCTTCGCAGAATCAATGGATCGGACTCCGCTGCCAGTCTGAAATCAGCGCCATAGTTCTGCCCCTGACGGAAGCGTGCATCCGTCAGGACGAATGATTCGGTTTTCCATTGCAGAGTGTTCTGGCGAAAGCCGACGGAGATAGCTTTGTATCGGGGTTCGGCATATTGGCTGTCTAACGAATCGTATTCGAAAAGAATAAGTCCATTTCCCTTGTCGAAATATTCGAATTGAACTGTGATTGGACCCTCGTCAGTAGGGAAGTCATCCGCCACTTTGAAATAGAGGTAGTTTGTGCGAACACGAGTGTCGTATCCCTCGGTGACTATGACGTCAATTTCTACTTCTACACCAGGGACATAGCGGTTATCACCCTCATTGGGTAATAGAGAAATTCCATCATTCACATTGGGCGCTTCAAATCGAACTTCAAGAGGAACAGACTGGGTGACCGTGGGGCCGGGGTTGGGTATCTCCGGTGAGGGTTCGCTTTTTGGCTGTGATGGGGTGCTACAGGAATTCAGGATGATAACAAGTAATAGGAACAGGGATGTTTTATTTCTGGTCATACTTCCTCCCGGTGGAGCTGGTGACTTTCGATGTATTGAGTATACATCTGGATTAATCCTGGTGGATCAGGATAATGCGATCACCCTGTCTGCCCGTAAATAGGGTTCCCCACGTTCCTTGTCCATCTCCATCACTCCAGTGATCAACATGAGTGGATTTGAATCAAGAAATGATTTTGACACACGATACACATCCGGGAACAGAATGACATCCAATGTCCCTTGTAGGTCTTCAAGGGTCAGGAACAGCATCATATCGCCCTTGGCGGTTCGACTGCGACGGGAAGTCTGACGCACGCCGGCCACGGTCACACGCCGCCCGATCTTTCCCACCGCATCAATGGAGGAAATCGCTCCGCTGATCTTATCCAATACCAATTCAAGTGGGTGTGCCTCAAGACTTGCACCAAGGATTTCCAGTTGGGCATCCACCTTTTGTTGCAGAGTCCAATCTTCAACTCCTGTATCGGACCAGGCAAAGAGACTCATCTGATCCCTTTGCCAGCCGCCGGTTTGTAATCGACTCAGAACGGCGGGAATTTTCCCAAAGCCATCCAATGCCCCGATCTTCGCCAGGTGTTCCGCTTCCTGCATGCGAGGATCCACACGCGAAAGGAAATCATCCAGGGAGGTGAATGGCGCATGTTGGATGATGCGTCCGATACTGCGCTGTGTCAACTCTTTGACCTGACCCAAACCCATAAAGAGGGCGCGATCTTCAGTGCCGGTCATCCTTTGCACCGAGAATTGGTTCCTGGAATAATTTACATGTGGGGGGCGGACTTTCAAGCCCAGTCGTCTGGCTTCACTCAAGTAGACGCGTTGGCTGTAATACCCGCCCCAGTTGGCAAGCACTGCCGCCATGAATTCTGCGGGGAAATATTGCTTGCACCAGGCTGAACGCCAGCCGATCCTGGCATACGAAGCAGCATGAGCTTTGGGGAAACCGTAGCCGGCAAAGGCTGCCATCATTTCCCAGATTCGTTCGCCAGTCTCGATGGGAATACCACTGCGCATTTGCACTTCTGACACGAACTTTCTTTGAAGTTCCTGCATCTTCTTACCCGGATCGAAATGACTCATCGCCCGCCGCAAGAGGTCGGCTTCGGCGAGACTAAAACCTGCCAGTTCATTAGCGATGCGCAGTACCTGTTCCTGATATAGGATCACCCCAAAAGTCTCGTCCAATAAGGGCGCGAGCGTTGGATGAAGATGGCGGACGGGTTCCTCGCCTTTGAAACGGCTCACAAAAGCATCCTTGAGTCCACCAGTCAGTGGACCAGGACGATACAACGCGAGAGCCGCCATGATGTCATCTTCCGTGCGGGCATGGATCTCGCGCAGGGTCGCGCGCATCCCCGGACTTTCGATCTGGAAGCAACCAATGGTCTCACCTTTTTCAATGCGAGTTGAGGTGGCTTCATCAACAGAGGGGGTTGAGTCCAGGACTGATAAGGGAGTTGCGTATTGTTCGGGTTTACTATGTTGCACGAACTCCGCCACATCGCCGACAACGGTCAGTCCGCGAATTCCAAGAAGATCGATCTTCACCAAGCCCAGAGCTTCTACGGAGTCGAGATCAAGCTGGGTGATGACCACACCCTTGCCACCCGAGTTCATGACCGGCACAAGATCGGTCAATGCATCAGGTGCAACGATGACACCGCCCGGATGCATGGAGAGATGACGCGGTAGTTTCAGGATGGCGTCGGCGTCATCGAAGATGGACTGATAAACGGGATAGGCAGTCCGCAGGTCGGCAAATGGAGAGGGTGGATCTTCACCATCCTCGGATTCTTCGAAGCGTGCCCACCAGGCATGCGGCAATTGATTGGCAAGTTCCCTCACTTTTACAGGCTCCAATCCATATGCCTTGGCGACGTCTCCCAGTGCCGAGCGTGGACGATAGCGATTTATCGTTCCAACCATTGCCACCTTGTCAGTGCCATAGGTGTCGAAGACATGCTGGATAACCGAGTCGCGCCGGCGTGAACAAAGGTCAGTATCAATATCCGGTGGGGTGACGCGGGCGGGATTGAGGAAGCGTTCAAAATACAAATTGAGGCGTAAGGGATCAGGACTGGTAATGCCGAGACAATGAGCAACAAGAGATGAGGCTGCTGAACCACGTGAGGAATAAGGCACTCCCGTTGCGCGTGCAAATTTAAGGATGTCCTCGACGATCAGGAAGATCGGCTCAAAGCCCATGTGTGAGATGACTTCGAGTTCATGATCGAGGCGCGTTTGGATCTGTGGTGTGATCTCGCCATAAATTTCGATCGCTCCAGCTGTGGCTTTATCGCGTAAATGTTGCGCGGCAGTCACACCCTCTGGCAGGGGCACGACCGGCATTTGGGATTTGCCAAGCGGCAGATCGAAATGGCAGCGTTCGGCAATTTCCATAGTGGCATGTAAGGCTTCGGGAAATTCCTTGAAGCGTTCTTCGATGATCTGTGGAGGCATGAACCAGGCATCTGTTGGGGCAAGGGTATGTTGAGGAATGGTGGTGACGGTTTGATTGAGTCGAATGGCTGCCAGTGTTTTTTGTAATCGAGCTTGCTCCGGGGCCTGGTAATAAACCGGGTGCGCGACCACGGTCGGCAATCCAAGGTTGCGTGCCTGGGCAGATAGCGATCCAGCGCTGGATATATTTCGCAAGGGGACATACAACCGATCTTCAAATCCATCCTGTAATCCATGCGGGTTTTCACATAAGGCGATCAGATTTTTGGAATATTGAAAAAGCGTTTCCAACAAACAGGGTGCATCGGGATTGTCACGCAGAGCCAGAACGCTACTCAGCCGGCAAAGATTGGACCAGCCTTCGGTGCTGGTTGCCAGTAATTGAAGTGGCCCCTGTTCCAGATCGATCTCCAACCCGATCACTGGTTGAATGCCGGCATCCTGGCAGGCTTTGACGAATTCAATGGTGCCTGTCAGTAAATGGTGATCAGTCAGACCCAAAGCTGACATGCCACAGGCTTTTGCCGCCTGTACCAAATCAGTGGGAGTCATCAAGCCTTCCTGCAAAGAGAAGGCGGAGTGGGTTGTGAGGTGGACGTACATCAGGACAATTGTAAACGTTCCCACCAATGATTAGCGACATGAAGAATACTCCCCCAAGCCCATCCCGCTATCATCCCGCGCATGTTATCCGATCACCCCATCCCAATTCCCTTCATCCTGCGTGGTCAGGAAATTGCCGCGCAGGATCTGTTGTATCAAAGCCGGGACAAAAGGATTGAATTTTCATATCCCGACCCGCGCCCCATGCTTGACCGGATCGTGCTTTCGGATCCGGCACAACTCCAGCGCGACTTTGCCTCCATGCGTGTCAGTGAGATCATCGACTTCCTTGCCGAAGCAGGCAAAGCCATGACCCTTAATCATGCCCGCATGGAACAGGCTTGTCGTTTCAGCGTGCCGTTCAGCGCCCTGCCGGAGTCCATCGTGCGCGGCAGTTATGACCTGATCCCGATTGTGTTCTCGAAGCTGGCATTGCGCACAATGGTCGAGAACGAGATCGGCTCAAAGTATTTGGATGGCTGGGTTGAGATGCCCTACGCGGACAAGATCGCAAGACGACGCGCCTATGGCGCACGCACCCTGCATTTCATATCAGGCAATGTGCCGGTCGTGGCTGCCCTGAGCATCGCCCGCGCCGCCCTGATCAAATCGGACAACATCATCAAGGTCACACCCAACGATCCGCTAACCGCCTCTGCCATTATCGGGGCGATGATGGATGTCGATCCGAACCATCCGGTCACCAAACATTTCTCGGTGGTGTATTGGTCAAAGGAATTGCAGGACTTCGAGCACGAGCTGATCCAACCACGCTATCTGGAAAAGATCATCTCCTGGGGCGGTGCACTGGGTGGTATCAACTCAACCTTGAATCATGGCAACCTGCAAGCCTCAGGTATTGATGTCATTGCCTTGGGTCCAAAGTTCAGCATTTCCATTTTGGGACGTGAAGCCTTCCAATCCAGTGCGGAGATTGAACAAGTTGCAAAACGTACCGCCAAAGATGCGGGTTCATTCAACATGGAGTCCTGCGGTTCGTCGCGTTTCCATTTTGTGCAGGCGTCCCTTGGTCAGGCGATGGAATATGCGCGACGTTTATATGATCATATGCAGCACCAAGACCCATCCTTGAGTGCCATGCCGAAGAATTTCCCAGCTGACCTGCGCGATGAGATCAACGCTACCCGCGCCCAGGACGATTTCTATTATGTCGTCGGCGGGGATAGGAACGAAGGCGCTGTAGTGGTAAGTCTGACCGGTGAACTGCCCGACTTCTTCCCCATGCACAAAGTTGTGGTGGTTATCCCATTCGATGATCCATTGCAACTCGTAGATCGCATTCATCCTTCCACGCAAACAGTTGGCATCTACCCCGAAACCCTCAAGCAACCCTTACGCGACCTCCTGGTGGCACGCGGCGTTTGTCGTTTCATTTCCATCGGACACACCGTGGACTATTCCATCGGCGGTCCCTTCAATTCCTACGAGATCATGCGGCGTGCCTGCCGCTGGATCCTGGATGAGTCCTATCCATCCCAATGGGAACTGCCTGGCTTCTATCTGCGCAAAGCCTGGCAGATCCTCAAACACCATATTCTTTAGGAGATTTATTTCATGACTGACCCCATTCTTTCGGGCACACCCGAATCCTGGACGCGCCTGCCGGTCCAGACCTTGTTCTCGCTTTCAAAAAGTGAACTGGACTCTTTGCAATTGCATTGGGCGCAAACCCGCTTTCAACAATTACAGGATCGCATTCCCGCCCTGGATGCTCTGGCAGAAAAGCAGGGCGTGAAGATCATCACGGACTTTGAGACTCTTGCAACCATCCTCTTTACCCATCAGGTCTACAAGAACTATCCCTTTGCCTTCATCGAACGCAAGTTGTTCACCGAATTGACGCGCTGGTTGAACAAGTTAACGGCACATGATCTTTCCACGCTCGATATGCGCGGCGTGAACACCATCGATGAATGGCTCGCGCGTCTGGATGAAGCTGGTATGTTTGTCTTTCACTCCACGGGCACGAGCGGTAAGTTGAGTTTCTTCCCGCGCAGTCAAACCGAGAAGGAAGCCTGGGTCGAAGGCACCTATACCTTCCTCGAAGCCTTTATGCCGGGCGTCCGCGATCTCCATCTGCCTGTCTTCTGGCCTGCTTATCGCAGCGGGCGGCAGGCGTCCATGCGCCTGATCACTCACTTCGGTCCGGCTCTGGCTGGGAATGAGGTGGAGTATCACAGCCTGTTCAACGCGCCCATGTCAGCGGATTTCATGTCGCTGGTCATGCGCATGAAACATGCCCAGGAACACGGCGACCTGACTGCGATGGATAAGATCAAAGCCATCTTCAAGACCAAAGGCGAGATCGTCACGCTGAAAGCACGCAGAGCAGGTCTCACTAAAGCATTCTTCGACAAGATGGTGCGCGAGTATCGCGGTCGGCGGGTCTTTCTGATGGCTTCCGCCACAGATCTCTTGGATGTGGCGGTGGAGGGATTGGCTGCCGGACAGGAGAGAGTCTTTGCGTCCGACTCGGTTCTTTTGACGGGCGGTGGTTTCAAAGGACGCCAGACCATTTCGAATTGGAAGGACATCCTCAAGAAATTCTACGGCGTGGATCAGGTCTTTATGTCCTATGGCATGACCGAACTTAATACCTATAACATCGCCTGTTCAAAGGGTGTTTATCACGTCTTCCCCTGGAACATCCCGATGGTATTGGATCAAAACGGTACGCCTTTACCGCGCAGCGGAGTACAGACCGGTCGCGCTGGTTATTTCGATCTACTCGCTCAAACCTATTGGGGTGGCATCCTGACCGGCGACCGCATCACGGTTCACTATGATGATGAATGTGGTTGCGGTTGGAAGGGTCCGTGGATCGAGGACAACGTACAACGCTTCAGCGAACTGATGGGCGGCGAGGATATCATCTCCTGCGCCGGGGTGCAGTCGGCATACAGTGATTTCATGGAATACATCGCCGCTGATGTACCGGAGGGAGCGTAGGTAGTATGGACGTTGCCGCATTGACCATGCTGGTTTTTGGAATGGTGATCGTGGGATCGGGGTTGGCTGGACTCCTCGTACCACAACTCCTTCTGAATGTGTTGGGCATATCGGAGAGTGGTCACAGCACCCAACTCTTCGTGATGGCGACCTCACAGGCGTCGCTGGCGATGGGACTGTATTACATTCTGGCTTCCGTAAACGAAACACGCATCTTTTTTCAATGGAGTGTGCCCTTGCGAGTCATCAACTTCATGGTGTTTGCCGCCATGATCCCACTGGGCATTGCACCAACGCAATGGCTGCTGGTGGCTGGACTTGAACTGGCTGGGGCATCGGCAACAGCGATTGCATTGGCTTCCAAAAGCGACTTCACATACAACCCGTTCCATGTAGTACGGATTGCCAGCCTGACTCTGGCATTGATTGGAGGCATACTCGCGTTCAAGCCATTTGGCATCTATGGCAGCGCATCTACCTTCCTGTTGATCTCCAGCGCCGGCATGATCTACACCTATCGCCGTTTCGCGCCTGCGATCCCGGATCCATCCCGATAAAACAATTCAGCCTCCCTTAGCGACACGGACGGAACACCCGTCCGTGTCTTTTTGTATCATGCCGTCCATGCCTGAACCTCAAGATCAATTCGTTGCCTCGATAGCCTCCGAAGCTGTGGAAGTATTGGAAGATCATCTGCTCTTTCCGGGCGGCTATCTATTACCGCTCTCCGCGCGCGGAACGGGTGTACCGGGAATGACAGATCGCCCCTGGTCGCGTTTGACCTCGGATGTCTTCTATCCCAATTTACCAGTGATGTATTCCTTGTCCATGCGCCGTGAACCACCGGATGTTCTGCGTGGATCATTACGCGCGCGCCGCACTCTGTTCGAAGGTTTCATGATGGCGCTGGCGGAGAAGACCGGGCGCCGACCTTCAATGGCGGAACGTTCCGCCGATCATGCGATGGATGCGGCGGAGTCGGAACTGACCTTCGGCAAGCCGGCCTTCAAGATCGCTTTGATGTCGGCCCTCTTTGTCGAGCGCAATCGTTTTGAGGAAGCCGAGGCTGCCCGCAGAGTGATTGAATCGAATTTACGAGCGCGCGGACTCACTGCACAGAGACTCTTCTATATCGCTGAACGTGCCCTGCATCACTTTCAGCCAGGCGGAAAACTTTTCCCTGGACTAGATGAGCCGACATTGTTTCTCGAAGAGACTCTGCCCTTGATACCCGCGCCTTCCAGACAGGTCATGCCAGTCGATGATTCGGTCTGGATCGGCACTCATGCACGGGATGGACGCGATATCCACTTCTCCTTTACCAGGGGACTCGATCCGGCTGTCCCACCACCTCCACATGCAACAACATTGATCCTCGGTGAACCAGGTGCGGGCAAGACCAGCCTGTTGCGCTGGATCATGTTGCAGCGTTTGTTACAGGGTAGGACTGTCATTTCCATTGATCCTGAAGGCGAGAATAATAGACTATGTGAAGCAGTGGGCGGTAAGGTTGTACCGGCTGGTATTCCCGAAGACAAGGAAACCTGCCTCATTCATCCCCTGCAAGGGGAGAACCCGGCAGAACTATTACTTGCAGTCCGCTTCCTGATAGCATCTCTTGCTGGAGAGTCGGTCTTATCGCCCGGTGTGCAAGCTGCTCTGCATGAAGCCGTGAAGAGACGCTGGGAGCGCAGACCGGGCGCAATGACCATCGCGGAATTCGTGGAGACATTGGGGACGATCAATGTTCCTGAAGCCGCCATGCCGTTGGCACTGTTGCGTCCTTTTATGCGCGGTGGTTTATTTGAAGGTTTCTTCGATAGACCCAAGGCACTTCTCTCTCCTCATTTTCCTGCCGGTCAGTGGTGGAACTTCGATCTCTCCTCCCTGCGTGAAGAGAATCGTGCAATCGTGCATTCGGTGCTTGCCTGGTTTTTGTATCACGCGGTCACGGTCGGCAAACAACCGATGGACATCTTCATCGACGAAGGCTGGCGTCTGTTGCGCAGTGGTCCGTTCACTGATCTGTTGGATGAGCTTGGCAGACGCGCACGCAAACGTGGCGTTGGTGTAACTCTCATTACCCATCTGCCTGCCGACTTAATGAAGAACCCCACCTCCTTGAGTCTGGCATCCACAGCTTTCATCGGTCGGCTCGGACCGGATGAAGCCTTTGCCTTCTATCGTTCCCTCGGCGTTCCAGAAAGCGAAGCACGCAAGAATGCTGAGACTACTTCACGTTTGCCTCCGCGAGTCTTTCTTGCTGCTCCATCTGCGGGACGTGGTGCTTTGTTTCCGGTATTGGTCTCCATCCCGCCGACATGGATCCAGTTCTGGAAACAGCTAGGGGCAACGGGAGTACAGCGATGATTTACCCAAAGAACGGGTACATGTGTATTCACTGCGGCTATGAACATGCTACTGCTCCAGATCAATGTCCCCTCTGTAATGGTGAATGGCAGGGATGGGAACTGCTCTTTGCGCCACACGCATTGGATGACTTGCGCGCACAGGTCATGGGTTGGATCGCACAACTGCCATTTCCCACGATCATGGAATGGATCGCCTCTCCCAAAGGCTTGCGTGTGCGCTTGTATTTGCCTCCGCATGTGGCAGAAGGAGTGGTGAATTCCTGGTCTGCCATGACGGGACAACATTCCAGATGGCGAAGTCTGGGCATCGTGAAGGTTCAATCCGGTGGATATGCTCTGCACACATCCAATCGCTTGCCGTCCCTGATCGCCTCTGCCAAGGACAGCGATCCTTTGCTTGCCATTGGCAGCCGGTTGATCAGCACCGTGAGGGAAGGAAAGGATGCCAGTCTACGTTTGTGGTTGCTCGGCAACGAAGATCAACTGCAGGAGAAGTTGCGCAGCCTGTCTTCTTACTCATATGGCACGGAAGGCGGCGTCGGCAATGACACACCCAATTCATGGGGCATGCAACTGGACTTCCTGCGCGCCGGGCTATTTCTCGGGATGATCATGGCAGGTATCAGTGGCGGGATTTTGTTCGCCGGTTGGTTCAATCCCTTTGGGGTCTCCATGTTCGTGATCGCCGGCATCACGATCTGTGTTGCCTCGGCTTTGGGCATTCGAGACTGGCTTGCCTGGAGATCGATCCCCAAGGAAGTTGTGGAGAGACGGATACAGGAGCCGTTGTTGAAGGTTGTCTTTTCTATCTCTGAACCGATCCAACTTCCGTTATTGGCTGGTGAACAATCGTGGCAACCCATTGAATCAGTCTGGCCCGGAATCCAAAAACATAGTTTCCCCTTACCCGCCGGTGAACTCGCCGGACTGATTGCCCCACTCCAATTCGGGGAAGGTTCGGGATTGTTGGATCGTGCTGTCTGGCAGGAAGTACCGGCGCCTCCGCCATCACAACCGTTGCTCGAAGCTGGTTTCAAGATCGGGCAGAGTGTCGCGACCAGCGCGCTGGTCGGGGTCGATCCGGATGGACATGGTCTTGCGACAGGCGGTAGCCGTTCGGGTAAATCTTCCTTTGTGTATGCGATGCTGGAGCAGTTGATCGCCAAAGGTGATGACGCGCCTGGCATCTTTCTGGTCGATCCACACGTGTCGCTTGCAGATGCATTCTTGGATGCGATAGCTCAATTACCAGAGGAACAAAAGCAAAAAGCAATCAAGAGATTACGTGTCATCACTCCGGATCAACCGCAGGTTATTCCCCTGAATCTTCTTGCCGTTCCCGACTTTACCTGGGCAGGCAATGCTATCGTGCAGGTCGGTCGACGCATCTGGGATGACTACTGGGGTCCACGTATGCAGGCGGCGTTATTGGGATTGTTTCGTCTCGCACATGTTTGGAACCAGCACCATCCGGAAGCCGGGCTGGGACTCTTGCATATCGTTTTCATGGCCTTCAATAAGAAATGGCGTCACACGGCAATGGCCCTGCTGCCACCCGGCGAACGCATGGGTGCGCTGGCGCTCGATGCCTTATTGGGTCAGGTCGGGGAGGAGGATAAAAAGAGTCAGAATTGGATCACGGAGGTGATCAGCCCTGTGCTCTCCAAGGTCATGGCATTGGAGCTATCACCCTGGTTGTTCTCCGCCATGCATCAGGAACGCTTTGTGGATCTCAATCAATGGATCGACGAACGTGCTTGGATCGTGTTGCGCCTGCCTTCTGGTGAGATGGGACGCGAAGGGGCAAGGTTAACCGCCTCGGTCCTCTACAACGTTTTTGATGCTGCCTATCGCAAGGCAACTCTGGAAAAGCCTGTGCCATTTTATTTCATTGTGGACGAAGCCCAGGAGATCGGTTCGGGCATGCGTTTGGAGTCGATGCTGGCAGAAGGCGCGAAGTTCGGCGCGCGCATGTTCGTACTGGCGCAATCCTTATCCATGATGCGCAAGGTGGAGGGCATGGAACCGGTCGTGCAGGCCATGCTCGCCAATACCTCCACGCAGATGTTCTTCTCGCCTGATCCGGAGGATGCCGACTTGATCCGCGCCACGTTGAGTTCCACGGTGCGCTACGGCAACATGACCCTCGACCTGCCTTCCCTGCAGTGCTGGTTGCGTGCGCGTATTGGTGGGAGATGGCAACCGCCAACCCTGACGCAAATTAAACCTCTGCCGCGTGCGGATGCTTCGAGAGTCAGGACATTGATCGAGGAAGTGATTGCTGCTCATCCCACGGATTATCTGCCGGCGGATGGTTGGCAGGAAAAAGCATCGAGTGCGCTGAGGGACATGCTCCCCAGGGCTCTGTCTCACCTTCTGGATGAGTTTCTGGCGGTATGGATCGAGGAACAAAACAACACTCAGATCCATCAGCCAGTGCCGGTGGAGGATGAAAGGCGGTTGGGTTTCTGATGACAGCGATGATGTTGCGTTTTCTATTGGTGGTGTGTGGCGGTTCGCTTGCCTGCGTATTGACGTGTATTGGCGTTATTTATTCCGCCTGGAGAATGTCCCGGCGTGACAATGGATGGGATCGATGAATGACATGAATGTTTTGATCGAGCAAATGGTTTTGGACATCGTAACACAGGCTTATCAGCTCGATGACCTTCGATTGCGGATGTTTCTGAAGTGGCTGGCGGCTCATAGTGGCAGGATGAAGGTCCTCACAGGGAATGTCCTCGATATGGATATTGCCGTGCTTCGAGGGTCAGACATGCAGGAAGGATTCAAGTCGGCTCTGAAGACCTGGCTGGAGTCCCTGCCGGCGCAAGGCATGCTTTGGGAATACCGCACCATTTCCTTTGAAATTGCCTGGTGGCGCAACCTGGACCCCGTGCGGTTGAAGATGATCGTGGAATCGGAAGCTGGGTAGTGAGATGATGCGCTTCCTTGCCGGCTTGGGTGTCGGCATCTTTAGCGGGTATCTGCTGGGACTTGTGATCCCGCTCCAGGTGTTCATGATCGCCTGTCTGGTGCTCCTGGCGTTGGTGATTTTGTTGTTCTTCCTGTTCCATCTCGGCATCCGGGATTTCCAGGAATATTAGGAGTTAGTTATGAAGCGTTATCAATGGATTGGCATAATCCTATTCCTTCCCATTCTCTTTTTGTGGACATCCGCGTCCACCCATGCAGCGCCTCTGGCGGCGTATTCATTGCCGGAGGGACGAACCTATGATCAGGCGCATAATTCCGGGTACATCGACTGGAGTGGCTCTGCCCAGTATGTGTACATCACCCATCGCGATGGATCCTCGCTTCCACCCGAGGAAGGTGGAACATTTTGTGGTTCCAATTGTTCCGAGTGGGTCACGCGGCTTGGCAATGGTAGCGTTGCCAGCGGCTCCTTTGACCGCGATGTTTCATACTTCGAGATCATGGTCGGCTTTACGCCTGACTCAAGTGTGGGCAATGCCGTGTTGCGGGCATGTTCCTCTGTGGATACATGGTACTTGCAAACAGGCTCTGGACTCCCAGGGTTTGTGAGTATGGCGATTGCTGTTCCAGCTGGCTGTCGTTCCTGGTCTTTAACCGCATCAGGTGGATATGTGGATTTTCGTTCCATCGACGTGGAATACATCGGTCCACCGTCCACTGCCACACCCACCCCGTCGCGGACACCCACGTTCACACCGACCATAACTCGCACGCCGACAGCAACCTTTACACCCAGTCTGACGCCGACGTTGACCTTCACGCCGACCATGACGTATACGCCCACGGCAACCTATACCAATACCCCATCGCCCACACCAACCCCGCTGCCGCCGCAAATTACAGGAGTTGTGGTTTGTGATCTGTGGGGCGATGCCGGTTGGTGCCGAGGGAATGAGACTCTGGAACTCACTGCCAGTGATCCGCAGGGGTTTGATGTGACCATCGCCGGTGATTTGAACGGAGTACCGTTTACATGTGGAGATTCCTGTGACTTGTCTTTACCGGAGGGGACTGGTACAGCCAACTACACCGTGACTTCGACCAGTGGGCGGACCGCCAGTGGTTCATCTACCTGGCAACGGGATGGAACTCCACCTGATCTCGAAGTCAGCCTTCCGCCTGTGGACGGCAGGAACGGATGGCATGTATCGGAGGTGGATCTATCTGCAACGGCGACCGATGCGATCTCAGGACTCGCATCTCTATTGACAAGCACCGATGGTGGCGTAAGTTGGGTCACTCCACCGATTCACTTCACAGATGGTTCGTATTCCGTCTTAATCCACGTCAGGGATGTGGCTGGGAATGAAGTGACAGCATCCAGAGTTATCCGTATAGACACGGTTCCTCCGGTCGCTCAAATCACATCCCATTCCAATAGAGAGGTTGTGCAGGGTGATGTACGCTTCGCTGGAAGTTTGGTGGATGGCATGTCCGGTCCGGATGGAGGTGAAGTCTCGGTTGACGGAGGAAATAACTGGCAGGCAGTCTCGATGAGCGCAGGAGATGGCTGGTCTTACAACTGGCATTCTGGCGAAGTGCCAAATGGCGAATACACCATCCAGATGCGCGGCAGGGATCGTGCCGGCAATGTTGGCGATGTGGTTTCAGTCGCGTTGACTGTTGACAATGCGCCGCCTGCCGTGTCAATCACGGAACGGTGGTGGATCTGGGAGGTCGGCGTGCTGAAGGTTTCCCCCAATCACTTTCCGATTGCCAACATCCAGGTAACCATCCGTGATCCACAAAAGCGTTGGAAGGAGTTGGTGTTGGACTTTGATCCCGGCAAGAATTCCTATGTCGTGAAATGGGATCGGCGCTTCGCGGATGGAACACTGGCGCCAGCAGGGGAGTACCCAGTTCTGGCAGTAGCATGTGATGTGAATGGATTATGTGGACAGGATGCGGGTAGGATCGTGATCCCGGAAATCGGGACCTCAACTGCCACTCTGACTCCATCTCCAACAGCGACCAGCACTTTGATGCCTTCGATAACGCCGGTGGCGACACAAATACCGCCCACACCGACTTTGGTATTAATCACTCCTGCGCCAGAAGAAACATCTGAGCCTGCTCGGTACTCCCTACCGCTTTGGCAGATCATTGGCTTGCTGGGTCTATTTGCGGTGATTGCGTCAGCTAGTGTGGTCGATCCGCGCCTCAAGGCGTTGAAACGATTGGGCGAGACATTCAAGGTCTTGTCTGCTCAGACAAAAGATGATTCGTTTGAAAACAAACAATAAAAAACAGCAAAGGAAAAACAAATATGGAAATACTTCTTGCAATAGTAGTGGCATCTGCCGTGATTTTCTTTGGGGCGTTGATTAGCGCGGGCAATGAACGACAGAGGAAGGCAATTGATGGATTACGGGAGCAGGTTGTACTCTGGGCAGTACAGGACCTAAAGATCAAGCGCGAACACCTGGAACGGACCGTGCAGGTTGCCGATCCATTGGGCTGGCTGAATAAGACTGCCTCGAAGGCTTACGGGCACGAATTGCGGTTACAAGTCAGCGAAGTTTTGGATCTGGGCAAATCTTTGAACTGTCTGTCAGAGGATAGCAACATAAGGATTATCTTTTCGCCGCTTTCCCCTCAGGATCTACGCCGGATGAAGAAAGGTAACCGAAACCGTTTAACTCAATTCGCCAGGCATAACCCCCTGTTGAGTCTGCCCAGGAACGCTGAAACGCATGAGCTGTCAGTATTGAATGGAAACGATTTTTTTGATCTGGAAATGGAACTTGTCTGGCAGGCTTTGACAGGTCATAGACTTGATTCATCGAACAGAATCTGGATGTATGTCATATCCTAGGGGAAGGGGGCGGGAGATGGGATATATCGTTTCCCACCCCCTTTGCTTTTGAGCGGGATCTTGGAAATTAGAGAGACAGCTTCAGAAATTCCAGCACCACATCCGGGTCAAAATGCGATCCAGACAATGATTGGATGTATTCCAACACCCTTTCTTTTGTCCAGCCTGGACGATATGGACGATCCGAGGTCAATGCATCATAGACATCCACAACTGCAAAAATCCTGGCACTTAAGGGAATTTGTTCTCCCTTCAAACCACGCGGGTAGCCGCTCCCATCCCATTTTTCATGATGACAATATGGAATATCGAGCGCCGCGGATTTCAGATACCGGATTGGCGAAAGCAGTTTGTAGGCGTAGATGGGATGCATCCTCATGATCTCCCATTCCCCTGCAGTCAGGGAATCCGGTTTTAGTAGAATTTGATCTGGAACACCCATTTTCCCGATATCATGCAAAAGCGCTCCGCGCCGGATATGGATCAACTCGTTCTCAGACAACCCCATTCTTCGCGCCAGCTCAAGCGTTTTTTCTGTCACTCTTAATGTATGCCCCTCCGTTTCCTTGTCACGCAGATCCAGGGCACGCGACCAGCCTTCAATCGTGGCTTCATAAGCAAGGTGTAGTTCTGTATTGGAAACCTGGAGATTTTCGAACAATTTGGCATTGTCGATGGCAATGGCTGCCTGCCCTGCCAGGGTGCTGAGAAAATCAAGCCATTCCTGATCCCGATTCACCTTTGAACGATGAAAAACCTCCAAAACCCCAATCACTTTGCCTTTTCCGATCAAAGGAATTCCATAGTAACTATTAAAATTTTCATCCTTTAGAAAACCTGTTAGGAATGGATTATCACTCTCCTGTGACAGGTCGGAAATGTGAACAATACGTCTCTCGAGTGCGGCTTTGCCTGCGAAGCTTTCCCCCAACCTGACACGCGCCGTCTTGACAGCCTCTGTCCCAAATCCCAATCCTGCCGCATATTCCAGGGTTGAAAGCACCGGATCAATCAAAAGAATGGCAACGGCATCCACCTTCAAAATGGAGACGGCTCTTGAAACCAGGACGTTGAGACTCATTCGCATATCGAAGGCGGATGCGATTGCCAGATCGATCTCGCGCAATGCTGTGAGGTATTCAATCTGTCGCCGGATCTTCTCCTCTGCGTGTTGACGTTCGGTGATATCGATTGTGGATACGATGACTCTGGACAAGGTATCCTCATACCCTGGGGCAACCATCCAACGCAGATTGACATGGATCTTCTCGCCAGCCAGGGTGTAGTCAACTTCCTCCCATTCAAATGAGGATTTTCCTGATGCGATATGGATTAATTCCTTTTGAAATTGGTTCAAGGGCAAATCCGGCAATACATTCAGTAAATTACCCAGTAATTCATTTTTATGCCGCGCGCCATAAAGTTTCAAGGCGGCACTGTTCACATCGACGATCCTGACCTGGGTTGCACACTGCCTGACAAATTCGGGATGACGTTCCAGATACTGGGAAATATCCGACATACCTTCCTGTCCAATTTCATTCAAAAGCTGTTTTACCTTTGAAAAATCCTCAACCCAGAAGGAGATGGGGGAATCCTCAAAAAGACTCCGATATTGTTTTTCGCTGCGCTGCAAGGCATCAAAAACTTCCTGGTGTTTCCGTTCCAATTCCTTCTTTTCAAGGGCGGATTGGATGGCAAGAGGCAGGCGTCGAATATGTTTCGGAGACTTGATTACATAGTCCATCGCCCCATGTTTCATGGCTTCAACCGCGATTTCCTCGGAGCCTGTGCCTGTCACGATGATGACCGGCAGATTTGCATCCTTTGCATGTACACTATCAATGACCTGCAAGCCTTCATAACCAAGGATGTTGAAATCGCTCAGCACCAGATCGAAAACATCATTATTAAAGATAGTCTCAAAATCAACACGGGAAACAGCCTGCGTCACCTTGAATCCACCATGCTCCTTTTCCAACGCATCCAATACAAGGTCACGGTCAAGGGGTGAATCGTCCACATACAGGATTCGAATCAAATCCGTCATTTTTCACATCCGAAAATGGGAGAGGTCAATCTTTGGGAGGCAGATACGCTCTAATTGTACGCAATAAGTCAGCCAATTTCACGGGTTTGGCGATATGATCATTCATGCCAGCTTCAAGGCATTTTTCTTGATCCCCTGGCATGGCAAGAGCAGTCAGACCAAGGATGGGGGTTGTCCGGAGAGCGGAAACATCTCTTATTCTTTTGGTAGCTTCGAGTCCATCCATGGCTGGCATCATCACATCCATCAGGATCAAATCCGGCAGAAGCAATTCCGCCTGGGTAATCGCATCCATTCCATTTTCAGCTATCACTACCTCGTATCCGGCGACGGTCAGGTAGTCTCCCACCATCATGGCTGCGCTGGCGGTGTCTTCAGCCAGCAGAATGGTATATTCGGGAACTGCTTGTGATTTCAAATTCGTTGAGGAAAGCGCAGTCTGAACAACCCCAAGCGAACCAGTCTTCTCTGCCGGCTTCCAAGGTAATACAATCGTAAATCGGCTGCCTTTGCCTGGCGAACTCGATACCAGCACTTGTCCGCCATGCAGCCGCGCCATTTCCGCCACAAGCGCCAACCCCAGACCGGTGCCTGAACTGTTGCGGGACAACTTTGAATCCACCTGCACAAAAGGCTTAAACAGACGCTGAAGATCGTCTTGGCTGATTCCGATACCCTGATCCCAGACCGTAATCCAAACCTGATGATCCTGATGTTTGGCGGATACCTCCAAACCAAATCTGCCGCCTTCCGGCGTGAACTTAACAGCATTGCTTAACAAATTAACGATCATCTGCTTCAACCGGCGCGCATCCGCCCAGATCAAGGTGATATCCTCCTCCATTGAGAATGAGACCTCCAACCTATTTTTCTGTGCCAGTTGCTGGACCATGCGTAAACTCGACCGGCAAATATCCTGGAGGTCAACCTTGACGATATCCATTTTCGTTTGACCCGCGCCGATCTTTGCCAGGTCAAGGATGTCATTGATCAGATTCAACAGGTGATGCCCGCTCTCATTAATGGTCCGGATGTATTTCGTTTGCTTTTCGCTTAAGTCGCCCCCAATACCCTCCTCCAGGCTTTCAGACATTCCGAGAATCGCATTCAAAGGCGTGCGCAGCTCGTGGCTCATATTCGCAAGGAATTCATCCTTAACTTTCAGCGCTCTTTCCAATTCAATCGTCCGTTCCGCCACGCGCTGCTCAAGTTTCAGATTGAGTTCTCGGATCTCCTCCTCAGTGCGAAGTCTTTCCTGTAATTCGCTTTGCAACTTTAGGAACAATTGCGCATTGGCGATGGCGATGGCAGCCTGTCCCGCTAGTGTGATAAAGAAATCCAGCCAATCCTGATCCCGTTCGATCAGGGAGCGGTTGAACACTTCCAACGCCCCGACAACCTCCCCCTTTACGATCAGCGGCGCGCCATGATAGCTTACAAAATCCTCACCCTTCAAGAAACCGGTTAGAAATAAATTATCAGGTTCCTCTGCCAGATTGGGGATCTGCACCAGCCGTTTTTCCAGCGCCGCCTTTCCGGCATAACTATCACCTAATTTCACACTGGCGGTCTCAGGTGCGTTTGTCCGAAAGCCAAACCCGGCGCCATAGCTCAGGGTATGGGTCTCCGGCTGGAGTAGCAGGACCGTTGCAGCGTCCACATTCAATAAGGCAACGGTTCGTGAAATTAGTGTGGTCAGGCTGTGATCAAGGTCAAAATCAGATGTGATGGACTGATCGATTTCTCTCAGGGCAGTGAGTCGCTCGATTTGTTGCAATATTTTTTCTTCTGCGCGTTTGCGTTCGGTGATGTCGCGCGCCACGCCGAACATCAGGGACTCATCCACCAAAGGGTATGAGTTCCACGAGATCCATTTGTAGGAGCCGTCTTTGCAAAGGTAACGATTTTCAAAAAAGTAGACCAGATGCCCGTCTGCAAGAGTTGCTGATGCCTGAGAGGTCGCCTCACGATCATCGGGATGAACAAAAACCACATACGGTTTGGATAACAACTCCTTGTTCGACCAGCCAAGAGTTCTCTCCCAAGCCGGGTTGAGTTGTTTGAAGTAACCGTCGAAACCGGCAACACACAAGAGATCAAGGGATAAATTGAATAGACGGTCGCGGTCTTCCTTAAGAAGTTTCCTGTCAAGCACGGCTTGAATGGTGAGCGGCAGGCGTTGGATGTGCCTTGGGGTCTTGATGATGTAGTCCGCCGCCCCGCGTTTCATGGCTTCGACCGCGATCTCTTCAGAGCCGGTGCCGGTCACGATGATGACAGGCAGGTCAGGATTCTTCGCGTGAACCGCTTCGAGCACCTGCAAGCCTTCAAACCCGAGGATGTTGAAATCGCTCAGGATGAGGTCAAAGTTCCCGTGAGCGAGGGCAGTTTCAAAGTCGGCGCGTGAGGCGGCTTGCATCACCTGAAAACCGCCATGTTCCTTTTCCAGCGAGTCCAGCACCAATCCCCGATCGAAAGGGGAATCATCCACGTAGAGAATATGTATCACTTTCATTCTGATCCATTATCCGGCGGCGCAACATTGAGGGTCAGCCAGTAATTGCTGATCTCGCGCACCACGCCTAAAAACCCGTCAAAGGATACTGGTTTGACCAGGTAGCTGTTTGCGCCTGTATCATAAGAAAGTGCGCGGTCGCCTTCTTCCTTGGAGGATGTCAGAATGACCACTGGCATTCGTTTGAGCAAGGGAGTGGACTTGATCTGCCGCAAGACCTCAAAGCCATCGATGCCCGGCAGTTTTAAATCAAGCAGGACGAGATTGGGCATGGGGTATTTCACACGGTCTGCATATTTTCCGTTGCCAAGCAGATAATCTAGCGCTGCCTGTCCATTTTGGACAACCTGAATGGTATTCTTCAGGCGCGCCTCTCGAAAGGCATCCAGCGTTAATTCGATGTCCATGCGATTATCTTCGACGAGCAGAATATTGGCGGATATTTCCATAGGTTCACTCCATGAGTAATTCAATGAAGAATGTACTTCCTCCCCCTACAGTCGATTCCACCCAGACTCTGCCGCCCAATAACTCGACAGCTTTTCTGACCGTTGCCAGACCAATGCCGGTGCCGGGGTATTCTTCTTCGCTGTGCAGGCGTTGAAAGACATTGAATATTTTTTCCTGGTATTCGGCGGGGATGCCAATGCCATTGTCGCTGACTCTGACAACTATGTGGTTCCCATTCGTTTGATACGTCACGCGAATCTCTGGCGGAATTCCAGCCTTTGTATATTTCATGGCATTTTCCAGCAGGTTGGTAAAAATCTGACCCAACAAGGTTCCATCGCCTTTTACGGCTGGCAGGTTTTGCTCGATTTGAATTGTGCCGTTGAGTTCATCGAGGCGGCTTTTCATTTCCCTTGTAATTTGCTCAAACAGCACGGATAAGGAAACCCTTTCCAGCCGCACGCCTGAACGTCCGAGGCGGGAATAGGCAAGCAGGTCATCGATTAACAAGCCCATGCGTTCACTGGCTTGAACAATGTTATCCACATAGTGCTGTCCCTCTTCGTTCAAATCTGCGCGGTGACGTCGGGCGACGATGGAAGCAAATCCGCTGACCGCGCGCAGGGGGGCGCGCAGGTCATGGGAAACCGAATAAGAAAATGATTCGAGTTCCTTGTTGGCATTTTGCAACTGGACGGTACGCTCAAGCACGCGCTGTTCCAGTTCGGCGTTCAGCTTGCGGATCTCTGCCTCAGCCTGTTTGCGGCTCGTGGTTTCCCAGGATGTGCCAAGCAACCCCCAGCCCTTGTCCCCCGGCAGGTGTACGCGATGGAGCGACCAACTAAAGTACGCCGGTTCGACCGCTTCATTCGGTGTGCGTTGAATCATGTTCAACTCATCCACAACATGGTGCGGCTCGCCTGTTTCCAGCACGCGACGGCAGATGGCGGCGAAGTTTTGCCCGGTCTCCGACCAGAGTTCGTCCCAGGTTTTGCCCAGCATTTCCTTGCCGGGCGCGATCGCCTGGTAAGCTGGGTTGATCAATTGCAACCGCAGATCACTGCCGCGCAGGAGGCTCACAGCCGCCGGCATGTAATTGACCACTGTTTCCAGCAGTTGGCGATGAGTCTGTAACTCCTCTTCCGCGCGCTTACGTTCGCTGATATCTTCAACCGTAAAGAACACTGAGTTCACAATCTTATCTTCATTGAACACGGGTGAGTATTGAAACTCGAACCAATAACGTGTGTCACCGACGCCTTGGATCTCCCGCTCGACGCGTACCTTCTCTCCGGCCAGGGCATGTTGGAAATTTGCGGCGAAAGACGTTGTTTCAGAGAGCGCCAGAAACTGGTCCATCGAATCGCCTTCCTGCATGTCGCGCCCGTAGATCATGCGGGCGCGGTCGTTGGCGACCTTGTTGAAGGCGAGGATGCGATGATCCTTATCCAATAGGACAAAGGATTGCAGACTGTTCTCGAAGATCGCCCGCAAGCTGGCTTCGGACTTCTTCAACGCCTCTTCTGCCTGCTTGCGCTCGATGGCAATTTTTGTCAGGTTTGTAGCAAGCTCGATCAGGTGCAAATCTGATTCTTCAGGAGAGCGCGGCTCGGGATAATACATCGCGAACGTGCCCAGCACGTTTCCGTTGGATGCTTTGATTGGCGTTGACCAGCAAGCGCGCAACCCATGTTGCAAGGCAACTTCCCGGTAATCATCCCATAAGGGATCGGTGGCAATATCAGATACGTAAACGGGTTCTTTTCTGTAGGCTGCGGTTCCACAGGAACCAGCATGGGGACCAATGGGTTGTCCGTCGATTGCATTTATGAATGTATCCTTGATACTGGGAGCCGCACCGTGACGCACATGAAAACCGTCGGGGTCGAGCAGCAAGATGGTAGAAAGCACTCCAGGCGATTGAGACTCGATATTGCGGGCGATAACATCTAGAATCTGGGGTAACGGCTCTCCCCTGGCGATCATTTCAAGAACCTTCTTTTCACCCGCCATGAGGATCTCTGTCTGTTTTCGCGCGGTAATTTCGCTGATCGCAGTGACCACACCGATCAATTCCCCATTTTCATCACGAAGCGGCGCAGCATTAATGGAAAGCAGGATACGTGATCCATCTGATCGTTCGATTGCGTGCTCCACACCATAGACCGCTTTACTAGTCTGCATCACTCGAACGAAAGGAAGGCTTTCGTTTGGGAATGGGCTGCCATCCAGCGCTGTGATCTTCCAGTGCGGATCATCGTAGGATCGCTCGGTGATCCCGCTATAGGTCAGACCCAATATTTTCTCTGCAGCGGGATTGGCAAACGTGATCTGGCCTCCGCGATCCAGGAATACTATACTATCTGGAACCGTTTCAACAATTCCGGACAGCCGTTGCTCTGTCTCCTGCAGAGCCAGTTCCGCCTTCTTACGATTGGTGATCTCAGTGAAAAGGACTGTAAGCCCATCCTTGGATGGGTAGATGCGGTTCTCAAACCAGCGATCCCAGGGCTTGTAGTGATCCTCAAAAATAATGGGCTGTTGTGTCGCCAACGCTTTGGAATAGGCTTCCGCAAAAGGCGTGCCCTTGGCTTCGGGATATTCCGCCCAGTAATTCTTTCCGATCAAGTCATCAGGTTTTCGCCCGAGCATTTCTCCGCCGCGCGCATTGACATAGATGTAATTCATCTGCGCGTCGAAAGCCACAATGCCGTCACTGACAGATTCCAATGCTTTCTCCGCTTGAAAATTGGCAGGTGAATTTTTGGCGTGTTGAGTAGTTGATTTCTTGCCCCTGGCTTTAGCCGGAGATTTCCGGTTTCGTTCTTTTCCCTCACTTTTGGAACTGTTGGTTTCTTTGCGCGATTTTGATTTCATCGCACCCTCCGCCTTGGCAGAAGAAATGGATATTCATGGATTGCTGAAACAAGTATAAACACTTTCATCCCGTTGGCAAGTAGTAGAAACCCCAATGAGTTAATCAATTCATCCTGAATTGTCCAATTTACATCCTCGATGATATTCATGATCCTGACTAAATATATGTCCCACTTGGAAATAATCTCAACACAATTTCATGGCCTACAAATTTGACTGATCAAGCCAATCATGCCCACCATGAAGCCAACGAAACAGGGCGAAAACATGTTCGTTGTTCAGCAGGAGAATCCACAAAGAGATGGAAGCTCCTGCAATAGCTTGCCTCATCAACCAGACACGGCAGCCTTAGATTTTGTAGATTTTCAAGGGGGTGATGGTTGACAACGAAAGTCATTACATTCATCCCTTACCCTGCCTGTCAGACAATCTAAAATTCGCTTTCAACATGAAATATAGATCTCTCTCATTATGTGATTTGCTTGCCCCGATCCTCCATGCAACAACCGTTGCGCTGGGTGGAGCAATTCCTGTCCATAAGTTATTCAGTGTTGAAGAAGGTAATACGGTTTGACCAAATCAAGTACATCCAGCGATTCACTTCTGGATGTACTTTTTGTTTTTTAGACGACAAGGAAATTCCCAAGCATGAAATTGAAAACAACGTATGTTCTCTCGATAAGCATCGCAATTCTTGCAGCACTCACCTCCATTGGCGGTTTGTTGCGGCCGGATATGTACCGCGATAATCCCTTTGTCAAAACGACCTGGCTCGGTAATGACGCGGTCACACTCTTTGTTGCCATTCCAATATTGGTCGCAGCGCTTGTGTATTCGGCAAAGGGTTCATCCAAAGGACAACTGATTTGGATGGGCACGCTGGATTACATGCTCTACAACTACGCCTTCTATCTTTTCGGGGCAGCGTTCAATGTATTTTTTCTACTGTATGCTACCCTTCTGGCGCTCTCGATCTTCGCCTTGATTTTCGGACTGACAAATCTCGATGTTAACCGGATCAGCCAGCAGGTGCGGAAGGAAGCGCCAGTCAAGTGGATCGGAGGCTACTTCCTGTTCGTCGCTTCAGGGCTTGGACTGGTGTACCTGATGCAGTCCATTGGCTTTATCGCCACGGGCATCGTTCCTGCCATCGTAACGATAAGCGAACATCCTACCAATGTTGTCTTTGCACTTGACCTAACCCTGCTCATCCCTTGGCTGATTCTCGGCGCGCTCTGGCTGATGAAACGCCAGCCTTGGGGATATGTCATTGCAGGGATTCTCAATGTAAAGGGGCCTCTCTACACGCTTGTCCTTGCCGTGAACTCAATTCTCGTTGTGAATGCGGGCATCGCGGAGTCCAGTGAACTCCCTCTCTGGGGCACATTGACGGTGCTTGGATTGATCGCAAGTGGATTGTTCTATGCCAACATGAGTCCCGAAAATGAAAGTGAAAAAAGATGAAGCCAAATTTCCTTGTAACGTATGCCAGCAACACAGGCTGGACGGTGGGAGTGGCGGAAGCCATTGGCAAGACTCTCGCTGAAAATGGCGCAAAGGTGGATGTGTTGCCGATGCGTGATGTCAAAGACTTGTCCCCGTATGATGCGGTGGTCGCGGGAAGCGCGGTCAACGGTGGGGCGTGGTTGCCCGAAGCCATGCAGTTCGTGCGCAGATATCAAGCAGAGTTGAAGAGCAAACCGTTTGCAGCTTTCCTAGTTTGTATGACGCTGACCATGAAGAGTGGCGAGCAATACCGCAGTCACGTCTCCTCATGGCTGGATCCCGTCCGCGTGTTGGTGAAACCCATGAGTGAAGGTTTGTTCGCAGGCGGGTTGGACATCCGCAAAATTCCCTCGTTCAGTGACCGCCTGAAATTCCGGCTGAGCGTACTCTTTGGCGTTTGGAAGGAAGGCGACCACCGCGATTGGGACGCCATCAAAAAATGGGCAGTGGAGTTAAAGCCACTATTTGCTCATTAGCTGAAAGAAAAAAAACAGGTCATGTTCAGGAAAAAGATCTCAGGACTGTTGCGTCTTCTCCGATTCGAACTGCCTTTCGCTGCAGGCGTGTGTGTCATTCTGGGAGAACTGCTAGCATTAGGCAATGTGCCGACCATCTGGGAGATGGCTCTGGGCTTTCTAAGCGTCTTTCTGATCTCGGCGACCTCTCTGATCCTCAATGATTACTTCGATCTCGAAAGCGACAGGATCAACGCACCGGAAAGACCGCTCCCCTCTGGGGTAGTCACAGAACGCGAGGTTGTGTTTTTATCCTGTGTCGTCACAGCACTCGGTTTTCTTGCAGGCGCTCTACTCGGCTTTTGGGCTTTGCTGGCGGTCATACTGACATGGGCGGTAGGATTTCTCTACAACTGGCGCTTCAAAAAAACAGGTTTGCCTGGGAACTTGATGGTCAGCTTTTCTGTTGGGATGACCTTTATTTTTGGAGGAATCGCTGTTGGCAGACCGTTTGAAGTGACGGTCTGGTTTTTCGGCATGTTGGCATTGCTCGTCAATTTGGGTGAAGAGATCGCCGCCGATGCAATGGATATGGATGGGGACCGGAAAGCTGGTTCACGCTCCCTGCCGGTGTTGATTGGTCGCGAAAACGCGATCAGGATCAGCGCTACCTTGTTCTTTCTGGTGGTTGTCATCAGTGTCCTGCCCTTTGTATTGGGCTGGATGGAGTGGGTATATGCACTTCCTTTTCTATTTATGGATGGGATGATCCTGTTTTCCACCATTAAGTTATTGGACTCAAAGCTGGCAAATCGTCGAATATATATCCGTTGGATCTATCTGAGCGCATCCCTGGCGATCCTGATCGCGATTGTCATTCGTTTTCTGGAGTAAATCTGCTGAAGAAGGAATATACAAATGTCTGATCTTAATCAAAATGAACGTCAATGGAAAAGTGTGTATATCTTTGGTGGTATTGCCACCATCATTGCCTTAATCGGGATTGTGCTTGATGTAATCTTTGGTTCTGTGACGGGTGGCAATTTATCCGCTCTGCCACAAACAGCCGTTGACAGATTTGCACAATTTCAAATAAATCCCTTGCTTGGTCTTTATAATCTCGATCTGTTGAACATCATCAATCAAATGATTTTTATTCCCGTTTATTTCGCGCTTTTTGCCGCCCATCGCAAGACAAATATTGCGTATGCCTTGCTGGCCTTGATCATTTTTCTGGTAGGGACGACAATTTTTGTCACAACAAATACTGCCCTGCCCATGCTTGAACTAAGTCATAAATACGCCGCCGCAACAACAGAGTCCCAAAAAACTTTACTTGCCGCCGCAGGTGAAGCCATGCTTGCAAGGGGTACACATGGCAGTTTGGGAGTATTTATAGGCTTTCTATTGCCAAACGTCGCGGGTCTGATCATGTCAATCACCATGTTAACAGGGAAGGTTTTTAGCAAAGTCACTTCGTACTTGGGGATTGCTGGTAGTGTCCTAATCCTACTCTATATTATTTTGGTGACTTTTGCACCCAACATAAAAGATACAGCAACGGCCTTTGCCATGCCGGGCGGATTATTGTCTATGGCTTGGATGGTCATGTTCACCATCCGACTGTTCCGTTTGGGAAACTCCAGGGATGGCGTCTAGCCGTCCGTTCATGAAGAGAGAAAATGAAAAACATATATGTCCTTGTTGCGATCCTCGCAGCCTTTATTCTCATCGGCTGGATCGGATTGAATGTTCAGCCCAAGTCTTTTGTTATGCCCATGCTTCAAACAACAGACACGAAAACGGTTCCACTTCCAAGTGGCTTGCCTGCACCCGTTGAGCGTTTTTATCTCACTGTATATGGTGACCAGATCCCCATAATCGAGACTGCCATGTTCGTCGGGCGTGGACGGATTCGTCCATTTGGGGTCTGGCTGCCCGCTCGTTTCGTCTTTGTCCATAACGCTGGAAAAGATTACCGCCACTATATTGAAGCGACCTTCTTCGGATTGCCGTTCCTCAAAGTTAATGAAGGCTATCTGGACGGCGAGAGCTTTTTTGAAAGTCCGATGGGCACATTCTATGATGATCCAAACACCAACCAGGGCGCGAATTTGGCGGTCTGGGCAGAGGCGGGGTGGTTCCCCTCCATTTGGCTGACCGATTCCCGGGTCCGTTGGGAGGCGGTGGATGAGCAGACGGCCTTGTTGTTCGTGCCGTTCGAAGATCAAGTCGAAAAATTTACCGTGCGCTTCAATCCAGAAACGGGATTGATCGATACTATGGAAGCCATGCGCTACCGCGAAGCGGGCGAGGGCAAATCCAAGATCTTGTGGATCACGCGTAATGAACCTGGGAATACATTGCCTGATGTGAAGATCAGCGCGGTCGGCTCCGCCACGTGGCTGGATCAGGGCAGTCCCTGGGCATATTTTTCACTGGAAGAAACAGCTTACAACGTGGATGTCAGCGAATATATCCGCGCTCGAGGACAGTGAGTATTCAAAAAGAAAAGAGGAACGATGGCAACTACACAAGTTTCCGACAACGGCTCTGAACATACAATTTCCCACCAGGTTGGATTCTATACGGCGATCTTCACTGTGTTCATGACGGTGGTCACGTTCGGTTTTGCGATCACCGCCATTCCCATCTCTGGAGCCAACTGTGGCGATCTCTGCATCGAGTATCCGTACTTGAACACCTTATCACAATTTCCAAAAGACTATCTCTGGATGCCACTTGCGATCATCCTAACCCTATCCTATCTGGTGCTGATGGTTTCCATTCATGTGTACGCTTCCAGCCAAAGGAAGATCTTCAGCCAGATCGGGCTGGCTTTTGCGCTCCTGGCGACGATGACTCTGGTGGGCGATTATTTTGTGCAGTTCTCGGTTGTCCCGATCAGCCTGATGAGCGGTGAAACGGAAGGGATCACCTTGTTGACCCAATACAACGCGCACGGCGTTTTCATCGTTCTGGAGGAATTGGGCTACCTGCTGATGAGCCTTTCCTTCCTGTTCATGGCACCTGTGTTTGTCAACAAGAACCGTCTGGAAACTGCTGTCCGCTGGGTATTTGTCATCAGTTTTATCCTAACCGTTATCGCCTTCACTCTCATTTCATTTAACTATGGGCTGGATCGGCAGGATCGGTTTGAGGTCGCGGTCATTTCCATCGATTGGCTGGTGTTGATCGTCAATGGTATCTTGTTGAGCATCGTCTTCAAGCGGCAGCTAATGACAGAGCAAACCTGAGGCTCGCTTCCTAATTCCTCAAAGAGTTGAAATTCATTACTTCATCACCCGGATATTTTGGAGAGCAATGACACAAAAAGGAAAACTCATGTACGCATTTATCCTTGCCGCCTTGGTTTTATTCACCATACTGATCTATCTGCCTTATCGCCGTGATATTCAAATCGCCTACAGCCGTCTGGACTCAATCGAACGCCAGGTTGTCGAAACTGAGTGCGGTCGCATCGAAGTAGCCATTCGTGGCGAGGGTGAACCAGTGCTGGTTAGCCACGGAATCGGTGGCGGATTTGATCAGGGATTGGGTCTGGTGGAAGCCTATTTGGGCGATGGATATAAAGTCATTGCCCCCTCGCGTTTTGGGTATCATGCCACGCCTCTGCCTGCGGACGCCACGCCTGCCAGCCAGTCTGACGCGTTTGTCTGCCTGTTGGATTCGCTCCAGATCGAAAAAGTGACTGTGATGGCGAACTCAGCCGGGGGCACCTCTGCGCTCCAAATGGCGTTACGTCATCCTGAACGAATCCATGCCCTGGTGTTTGTCTCAACCGCTGCACCCACGGTGGGGACGTACATTTCACTGCCTCCCAAACCTGTCATTCAAACGGTTTTCGGTTCGGACTTTTTGATGTGGGTTCTGACGACTCATTTCCAATCTGCGATGCATCCCGCCATCGGCATTCCAGAAGGCTATGTCTTCACAGAGTCCGAGCAGGTGATGGTGTCGGATGTGATCCGCTCGGTTCTGCCCATCAAACGCCGCACGGCAGGCTTTGTCTTTGACATGTTCACGTCCAATCTGGATATGGATCAACATCCCGACCAATACCCAATGGAGAAGATTCAGGTTCCGACATTGATCATTCATGCCGTGGACGATTCGCTTGCAGCGTATGAAAACGCCGAAGCGCTCGCGGCGCGGATTCCTAATGCAGAGCTGCTATCGCTTCCGAGCGGAGGTCATCTGTTGCTGCGCATGGAAGAGACCGTCCAGCAGGAGATCGCGCGTTTCATCCAATCAGTCGAGTAGATGCACATGACCAACTGCGACACATTCACTTTCAGAGTGATACGTGTCTGCGAAACTACATCCAGACGTCTTTGTAATCCATCACATACTGTCGGAAGGTGATGGGTTTTCTTCCTGTTAATCGCTCAACCTCATCGGTGATTGGTTCTGCCATCCCCAAGCGCGTGGATGTGTACAGCCCGGTCATCACCAGGGCAAACATGAAGGGTGTGCCCCTGCGCATCGTCTCAATCAGGAAGTGCAATGGATTCGGATTGCGGTAGGTGATTGCACGTCCCAGCACTTCACTCATGATGTTTGCCGCCTGCCAATAATCCAATCGTTCCCCGCCGGTCAAGTCATAATTCCTGCCGGCATGTCCGTCCTCCATTAAAACCACCGCCGCGACCGCGCCGATGTCACGCGCATCGATGAAGGCGGTCTTTGCTTTTCCCACGGGCACAAAAATCTCATTCCGTTCCTTGATCTCTTTGCGATGGGTGGTGTTCAAATTCTGCATAAAGAAACTGCAACGCAAAAAGGTCGTTTGCATATTGATTGACTTCAAATAGGTTTCCACCTTGTAGTGGGGGACATATTTTGTTTTCTCGATCCCGATCAAGGAAAGGAAGGCGACATATGTTACGCCCGCGCGTTTTGCGGCATCCATTGAAGGAACCATATCCCGCTGGATGTTCGTGATGTGCGGCGGACGCATGTAGAACATGTGCTTTACACCTCGAAAGGTTTCCTCAAAAGTGGATGGATCAGTGAAATCAAAGCGAACCGCTTCAACCGCTTCACCAAAGCGTTCCCGGAGTTTGTTCACATCCATATCCGCCGCACGCACTTTCCCACCCCTGGCGAGCACCTGCTTTACAACTTCCGTGCCGACATTGCCCAACGCGCCGATTACCAATATGGGGAATGGCATGTATTTGCTCCTGACTTGACCGTATATAGACCAGTCGGTATAATAATCCGATAGTCGTATCTTGAAAAGATGGCAAAAGACATCTTCTGGATGGAGGCAGCCATGAGTAATGCCCGCGAACAAATCCTGCAAACCACCTGTGCCCTGCTGGAAAAGCAAGGCTATCATGGCACCGGCTTGAACGAGATCATCAAGGAAAGCGGTTCCCCCAAGGGCTCGTTGTACTATTATTTTCCTGAGGGCAAGGAACAGATCATGGCAGAGGCAGTGCTTCAATCCGGAAGCCAAACGGCCGAGCGGATCCGCCAGGGATTGGCAGTAAGTTCCAATGCCTCTAAAGCGGTTTCTGACTTCATTCTGAACGTTGCGGAGCATGTCGAACGATCTGGTTTTGCAGCTGGCAGCCCGCTGACAGCCGTGGCAATGGAGACTGCAACCACTTCCACGCGGATCAATGCAGCCTGTCATGCAGCGTATCAAATGTTGAAATCCGCCTTTCACGATAAGTTGATCGAATGTGGATTCTCAAAAACAAAAGCCGATGAACTGGCGACCTTTATTGTTTCTGCCATTGAAGGCGGGATCATCCTGAGCCGCACCTCGCATACCGCCGACCCGTTGCGCCTGGTGGCAAAACAGCTGAAAGTTTTGCTGGCTTTATAGCCATCATTTGATAAGAAAAAAACTCAAAGGAGTCTTATGAAGATCGTTGTATTTGGCGCATCGCGCGGGGTGGGCTTGGAAGTGGTCAAACAGGCATTGAAGGCGGGGCATACTGTAACAGCATTTGTGCGTTCTCCCGAGAAGTTCACAATGAATGATATCAACCTAACCGTATTCAAAGGCGACTCAATAGATGCTGATGATGTCGAGAAGGCGGTTGCAGGGCAGGAAGCGGTGATCAGCGCTTTGGGTCCAACTCGACCACCAGTCCCCCACATGATGGAAACTTCAGCAAAAAATATCGTTGTTGGAATGCAAAAGCATGGTGTGCGTCGGCTGGTGTCCACGACCGGTGCAGGAGTTCGTCAACCGGAAGATCAGCCTAAATTCATCGATCACTTCATTGGTTTTCTGCTCAATCTCTTGGCAAAGGATGTGGTGTTGGATTCTGCTGCAAACGTGAAGGTGATTCGGGAGTCTGATCTGGATTGGACGGTGGTGAGGTTCCCGCGCCTGATGGATGGCGAACACAAGGACAGGTATCAGGCTGGGTATGTAAGCCAGAGTTCAGGCACGCAACTATCCCGCGCCGATGGCGCAGACTTTATCTTGAAAGAACTGGCCGAATCGAAGTGGTTAAAAAAATTACCGGTGGTGAGTTATTAACCTTAATTGGTCGGATTTTACTTTCCCTGATTTAAAAGAACAGCGCTCGATGTTGAGGCGCTGTTCTTCTTCTTTATTGATCCAGTTCTACTTCCATTAACAGACAAAGATCCGATCTGTGAGCACCCAATTTCAATCCTGGATCTTTCTTCTTAATGGCAGACACAAGGGCTTATTTGTAGATGGATGTGCAATCACCTGACTTGCCACCCCAAATACATCCCGAACAATTTGCTCGGTGATGACTTCGTGCGAGGTTCCTTGCTCGATCATCCGTCCGTCGGCAAGAATAATTACATGATCGGCAAAATGTGCGGCATGGTTCAGGTCGTGCAAAACAATAATGATAGTCTTGCCTTCCTGATTTAACTTGACCAACAACTCCATATCAAGACTGACTTTCATCTCTTGTTCAATGACAAAAAGCATAATTCTCTATATCCTGCAACTCTTCCCAGAATAAACTGAATAATCTTATGAACTCCTAAAGAAATCCAGCATAAAACTCTCTAGCCCCATCTGCCTTTTGATAATACAGTTGGGATATTCATTATCAAAAGCGGTTGGTCAATGCACATCTACTGCCTCGGACTAAATCACAACACCACATCCATCAATCTTCGCGAGCGAATGTCGCTCAGTGAGGATGCAATCCGTTCTGCGCTAGCCCGTTTGGCATGCGGGCATCTCGCCACAGCCATTGGGGAACTGGTCATCATTTCCACCTGCAATCGAATCGAACTCTACGCCGCCTCCAGTCACATGGCAATTGCCGAACTGGAGGCTTTTTTGTCGGATACGAGCGGTGTACCTGCCAATCAGTTCCATGCTCATGTTTACCAATACGAAGATTCCGATGTCGCCCACCACCTTTTTGAGGTCGCTGCAGGGTTGGACTCACTCGTCATTGGCGAACCGCAGATATTAGGTCAGATCGTCCGCTCGTTGGAACTTTCTCGCGGACAGAACATGGCAGGACCTGTACTCAATCGGCTCTTTCAATCCGCCATTCATGCGGGGAAGCGCGCCCGCACGGAAACGGGTATCAGCCGCAACCCTGCCTCGGTGTCATCGCTGGCCGCGTCTTTGGCGGAACGAGTTGTTCACCCAATTGCCAATGCACAGGTGGTTATCCTCGGCGCGGGTGAGATGGCGGAACTCGCTGTCGAGGCCCTGCGTAAACGCGGCGCGAACCGCATCCTGATTGTCAACCGCACTTTGGAACACGCTCATACGATTGCAGACCGCTGGGATGCGCAAATCACGACCTTTGAAAATCTCCATTCGGCTCTGAACTCCGCCGACATCCTAATCTCCTCCACAGGCGCACCGCATACGATCCTGTCTGCCGACATGGTCAAACATGCCATGCAAGCGCGTGCGCAGCGTCCGCTGGTGCTGATCGATATTGCCGTGCCACGCGACATTGACCCCGACGCATCAAATATTCCCCATGTCAAACTATATGACATCGATCACCTGAATGAAAAACTTGAAGGTGCGCTTGCAGAACGCATGGCGGAAGTGCCGCAGGTTAAATCAATTCTAGATGAAGAGATCAAAGAATTTGAAGAATACATGAAGTCGCTTGAGATGATTCCCATCATCTCCGATATCCGCCAGCAGGCGGAAACCATCCGCAAAGAGATGCTCGAAAAAACATTGCGTCGCCTGCCCGACCTGACCGAATCCGAACGTACACGTATCGAAGCCATGACCCAAGCGCTGGTCAAGCAAATTTTGCACGCGCCTACCAATCGTTTGCGCGCCGAAGCGTCCTGTCCACATGCGCCCGAATATGCCGCCGTCGCCCGCACTTTGTTCGGTCTGCAAAGCGAAGGCTTGTGCAATTTCTCGAGTCAAGCCTGCCCCATTTCAAATGCTGCTGATTAGGTATACATGAAACTTACTTTTGCCACCCGCCCCTCTGCCCTCGCCCGTTGGCAAACCCAATGGGTTATCAATGCGCTAAAAAATATTTATCCCAAAATTGAACACCAAGAAAAGGTCATCACCACTCAGGGCGACAAAATTCTCGACAAACCCCTACCCGAAATCGGCGGCAAGGGACTCTTTACGCAAGAACTTGAGTCTGAACTCTTGAGCGGTGCGGTGCACTGCGCAGTTCACTCGCTCAAGGATCTGCCCGTTGAAAACCCCGCTGGATTAACTGTTGGATGCATCCCTGTCCGTGCAGAAGTGCGTGACGCCCTGATCTCGGGTAAGGGATACACCCTTGCGACATTACCCAAAGGCGCCTCTGTCGGGACCTCGAGCCTGCGTCGTGCTGCCCAGATCCTTTCCCTCCGTCCAGACATTAAAACCCAATCCTTGCGCGGCAACGTGGATACCCGCCTGCGCAAAGCCCTGGATGGTCAATATGACGCAATTATCCTTGCAGGCGCAGGGCTGACCCGTCTCGGTTTGGACTCACACGTCACCGAATGGCTTTCACTCGATGGCATGCTCCCTGCGCCTGGACAAGGTGCCCTCGCAATCCAATGCCGCGTGGAAGATGAAGTGACGCTTACATTGCTATCCAAACTCGAAGATCAAGCCACGCGCAAAACGGTCACTGCCGAACGCGCCTTCCTTAGTGGACTGGGCGGCGGATGCTCTGTTCCTGTGGCGGCGTTTGCAAAGATGACCAGAGAACAGAGAGAAGAGATTAGCCTCGTTGGCTTGGTTATCTCTCCTGATGGAAAAAAGGCGATTCGAGTGGCTGGTCACGGCAAGGAGCCATTGACACTTGGTCAACAACTTGCGCAACAAGCTCTCTCGGAAGGTGCAAGCGAAATTCTTTCACTTATCCCTACTCACTAATCATCTACTCTCTGATTACCATGAAAGTCCTCATCACCCGCCCGCGCGCCCAAGCCGATGACTTCGCAGAAAAACTGCGCTCTGCGGGGTTTGAGCCGATCTTCTTCCCTGTGATCGAGATCCGCCCCGTTGATAATAATAACGAACTCGCAAAGGCGCTTGAGAATATTCAGCAATATGCCTGGGTTGTGTTTACGTCGGTCAATGCGGTACCCCCCACCGTCTCCCCCCATTTTCTCCGAAAATGGGGGGAGTGTCCCGAAGGGACGAGGGGGGTAAAAATCGCCGCCGTTGGGCCCAAGACCGCCGAAGCCTTGCGTAAACATGGGCTCGAACCTGACTTCATCCCCGATGAATATATCGGCGAAGCCATCATGTCGGGGCTGGGCGATGTGAATGGCAAATGGATTCTGCTCCCACGGGCGGAACTTGCGCGTGAGGAGTTGCCCAATGCGATATCCAAGGCGGGCGGGATTGCGCATGAGATCGTCGTTTACAAAACATTGCCCGCCGAAATAGATGTGAATGAGTTGAGCGCCTTGAAATCAGGCGTAGATGTAGTCACCTTCACCAGCGCGTCCACAGTAGAGAACTTTGTAGCGATCACTCGTCAGCACGAACTTGATCCACTGAACTTACCGAACTCCCCGCTCATTGCCTGCATTGGACCTGTCACCAAGCAAGCCGCAAAAGAAGCGGGATTCCAAAATCTCGTTGTCGCAAAAGAATACACAACTGAAGGGCTGATCGAAGCCATCGCAAACATGGAGAAATTATGACTCTACTTGAACTTGAAACCAAAAATCGTCTATCGTCCGTCGTCCATCGTCCAAGAAGGTTGCGCGTCAATCCAGCCGTCCGTGCGATGGTGCGTGAGACGGAACTCAACGCGCGCGATTTTATTTATCCGCTGTTCGTGCGGCATGGGACGAGGCGAAATGCCATCGGCTCGATGCCTGGCGTGTATCAACTTTCAGTGGAGGAAGCGGTTCGAGAGGCAGAAGCAGCTGCAAGGTCGGGTGTGAGCGCTGTCATTCTGTTTGGGATTCCCAAAGAGAAGGATCCGATCGGGCTGGAAAACTTCGCGGAAGATGGAATTGTCCAACAGGCAATTCGGGCGATCAAAAAAGAAATCCCAGAGATGGTGGTTGTGACGGATGTTTGCTTGTGCGAATACACCGACCACGGTCATTGCGGCATTTTGAACACAGGCGAACATTTTCACGTCGGTCTGCCTGAGGGATATGTGCTAAACGACCCAACACTAGATGTGCTGGCAAAGGTGGCAATCTCGCACGCCGAATGCGGTGCGGACATCGTCGCGCCGAGCGGCATGATGGATGGCATGGTCGCGTCCATTCGAGATGGATTGGATAACGCTGGCTATGAAAATTTGCCGATCATGTCGTATGCCGTGAAGTATGCATCATCGTTCTATGGTCCGTTCCGCGATGCGGCGGAAGGCGCGCCGAAGTTTGGCGATAGAAAATCTCACCAGATGGACCCCGCCAATGTGCGTGAAGCGCTGCGCGAAGCCGCGTTGGACGCGGAAGAAGGCGCGGATATGTTGATGGTGAAACCTGCGCTCGCGTATCTCGATGTCATTCGTGTGGTGAAAGATGCGTACCCTGAATTGCCGATGGCGGCGTACAACGTCAGCGGTGAATATTCGATGATCAAAGCCGCGGCGCAAAATGGCTGGGTGGATGAAGCCAAGGTCACGCTTGAAACGCTCACGTCCATCAAGCGAGCGGGTGCAGATTTAATTATTACCTATCACGCCGTGGATGCGGCAAAGTGGTTGAAATAAAAAGTCGAAAGTTGCAGGTCAAAGGTCGAATGACTTTTGACTTTCGACCTTTGACTACACATTGGAGACAAAATGACTTTAGCAAACCTTTCCGAACGTGCAGCAGCAGAACGATCCTATCAAAACGAACGCATGACCCACGTGGACTTTGACCAGGCTCCCTTCACCATCGCCTGGGAAGTGACGCGCGCCTGTGCTTATGCTTGTGTGCATTGCCGCGCCGATGCGCAACATCACCGCGACCCGCGTGAACTGTCCACAGATGAAGCCAAGGCATTGATCGAACGACTCGCCGCATTTGGCAACAATCCCATTTTGATCTTCACAGGCGGCGACCCACTCATGCGCCCCGATGTGTTCGAACTCATCGCTTACGCCAACGAGCGCGGACTGCGCTGCTCGCTCACCCCAACGGCGACGGCTCTTCCAACAAAAGAACGACTCGAAAAAGCGCGTGACGCGGGCATCAAACGTGTGGCGTTATCGCTCGATGCGCCACATCCCGAAATCCACGATGAGTTCCGCCAGGTGCAAGGCTCGTGGCAGCGCACAATGGACACGCTCCATCGCGCACATGATGTCGGCTTGAGCGTGCAGGTCAATACGACGGTTGCCAAACACAACATTGATATCCTGCATGAGATGGTTCCGTTCATTCAGGAAGTCGGCGCCGTGCAATGGTCGGTCTTCTTCCTTGTCCCCACGGGACGCGCCATGCGCGAGCAGATGGTCAGCGCCGAGCAACATGAACGAGTCTTCAACTGGCTGTATAATCTTTCGCAGAACGCGCCCTTCGATATTAAGTCCACTGCCGCGCCGATGTACCGCCGCGTGGCAATCGAACGCAAGCGTGCCGAGAACACAGGCAAACCTGTCACCTTCCAAAGCGCGGGCTTCCAATACGCGGATGGACTTCACCGCCCAACCAAAGGCGTGAACGACGGCAATGGTTTTCTCTTCATCTCGCACATCGGCGAAATCCAGCCAAGCGGATTCCTCCCCGTCACCGCTGGCATGGTGCGCGAGAACGACGTGGTGGATGTCTATCGCAACTCACAAATCTTCAAAGACCTGCGCAACCCGTCCAAGTACAAAGGCGTGTGCGGAACCTGTACCTACAACGATGTATGCGGCGGTCAACGCGGACGCGCTTATGGCGTGACGGGCGATTATCTGGAGAGCGATCCTGCGTGTGTGTTGGTTGCTGGTAAATCGGCAAATTAGTAGATTGGTAGATATGATGATGACTGCACCGACTTCCCAATTTACCGAGTCCCAATCTACGACAATCGGTTCTTCCTTCCTCCGTGCCTGTTACCGCCAACCGAACGATGTCACTCCCGTTTGGTTTATGCGCCAGGCGGGACGGTACATGGCGGAGTATCGTGCCATTCGTGAGAAATATTCGCTGATCGAAATTTGCCATCACTCCGAAGTTGCCGCTGAAGTGACGCTTCAACCTGTCCGCGCTCTCGGTGTGGACGCGGCAATCCTCTTCGCGGATATTCTTCTGCCCGCTATTCCACTCGGCGTTGGACTTGAATTTGCCAAAGGCGAAGGACCTGTCTTGCAGAATCCCGTCCGCACAATGGACGATGTGAAGAATCTCCGCCCCGTGCATCCCGAAACCGACCTGGGTTACGTCATGGATGCGATCCGAATTCTGCGCGGAGAACTCCAAGACACGCCGCTGATCGGCTTTTGCGGTGCGCCGTTCACAGTCGCTTCATACATGATCGAAGGCGGTTCGTCGCGCGAGTTTCTCAAGACAAAATCGATGATGTATTCCGCGCCCGAAGTCTGGCACGCGCTGATGGAAAAACTCTCTGTCGTCCTGAGTGATTATCTCGTGGCGCAGATCCACGCGGGAGCGCAGGCAGTGCAGGTCTTCGACTCATGGGTCGGTGCGCTCAGCCCGCAGGATTATGAAGCTTTCGTCCTGCCATATTCGCAGAAGATATTGCAAACCGCCAAAGCGAAGAACGTGCCCGTCATTCACTTCGGCACGAACACGACAACTCTCCTGCCACTGATGAAGCGTGCGGGCGGTGACGTGATCGGACTCGACTGGCGCATCCCGCTCGACGATGGCTGGAAACTGCTCGGTGACGACGTCGCTGTACAGGGCAATCTCGACCCGACGATTCTCTTCGCTCCGCTGCCTGAGATCAAGAAGCGCGTGCATGACATTCTCCGCCGCGCGGATGGAAAGCCTGGTCACATCTTCAACCTTGGGCATGGCATCCTCCAGCACACACCCGTGGACAATGTCAAAGCCGTTGTGGATATGGTGCATGAATATAGCAATTAATTCTCTCGGTCTCGTCGCCGCTGTCACCGCCTTCCTCACCATCTGGATCGGTCATGTTGCAGTCCGCAAGATTGAAGCGGAAGCTCGTGATATTCGTCCACCCATGTTCATCGCCATCGCACTTGGAATCATCACGGAATATCTCTCACTCATCTCTGTCAACCGTTCACTGTCAACTGCCTTGGGCATTCTCGGCATCACCTTGCTTTGGGACGCGTTCGAGATCTATCGTCAGCAAAACCGCATCAAGCATGGACATGCTCCCGCCAACCCAAACAATCCGCGCCATGCAAGAATCCTTGCAGAATATTCCACCGCAACAACACTTGACCTGCTCAAGCGTGATCCCATCGGGCGGGAAGTTTCTCCTGAAGAAGCGCCCAAATTGATTACTCACTAAAACTGGTTAATAGACACTATGAACTCTTTCGGCATCCTTATCGGACTCGTTACCTTCACTATCATCGGACTGGGCTTTCCGCTCGTTATTCGCGGAGAGCGCGCCTTTGGCTACATTGCCTGGCCTTACATGATGGGCATCGGCTTTCTTATCATCTTTGAATCGCTCTTTATTCGAAATGACTGGGCGTGCGTGATCGCGGCGGTCATCGGCGCGACCTTCGTTTGGGGCAGCACCGAGCTCAAAGAACAAGCCGTCCGTGCGGAGTTGGGGTGGTTCCCGTTCACCCCCGCTTCGCGCAAGATCAAAGTCCCCTTTGCAGACATCATCAAAACATGGAAAGCGCCTTATCTATGAAAATCGTCATTATCGGCGGCGGCATTGCAGGGCTCTCCGCTGCGTACTACGCCAAAAAGAACATCCCCGAAGCAGAGATCACCCTGCTCGAATCTGATTCGCGCTGGGGCGGCAAGATCAGCACCGACCGAGTCAACTTTGATGATGGCACCTTCATCATCGAAGGCGGACCCGACACTTTTCTCGCCACCAAACCGTATGCCACTGCACTGTGCAAAGAACTCGGTCTTGGCGACCGTTTGCATGGCACTAATCAAAAACAAAAGAACACCTACGTTCTTCATTGCAACAAACTCGAGCCGCTGCCCGATGGTCTTGCGATGATGATCCCCACCAACGTGCAAGCCATTCTCAAAAATCGTCTCGTGTCGTGGTTTGGCAAAGCGCGCATGGGATTGGATTTTCTTCAACCCGCAAAAGCCGTCAACGGTGATGAAAGCCTGGGCACGTTTGTCAGCCGTCGGCTTGGGCGCGAGGCGTATGAGAATCTCATCGAGCCGCTTATGTCTGGTATCTACGCGGGCGATGGCGATCAACTTTCGCTGGCGTCCACGTTTCCATATTTACGCGACCTCGAACTCAAACATGGAAGCCTTGCGCGCGGCGCTCTCAAGCTGCGTGCGCAATCGAACGGCAGAGCAGTGCAGGGTTCGCGCTCTGCGTTTCTCACACCCACCACGGGTCTCGCAGAAATTGTCGAAGCGTTGGTTAATTACCTTCACGACAATAATGTAAAACTTCGTCTCAACACATCGGTCTCTCAAATCTCAAAGAGCGATGCTCGTTATATTGTGAAATTGGAAGATGGTTCAAGCCTCGAGTTTGACTCTGTCATCCTCGCCACGCCTGCATATGTGAGCGGGACTCTGCTCGCTTCATTCGACCCCGAGCTTGCTTCGACCCTCCAAAGCATTCCCTACGTCTCAACCGCGACCATCTCCCTCGCCTACCGCCAAAGTGACCTGCCCAAGCCGCTCGACGGATATGGCTATGTCATCCCGCGCCGTGAAGGACGCAAAGCCTTGGCTGGCACATGGACATCCACCAAGTTCCCACACCGCGCACCTGAGGGCTATGCACTCATCCGTGTTTTTGTTGGGCGTGCGGGTCAGGATATTCCGTGGGATAAAGATGAACTGCTGGCTCTTGCCAAGGAAGAAGTGAAGTTGACTTCTGGCATCACCGCTGAACCCATCATCTCGCGTGTCTTCATGTGGGATAAAGCCATGCCGCAATACAATCTCGGTCACCCAGACATTCTCAAACGCATCGACACCGCGCTCGAAAAATATCCGTCTCTAGCGCTGGCTGGCAACGGCTACCGCGGCATTGGCATCCCTGATTGCATTCATTCTGGGGAATTGGCTGTAGAACGTGTTCTCAAGTTTGCACATTCAAACGTTGAAGCGTTCCAACCTGCCAACCTGTAAACATTCTTTGGAGCAAACATGAATATTGATAAATCAGTTGGGTTATTCCAAGAAGCCCAAACCCTCTTCCCTGGCGGTGTGAACTCGCCTGTGCGTGCCTTCCGCGCCGTGGGCGGACAGCCGCTCTTCATCGGTCGCGGCGAAGGTCCATACCTTTATGATGTGGATGGCAACCGCTACATTGATTACGTTCTTTCGTGGGGTCCGCTCATTACAGGGCATGCCCACCCCGACGTGGTGAAAGCGATTCAAGAAGCCGCGTTGATGGGAACTTCCTACGGAGCACCCAGCCCATTGGAGATAGAACTGGCGAAGAGCGTCATGGAGTTCATGCCCAACATCGAGATGATTCGTTTTGTCAATTCGGGGACGGAAGCCACCATGTCTGCATTGCGCCTCGCTCGTGCCTACACCAAGCGCGAGAAGATCATCAAGTTCGACGGCTGTTATCACGGTCACGCGGACATGTTGTTGGTGCAGGCTGGCTCAGGCGTGGCGACACTCGGTTTGCCTGATTCGCCTGGCGTGCCCAAGATGGTCGCAGCGGATACGTTGGTAGCGAATTACAACGACTTAGATTCAGTCGAAGCGCTGTTCAAAAATTATCCCGACCAGATCGCGGGCATCATCGTGGAGCCTGTGGCGGGGAATATGGGCGTCGTCCCGCCGTTGCCTGGATTTCTCGAAGGCTTGCGAAAACTGACAACGGAATACGGCGCGGTGTTGATTTTCGATGAAGTGATGACGGGCTTCCGCGTTCACAAGGGCAGCGCGCAGACTCTCTACAATATCAAACCTGATCTCACCACGCTGGGCAAGGTCATCGGCGGTGGACTTCCTGTCGGCGCGTATGGCGGCAAGAAGGAGATCATGCAACTCGTCGCACCACTCGGACCAATGTATCAGGCGGGGACATTGTCGGGCAATCCGTTGGCTATGTCTGCAGGTATCGCGGCGTTGAGTTTGATTCGGGGAGAGGAAGTTTGGAGGAAACTGGAACAGGCGGCGGCTAGATTGGAGGCGGGTGTTGGAGAGGCAGCGAAACATGTGGGAGTCCCAATTCAGCAGACACGGGTTGGCACGATGTTCACAACCTTTTTTAGCGAGACCAAGCCTGTAGATTGGAACACGGTCAAGGTGGCAGATAAAGGGAAGTTTGGAAAATTCTTCCAGAAAATGCTGGCGAACGGTGTATATCTTGCGCCCTCGCAGTTTGAAGCAGGATTCATTTCTACCCTGCATACAGATGAGATTATTGATAAGACAATTGAAGCAGCAACGGAGGCATTTCGCACATGGTAACCGATGAGAAAATTTCTAATACAGCTTTGGCACGTTACCGCTTAGGTTCTGCGCTGATTTGGCTCGGTGTCACGGTTTGGCTGCCCTTTATCGGTTTGCGATTAGTGGGCGAAAAACCATCTCTGTTTTGGTTTTTGCCATTTCATTTGATCGGTGTGATCAGTGGAGCGCGCCTGCGTGCGAATGCTCGAAAGGAATTGGGCATTGCACTCGCAAAGAAGAGTATTTTGCAACTTGTTGGGCATGGGATGATCTTCCTAGGAATTCTGGTATGGACGCCGTATTTTTATTTGAAAGTTGTTCATCAGTCCGTTGAAGTGATGGATTACTTGCCATACCATCTCCTGGGTGTGTTTGGCGGGGCCGGATTATTAGTGGTTAATATGTGGCTATCCAAAAAGACAAGTTGATAATTGGGTAATTTTGGCATAATAGGGCTTTTTCTTTATCCCACATGTTCTGGCATTCGACAATATTGTTGTAAAACCAACCTTGCGGTAACCATATAGCGTGTTCCATTATGACAACATAGCGAAGACCAAACCAGTTCTACTATTCCCAAAGAGGCAGTCACCACCCTATTTAGAACGACTTCCTTATCGACAGGGTAGCGACACCAGGGTATCAATCCTACTAAAATTGGATCCGATGAAGTCAAAACAGCCAATTTTCCGCCTCACAACCGCAATCGGATCTGTCCAACGGGGTACAAATCTGGTATACGGGTATAAGTTTCGCCCCGCTCGGTTTATGCCCACTATATAGAGAACAAAAAGTCAAAAACGAATGAACACCCCTACGTATAGGGGTGTTTTCGTTAAAACATTCCCATAAACAATCTATCCATTTTTTCTATCTACCGACAGCTTGTCCGATCCCAAAGCGCTCCTGCTTTATACTGATCCGTCAATTCACCACTACAGGCAGGTTCCTATGCAGAATCATTCAACCGTTCTCGATCAAACCACTTGGGGAATCCATCTTAACTTCGAGGGGTACTTTGATTCCCCACCAAACTGTCCCTC
>WBZO01000816.1_pt1 | contig 57335 bp, 47 predicted proteins | sample 5204261 | NCBI WGS metagenome assembly WBZO01 (sample SAMN12412400, study PRJNA552823) | activated sludge metagenome | isolation source: activated sludge from anammox sidestream of wastewater treatment plant... | place: USA: North Carolina | collected 2017-09
CGGCGCAGACGCCGTTCTTACAGGTGCCCTCTCCGCCGCCCGCCATGGCGCAGACGGTGACGGCGGTGACGTTGGTGGCGGCGCACTTGTGGCTAGCGCAGCTATTGACGGTGCAGGGGTTGCCGTCCTCGCACTCCGCGTCCTTGGTGCAGTCGTACCTGCAGGCGCTGCAGCCGTCCCCGCTCAGCTCGTTGCCGTCCTCGCACTCCTCGCCGGCGGCGGCGTCGACGTAGCCGTCGCCGCAGTGCGACTGGGCGCAGGCGCCGCCGACGCAGATCTGCTCCAAGGCCTCACCGCAGGCGATGCCGTCGGGCTGGCCCTCACAAGAGACGCCGCCGGAGCCCCCCGAGCCGCCGGCGCCGGCGACGCCGCCGCTGCCGGCGTCCCCGCCGCTGCCTGCCGCGGCGCCGGCGCCCGCGCTGCCGCCCTGGCCTGCGGTGCCCGCGCTGCCGCCCTGGCCTGCGGTGCCCGCGTTGCCGCCTTGTCCGGCGGTGCCCGCGCTGCCGCCCTGGCCTGCGGTGCCCGCGTTGCCGCCTTGTCCGGCGGTGCCGGCGCTGCCGCCCTGGCCCGCGGTGCCGGCGTTGCCGCCTTGTCCGGCGGTGCCGGCGTTGCCGCCTTGTCCGGCGGTGCCGGCGTTGCCGCCTTGTCCGGCGGTGCCGCTGGAGCCCGCGCCACCATCCTGGGAGCTGCTGTCACTGAACTCCGAGCTGCAGGCGATCTGCTGGAGCCCGAGCATCAGGAGCACTGCCACTACACGCTGTGGGCGATGGGTCATCGTAGGTCTTCCTTCCAATTCTCCGCGGAGAGTAGGTATCATAACACGCTTCCTAGCCGGTGGCCGTAAGGACTTCTAGGCGATGGCGAGCGGCGCCGACCCGCTGCGCCCTCTTGCCGCAGCGGGTGCGTTGGCGCTCGGCGCTGGCTCAGCGACAGGACTGGACGCGCGAGGTGGTGGAGCTCACGCAGCCGTCCTTTAGCTTGTTCAGGCTGCAGGTCTTGTAGGTGCTCGTCGCTCCGCAGCTTGGCACGGTGCTGGTAGTCCACCCGCTGCCCACACACTGCGGCCAACGGCCCCCGAGGAAGGTGCACGAGAGACCGGCGGTGGTGTTGTAGGCCTTGGTCTCCGCACCATCACAGTTGTAGTCGAAGCTGTACGTGGCGCAGTACGGGTTGAAGTTGGGCGGCGGCCCAATCATGGTCCTGGCGCAGTAGCTCGACTGGAAGTACGTGGTCTGCGACGGGAAGACGCTGGCGTTGCCCTCCTTGCAGTCGAGGGTGGAGGGGTCGCTGCTCACGGGCTTGCGGTTGGTGTAGCCGGTGGGGCAGGTGGAGGCGCTGAGCGTGCCGGCCGAGGCGGTGGAGAAGCCGTCTCCGTCGGAGTCTGCGTAGCAGACGCAGTCCACCGTGTCCTCCTTGAGCTGGTTGCAGTCGTTGTCCTTGCCGTCTTTGCACTCCGGGGCGCCGGGGTAGATGGTGGGGTCGGCGTCGTTGCAGTCCGTGTCGCAGGTGACGCCGTCGCCGTCGAGGTCCGCGAAGGAGCAGGAGCCGGTGCCCGGGTTGCAGGTGCCGGCGGTGGCGCAGGTGGCGGGCTTGCTGCAGGTGACGGCGGTGCCGGCCTGGCACTGGTGGGTGGTGGTGTTGCAGGTCTCGGCGCCGGTGCAGGCGTCACCGTCGTCGCAGTCAGCGTTCTTGGTGCAGCTGAAGGTGCAGTCGTTGTCGCAGCCGTCGCCGTTGGTGGCGTTGCCGTCGTCGCAGTCCTCCGAGCCGTTCTTGACGCCATCGCCGCAGCCTGCGGCGGCGCAGACGCCGTTCTTACAGGTGCCCTCTCCGCCGCCCGCCATGGCGCAGACGGTGACGGCGGTGACGTTGGTGGCGGCGCACTTGTGGCTAGCGCAGCTATTGACGGTGCAGGGGTTGCCGTCATCACACTCCGTGTCCTTGGTGCAGTCGTACTTGCAGGCGCTGCAGCCGTCCCCGCTCAGCTCGTTGCCGTCATCGCAATCTTCGCCGGCGGTGGCGTCGACGTAGCCGTCGCCGCAGTGCGACTGGGCGCAGGCGCCGCCGACGCAGATCTGCTCCAAGGCCTCACCGCAGGCGGTGCCGTCGGGCTGGCCCTCGCAAGAGACGCCGCCGGAGCCCCCCGAGCCGCCGGCGCCGGCGACGCCGCCGCTGCCGGCGTCCCCGCCGCTGCCTGCCGCGGCGCCGGCGCCCGCGCTGCCGGCGCTGCCGCCCTGGCCGGCGCTGCCGCCCTGGCCTGCGGTGCCCGCGCTGCCGCCCTGGCCCGCGGTGCCCGCGCTGCCGCCCTGGCCTGCGGTGCCCGCGCTGCCGGCGCTGCCGCCCTGGCCTGCGGTGCCTGCGCTGCCGGCGCTGCCTGCCCCACCGTCTGGCGTCGTGCTGTCGGAGAATTCAGAGCTGCAGGCCAACTGCTGCAGGCCGAAGAACACCAGCGTAAGACCGACGAGCCCTGAGCGACGGATCATGATAGCCACCTCGATGAAGAAGACCTGCGGACTCTAGCAGGATGGACACGGCCGCACCAGCGCGGCCGTGCCTGCCAGGAGCGGGGCGCCCAGGCTCGGCGTCCGACTGAGCCAGTGGGTGAGCGTGGGAGCCCGTGGACGTGGTGTGGCCCTCGCTCAGCGCAAGGGCAAGCACCAGACCTCGTCTCCGGGCTGCGCGCCGAGCGCCGTGAGCGCGGGCCCCGGGACCAGCAGCGCGCCATCCTCGTGGAGCGTGGTGGCGCCGAGCACGGCTCGAAAGAAGGGCGCCTCGGGCGTCGAGCGAGCGAGCAGCGCCCGCCGCCCTGCCGCGAGGCCCGCGTCGCTCCTGGCGCGGACTTGGTGTGGGCGAGCCTCGCGCACCAGGGTGACGTCGTCCGTGTCGGCCGTGAAGTGGGGGCCGCCGTCGAAAGGATCCACCCGCTCGGCGTAGCGGAAGCCGATGCGCCGGAGCAGCTTCTCCACGCCGCGCGTCTGAGCGCCCACCTTCCCGATGACGGCCTGCGCGTCCTCCGGCAGGAGGCTCGCGTAGATGACGCCGCTCGGAAACAAGTCCTTGATGAATTCCTTGTTGGTGCTCGAGAGGCGATCGGCCTCCGCGTAGCTGAGGCCGGTGAAGCGCCTCCCCACGGCCTCCCACAGCTTGCTCGTGCCGTCCGGCTCGAGAGGGGGGAGCAGCTCCGCCAAGAGCTCGTCCTGAAAGAGCGGGCGGTGCATGGCAATGTAGAGGAAGCGCACGTAGCTGATGAGCTGCCCGAGCTTCTCGCCCCGGAGCCGTGCCTCGGGCGTCACCACCAGCCCGCCCAGCTCCGTGGGGCCGTCGTAGGAGTAGCCGACCACGAGGCGCGTGTGGTGAAAATGCTTGTCCAGCGCCGGGGAGTATTTCTCTTCGCTCGAGACGTCCACGTAGATGTAGGGGGCGTCCTTGCGCCCGAGCTGCGCCACGATCATGCTGGTGCCGAGCGCGCGCCCCTCGAACTCGTCCCACAGCAAAAAGACGTACTTTCTCTGGCGAGGATCCGTCAGGGTGCCGGAGAAGCTGGCGTGGGCGTGCGCGAGGAGGCGCCGCACGTGCGCGCGGTCGTCCGGGAGGTTGACGGAGTTGAGGTGCCGCGCCAGCGCGAGCAGCGCGTCCTCGTCTTCGGGCTGGGCGGCGCGGATGTGGAACCGCTGCATCCCTGCGTCTTAGCACGCCGCTGGACGACGCCCGATGCCCCATCCCGGGCTCTCGGCCCTGTGGTAGGAAGCGGGCTGTGAAAGCCTTCGCTCAGTTTCAAGGGACCGCCCACTACCTCACGGATCCAGCGCTGGAGAGCGTGGTCAACGCGGCGCTCGCCCTCGAGCGCCCCTTGCTCGTGAAGGGCGAGCCGGGCACCGGCAAGACGCTCTTGGCCGAGGCGCTCGCGGAGGCGCTGGGCACGGAGCTCATCCACTGGCCGGTCAAGAGCACCACGCGCGCGCAAGACGGCCTGTACGTGTACGACACCGTGCAGCGCCTCTACGAGGCGCGCTTCGGCGACGGCGGTCCGGAGGCGGTGAAGGACATCCGCCGCTACATCAAGCTGGGGCCGCTCGGGCGCGCGCTCTCCGCCGCAGAGCGGGTGGTGCTGCTCATCGACGAGGTGGACAAGGCGGATCTCGAGTTCCCGAACGATCTGCTCCACGAGCTGGACCGCATGCGCTTCACCATCACCGAGACGGGGGATGAGATCGTGGCGCGGCATCGCCCGGTGGTGATCATCACCAGCAACAACGAGAAGGAGCTGCCGGACGCCTTCCTGCGCCGCTGCGTGTTCCACTTCATTGATTTTCCAGAGCCCGAGCTGATGAAGCGCATCGTGCGCGTCCACCACCCCCACCTCGACGAGCTGCTCGTCGATCAGGCCATCGGCGCCTTCTACGACGTGCGCGGCGCCTCGCGCCTGCGCAAGCGCCCCAGCACCAGCGAGCTCATCGACTGGCTGCACGTCTTGGCGCGCTCGGGGGTGCCCACGGACAAGATCCGCCAGGAGCTGCCCTTCGCCGGCGTGCTGCTGAAGAAGGAGCAAGATCAGCGGGCGCTCGAGGAGGCGCGCGCGCAGCGGAGGCGCCCGTGAGCCAGGGCCGCGGCGCGTGGGCGCGCGGTGGCGTCGCGCTCGCGCTCGTGGCGTGCGGCTGCTCGGGGGAGGCGAGCTCGAGCGGAGCGCGGGCGGACTCCGGGGGCGCGGGCTCTGGCTCGACGGCGGACGGCTCCGCGGGGGACGCGGAGCCCCCAGCCGCCGAGGCCTCGGCGGAGGCCGGTGACGCCGGCGGCGACGTGGAGGCGCCGCCCGTGCGCCTCGGCTGGGAGCTGACGCGCGACAACACCGGGCTCGCCGGCGTGGGGCTGTCGTGCAGCGCGCTGCCGCTCTACGCGGGGCCGCACCGGCCCGCGCGCGGCGCGGTGCTCCGTGAGGTGCGGGTGGAGGCCCCGCTGGATCTCTCCGCCGGGGACATTCTGCTCGACCGCTGCTGCGTGCGCCCCACCACGGTGGGCCGCGGGATGCCGGCCATCACCACCACGGACTTCGACGCCTGCCGCGGGGACGAGTGCCCGTCGCCCCCCGGCCCCGTCACCGTCCGTGACTCGGACATCGACGGGAGCGCGCTCTCGCTGGAGCTGGGCGCGCTCTCCACGGGCCTCGTGGGCATCGCCACCATCGAGCGCACCCTCATCCACCACTTCGGAAGCGGGGTCGCGCTGATGAACACTGGGCGGCAACTGGAGGCGCGCATCGAGCAGAGCTACGTCACGCAGCTGCTGGCCTTCGGTGACCCGGCCACCACCGGCAACCACAGCGACGGCTTCACCGTGCGGGACTTCGACGTCTCCGCGCGGCCCACGCGGCGGCTCGTCGTGCGCGGCAACCGCTTCGACTGCGACTCTGCCAACGCGACGGGCGCGCTGTTCCTCCAGACCTACGCGGGGGACATCGCCAACGTCTCGCTCGAAGACAACCTGCTCGAGGGCGGCGGCTACCAGCTCGGGCTGGAGGCGAGCCACGGCCACGGCTACGCGGGCCTCGCCGCCACGAACAACCGCTTCAGCGGCACGGGCTACGGCGCCAGCTATCGCACCGGCGGGCCGGGGTGGAGCACCTGGCGGGACAACGCCCTGCACGATCCGAGCGCCCCGGACCACCGCGGGCAGCCAGTGCCGCAGCCCTAGTCGGGGGGCGGCGTGGGCGGGGCGCCGCCAGCAAAGGGTGAGGGCTCAGAACTGATCGCGCAGGGTGGGCGCGGGGCCCGCGAACCAGGCCTCGAGGCGCGAGAGGGCGTGCTCGGGAGCGCCGAGCCAGCCGAGTGAGGCCAGCACGCGCGGCGGCGTATGGCCGGTGTAGAGCGCGGCCAGCGCGCGCTCGTGGAGCTGGGCGCGGGGCGCGCCGTCGGCGCTGGTGGCGGGGCGCACCTCCGCGCGGCCCGCGTGGAGCCGGACGTGGTAGGCGCCGCTCCACGCGGGCAGGCTCTCGTCCGCGACGTCCAGCACCAGCTCCCCCGTGAGCTCCAGGGGCCATCCGCGCTGCTCGAGTGCGCGCGGCACGTGGGCGATGCGGAGCATGAAGTAGTCGCGCAGGGTGAGCTGGGTGTGCCGCTCCGGGAGTAGGTGAGCGAACAGGTCGTACGGCGCGCCTGACCACACGAGCTCCGTGGCCACCGAGCGGTACTCCGTGCAGAGCCGCAGCAGCGCGCGCGCCGCGCGAGCCGTGCTGGCGACCAGATCACTGGCGGTGACGCGCGTGGCCCAGCCCTCGAGCCCGAGGGTGTGCGACAGCGCGGCGTAGCCCTCCGGCTTGCCTGCGAAGGACGCGAGCAGCACGCGCGCTGGTCGGGCGCCGCGCGGGCGGCCCACGCGCCGCCAGAGGCAGGGGGGGCGCTCGAGCCAGCCGGGGAGCTGCTGGGCCATCCCGGTGTAGAGCTGGCCGAGCGGCTCGGGGACCCCGTGGCTCCAGTCGACGGTGAGCTCCGTGAGCGTGGGGGCGTCTTCCCCCCGGGGCGCGGGGAGCTGGAGCTGGCGCGGGTCCGCGGAGAAGACGTAGAGCGCGCCCGCGCGCTCGTAGCCCGCGCGCTGGTAGAGCGTGGTGGTCGCGGGGAAGAGCGTGGAGAGGGCGAAGCCGCCCTGGCGAGCCTCCTGGACGCAGGAGCGCATCAGCTCCTTGGCAGCGCCGTGGCCGCGCGCCGCGGGGCTGATGCCCACCCCGGCGACGCCCAGCGTGGAGACGGAGCGGGCGCCGAAGTACTGCCCCATGGGGAGCCGCGCGAGCCCGCCGACGAGCGCGGCTCCCTGGTGGAGCCCGCGCAGCTGCTCGACGCCGAGCGACGCGAGCCAGTCCCGCGACGCCTCCTCCTCCAGCCCGAAGCCGTGCGCGACGATGGCCGCCAGGGCTCCCAGCTCGTGCTCCGCGAGCGGCCCGTAGCGGTAGGGGGAGGTGCTCATGGGGGCGTCGTGAGGCTCAACCTTGCAGGGCGCTCCAGGCGACCCCCGGGACCTTGAGCCAGCTCGGCGCGGCCTCGAAGCGCGTCATGGCCCGGCCGAGCGCCAGGTTGTTCTGGTGATCGGTGAACCAGGCCGGTGTGGGCTTCATGACGAAGGGCGCTCGCAGCACGGATTTCTGCGGGTGATCCAGCAGCAGCCCGTTGTGCACCACGCCACGTCCGGACTCGATGTCGTGCAAGGGGTGCCCCGGGAAGGCGCCCCAGGTGGCGTTGACCAAGCCGTAGCCGAGGCCGCTCCAGCAGTTGATGGCGATGGTGCCGTAGCGCAGCGCCGCGATGGCCGCGTCGAGGAGAGCGCCGAGCTGCTGTTCCGTGCGCGGATCGACGAGCAGGTTGATGGAGAGGGTGCCCCAGCAGCGCTCGTTCGCGAAGGGGACGGCCTGCTCGAGGAAGCTCGCGGCGTCGTCGGCCGGTAGGCTGACGAAGGACATGATGCCGCACCAGGGCTCCTGCTGCAGCGCGTACTCACCCTCGCTCGTGCCCACGCCCTCGAGCAGCGTCCACGGCAGGGCGGACTCCTCCGTGACCTCGCCCAGCACCGTGTGGTTCGGGTAGGCCTCGGTGAAGCGCTTCCAGGTGGCCCGGGCGGTGGGGTAGTACGCGCGGCGCGTGGGCGTCGCGGCGAGCTTCTCTTTCACGAGGCGCTCGAAGCGCTCTCGCAGGGGCCAGCCCTCCGCCACCACGATGACGCGCGAGCCGTTGCAGTTGAAGCCGCAGTTGTACGCGAGCATGCTGGCCACCTGGCGCGCCTGGTAGTCGAGCTCGGCGTCCGTCCAAGCGCCAGGGGTGACCAGCACCGGCGAGACGCAGCCGAGCTCCGAGGTGATGGTCTTGTCGAGGCGCGGCCGCTGCGCGGCCTTGTTCTGCTGGCCCTCCTCCCCCACGCCGTACACGATGGCGTCGTGCGCGCTGGCGGAGCCGGTGATGTGGATGGACCGCGTGAGCGCGTGGTCCGTCAAGTGCTGGCCGACCTCCACGCCGCCGTACGCGACGCGGAGGTAGCCCGCGCGGACCAGCGGCGCGAGCGCGCGCTCGATCACGGGGCCAAGCTGCTCGTTGACGGGGTTCATCTTGAGCAGGCAGACCTCGTCGTCCACCACCAGCTTGTAGAGGACGTCCATGGGCGGGATGGACGACTGATTGCCGGCGCCCAGCACCACGCACACGCCCCCCGTCGTCGCCCGGCCCTCGCGCCGGTCGCGGTAGAGCTTGCCTTGCGTGGGCTCCTGACCCGGCTCGATCCAGATCTCACAGGTGATGCCCGTGAACAGCGCCTTGTCGAGGCCGCTCTGAGGGAACACCTGCGCCACCCACTGGCCATCCAGGCGCTGCCAGGTCTTGGGCAGCTTCGGGGAGCCCCCGGCCTCGAGCGCCTCGGCGTACAGCCGCAAGTTGCGCATGACCGGGAGGGTGCCGCCCAGGTACTCTTCCCCGTGGCCGTTACTGCCCTCCGCGTAGCCCTTGATCTTGCAGGCGAGGCTGGCCCACTCGTCGGCGACCTCCAAGGTGGTCGTGAGGCAGGCGCGCAGCAGCGCGGCCCGCTCACCCGCCGCGAGCGCGCTCCAGCGCGGGGCGGCGTCCGCGAGCTCCTGGAGCAGGGCGTCACAGTCGGCGAGGGGGGTGGGGGGGACGGGCGGCGGAGGGGTGGGGAAGGTCGACATGGTGAGGACGGGGCCGGAGGCTAGCCCGGGTTGCGGGCCTGCGCCTGGCTCGACGCGGCGACTGGCGCGATGATCTAAAAAAGTAACGTATCGTAACTTTCGCTCGCAGGCTGCCCACTCTGCCTCTAGGCTGCGGGGCATGGGTGCGCTCACGGACTACCTGACCCAAGAACACCAGCAGCTCGACGCCTGGCTGGCCGAGGCCCTGCCCGATCCGGCAGGGGCCGGCTACGCCGCCTATGCACGCTTCCGAGAGGGGCTGTTGCGGCACATCGCCTTCGAGGAGAAGGTCCTGATGCTGGACGCCAAGGAGCGGCGCGGCGGTGAGCCCCTGGAGCTCTTTCCCATCCTGCGGCTCGAGCACAGCGCGCTGGCGCTGCTGGTCATCCCGACGCCCACCGTCGAGCTCCTCGGCGAGATTCGGACGCTGCTCGAGCGGCACAACCCACGCGAAGAGGGGCCGGACGGGCTCTACGCGGTGTGCGAGCGCCTGGCGGACGCGGAGGCCGAGCGGCTGCTCGAGCGAGCGCGCTCGATGCCGCCGGTGCCCGTCGCCAAGCACTACGATGGACCACGCGCCCACCGCACCCTCGAGAGCGCGCTCGCCTTCGCCGCGCTCGGTCGCTCCAAGCAGCAGCGCTAGCGGAGCGCTGCCGACCAGTCAGAGAAAGTGACGATACGGCACTCTGTTAGGGGTGGTGGCTGACGGGCTGAGCGCACCGCGAAGGGCCCCTACCGCGAGGGGCAGCCGCGAGGGCGAGCCCATGCGCTCGGCCTCCACGGACGAGCCGTGCTAGAGCTGACGCACGCTCAGTCACCGGCTCTGGTCGGCGAGCGTCGACCGGAGCTGCCTGCCAAGAGAGGTCAGCCATGCAGCTTCGTTCCGAAGGGCTCTCGCAACACCGCGACCTGCACGTGCTCGGCGTGATGGCCTCCGAGCTCTGCCCGGACGAGCTGGGGCAGAGCCTCGAGCGCGCGCTCGAGGCTCTGCGCGACGGCGTACAGGCGGACGACGTAGAGCTGTTCCTCGCGGAGCCCGCGGGCGGGCACTTGCTGCTCGTCGCCTGCATCGGCCGCCATCGCGACAGCCTACGCACGCAAGTGCGCTTCAAGCCAGGCTTGGGCTATCCCGGCATCGTGACGAGCACCAAGCGCGCCTTGGTCGAGCAGGACGCGGCGGCGGACCACCGGTTCCTGCGGACGGCCGCTGCTCAGGACGGCGTCCGCACGGTGGTCGCCGTCCCGCTGCGCTCCCCCAGCGGACCCCTGGGCTCGCTCCACTTGGCGTGGAGCTCCTCGCACGACCAAGAGCGGCTCGTGCCCTTGCTCGAGCGCGCCGCCGTGCTCATCGGGACGACGGTGCGCGCCGGGCTCGCCGCGGGCCGTGAGCGTGTCCGTGAGCTGTCGGCGGACCCGGCCGATGCGGCCAGCTTGTGGCCGCGCTTCATGGAGCTGCTGCGGCAGACGGCCGGCGCCAAGCACGCCACGCTGCTCGTCCCGCGCGCTTCCGGCGACGTGGAGGTGGTGGGCGCCAGCAGTGAAGAGGCGGCGAGCGCGTGCCAGGGCCACCTGGGGCGCTGCAGGCTCCTCCCGCGAGGGCACGCCGCGGTGGTGGGTCAGCGCGAGGGCGCCAATGACCCTTGTCCAGCGGCGCGCGGGCTCAAGGGGGTGCGCTGCTGCGTGCCCATCATCAGTGAGGGGCAGCTCCGCGCGGCGGCCTTGCTGGACTACGGCAAGCGCTCACCGTCGCTCCCCACGAGCGCGCTCATCCCGTTGCTGGCGATGGCGCAGGAGGCCGCGACCCTCGCGCCACCGGAGCAGGTCGCCGCCGCCGCCGTCGCCAGCGCTCCGGCCAAGCTCGAGCTGCGCTGCCTCGGGAGCTTCAGCGTGCGGCGCGACGGCGAGCTGCTCGGGCCGGAGGCGTTCACTCGTCGCAAGGCGCTCGGCTTGCTCAAGATCTTGGCGCTGCACGGCGGGCGCCGCATCCACCGTGAGCGGTTGATGGAGTGGCTCTGGCCGGACTCGGCGCCGGAGTCCGCGCTCAATTCACTGCACGTGGCGATGCACGCGCTCCGCGCGGCGCTGGAGCCGCGCGGAGCGCGCGGGCGACGCTGGCATTTCGTGCACAGCGTGGAGGAGGACTGGGTGCTCGAGCTCGAGGGTGTCAGCTTGGACCTCGTGCAGTATCGACAGCAGCTCGCCACGGCCCGCGCGGCGCTCGTCGAGGGCGACCCCGCGCGGGCGGTCCAGGCCTTCGAGGCGGCGACGGCGCTCTACGCGGGGCCGCTGTTCGCGGAGGCCCCGTACGACGACTGGTGCGTCGCGGAGCGGCACGAGCTGCACGCGCAGCAGCTCGACGCGCTCTCCTCCCTGGCTGGGCTCCGGCACCAGGCCGGGGCGCACGAAGCGGCCGTGGACGCCTTGCGCCAGGGGTTGCGGCTCGAGCCGCTGCACCAAGACTTCGCGCAGCAGCTGTTCGAGGTCTTACTGGACGCCGGCCGCCCCGCGGAGGCCGCGCGGGAGTACGCGGAGTACGAGCAGCAGCTGCTCGAGCACTACGGTAGCCGCCCACCGCTCACGCTGCGGCGCTTCGCGGAGCGGCTCGGGCTGCGTGCGTAGTGTGGCAGCGCGGCGGCGGCCCGTGTAAGTGCCCGGTAAGTGCGATGCGCCATGCTCAGCGCCGCCAAGCACCGGGAAATACGATGGGCGTAGGCTACGACGCCGGTCCGCCGGCCAGGTACTTCCAAGGCTCGGAGCGCCGCGCTGGCGCAGGGCCAACTTCTGCCTTAGGAGGCGAGCATGAGTGACGCTGCGCAGGTCCGCGGGCTCCTGCTCGCTGGGGGCCGCTCACGTCGCATGGGGCAGGACAAGCGGCTGCTGTCCATCGACGGGGAGCCGCTCATCGTCCGCGTGCACCGCGCGCTCAGCGAGGCCTTCGGGGCCCCGTGGGTGCTCGTGCGGGAGGAGGCGGACGCCCAGCTCCTGCGGCCCCTGCTCGGGGAGGGCGCCACCTTCTTGCTCGACGCGGAGCCCTCGGCGGGCCCGCTCTCGGCGGTGGCGGACGCCCTCGACCAGCTCGACCGGGGCTGTGCCTTCCTCCTAGCGACGGATCTGCCCGGCGTCAGCTCCCAGTTCCTGCGGCGCTTCGACGCCCTCCGTCGCGGGCTGCCCACCGCGCCGGACGCGCTCATCGCCACCACGGCGGGCCGCCTGCAGGTGATGAGCGCCTTTTATCGCCCGCGCATCGCTGCCGCCTTGCGCGACTCCGTGCGCTGGGGCCAGCATTGCATGGTGCAGAGCATCCGGCAGGCGAGCATCGACGTGCACTACCTCAGCGAGGAGGAGGTCGCCGAGCTTGGCGGTGAGGCCCCCTTCGAGAACCTCAACACGCCAGCGGACCACGCGCGCTACCTGGAGACCCGGGTGCATGCCGGCTGAGGCGCCAGGGCCCGAGCGGCGCGCCGTCTTCGACTCCTGCGGCCGCCTGGTCAAGAGCCTGCGCGTCTCCGTGACGGACCGCTGCAACCTGCGCTGCACCTACTGCTTGCCGAGCGGCAGCACGGGCTTTCGTCAGCGTGAGGAGCTGCTCGGCTTCGACGAGATCGTGCGCGTGGTCCGCTGCGCGGCGGAGCTCGGCATCGACCGCGTGAGGATCACGGGGGGAGAGCCCTTGGTGCGCCACGGCGTGCCGGGGCTCATCGCGCGCTTGAAGCGCGAGACGCGCGTGGCGGAGGTGGCGCTCACCACCAACGGCGTGCTGCTCGGGCGCCACGTGGACGCGCTGGTGGAGGCGGGGCTCGATCGCCTCACGGTGAGCGCGGACTCGCTGCGCCCGGAGCGCTACCACTCCATCACGGGGCTGGATCTGATGGACGACGTGTGGGCCGGGATCCGACGCGCCGCGAAGGCCGGGCTGCGCCCCCTGAAGATCAACGTGCTCGTGCTCAAGGGCGTCAACGACGACGAGATCGACACCTGGGCGGAGCTGACGCGGCAGCATGATCTGGTGGTGCGCTTCTTGGAGCTGATGCCCATCGGTGAGGGCGCCGCGGGAGAGCTGGCGGGTCGCTACGTCAACCTCACGGACGTGCGGCGGCGCTTGGAGGCAGAGCTGTCCATCGAGCCCGTCCCCGGCCCTGGCGGCAACGGCCCCGCCCGCTACTGGCGCCTCCCTGATGGCGCGGGCGTGCTGGGCTTCATCACGCCGCTGTCAGAGCACTACTGCGACACCTGCTCGCGCTTTCGGCTGACGGCGACGGGGGAGCTGCGCCCCTGCCTCGCGCACGAGCTGAGCGTGCCGCTGACGGAGGCCATCGCGGCCCGGGATGATCTGCAAATCAAGGCGGGGTTTCTCCAAGCCGCCGCGCTCAAGCCCGCCGGCCATGGCTGGAACGAAGGTCAAGTCACCAAGATTAGAATGAGCAACATCGGCGGTTGAAGCATGCACATCCGAGTGGAACTCTACGGCGTCCTCAAGTCGCTGGCGCAGACGCACGAGCTTGGCCTGGAGCTGGGGGAGGGGGAGGTCACCGTGAGGGACGTCCTGCGGGAGCTGGGCGAGCGGCTCGGCTTGGCGGAGGCCACGCTGAGCAGCGTGGCCGCGGCGGTGGGTGAAGAGATGGTCGCGCGCTCGCACCGGCTCACCGAGGGGCAGACGGTGCTGCTGCTCCCGCCCGTGAGCGGAGGCTAGCGTGCCGGTCCACTTGACGAGCGAGCCGCTGGAGCTGACGGCGCTCCTGGCGGAGACGGAGGAGCCCGCCGCTGGGGCGCTGGCCATCTTCGTGGGCACGGTGCGTGACGAGAACGAGGGGCGCCGGGTCACCGGCATCACCTACGAGGCGCAGCCCGCGCTCGCGAGCCGGGCGCTGGCCGCCATCGAGCAGGAGGCGCTCGCGCGCTTTCGGATCCAGCGCTGCCGGCTGGTGCACCGCACGGGGACGCTGGCGGTGGGGGAGGCCAGCGTCGTCATCGTGGTGCGCTCCGCGCACCGGGACGAGGCCTTCCAGGCGCTGCGCTACGCCATCGAGGAGCTGAAGGCGCGGGTGCCGGTCTGGAAAGAGGAGCACTATGAGGATGGGCGCAGCGCCTACCTCGAGGGGGTGCCGCTCGTGACCGAGAAAGAACGCCTGGAATGAAAGACGTCAGCCACAAAATCGACACCTACCGCGAGGCCGAGGCGGAGGCGCTGCTCACCATGCCCGCCGAGGCGCAGCGGCTCCTGCGCGAGCGCAGGCTGGAGAAGGGCGACGCCCTGGAGATCGCGCGCATGGCCGGCATCATGGCCGCCAAGCGCACGCACGAGCTCATCCCCTTCTGCCATGGGCTCGCCATCAGCCAGGCGGAGGTGCGCTACCAGTTCGAGCCGGAGGGCGTGCGCGTGCGCACGGTGGTGCGGACGCTGGCGCCCACGGGCGTAGAGATGGAGGCGCTCACCGGCGCCAGCCTGGCGGCGCTCACCCTCTACGACATGCTCAAGCCCCACACCACGGAGCTGGAGCTGCGCGAGGTGAAGCTGCTCGCCAAGTCCGGGGGTAAGAGTGATTTCTCGCAGCAGCTCGAGCCCAAGGTGCGCGTGGGCGTCATCGTCACGGGGCGCGTGAAGGACACGGCGCTGCAGGAGGTCACCCGCGGGCTGGAGGCCTCGCCCAGCGTGGCGCTGCTGGGCGCCGCGGAGCGCGTGGGCCAGGCGGAGCAGCTCCGCGCGGCGCTCACCGGCCTCTTGGAGCGCGGCGCCGAGCTGATCATCACGGTGGGCGGCACCGGCCTCGGCGCGGACGACTTCACGGTCGAGACCGTGGGCCCGCTGCTCACGCGGGAGCTGCCGGGCGTCATGGAGGCGGCGCGCGCCTATGGGCAGCGCCGCACGCCGTACGCCATGCTCTCGCGCGGCGTGGCGGGCATGGTGGGCAGCGCGCTGGTGGTCACGTTTCCCGGCAGCACGCGCGGCGCGCGAGAGACCTATCAGGCGCTCTTCCCTGCCTTGCTGCACATCATCGCCACGCAGCGCCGGAGCGGGGGATGAAGCAGTCCGTCTCGGTCGAGGAGGCGCGCAGGCTCGTCTTGGAGGGCGTCGCGCCGCTCGGCACGGAGGAGGTGGAGCTCGAGCAGGCGCTCGGGCGGGTGCTCGCGCGTGCGCTCTCCGCGCCCTACTCGCTCCCGCCGCTGGACAACACGGCGATGGACGGCTTCGCGGTGCGCGCGGGGGACGTCCAGGGCGCGAGCCCTGAGCACCCCGTGCGGCTGGAGGTCATCGAGGACGTGCCGGCGGGCCACCTGCCGCGGCGACCGCTCGGGCCGGGGCAAGCCACGCGCATCATGACCGGCGCGCCGCTGCCCGAGGGCGCCGACGCCATCGTGAAGGTCGAAGACACGCGCGCGGAGGGGCGCCACGTGGAGCTGCGCCAGCCCGTCACGCTGGGGGAGCACGTGCGGCGCGCGGGCGAGGACGTCACGCAGGGGGAGACGGCGCTCGAGGCTGGCGCCGTCTTGTCGCCAGGCGCCATCGCCATGCTGGCCAGCCTGGGCCAGGAGCGCGCGCTGGTGGTGCGCCGTCCGCGCGTCGCCATCGTGGCCACGGGGGATGAGCTGATGGCGCTCGGGGAGCCGCGTCGCCCCGGCGCCATCTACGCCTCCAACCCCTACGCCATCGCCGCGCAGGTGGCGGAGTGCGGCGCCGTGCCCGTGGTGATGGGCGTGGTCCGTGACGACGCGCGCGCCATCGAGGAGCGGCTGCGCGCGGCGCTGAGCTGCGATGTGCTCGTCTCCACGGGCGGCGTCTCGGTGGGAGACTACGACTTCGTCAAGGACGTGCTGCGCGCGCTGGGCGGCAGCATGACCTTCTGGCGCGTGAAGATGAAGCCCGGGCACCCGCTGGCCTTCGGTCGGCTCGAGGGCAAGGCCACCTTCGGCCTGCCGGGCAACCCCGTCTCCTGCATGGTGTCCTTCGAGCAGTTCGTGAGGCCGGCGCTGCTGAAGATGCTCGGCCACGCCCGGCTCTTGCGCCCGCGCGTCTCCGCCCGGCTCACGTCGGCGGTGGAGCACAAGCCCGGGCGCACCTCGTTCGTGCGCGTGGTGGTCGAGCGCACGAACGAGGGCTACGCGGCGCGCCCCACCGGCACCCAGTCGAGCGGCGCCCTCTCCTCCATGGTGAAGGCCAACGGCCTGCTCGTCCTCTCCCCCGAGCGCGCCCAGCTCGACGTGGGAGAGCTCGGGGAGGTGGAGATCCTGAGCCTGGACTTCTGGCAACGCTGAGGGAAAGCGGGCTACTTCACCCCTCGCATCCGGCGGTAGGCTCCTTGCCGCACGAGCCCACCCCGAGCGCTGTGCCTCCGCCGAGCCCGGCAGACGGCCTCGCCGCGCGCCCATGGCCGCCGCGGGCGGTGACGTGGCGGCTTCGCTGGTCGACCACGATGTCGAACGGGCGGCTGCCCGAGGCCATGCCGTGTTCGACGGGGGCGGTGGTGCGAGCGCTGCGATGCGCTTCGTTGGTTGGAGGTGGGGCCGGGGGGCGCGTGCATCGCGGCGCAGGAGCGCGTAGGCTGAGGAGCGATGGGCGTCGCGTTCTGGGTTGCCGCGCTGGGGGGGCTCGCGCTGAGCGCGTGTGGGCGGGGCGGCGCCACGCCGCCGCGCCCTGCCACGAGCGCCGAGCCGCTGGCGGCCGGCTCGAGGGCGATGCCGCCGCCGGCCCCGGAGGCCTCCGGGGCGACCAGGCCGTCGGCGCCGCCCACCCCCGTGCAGCCCGCGCAGCGGCTCTCGCGGCGCCCGGTGCTCGCGCTGTACGCCGTGAACCCTTGGGCCATGGTGCTCGGCGCGGACGTGCCCTCGCTCGTCGTGTACGAAGACGGCAGCGCCATCGCAGCGCGCCCACCCGCCGCCGACGCCAAGCGGGCCAGGCTGGTGGAGGGTCGGCTGCCCGGCTGGCCGGAGCTGCGTCAGCGGCTCAGGCAGGCGCTCGAGCCCGTCCCCACGCACACGACGGTCTGGGGAGCGACCGACCAACCGACGACGCTCGTCTTGATGGACGTGGGGGCAGGCTGGCTGCGCCGCAGCGTCTACGGTGGCCTGCGCGACTGTCGCCCGGCCCAGCCCGCGCCGATGCAGCCGGTGCCGCCCGGCTTCGAGCTGGCGTGTCGGCTGCTCACGGACGTGAAGCTCGACGCCGAGCAGGACTACACGCCGGAGTGGACGGAGGTCCTGCTCTGGGGCTACGCGCACTCGCCGGAGGTGCCCGCGCCCTGGCCGTCCGGGGTACCCTCCCCGCCGCCGGTCGAGCCCCCCAAGGAGGGCGTCGTGCGGCACCTCGTCCAGACCTCACGGCTTGGGCCCTTGGAGCAGCTCCTCGCCTCGCTGAAGCCGCGCCAAGCGGTGCTGCTGCACGGCGCGAAGTGGTCCGTGGCGCTGCGCGTGTCGCTCCCCGGCGACGCCTACCTCAGGGACGTCAACCGCGCCACCGCCCTCGCCGCCGCGCGCTAGACGCCGCTCCGGCGGGGGCTCCAGCAGAGGGGCCCTACGAATCGCCGACGCGGCGTGCTTAGCATGGACGCATGCCCGAGCTGTCCCACCACCTGCGTGGCCGTCACCCTTCGCCCATCCGCACGGCGCAGATCATCGCGCTCCAGCGGCCGGACCGCGACGAGCTGGTCATCGTCAACCTCGCCATCGGCAACGTGAGCCTGCCCGCACACCCCGCGCTCACCGAGCGGCTGGAGGCGCTCGGTCGCGGGGACAGCCCCTTTGCCGGCGGCGTCGTGAAGTACACGCCCACGGTCGGGCTCGACGAGACGCGCCGCGCGTTCCTCAACGTCATCGCGTCGGCGGGAGCGGACGTGAGCGGGCTCGAGGTGCTCGTGACCGACGGTGGTTCCATGGCGATGGAGCTGATGTTGCTCGGCGTCTGTGGGCCCAGCTCCAGCCGCCCGCTGCTCATGCTGGATCCTAGCTACAGCAACTACGCGGACATGGCGCGCCGCATCGGCGCGCGCACGGTGGCGGCGACGCGCCGGCTGGGCCCTGACGGGAGCTACGGGCTCCCCAGCGTGCCGGAGCTGGAGGCCCTCATCGAGCGCGAGCGCCCCACGGGCTTGCTCGTCATCCCGGCGGACAACCCCACCGGTCAGTTCCTCGACCGCGCGCGCCTCATCGAGCTGGCGCGCCTCGCGGTGAAGCATGATCTGTGGCTCATCAGCGACGAGGCCTACCGTCAGCTCAACTACGCTGGGCAGGCGCCCAGCAGCGTCTGGAGCCTGACCGAGCAGGAGGTCCCGGGGCTGCGCGGGCGCCGCATCGGCATCGAGACGGTGAGCAAGGTGTTCAACGCCTGCGGGCTCCGCATCGGCGCGCTGGTGACGGATCATCCAGAGCTGCACCAGCGCACCGTCGCGGAGTACACCGCCAACCTGTGCGCCAACGCGGTGGGCCAGTGGGTCTTCGGTGCGCTGGCGCACCTGTCGCACGAGCAGCTCGCGGGCTGGTACGAGCAGCAGCGGACGTATTATCGCGGACTGCTCGAGGACACCACGCGCGCGCTGACCGAGGCCGTCCCGGGGCTGCTCGTCTCCAGCCCGCAGGCCTCGCTCTACAGCGTGCTGGATCTGAGCGGCGTGCACGGGGGACGCGGCGTGGACGCGGCCGGCTTCGTGCGGTACTGCGCGGAGCGCGGCAGAGTGGAGCATGAGGGCCGGCCGCACACCCTGCTGCTGGCGCCCATGACGGGCTTTCAGGCGGGGGCGCCGGACCCTGCCGCGCAGCAGCAGCTACGGCTCGCCTACGTGGAGCCGCCGGAGGTGCTGCAGAAGGTGCCGCGCCTGCTCGCCGCCTTGCTCGAGGCCTACGTGCGGCAGTGAGCCCGAGGGCCTCTGCGCGGGGCGCTGACGCCCTCGGGGGGCGGCTCCACGAGGGTGGGGCGCGCCGAGGGACAGGGCCTCAGCCGGGCGTGATGGGCGTCGTGGGGTAGTCCGCGCGCTCGCGGGCGCCCCGCTCGATGGCGGCCATCAGGCCGAGCGCCAGGTGCTCCTGGTACGGCCGCGCGGCGACGAGCGTGCCGACGGGCAGGCCGCGGCTCTCGGCGTCGACCCGCGCCGCGAGCTTGTCGAAGCGCTGCTGGCCAGCGCGGCCGGAGGTCTCCCCGGGGCGCACGCGCGTGACCGGGACCACGCCGCTCGGGAAGCCGAGGGCGTTCCAAACGAAGGTGTAGCTCGACGCCACCGCGAGATCCTTCGAGCCACCGAGCGGGAAGGCGGGGGTGGCGAGCGGCGGCGCCAGGAAGGCGTCGATGCCCTCGCGCTCCATCAGGTCATACACCTGGGAGGTGAGCCCGCGCAGGGCGTAGACGCGCTCGTAGAGGTCGCTGACGCGCCGCTCGCCAGTGGTGCGGAGCACCTCGGCCGTGCTCAGCTCGCCGAGGAGCGTCGCGGTGCTGGCGGCCGCCGAGCGGACCGCCCCGGGGAGCTTGCCCAGCGTGAGCAAGGAGGCCAGCAGCGGATCCACCTCACCGCCGTCGAGCTGGTGCGCGAGGGTGCGCGCGCCGTCAGCGCTCATCACGGCGAGGAACTGCAGCGCGATGTCCCGTAGCTGCTCCGGGCGGCGCTGGACGACCACGCAGCCGGCGTCCGCGAGGTGCTCGGCTGCCTCGCGCGTGGCGCGCCGCACCGCGGGTGAGGCCTCCATGAAGCCGTCGTCCACCCACCACCAGACGCGCAGCCCAGCGACGCTCTCCGGGGGAGCCGGCGCGGGCAGCGGCGGCACGCGAGGATCGAGCTGGTGGGCGCGCACCGGATCGATGGCCTGCCAGGCGAGCGTCAAATCTTCCATGCTCCGAGCCATGGGGCCACAGGTGGCGCGCACCGTCTCTTGACCGGGGATCCCGGGCGTGATGCCGCGCATGGGCCAGCGCAGCACCGTGGGGGCGAGGCCGCACAGGCCGGAGAAGTGGGCAGGCCCACGGATGCTGCCGGCGATGTCCGTGCCGAAGCCGAGCGGCGTCAGGCCAGCGGCGAGCGCCGCGGCCTCCCCGCCGGAGGAGCCGCCGGGGGTGTGCTCGAGCGAGAAGGGGTTGCGCGTCTCGCCGAACACGGGGTTGCGTGTCTCAGCGTAGATCATCCCCTGAGAGACGTTGGTGCGACCGAGGACCACCGCGCCGGCCTCTCGGAGCAGCTTCACGAGCACGGCGTCGTCCGGGGCGCGGTGGTGCCGACGCGCGGTGAACCCGACGGTGGTGCCCTCGCCCTTCCAGTCGAAGCACTCCTTCACCGTGATGGGGAGCCCGTGCAGCGGACCGAGCTGGGTGGCCTGGCGGCGCTCCAGGTCGCGGTGGCGCGCCTCGAGCAGCGCCGCCTCTCGCCGGACGTGGGTGAAGGCGTTCAGCTTCCCGTCGAGGGCGTCGATGCGCTCGAGGTAGGCCTGAGTCAAGGCTTCGGAGCTGGTGGTGCGGGCGGCGAGCCGACGGAGGCACTCCGCCGCGGACCACGTCCAAGAGTCGGGGTTGGGCACGGGGCAAATCAGAGGGCCGTCCGCGCCGTGGCGTCAAGGGCGCGGCGCGCCCACGAGCGCGGCTGCCCCTGGCGTGCGGTGGGACGGCGCGGCCCCGCGCGCGGCGGTCGCTCGTGGCGGCGCCGCAGGGCGAGGCTCGACGCGAGGGAGGCCCCGCGGCATGGTGCCCTGGATGCGAGGCAAGACGTGCCTGGTGACGGGCGCCAACTCCGGAATCGGGCTCGAGACGGCGCGCGGCTTGGCCCAGCGCGGCGCGCGCGTGGTGCTGCTCTGCCGCGACGAGGCGCGCGGCCGCGCGGCGCTCGAGCAGCTCCGGAGCGCGACGGGCAGCGCGGCGCTCGAGCTGGTGCGGCTGGATCTCGCGAGCCTCACCTCCGTGCGGCAGGCGGCGGAGCAGGTGCTCGAGCGCTGCCCGGAGATCCACGTGCTCGTCAACAACGCGGGGCTGGTGCTGGGCGAGCGGACGGAGACGTTGGACGGCTTCGAGTCCACCTTCGCCATCAACCACCTGGGGCCCTTTCTGCTCACGCGCTTGCTGTTGGAGCGGCTACGGCGGAGCGCCCCAGCGCGGGTGATCATGGTCAGCTCCGAGGCGCACCGGATCGGGCACCTGGGCTGGGGTGATCTCATGAGCCGCCGCGCGTACGTGGGGCTCTGGGTGTACGGTAAGAGCAAGCTCTGTAACCTCCTGATGACGGCGTCGCTGGCGCGGCGCTTGGAGGGCAGCGGCGTGACCGCCAACGCGCTGCACCCTGGCGTCGTCGCCTCGGGCTTCGCGCGCGACGGTGACCTCGGCGGGCTCCAGGAGCGGATCGCGGGGTGGCTCGCCCCGCTGATGGCGAGCCCTGCCCGCGGTGCGACAGCGTCGCTGCACCTGGCCACCGCCCCGGAGGTGGCGTCCGTCACCGGCGGCTACTTCATCGGGCGCCGCCCGCGCCGCCCGTCGCGCGCGGCGCGCGAGCCGGCCCGCGCCGAGTGGCTGTGGGCAGAGAGCGAGCGGCTCCTCGCGCCGTGGCTCTAGCGCCGCGCTCGCGCTATTCGAGCAGGCGGTGGACCTCGTCGGGGACGAGGCCGTACTCCTCGGCGGCCGCCAGCAGGGCGGCGTTCTGCGGCAGCTCGGTGAGGAAGCCGAGCGCGTAGGGCGTGCCCACCAGGCCCCGGACCCGCCGCAGCAGCCGCTCCATGCCTTGCGCGATGGCGTGGCGCGCGCGCTCCTCCTCGCCCAGCGCGCGGCAGACGTCGTAGAGCGTCAGGTAGGCGCTGGACTCGTTCAGCAGGCTGGGCGCGTCACGCTGCAGCATGGCCACGCCCTCCTCGACGAGCGCTCGAGCCTCGAGCACGCGCCCGCGTCGACGCTCGGCCTCACCCCACATACCGAGCGCCACCGGCAACACGTCGTGGTTCTCGGTCGCGCGGTAGCCCTGCGCGGCGATCCGCAGCAGGGCGGCGGCGCGCTCGAGGGGCGCCTCACCGCTCGAGCGCAGCAGCTCCCAGCCGCGGTAGAAGATGGCGCCGAGGTTGGCCCTGTCCGAGGCCGCCCAGATGCTGCTGGCGGCACCGTCGGCGTCGGCGCGCGTCGCCGCGAGGTGGATCTCCAGCAGCTTGTCGTTGCCGAAGGTGGCGGCCCAGCCGAGCAGGTTCATCTGCGCATGGCGCACGGCGCCCTGAGAGCCGATGGCGTCGGCCAGGGCGAGCCCTTGCTCGAGCGCGGAGCGAGCCTCCTGACGGGCTCCGATGGTGGTGAGGGCGAAGCCGAGGTTGGTGGTGAGCATCGCCTCGCGCTCCTTCAGCCCCGCCGCGCGCGCCGCGCTGGCGGCCGAGCGGCGCGCGTCGAGCGCCGCCGAGAGCTGCCCGCGCGTTTGTCGCGCGATGGCCAAGGTCTGCCAGGCGTCCACGGCCGCTGCGCGGAGCCCGTGGCTCTCGGTCAGCGCCAGCAGGCGCGTCGCCTCCGCCTCCGCGGCGGTGAGCGCGCCCGCGAAGGCCAGGCGCGCGGCGAGCGCGGCGCTACAGCGCGCCTCCTCGTCGTGCAGGCCGAGCGCCGCGGCCTCGTCTCTGACCGCCGCGAGGCGCTCGCTGAGGTCGGCGCCGGCGCCGCGCGCGTCGTCGTAGCGGGCGCGGGCGCCGCGCGCGCGCACCGCGCTGGCGTCGTCGTGGACGTGGTCTTCCATCGCGAAGATGGCCTCGTCACGCGCGGCGGCGCGAGGGTCGAGGCGGCTCCAGGCCTCGTCCAAGTAGCTGGCGCGTAGGAAGGCCGTGGACGGATCCGGAGCGAAGCCGAGCGAGCGCTCGGCCATGCGCACCGCGTCGGCGAGCGCGTTGGTGGCGAGCGCGCGCTGCGCCGCGGTGGCCCAGTGCTGCGCGGCCTTCTCCGGCTGGCCACCGAGATCCAGGTGACGCGCCACCGTGGCGGCGTCCTCTCCCCGGCGCGCGAGCCACTCACCGGCCAGCGCGTGGAGCGCCGTGCGCGCGGTCTCGTCGAGCGCCGCGTAGGCCACGTCGCGCACCAGGGCGTGCTTGAAGACCCACTCCCCGGCCTCCGGGAAGCGTGAGCCGTGCTGTTCGATGAGCACCTCATGGGCCGCGAGCAGCCGCATCACGCCCTCGGCGTGGGGGATCCCCAGCGCCTCCAGCCCGGTGTCCCAGACGCTCTGCCCGAACACGCTGAGCCTCCCCACCGCGTCCCGGGCCTCCTCGTCGAGCGCGTCCAAGCTCACCTGGATGGCGGCCTCGATGGTGGGCGCGTGGCTCGTGTCCCTGCCGCCGGCGATGAGGCGCGCCAGCTCCTCCGCGAAGAGCGGGAGCCCCGCGGCCTGCGCGGCGATGCGATCCAAGACGGCCTCGCTGGCCCCCTCGCCGAGCAGCGAGCTGGCGATGGTGCGCGTGGCGCGTCGCGAGACGGGGCGCAGCTCGAGGCGCACGTGGTCCCGCCCGGTGAAGCGGGCGCCGGCGCTCTGCCAGAACTGAGGCCGCGCCAGGGCGAGCCCCATCAAGGGATGCCCCGACGCGCGGCCGAGCAGGTGATCGATCCAGCCGATGCTCTCGGGGTCGGCCCACTGCACGTCCTCCAGGACGATGAGGGTGGGCTGCTGGGCGACGACCTGCAGCACGAGGTCCGTCAGCGCCAGCCACAAGGCGTCGCGCGAGCCGCGCGGGTCCAGTCCCTCCGGGAGCGGCTCGTTCGCGAGCAGGCGGGCGAGCAGCTCACGGTGCTTCGCGGTCAGCTCGTCACGGGTGGCGGGCCCGAGGCGCTCGATGATGGCGGTCTCCGCCTCGCGCGCGCTGGCGCCCTTCGGGAGCTCCACGATGGCGCGCGCGACGTCCGCGGCGGCGCCGAGCGCGTGCCCGCTGGCGTAGGCCTCCGAGCGCTGCGAGATGACGAGCGGGGCCTCCGCCAGCGCGCTCACTTTTCCAATCACCTCCCGGTACAGCCGGGTCTTGCCGATCCCCGGAGGACCCGACACGGTGACCAGCACCGGCGTGCGGTCGCCACGGCAGCGCTCGAAGGCCGCGATGATCTGCGCCTGCTCGGGCTCCCGCCCGACGAAGGGGGCTCCCCCCGCGCGCTCGCTGCGATGGCCGCGCACCTGCTCGCCGACGATGGAGCTGCCGTTGCCCCGAGAGCGAAATTCGTAGCGCCCCCGTCCGAGCTCGCTCGTCGTGACGTCGGCCAACACCATCCCCGCCTCGGCGTCCCGGGCGAGGGAGGCCGCGCGATCGACGACCTCTCCCACGGGCTGAGCGGCGCCGTGCTCGCTGCTCAGGCCGACGCGCGCGCGTCCGCTGGCGATGCCCACCTGAGCGCCCGCGCGCGCCAGGCGTCGCCCGAGCTCGAGCGCCGTGGTGGCCTCCGTGCCGACCGCGTGGCGCGCTCCCAGGTGCGCCACGATGGCGTCCTGCCCGAGGGGGACGGCGTCGGCGCCGCGCTGGCGCAGGACCTCGAGCAGGCGCTCCCGCGACGAGCCCTGGCTGAAGCGCAGGGCCACGATGGAGGTCACCAGGCGTGAGGCGCTCGAGCCGAGGCGGGAGCTGGTGATGGGGTCCCGCGAGGAGGGCGAGGCGGAGAGATCCGTGGGATCCGCGAGCAGCTCGCGCAGCTGCTGCATCACCTCCAGCGCGCCGCGAGGTCGCTGCTCGGGATCGGTGGCGAGCAGCTGCGCGACCAAGCGCTCGAGCGCCGCGGGGACGTCCCGCCGGAGCTCCGAGAGGCGCGGGGCGGGCGTGGTGACGAGTCGCGCGAGCGTGGCGATGGCGGTCGGCCCGACGTGCGGCGGGCGCCCGCTGATGAGCTCGAACAAGGTGGCGCCGAGCGAGTAGAGATCCGAGCGGGCGTCCGCGTCCGCGTCCCCGCGGGCCTGCTCGGGCGCCATGTACGCGGGGGTACCGACCACGTCGCCGGTGCGCGTGATGCGGATGTCGTTCTTCGCCGCGACGCCGAAGTCGACGAGCTTGGGGCGGCACTCGAGCAGGGCGCCCGTGGGCGGCTGAGCTTGCCGGCAGAGGAAGATGTTGCCCGGCTTGACGTCGCGGTGGATGACCCCCGCGCGATGCGCCGCGTGGAGCGCCTCTGCCACCTGGGCGGTGAGCTCCAGGGACTGACGGAGCCCGAGCGGGGCGCGCCGCTGCCGCTGCGCCAGATCTTCGCCGTCGAGCCACTCCATCGCCACGAAGGGCTGGCGTTGCCCGTCGAGCAGGCCCCAGCCCACGGTCTTGACGATGCCCGGGTGGTCGAGGCTCGCCAGGAGCTCTCCCTCGCGCGCCAGCCGCGCCTCGTCGCGCGTCGCTTCTCCGGGCTCACTGGCGATGACCTTGAGCGCGACGGGCTGACCCGTCTCGCGGTCGAGCGCGTGGTAGACGACGCCGACGCCTCCGCGGCCCACCTCTGCGTGGATGAGGAAGCGTCCTCCCAGTAGCTCGCCTTCGTGCATCGCACGCGAGGTTAGCCCGATTATGGCCGTAGGTGCGCGCCCGATTCAGGAGGGCCCGCGCGCGGTCCGCGCGCGGCCGCGCAGCCTACCCCCCGGGAGCGGCAGCGGGGTGGTGAGCGGGGCAGGCGGTGGGGGGAGCGTGAAGCCGCTGAGCTCGAGCTCGGCGAGCGTGAGGAGCTGGCCCTGGGCGCGCAGCGCGGCCCGTTGGAGCACGTCCGTCAGCTCTCGGTCATTGCCTGGCCAGGCGTGCTCCAAGAGCGCCGCGAGCGCGAGCGGCTCGACCCCCAGCGGCTCACCGCGGAGGGCGCTGCCGGCGCGTCCCAGCTCGGCCAAGATGAGCGCCCGGAGATCTTCTGCGCGGTCCTGCAAGCTGGGGAGCGTCACCGTGGAGCCCTCGAGCGCGGTCAGCAGGGGTGGCTGGCCGGCGCCCGCGTCCCTGACGGACGAGCGGAACGCCAAGGCGAGCGTTGGCGGAGCGAAGGGGGGCTCGAGCGGTGGACGAGGGGCCTTGAGCAGCCGCCCGAGCAGGGCCCTGACCTCGTGCGGGAGCGCGCCGGCGTCCAGGACGAGCAGCGAGCCCCCCGCGGCGAGCTGGAGGGGGGAGCGCTGAGGATCTTCCCAGAGCTCCGGGCTGCGCTCGTGGGCGCGGGTGGCGTCCACGATGAACAGGGGGCCGTCGGCGCGAGCGCTCGCCAGGTGCCAGTGCGCACACCAGCTCTCCGCGGGGACGCCAGGGGGCGTCACCAGCGCGATGGGGCCGCCCCGGCGCGCGAGCCGCTCGAGGTGATCGAGGCACCAGCGCGCGGCGGGGCTGTAGGCGCTGCCGCGCAGCGGCTCGGCGCGGCGCTCGGCGTCGATGCGGTGCCGACCCGCGCCGGCCGTGATGATGGTGCGCAGGCGCTCCTGCTCCGCCTCGAGCTGCTCTCGCTCCCGCTGCGCGTCGAGCTCACGCTCGCGTGAGCGCGCCAGCGACGAGGAGATGGAGAGCAGCGCGCTCAGCCGGTCGGCGAGCCGGCGCAGGGCGACGGCCTCCTCCAAGGAGAGCGGCCGGGTGCGGCTCCCGACGGGCAGGAGGAGAAAGCCGGTGGGTCCGTCGTCGTCCAACACCGCCGTGGCGCAGAAGGCCTGGTGCTCTTGCAGCCAAGCGAGCAGCGGTCGCACCTCGGGCCGCCGCACTTGGCAGGCGAGCAGCGCGTCCGTGCGTAGGCTCCGCTCAGGCTCCTTGACGGCGAGCTCGAGCAGCAGCGGCGGCGCCTCCACCGCCCGGGCGTGCAGGTAGCCCGCGAGGTCCACGCTCAAGGCCTCGGCCGGGTGCAGGCGCCACAGCTCGGGCGAGGCGCCGGGCTCGCCCGTGGTCTGGGTGAGCGCGAGCAGGGCCGCGCGGATGGCGCTGTCGGGCTCCGGCTGGAGCGCTCCGCGCGTCGCCACGTCGATGGCCTGGAGCCAGCGCGACTGCTCCGGGCCGAGCGGGCGCGCCACGGCTCGCGCCAAGAGCCCCACGCCGATCGCGAGTGAGCTCGACGCGACCACGATGGCGGGCGCAAGCTCTGGGTAGCGGCGGCCGAGGACCCCGCCCAGCACCACGACGGGAGCACCCGTGAGCAGGATGGCGAGCACCGCGCGCTGCGCGGCGGTGACCTGCGCTGGCGCTCGCGTCGTCGCCGCCCAGCTCGAGGCCACGGCGGCGATGAGCAGCGCCACGGGCAGCGCGCGATCCGGGGGAGCGACCCCGAGCGCGGCGGCGGGGACGGCGACGCCCACGGCCGACAAGCTCAGGGCCAGGGCGCCGCTCACGCGATCGGCGACGCCGAGCTCCAAGCGGCGCAGCAGCCAGACCCGGGCGAGGGCCATCACCAGCAGCAGCAGGCAGGTGGCGGCGCTCGCCGTCGCGAGCCAATCGAGCGTGATGGGGTCGAGCAGGGCGCGCCCGTCGGGCAGCACGGCGCGCGTCGCTGGGATGGCGAAGGCGATGGCGGACAGCAGGGCCGCGAAGCCCGCGGCGTCGAGCGAGCGCGTGATGGGAGGAGGAACGAGGACGCCGCCGGCGCTCGGCACGCGCGCCAGGGCGATGAGCGCCGCCACCACGCTCACGCCCTGACCGAAGGCCGCCGCGGCGTCGAAGCCCACGAGGCCTGGCGGCGCCAGGCGCGCCGTGACCCAGAGCGCGGCGCCCCAGCAGGCATGGCGCATCGCCTGGCGCGCGGCCGGCTCGACGGGATCCACGCCGCGCCGTGGCGCCTCGGTGCTGCGCCACAGCACGCTGAGCGCGAGGGCGAGCCCCAAGGGGAGGAGCGCCAAGGGGAGGTGGCCGCGCGCTCGCGCCGCCACCGCGCCGACGTACAGCAGCAGGGTGGCGGGGAGCCAGTAGCTACGGCTGACCGACGGCACGGCGACAGCGTAGCCGGCGCCAGGCGCAGCGTCACGGTCACCCTGCGGGGCCCAATTCGGCGGCAGGCTTCGTGCGCTGCGCTCGCGCCCACGGCGGCAGCCCGATTCGGGCCGCAGACGAGCGGGCTCGGCGCGTCGTGACGGGCGTGGCGGCGGTTTCTGGGGTGGACTGGCCGCGATCACGATCTCCGCGCCTGCTTCGGACGCACCTCGGCGCGCGGCCTCGCTACCGCGGCGCGCGCCTCCCGCACCTCCCCGCGCCCACGCACCCCCTCACGCTCACCCGGCCGTGGGCTCGGGGGCGGACCAGAGGAGGCGATGGCGCAACGGCGAGAGGGTGCGAGGGCGAGGGCGTGAGCGGAGGGCGGGAGTGGGAGTGGGAGATGGGAGCGTGAGCGGAGGGCGGGGGAGTGAGCGTGAGCGTGAGCGTGAGCGGGCGCGAGTGCGGGCGCGAGTGCGGGCGCGAGTGCGGGCGCGAGTGCGGGCGCGAGTGCGGGCGCGAGGGCGTGCGGGTGGTGGGAGCCGACGTGATGCCGGCTCCCGCCGCTTCGGCTCAGTGACCGCCGACGAGGCGCACGAGGGTGCCGAGGACGCGGTCGAAGCGGTCGCGAAGCTCCGGCGCGACCTCGGGCAGAGCGCCGAGCGCCGCGGCGACCTCGAGACACGCGAGCGCTTCGCGCAGCGAGCCTAGCGCCGTGTGGTAGCGAGCCGCGCGATTCTTGCCGCGCGAGTAGCTGCCCTCGGCCACGTTGAGCGGTGCGCTCGCGAGCGCTCGGCGACACTGCCGAGCGAGGTCCGGCTCGCGCCGCTCGAGCGCGTGTAGTTGCGGCGAGAGCGTGCGAACCAGGTCGAGCAGAACGGGATAGATGCGAAGCATGGTCGTGACTCCGTGGGATGCCCGCGCACCGTGCACGGGCACCGCCCCGTCCCCGCCGCGCGCAGGCGTCGTCCAGGCTCGCTCGCGAAGCGAGCGACCGCGCAGAGCCGCGCGGAGCCACGCGCAGACCCGCCGCGACGCCCATCGGCTGAACGCGCTGCGGGTCGAGCATGGCGAGCACGGCGAGCACGGCCCCGGCCTGGACGACGCCGAGCACGGCGGGATCATCGACGCCCCCCGCGCGCCCCTTTCCAAGCGTCCCCGCGTGCTCGCGTGCCGCTCACGCCCCCGCCCGCTCCCGCTCCCGCTCCCGCTCCCGCCCCCGCCCCCGCCCCCGCCCCCGCCCGCTCCCGCTCCCGCTCCCGCCCCCGCCCCCGCTCCCGCTCCCGCTCCCGCTCCCGCTCCCGCTCCCGCACTCGCGCCCCCGCCCGCTCCCCCACTCGCGCCTCCCGCACCTCCCCGCGCCCACGCACCCCCGCACGCTCACCTGGCGGGTGTGCCCGCTACCAGCGAGTCATGGAGCGATTCCGCGCGCTTGCCGCCGCGCTCGCTCTGCTGACGCCGGATCAGGGGCGGGGCCGCGGCCCGCGCTGGGACGCATTGCGGGCTCGGGGCAGCCGGGGTACCTGCTGTGAGCAGGAGCCGGAGCCGCGCCCGGGACCCCACGCATGCGCAAAAACTACATCCTCGACACCAACGTCCTGCTCCACGACCCGTACGCCATCACCAAGTTCGAGGACAACGACGTCATCTTGCCCATCTACGTGCTGGAGGAGATCGACACCTTCAAGCGCGACCCGGCCGAGCGCGGGCGCAACGCGCGCACCGTCTCGCGGCTGCTGGACTCCATGCGTGAGAAGGGCTCGCTCCAGGCGGGGATCCCCAACGCGGAGGGGGGGTCGCTGCGCGTGTACGTGCCTGAGCGCCGCAAGGAGCTGAGCATCGCGCTCAACCCCGCCTCCGGCGATCACGCCATCTTGCAGACGGCCATCGAGCTGCGGGACGCCCAGCCGGGCAAGCCGACGGTGTTCGTGACCATGGACGTCAACCTGCGCATCCGCGCGGACGCCCTGGGCCTCGCCTCCGAGGGCTATGAGAACCAGTCGGTGGACGTGGAGGCGCTCGGCAGCGGGCTGGTGGAGCTGACGGTGTCGGCGGCCGAGCTCGAGGCGTTCTTGTCGAGCGGGCGCCTGCCGCCGCCGGCCGACGCGAAGCTCTACGCCAACGTGTCGGTGCTGCTCCGAGACGACAGCCCGCAGCCGCGCAGCGCGCTCGCCCGGTACTACGGCAAGGAGGGGGAGTTGCGAGCCCTGCGCGTCCCGCGGGAGGGCGTGATGAGCGTGCGCCCTCGCAACAAAGAGCAGTCCTTCGCGCTCGACGTGCTGCTGGACGACTCCGTGAAGCTCGTCACCATGGTGGGCAAGGCGGGGACGGGCAAGACCTTGCTCGCGCTGGCGGCGGGGCTACGACGCACGGCCGAGGAGGGCGTGTACACGCGCCTGCTCGTCAGCCGCCCCATCATCCCCATGGGGAGGGACCTCGGGTACTTGCCGGGCACCATTCAAGAGAAGCTGAACCCCTGGATGCAGCCCATCTTCGACAATTTGGACTTTCTGATGGTCGCCGGCGGCGGCAAGCGGCGCGGGCTACGCGGGTACGAGCAGCTGCTCGAGAGCGGGATGCTCCAGGTGGAGCCGCTCACCTACATCCGCGGTCGGAGCCTCCCTCAGCAGTACGTCATCGTGGACGAGGCGCAGAACCTCACCCCGCACGAGGTGAAGACCATCATCACGCGCTGCGGGGACGGCACGAAGATCGTCCTGACGGGCGACCCCTATCAAATCGACAACCCCTACGTGGACAGCTCGAGCAACGGCCTCACCGTCTCGGCGGATCGCCTGCGGGGCGATCCCATCGTGGGGCATGTGCTGCTCACCAAGGGTGAGCGCAGTGAGCTCGCCAACCTCGCCGCGAACAAGCTGTGAGGCCGGCGCTGCGCCTCGCCACGCTCGAGCGGGCGCTCTCGTGGTCGGAGCAGCACATCGCGCTGCTCGACCGGGTACGGCCCGTCGGCTTGCGCGCGGAGCAGCAGCGGCTGGTGGAGCGCTGGGCGGCGGGCCGGCGGGAGCCCGCGCGGCTCAGCTACGCCGCGGCGCCGCCGCTCGAGCCGCTGCGCGAGCGGCTGGCGCAGATCGCGCACGAGGTGCACGCCTTCGGCGCCGTGGGGGGGCTCTACGCGGCGCGCGCGGAGGAGCTGCGGCTCGAGGCGCGGCTCGTGCAGCGCCGCGGGACGCCTGAGTTTGCGCGGCTGGCGGCCCAGCGCTATCGCGCGGAGCCGACCGCCGCGGAGGCGCTGGCGACGGCGGAGCGCTGGGCTGCGCTCGCGCCCGAGGCTCCGGCGTCGCGGTTTCGCAGTGACGATGGCGCGGCGCCCGAGAGCCTGCTCCGTCAGATCGAGCAGCGCCTGGCGGAGGTGGGCGCGCCTTATCGCGTGGAGCTCAGGGCGGAGCTGAGCAGCGTCGCCGCGGTGGGGGACGGCGTGGTGCGGCTGCGCGCCGGCGCCTGGCTGACGGCCGAGGAAGCTCGGCGGGTGGCGGCGCACGAGGTCCTCGGCCACGTGCTGCCCCGGCTCCGCGCGGGCCGAGAGCGGTGGCCGCTCTGGGCGGCGGGCAGCGCGTCTGGCGTAGAGGCCGAGGAGGGGCGCGCGCTGCTGCTCGAGGAGCGCCTGGGCTTGATGGACGACGCGCGGCGGCGGCAGCTCGGGCTGAGGCACCTGCTCGCGCTCGCCACGCGTGAGGGCGCGACCTTCGTGGAGCTGGTGGACGTGGCGCTGCGCTTGGAGGCGCCCCTCGAGCAGGCGCTCGCGCTGGCGCTGCGCGTCCAGCGCGGCGGCGGGCTCGCGAGGGAGATCGTGTACCTGCCGGCGCTGCTCACGGCGCGCCGCGTCCGCGCGGAGGAGCCCCAGCTGGAGGTGTGGCTCGCGCGCGGTCGCTACTCCGTCGCCGCGGCGCGAGTGCTCAGGGGGCTGAGCGACAAGCCCCTGGCGCTCGAAGCGGGCGCGCCGTGACCTCCGCGCGCCCAGCGCGCTGGCCACGCCGCTCAGGGGGACGGCCCGAGCTCCACCATGACGGGGATGTGGTCGCTGGGTTTGTCTTTGGTGCGCGCGGCCACGTCCATGGTGCAGCGCCGTGAGCGCCGCGCGAGCGCGTCGCTCAGCAAGATGAGATCGATGCGCAGCCCTTGGTTGCGTTGAAAGGCTCCGCCGCGGTAGTCCCACCAGCTGAAGCGTTCGCCTGCTGGGTCATGGAGCCGGAAGGCGTCGCGGAGGCCCAGGGCCTGCAAGGCTTGGAGGGCGCGGTGCTCCTCGGGGTGGAAGTGCAGCTTGCCGCGCAGCGCCTCCACCGAGTAGACGTCGCGCTCGTCCGGAGCGATGTTGAAGTCTCCGCAGAGCGCGAGCGCAGCGCCCTCGCTGAGCTCCCGCCCGAGGGTCTGACGCAGCCGCGCGAGCCAGGCGAGCTTGTCGCGAAAGGCGGGCAGCTCCACGTCCTTGCCGTTGGGGACGTACACGCTGACCACGCGGACGCCGTCGATGGTGGCCGCCAGGTAGCGCCGCTCCGAGGTGGCGGTGTCATCGTCCAGCCCGACGCGGAGCTGCTGGAGGGGGAGCCGGGAGGCGATGGCGACGCCGTTGTAGGTCTTCTGCCCGCTCATCGCGACGGCGTAGCCCAGGCGCAGGAACTCCTCCGTGGGGAAGGCGTCGTCGACGACCTTCGTCTCCTGCAGGCACAGGACGTCCGGCTGGTGCTCACGGAGCCACTCGAGCACGCGCTCGAGCCGCGCTCGAACGGAGTTGACGTTCCAGGTCGCGATCTTCACGCGCGGGAGGCTAGCCGCGCCCTGGAGCTGACGCCATGAGCCCGCGCCCCGCCAGGGGCTCGGCGGCGCCCGCGCCGCGGCTCACCGGAGCACGGGCTCGGCGCAACACCGAAAGCCAATCCGGCGATCGGTCTTGAAGCGTGGCTCCAAGCGGGGCTGCGGGTTGGGCCCGGTGACCTTGGAGGAGTTGCAGCTCAGCTGATAGGTGCCGCTCGTACCGCTCGTGAGCGAGTCCCCGCCGCGGACGGCGCACGAGCCCCCGGAGCAGGTGTCTTCCCACTCGGCCGCGTTGCCGCTCATGTCGAACAGCCCGGGTCGTGAGCCCTCACAGGCGGGGTAGCTCTTGGTGCGAGCGACCACCGCGGCGATGTCGTTCTCGAGCCCGTTACAGTAGTTTTTCGCGTAGCTGTTGCCGTAAGGAAAGCGCTGGGCGCCCCCCGCGCTGCAGGCGTGATACCAGGCGCTCTTGTTGGGGTCCGCGTAGCTCGAGCTGGCCAGGGGGCTGCCGTCGAGGCTGCCGCACAGGCGCTTGCCGGCCCAGGCGCAGTAGGCCACGGCGTCGCAGAAGTCCACGCAGGTCATGGGCATGGTGGCGCGCAGCGGGGAGTCCGGGGCCCACTCGTCGGTGTTGAAGCAGCCGGCGGCGAAGTACGAGGTGTTGGCGCTACAGTCGTTGCGCTGGCCCGCAGTGGACGGTGAGGAGTCCAGGAAGGCCTTGTACTGCCGCTGGGTCACCTCGCTCGAGTCGATGCAGAAGAGGGGCGAGCTCGGGGTGGCGGGGAAGGTGATGAGCTCTGGCCCGTCGAGATCCAGCGGACACGCCAGCGTCCCTCCACCCGTGCCGCCCGTGCCGCCCGTGCCGCCGGTACCCCCAGAGCCGCCGGAGCCCGCCGCGCCGCCGGAGCCCGCCGTACCACCCGTGCCAGCGGTACCCCCGGAGCCCGCCGTACCGCCCGTGCCAGCGGTACCCCCGGAGCCGCCGGAGCCCGCCGTACCGCCGGAGCCCCCGGAGCCGCCGGAGCCCGCCGTGCCCCCGGAGCCCGCCGTACCACCGGAGCCCGCCGTACCACCGGAGCCCGCCGTACCACCGGAGCCCGCCGTACCACCGGAGCCTGCGGAGCCCGCCGTGCCACCGGAGCCGCCGGAGCCTGCGGAGCCCCCGGAGCCCGCCGCGCCCCCGGAGCCCGCCGTGCCGCCAGAGCCTCCCGACCCCGCCGCCCCCCCGGTTCCGGCTGACCCCCCGCTGCCGGCCTCCGCGCCAGAGCCGCCCACCCCCGCCGTGCCCGCGAGCCCGCCCCCCGCTCCGGCAGCGCCGGCGTCGGTGCCGCTGGCTCCGGCGGCGCCGCTCGCGCCGCTCAGCCCTCCGGTGGCGGCTGCTCCTGCCGCCCCGCCGCTCCCCGCCTCGCCGCGCGCGCGCGTGTAGTCCTCGAAGGACACGAGGCAGCCGGTGGCCGCCAGGCCAAGGCCACTGGCGAGCAGCGCTGCCCAGCGCGCGGTGCCACGGGGAGGTCGCAGCGGCATCTCCCAGAGCCTACTCCATCTAGCGAGCCTCCGCCCAGGGCGAGATGAGGGGACGCGCATGATGACTCACGGTCGAGGGCGAGGCCCTGCCCACAGCAGCGCAGCGCTCACCACGCTACCCCCCGGTAGGCTCACGGTCCCTGGAGCTGCTTCGAGCGCTCCGTCTCCTTCTTGGCGAGCTTGAGCGCCACGATCGCCGCCTTGCGGTGGAGCTTGGCCTTCGGCTTCTCCGCCGGATCGTCAATCGCCGTGAGGAGCGAGACGGCGCGGTCGATGCTGTCGATGGCTTGATCCAGCCGCGCATCGGCGGCGTAGGCCACCCCGGCGGCGAAGGTGCCGGCGAGGGTCGCCGCGCCGAGGAGGCTGAACAGGGTGTGGCGCGCTAGCTTGGTCATGGAACCGTTCTTTCTGCGAGGGGGTAAAATGAGGAGAACGGGGGAAAGCCAGGAAACTTACCCTCCAGGTTTGGATTATACGCCATCCTGACCGAAGATCTTCCCTCCCGTGGCGGAGCAGGGTCGGCGCATCGATTCCAGGCGGCCGCCGCCAGACAGCGTCCTCCGCTCAGAGCGGCGACTTGCCCCAGCCGTGCCGCCTCCGTACCCTGCTCTCGACTCATGACCATCAGCGACAACGTCTCTGAACGGGCTCAAGCCCGGCTCGGTACGGTGCTCCGCTCGAAGTGGACTCTGGATTCCATCTTGGGCATCGGTGGCATGGCGGTGGTCTACGCGGCCACGCACCGTAACCAGAACCGCGTCGCCATCAAGATCCTCCACCCCGAGGTCTCGGTCGACAAGGACGTGACGCAGCGCTTTCTGCGCGAGGGCTACGCGGCCAACACCGTGGGGCACCCGGGGACGGTGAGGGTGCTCGACGACGACATGACCGAGGACGGGGCGGCCTTCTTGGTGATGGAGCTGCTCGAGGGCGAGACGGTCGAGGCGCGGTGGGCGCGCAAGGGGGAGCGGCTGCCCGTGCTCGAGTCCTTGAGCATCCTCGATCAGCTCCTGCTCGTGCTGGAGAGCGCGCACGCCAAAGGCATCGTCCACCGAGATCTCAAGCCAGAGAACCTGTTTCTGACCCGAGACGGCCAGCTCAAGGTGCTCGACTTCGGGATCGCGCGGCTGCGGGAGCTGACCGGAGGGCAGGGCACCACGCGCGCCGGCTCGCTGCTGGGGACGCCCGCCTTCATGGCGCCGGAGCAGGCGCGGGGGCGCTGGGAAGACGTCGACCATCGCACGGATCTGTGGGCGGCGGGCGCTACGCTCTACACCTTGCTCACCGGCGCCTTCGTGCATGAGGCGGGCACGGTGCACGAGCAGCTCATCGCGGCCGCCACGAAGCCGGCGACCCCCTTCGCGGAGGTCTATCCGGGCATCGACGGGGGCGTCGCAGCGCTCATCGACCGCGCGCTGGCCTTCGACAAGGAGCAGCGCTGGCCGTCGGCCGAGGCGATGCGGGCGGCGCTGCGCGACGCTGCCGAGGACGGCACCTTCGGCCCGCCGCCGAGCTTGCCGCGGCCCTCCCTGGCCATGTCCGTGCCCACCGTGTCGGTGGCGGACGGTGCGGCGGTCTCCTTGACCGAGCCGCTGACGACGTCACGGCCCTTGACGGGCGACGTCGTCGCGCCGCGCTCGAGGCAGGCGTCGGGGCGGCGGCGCTGGCTCGTGGGCGGCGCGGTGCTGGCGCTCGGGACCGCTGGGTTCGCGCTGCTGGCGCGCACCGTGGAGCCCGAGGCACGCCCCGAGCCCTCGGCCAGCGCGGCGCTCGTCGCGCCCCCCCGCGCGAGCCTCGCTCCGCCTCCACTGGCGCAGGTGGCGCCCGCGCCGACCGCGGAGACGCCGGCCGCACCGCCGCCGTCGGCCTCGGCGGCGGCCACGAAGGAGCGCCAGCCGACGCAGCGTCCGGCAGGCGGGGCCGGGACGAAGCCAGCGACGCCCCTCATCAAGACGGTGCACGCGCCGGTGACCCCACCGGTCCCCGTCCCGCCGTCGCCGTCGCCGAAGCCCGAAGGGAACCCCTATGACCGCCGCCACTGAGTCCCCGCGCGCTCGGCCCAGATCCCGCTTGGCTCGCTCCACCCGCGCGAGGTGCGCCGTCGTGCTCATGGCGGCGCTCTTGTCGGGGACGGTGGGGACGCGCGCCTGGGCGCAAGATGCCGCGGCCGCCGAGGCGCTGTTCCAACAAGGGCGCGCGGCGGTGGAGCAGGGGGACTACGTCACGGCGTGCGCAAAATTTCACGAGAGCAACCGGCTGGATCCCGCCCTGGGGACGGTGCTCAACATCGCGGACTGCGAAGAGCACCAAGGCAAGCTCGCGACGGCCTGGACGTACTTCGAGGAGGTCGCGCAGCGCGCGGGCCCGGGGGACGACCGCGCCGCCCTCGCCAAGGAGCGAGCGCAGCGGCTGCTCCCCAGGCTCCCTCGCTTGACCGTCCGGCTCAGCACCGCGAGCGACGCCGTCCGCGTCAGCAGGGACGGGGTGGAGCTCGGTCGGGCCAGCTGGGGCGTCGCGCTGCCAGTGGACCCGGGACGGCATCGGCTCGTGGTCAGCGTGCCAGGCCACCAAGCCAGCAGTGTGGAGCTGGAGCTCGCGGAGGGTGAGCAGCGGGAGGTGCGGCTCGAGCCTGGGCCGCGCCTCGCTCGCGCCAAGACGCCCGCGCCGCAGGCGGAGCCCTCCACGCGGAGCACGTGGGGCTGGGTGGCTGGCGGGGTCGGCGTGGCGGGGCTCGCCGTGGGCGGCGTCGCGGGCGCGCTCGTGCTCGGCAAGAAATCCATCGCCGACGACCACTGCCCAGCGTCACGCTGCGACGCCACGGGCTACGACGCCGTCGAGGCGGGGCGGACGCTCGCCGTGATCAGCACCACGGGCTTCGTGGTGGGGGCGCTGGGGGTCGTCTCCGGCGCGTACCTGCTGCTGAGCGGCGAGAGCCCGCCCAGCGCCGCCGCGCGCCGCCTCGGGCCGCCGCGGGCCGCGGCGCCGCGCTGGGCTGCGCCGCGGCTCGGCGTCGTGGGCGGGGCCACCCCGCTGGGGGGCAGCGTCATGGTGTTCGGCAAGTTCTAGCGTGCAGGGGCGCGCGCCTGACGAGCGCCCTGGCGCGGCCGCGCGGGCTCGGCCACGGCGCGCACGGCGCGCGCGTCCTGGAGGAGCTGCCGCGCGTGCTCGCGCGCCGTCGCCGTCAGCTTCGCGCCGCCCAGCATCCGGGCGAGCTCCTCGACGCGCGCGTCCTCGTCGAGGCGCTCCACGAGCGTGATGGTGCGCCCCGCCGCGGTGCGCTTGCTCACCCGGAAGTGGCCCTCCGCGAAGGCGGCGATCTGCGGCAGATGAGTGATGCACAGCACCTGATGCGCGCGGGAGGCGCGCCAGAGCCGCTGCCCGATGGCCTCGGCCACCGCGCCGCCGACGCCGGCGTCCACCTCGTCGAAGACGTAGGTGGCGACCCGGTCGCCCGTGGTCATCACGCTCTTGACCGCGAGCAGGACGCGCGACAGCTCGCCGCCGGAGGCCACCCTCGTCAGCGGCGCCAGGGGCTCGCCGGGGTTCGCCGAGAACAAGAGCTCCACGCGGTCCGCGCCGCGAGGGCCGAGCCCGCCCTCGGGGAGCGGCGAGAGCTGCGCCACGAGCCGGGCGCGGGGCAGGTGCAGCGCCTCGAGCTCGGCCTCCAAGACCCGCGCGAGGCGCTCCGCTGCCTCCGTGCGGCGGCGCGTGAGCGCAGCAGCCTGCGTCACGCACGCGGCGTGCAGCGCCGTGGCCTCCGCGCGGAGCTGGGTGAGGTGATCTTCTGCGCCGTCCAGCGCCTCGAGCTCCTGTCGGATGCCGAGCGCCCGCTGCTCGAGCTCCTCGGCGCCGACGCCGTGCTTGCGGCAGAGGGCATCGAGCTCGGCGACCCGCTCCTCCACGCGCTCGAGCTCTCCCGGCTCGTAGTCGAGCTCGCGGGCGAAGCGCGTCGTCAGCTGGGCGGCTTCGTCACAGGCGATGCGCGCGGAGTCGAGCTGCTCGGCGATGGCGGCGAGGCGGGGGCTGTGGGGCGCGCCGCGTCGGGCGCGGTCGAGCAAGGCCCCCACTCGGCCGATCACCGCCTCCTCGCCATCGTAGAGGGTCTGGACCGCGTCTTCCGCGAAGCGCGCCCAGCCCTGCGCGTCGCGGAGCAAGCTCAGGCGCTCGCGGACGCGCTCGTGCTCGCCGGGCTGGGGTGCGATGCGCTCGAGCTCCTCCAGCTGAAAGCGCAGGTAGTCCGCGCGCTGCAGCGTCTGCGCGGTGCGCTGCGCCAGCTCCTGCGAGCGTTGCTCGAGCTCTCGCCAGCGTCGGTGGCTGGCGGCGTAGGCGCCGACCTGGTCTTCCAGCCCGGCGAAGGCGTCGAGCAGGGCGAGGTGCTGCGACACCTGCGTGAGCGAGTGATGTTCGTGCTGGCTGCAGATGTCGAGCAGCTCGCCTCCCACGGCGCCCAGCGCCGCCTGCGTGGTCAGCTCGGACTGCACGAGGCAGCGGCCGCGCCCGGAGGCGGGCACGGTGCGCTGCGCGACGATGGCACCCGTGTCGTCGGGGAGCCCGTGGGTCCGGAGGACCTCGGCGAGCTGGGTCGCGACGCTGCCGCTGAGCTCGAATTGAGCGTCGATGCGGGCTGCGTCCGCGCCAGCGCGCACCAGCTCCGCGCGGGCCTTGCCGCCGCGCAGGAGCATGAGCGCGTCCACGAGGATGGATTTGCCGGCGCCCGTCTCTCCGGTGAGCACGGTCATCCCCGCGCCGAGCTCCAGCGTCACGTCGTCGAGCAGGGCGAGGCCTCGGATCCGCAGGAAGGAGAGCATGGCGGGCGGACTGTGGCACTGGCGCCGGCCGACCGGTAGCGGCGGCCGCGGGCGCGGCCCACGCGCGAGCGAGCCGTGCTAAGCCCCCGCCCGTGAAAGTCCGATCTCTCGCGCTCGGGCTCGCGCTCTCCGCGCTGGCCTGCACCCGTAACGCGCCGCCGCCCCCGGCCGAGCAGGCGGCCTCCGCGGCGCCCTCGCCCGCCGCCTCCAGCGCGGGGCAGCTCGTCACGGCGAGCGCCGCGCCCCCCGCCGTGCCGGCCCCGAAGCGCCCCTACAACGTGGTGTTCCTCATGGTGGACAGCCTGCGGGCCGACATGCCTTGGGCCGGCTACCCGCGGCCCATCGCGCCGTGGCTCACCAAGTTCGCCGAGCGGTCCACGCTCTACCCGCGGGCGTACAGCCTCTCCAGCTATACCGCCAAGAGCGTGGCCCCCACGCTCGTCGGGAAGTATCCCTCGGAGATGCCGCGAGACGGCTACTTCTTCACGCAGTGGCCGAACTCCAACCTGTTCGTCACCGAGCGCTTGCAGAAGGCCGGGCACCGCACGCTCTCTGGGCAGGGTCACGGCTACTTCATGGCGAGCCTGGGCGCGGTGCAGGGCTTCGACGTCCACAAGCTCCTGCCTGGCACGGTGCTGGACACCACGGGCGTCCACGACGTCACCAGTGAGCGGCTCACGGAGCAGGCCAAGCAGCTGCTCTCGAACCCCGAGAACGTGAGCCAGGACGACGGCAAGCGCTTCTTCCTCTATGTCCATTTCCTCGACCCTCACCACGAGTACTACAAACACCCCAGCTCCCCGGATTTCGGCAACGCTCGGCGAGACCTCTACGACAACGAGGTCCATTTCACGGACTACTGGGTCGGGCAGCTCATCGACTGGGTGCAGGCGCAGCCCTTCGGTCGGGACACGGCCTTCATCATCACGGCCGATCACGGCGAGGGCTTCGGTGAGCGGGGGCAGTACCGTCACAGCTATGAGCTCTGGGAGGCGCTCGTGCGCGTGCCGCTCTTCATCCACGTCCCCGGCGCGCCGCCTCGGCGCATCGAGCAGCCGCGCAGCGGCATCGACCTGGCGCCCACCATCGCGGATCTGATGGGGATCCTGGAGGGCGCGGAGCCGCCGCTGCGAGGCCGCAGCCTGCTGCCGGAGGTCTTCGGCGCGCCGGCGGAGCCGCGGCCGGTGGTGGTGGATCTGCCCCGCTGTGACCTCATGGACCGGCGCCGAGGCGTCATCGACGGCCCGTGGAAGCTCCTGGCCTTCGGGGACGACTACAAGTTCATGCTCTTCAACGTCGAGCAAGATCCCAAAGAGGAGCAAGATCTCGCGGCGAAGGAGCCGGAGCAGCTCGAGCGCATGAAGAAGCTCTACCAGGAGCTGTCCGCCACCATCCCGAACGAGCCCGTCGTCGGGGGCGCCCCGCTCAAGGGGGCGCGCGGGGGGCAGCGCTGGTGACCGGGCCGGCGCTCTAGGGCGCGCGTCCGGCGGAGGGCCTGCTATAGCATGGGCCATGCGCGCCGTTTGGATCAGCAAGCATGGTGGCCCCGAGGTCTTGGAGGTCCGGGAGACGCCGGATCCGGTGCCAGGCCCGGGAGAGCTCAAGATCCGGGTGAAGGCCGCCGGCCTGAACTTCGCCGAGGTCACCGCGCGGCAGGGGCTCTACCCGGACGCTCCGAAGCCGCCGTGCGTAGTGGGCTACGAGGGAGCGGGCGTGGTGGAGGCCGTGGGCCCGGGGGTGAGCGCGGGGCGCGTGGGAGAGCGGGTGTTTTACCTGACGCGCTTCGGAGGGCACGCGGACGTGGTGTGCGTGAAGGAGGCGCAGGCCGTCCAGATGCCGGAGGCCATGAGCTTCGAAGAGGGCGCCGCGCTCCCGGTCAACTACCTCACCGCCTACCACATGCTGTTCGAGATCTACCGGCTACGACCCGGCGCGCACGTGCTGGTGCACATGGCGGCCGGCGGCGTCGGGACGGCCGCGCTCCAGCTCTGCCGCACCGTGCCCGACGTCACGGTGTACGGCACCGCCTCGGCGCACAAGCATGCGTACCTCCGGGAGCAGGGCTGCACCCACCCCATCGACTACCGGAGCCGCGACTACGCGCAGGAGGTGCGCCGGCTCGTCGGTGAGCGCGGGGTGGATCTGGTGCTGGACGCGCTGGGTGGTGGCGATTGGAAGAAGGGCTACCGCTTGCTGCGCCCCACGGGCATGCTCATCGCCTTCGGCTTCGCCAACGTCAGCGTGGGCGGCCGGCGGCGGCTGCTGCACCTGGCGCGGCAGTTCGTCCGAGTGCCGGTGTTCACGCCGCTGCACCTCATGAACGACAACCGGGCCATCGCCGGCGTGAACATGGGTCACCTCTGGGACGAGCTGGAGCTGCTGCGGCGAGAGAGCGAGGCGCTGGTGGAGCTCTACTCGGCGGGGCACCTGCGGCCGCAAGTGACGGGGCGGTATCCCTTCAGCCGCGCCAGGGAGGCCTTCGCGGAGCTGGAGGAGGGGCGCAACACGGGCAAGGTGCTGCTCTTGCCGGATTGACGGCCTTGCAGCAACCGACGCAACATGCCGCGCATGGCCTGGCGTTGGTCGAGCTTCGTGGGACTGCTGGCGGTGGCGCTCCAAGGCTGCGCGGGCGGGGCTCTCCCGCCGGCCAGCACGGCGCCGGCGCCGAAGGGCAGCGCGGCACCGACCTCCACGGCGCCTGCGACCGCGCCTGCGACCGCGCTTGCGCCCCCGCCGCCACGCGCTCTGCCGCCGCTGTCGGAGGCGGTGCCGCCCGCGCCGGCGTCGTGCCGCGAGGACGCGCCGCCCAGCGCGGTCACGCCCGAGGGCTGCGGTGAGCGGGCGGCCGCGCTGGCGCAGCTCGCCGGCGTGCTCGCGCTGCCGGAGGCCGAGCGAGCGCGCCAGCTCTTGGCGCTCGAGGCCTGCGCGGGGCTGCCGGTGGGCTTCGTCACGGCCCTGCGGGCCGAGCTGGCGCCGCTCGCGTGCGCGGATGAGCTGGTGCAGCCGAGCTTGACCGCGCCGGACAGCGCGCTGAGCGGTGAGCTGCGGGATGTCCTCATCGGCCTGGGGCTGGCGGCGCGGCTGAGTCGCCTGGCGACGCCCCCGCCCAGGCCGCGGGCCCCGCTGACCAAGGCGAGCTTCCTCGAGTTTCGGGATCGTGAGCTCTTCCCCTGGGTCGAGCATCAGTACACGGCCATCGGGCAGCTCTCGCTCGTGGGCTCGCGCCTGAGCGGCTACGGCAAGGCCGTCGTGGCGGTGGAGGCGGGGCTCGCGGAGCTGCGCTTCGTCAGCGAGATCCGCGACGTCCCCCTGCCGGACGAGCTGGCCCGCGATCCGGAGCTGCGGGACGTCTACTATGGCTCGCTCGATCAAGCGCTGGAGCCGCGCAAGGCGCGCGGGCGGGACGCCGCCCTGGTCGGGCTGCGGGGCCTGGCGGAGGTGGGCGTGCTCGCGGACGCGAGGCTCGCGCGAGCGCGCGCGCTGCTGTCACGCGTCTATGGCGGAGCCCGCCTGGACGCGCTCGACGCGCTGCTCCTGCCTGCGCTCCCTGCGCTGCCCACGCCGCCCGGTCTCGAGGTGGAGGCGAGCCTGGCGCAGCACCTGCCGACCTACTACGCCGGCTTCGTGTTCGGGGCGAGCGTCCCAGCGCCGGCGGTGCTGCGGCGCTTGCTCGATCGCGGCGTCCCTTACGCGCTCCGCCGCCGCCTCGAGCAGAGCGCGCTCGACGCGGAGCAGCGTCACCTCGTCGCGCGCATGCACGTGGCCTTCGGGCAGCAGTACTTCCGCGCGGAGGACTTCGAGCGCGCCGCGGCGCTGGCCAGTGAAGCGGGCGCCCCCGTCCCGGGCGAGCACCGCGAGGAGTACGCGCTGCTGCGGGCGCTCGGGCGAGCCCTGCGGGACGGCCCGCGCGACGCCGTCGCCCTCATCGCGGGCGCCGCCGCGCCTCGCGCGCTCGGGTCGGTCGCGGAGCTGGAGGTGCTCGCGGCTGGTCGCTCCAAGCTCGGGCCGCTCGCGGAGTACGACGCCGCCCTGCTGCTCTCGCTGGCGCCGCCCCAGGCGGCAGAGGTGGAGTACTGGAAGGACGTCGCGGAGCGCTTCGAGCGCGCCGCGCGCGGGCTCGTGGAGCCCGGCGCCAAGCAGGAGGCGAGGGCGCGGGCCAAGGCGGCCCGAGACACCGCCAAGGCCATCCGTGACGCGCCGCGGAGCGCGGGCTCCACCGCGCCTCAATCGAGCGTCCCCAGCCAGCGGACCGGCTGAGTCGGGACGCGCTCCAGCGTGAACTCATGGATGAGCTCGCGCGCCGAGACCGCGCGCGGCACGCTCAGGCCGGCGCTGCGCGCGACCCACGCGACCACGCGCTCCGCGGGGACGCCACCCGCGCGGAGCGTCGCCAAGCTGAGGGAGTCCACGCGCTTGGCGAGGCGCCGGCCCTCGGCGTCGAGGACCAGCGGGAAGTGGTGGTAGCGGGGGGTGGGCAGCCCGAGGGCGCGCTGCAGGAGGAGCTGCCGCGCGGTGCTCGCCAGCAGATCGGCGCCCCGGTGGACCTCGGTGATGCCGGCGTCGGCGTCGTCCAGCACGACCGCGAGCTGGTACGCGGGGGTCTTGTCGCGCCGGCTGATGAGAAAATCCCCCACGGTCGCCTGCACGTCGAAGCGCTGAGGGCCGAGCACCTGGTCGACGAACCGGATCTCTCCGCTGGGCACCCGGAAGCGCAGCCCCGCCTCCCGCCCCGCCTCCCGCTCGGCCTCCTCCAGCGTGGACCAGCGGCCCCGACAGGTGCCTGGGTAGCGCAGCTCGAGCTCCCCGAGCTGCGGCGCGCTCTGCAGCTGGCGCAGCTCCGCGCGGGAGCAGGTGCACCAGTAGGCCAGCCCGCGCGCGTGCAGCGCCGCCAGCGCCGCTTGCAGCCGGTCCAAGCCGCGGGACTGGACGACCGGCGGGCCGTCCCAGTCGACGCCCAGCCAGCGGAGGTCGTCTTCGATGGCCTGCTGGTGCTCGGGGCGAGCGCGCCCCGCGTCGAGGTCTTCGTGCCGGAGGTGGACGCTGGCGCCGCGTTGTCGCAGGTGCCACCAGGTCAGCAGGAAGGTGCGCGCGTGCCCGAGGTGCAGCGCCCCGGTGGGGCTCGGCGCGAGGCGGCCCGTGAGCGGGCGGGTGGAGTGGAGGCGCAACGGGGTCATCCGGGGGAGCCGCAGTCTAGCGGTGGAGAGGGCACGCGCGTGAGCGAGAGGAGCCACCCCCGGCTCCCGGGGGTGCGCCGTGGAGGATGACGTGCGGAGGTGACCCCGCTAAGGCGTGGGTCATGACCATCGTCAGCCGGATGGGCGCCTTCGTCATGACCTGCACGCGGTGCGGCTCGTCGCTCCAGCTCCCGCAGGACCCTGGGCAGGTGGTGACCACGTGCCGGCGCTGTGGCAAGGACAACCCGCTCCCACCCGCGGTGGTCGAGGCGGCGCGACGTCAGGCGCCCCTTGCGTCGAGCCCCGAAGGGCGCGTGCGCTCCGTGGGCACCGCGGCGCCGCACCTGACGGGGCGGATCGCATCAGCGGCGAGCGTGCAGCAGCCCGAGCTCCGCGCCTCGGCGGCCCCGTTCGGCACCTCCGGCGCAGCGCCCTCGACCCAGCGGGCTGGCGCGGGAGGCTTCAGGTTCGTGGTGGCGGCGGTGTTCTTGGGGGTGGTGGGGTGGTGGCTTTACCAGGAGCGACGCGACGCGCAGCGCGCCGCCGAGGCTCGGCTTCAGGAGGAGCTGACGCTGAGCGCTCGGCAGGCCGTGGACGAGGTGGTGGCCGCGCTGAGAGACGAGGGCTGCTCCGAGTCCCTGGTGGAGCCCCAGGAGCTCAGCCAGTCGGCGACCGTGAGCTTCGATTTCAAGGGCGATGGGGCCTGCGTTCGGCTGGTGGCGGCGTCGGGAGACGGACGCCCGCTGAGCCTCGAGCGGCGAGCGTCCACGCTGCCCGTGGACGCGGCGCTGCCCGAGCCTGCCGCCCTCCTCGACTACCCGATCTGCCCGAGCGGGGTGGGCCAGCAGCAGTACGTCATCCGGGCCGGCGCGGACGCCCCCTTCGTCGCGGCCGCGCTCCACTGCCGGAGCGCGCCCGAGGGGAGGGGACTGGACGGTCGCCCGGAGGAGCCCACCCCGCCGGACGAGCCCGAGCTCCCGTGACACGACCGAGAGCGGCGTCCTTTCGCGGGCTTGGTGAGGGAGACGGCGCTGAGCGCACCCCAGGGGCGCGCGGAGCGCGGCGGAGGTCGGCCCCAGGCGTGCCCGCGGCTCATGGTCACGGCGCGCGTGGAGCGCCGCGAATTTCTCCTTCGACGGGTAGCTCTAGATCGAGGATGCAGGTATAGGCGCGGGCGCCATGCCCGACAGCGCCCGCTCCCGCTCGCTTCTGGAGAAGCACGGGGGGCAGGCCTCGCCCCTGGTGACCATCGACGGCGTCCTGCTCGCGACCATTCAGGAGTCGCTCTCGGACGCGGGCGTGCGACGGCTCCGCACGGACGTGGGCGCGCGCCTGGCCGTCGGAGCGCATCGCGGGTTGGTCGTGGACGCCAGCGGCGTCGACACGATGGACAGCTTCATCACGCGGAGCCTTCGGGACTTGGCCGTCGGCGCCAAGCTGATGGGGGTCCGCACCATCGTGTGCGGCTTGAGACCCGACGTCGTCGACGCGCTGGTGGAGATGGGCTTGGACCTCGTGGGGGTCGAGACGGTCACGACCTTGGACCGTGCGCTGGCGGCGTTCCGTGAGGTCTAGGGCCCTCTCTTCGCAGGAGGCGGGGACGACCGAGACCTACCGCCAGCTCCAAGCCATCATCGGGCGGCACCTCTCGGCCCTGACCGTAGGCTCGCTGCTGGGTCAAGCGCTCGACCGCGCGGGGCTCTCCGCCAGCGCCTTGCAGCGCGCGGATCTGGTCACCCTGCTCCCGCTCCTGGAGCGCGGGGCGCGGCTGTTCATGAGGAGCCAGGCGGACGTGGACGAGGCGCTGCAGGCCGTGCGACGCCTGATGAGCACCGACAGGGGCCGGTCTTCCCCGCCTGCGCGCGGCAGCGCCTTCCCTCGCGCGAGGGCCAGCTCCTCCGAGCGCGCCCCCGCGGCGAGCAGCGTCAGGCCGGCGCCGGACGCCGTCGCCAAGGGTGAGCCGCGCCTGGAGCTGTCCCCGCCGGTGGTCGTGCTCATCCGCGCGGAGGAGGACATCGTCAAGGCGCGGGTGGAGGCGCGGCGCTTGGCGGAGAGCCTGGGCGCGTCTTCTACGGTGCAGACCCACCTGGCGACGATGGTGTCGGAGCTGGCGCGGAACATCGTCTTGTACGCAGGGGCGAAGGGGACCCTCGCGCTCGCGGCGCTCGCGCCGCCGGCCGTCGGGGTCAGCATCACCGCGCGGGATCAGGGCGCCGGCATCCTCAACCTGGCGGAGGTCTTCTCGGGGACCTATCGCTCGCGGCAGGGCATGGGGCTCGGGCTGCGCGGCGTGAGGAAGCTCGCCAGCTACTTCGAGATCGACACGGCGCCCGGCAAGGGCACCACGGTCCGCGCCCAGCTGAGGATGTAGTCGGGTGTCGCTGACCTACGGTGTCGCCATGCGCCCCATCCCGGGGGAGCCCGTCTCTGGAGACGCCTACGCCGTCGTCGAGGGGCAGGGCTTCACCACCGTCTTGGTGATCGACGGGCTGGGGCACGGCGCGGGCGCTGCGGAGGCGGCGGCGCGCGCGCGCGCGCTGGGGGTGGCCGCCGCGGAGGCGCAGCCGGAGGCGCTCTTGCGCACCATGGACACGGGGCTCGTCGGGACGCGCGGCGCGGTCGCCTCGGTCCTCCGCGTGGAGCCGAAGGGCAGCGCCGCCCGCGTCAGCTTCTGTGGCATCGGGAACGTCGGCTTGAGCTTCCAGGGCCGCCGCGCCTTCGGCCCCATCTCCACCCCGGGCATCTTGGGCCGGCGGGTGCGCAAGCTGAGCGTCTTCGAGCACGAGCTGGCCTTCGGGGATCGGCTGGCGCTGTTCACGGACGGGATCTCCTCACGCTTCGAGCTCGCCGCGCTCCCCGAGGAGCCGCAGCTCGCCGCGGAGGCGCTGCTGGCCCAGCACGGAAAACCCACCGACGACGCGCTCTGCCTCGTGCTCCGCTGGGAGCGCGCCCCGTGACGGCGCCGTGGCGCGCCGCCGTGCGCACCCTGGAGGAGCGCTTCTGGGTCGCTGGGGTCGCGGCGAATTTCGCGCGCGCCCTGGGCCTCGACCCGAGCGGCCAGCAGGCGCTCGGCATCGTGGCGGCCGAGCTCACCAGCAACGCCGTCAAGTACGCGGGTGGGGGCACGGCCTCGCTCGGCGCGCTGGAGGATCCCGCCTCGGCCCGCCGAGGAGTGGCCTTCGAGATCGAGGACGAGGGGCCCGGCATCGCCGCGCTGGAGCAGGCGTGGCGCGACGGCGTCTCGGAGGGGCGCGAGCTGACGCCCGACACGCCCCGCGCGGAGCGTCGCGGCTTGGGGCTCGGCTTGGGCGCGGTGCTGCGCCTCGCGGACGAGGTCGTGGTCTCGACCGGGCGCGGGTGCGGGACGAAGATCCGTGTCGTATTTTGGGTGAAGGAGGGCGCCCGGCCGTCGCCGGAGGCGAAGGCCGGGGACGCCGCCCACAGACCACCGTGCTCGCTCCCAGGGGGCGAGCCCCTTTGATGAAGAGACCAGCGATGTTCGAGCAAAATCAGGAATTTTTGCACAAGCTCCTCCAGAAGATCCCGGGCGTGGTGACCGTGTGGAGGGTGACCCCGGAGGGCAACTCCGAGGCGCTCTATATGAATGAGCCGGCTGAGGAGCTGTTCGGGCTGCCCCGAGCCGAGATCATGGCCAACCCCATGGGCGTCTTCAACAACTGGCATCCGGACGACAGCGCCAGGATCCTCGAGGTGGGCACGCGCGCCTTCCAGGAGCTGAGCTCCTTCACCGAGAGCGGCCGCATCCGGCGCGCGGACGGCAGCACCCGTTGGGTGCGCTGCATCTCGGAGCCGGAGCGTCAGCCGGACGGCTCCGTGCTGTGGTTCACCACGTTCTTCGACATCTCCAACGAGAAGCTCATCGAGGAAGATCTGCGCGCCTCCCGCGCGCAGCGCGCGGAGGAAGAGGAGCTGTTTCGCGCCATCATCGACAACATGCCGATCGGGGTCTTGGCGGCCGACCAGCAGGGGAAGTTCGTCGCCTACAACCCTGCCGTGCTCGAGATCTTCGGGATCCCCGCCGGCACGGACATCACCAACGCGCCGTTCAACTTCGAGATGTTCGAGGCCGACGGGGAGACGCCGGTCCCCGTCGAGCAGATGCCCATCGCCCGTGCGCTGTACGGCGAGGCGGCGAGCCGTGAGGTCGTCATTCGTGGGATGGGACACCCCGAGGGTGTGCTGCTCAACATCGAGGCCCTCCCGCTCGAGCGCGCCGATGGCACCCGCCTGGCCCTCACGCTCTCCCGGGACATCACCCAGCAGCGCGCCCTGGAGGACGAGCTGCGGGAGCGCAACCGTCAGCTCGGCGCCAGTGAGGAAGAGAAGAGCCAGCTCGTCGCGCGCCTACGCTACGCCATCGATGAGCTCTCCAACCCCATCCTGGAGGTGTGGGACGATATCCTGGCGATGCCGCTCATCGGCGTGGTGGACTCCCGGCGCACGGCGGACATGGCGCAGCGCTTGCTCTCCGAGGTCTCTCGCACGCAGGCGCAGCACGTCATCATCGACCTGACGGGGGTGGAGGTGGTCGACACCAAGACGGCGGACAACCTCATCAAGCTCGTGCGGAAGGTGGAGCTCATCGGCGCGCGCTGCGTGGTGACCGGCATTCGTCCCAGCGTGGCGGAGACGCTGGTGGAGATCGGCGTGGACTTCACGGGGCTCACCACGCTGCGCAACCTCAAGCACGGGCTCCAGGGCGCGCTCGGGAGTCGATCCGCTGCTCGGCGTGGCGCCGAGCCAGCGGAGGAGGGCGGTGAGGCGGCCGAGCCCGCGCGGCGCCGCTCCGGCCGGTGACGAGCTTGGTGCTTTTGCTTGTGGTGGCGCCTGAGGGCGCGTAAGCAGACTACATGCGCTACTTGTCACTGCTCGCCGGCGGAGTGCTCTCCGTCTTGGTCCTGTCCACCGCGTGCTCCGAGGAAGAGTCCAAGAAGAGCAGGGGGCTCCCGGACGCCTCCGCCGGGAGCGCCGGCGCCGATGGCAGCGTCGGTGGCGACGGTGGGGGTGGGGCCTCGGGGGGCACTGGCGCCGTGGGCGGCGCTGCCGGGAGCGGTGGCGGCGCTGGAGTGGCTGGCACCGGTGGGCTCGGGGGCTCGGCCGGTGTTGGCGGCGCAGCCGGCGGCGGCGGCGTGGCCGGCGGCGGCGCCGCAGGTGGTGGAGGCGCCGGTGGTGGAGGTGCCGGTGGCGGAGGCGCAGGCGGCAGCGGCGGCGCGGGCGGGGCAACGCTCCTCTGTCGCCCGGGCGTCCCCTGGCCCGGTGGGGACGCGGGCGCTGGCGGCGTGGGCGGTGTCGGTGGGAGCGCGGGCGCTAGCGGGAGCGCTGGCGCGGGCGGTGCTAGCGGAGGCATGGGCGGCGCCGGCGGCAGTGCCGGCGCGGGCGGCGGCGCGCAGGAGCCTCCTCAGTGGCGAGACTGGGCCCAGCACCAGTGCCGGGACTGCCCCGGCCCGGAGGTCCTCCCTTGCGAGCGCTACCTGAGCTCTGTCAGCCATGAGCCTTCCACGCAGCGGTTCACCGTCCAGGGCCAGCCCAGCCTGATAGAGGTCGTGCATGCGGAGCTCATGATCTACTGGGAGGCTCGGGACTCCGGAGGGGCCCCCGCGTCCGGGGAGTCCGTCGGCGTGGCCACGATCCACCAGGACACGCTCCAGTTCGATTTTTCGTCCGAGCTGAGCGGCTACACGGACATCGTCTTGAGCTCGATGGCTAACCTAGTCCTGGCGGATGCGTGTGGCTTCATGCCGGAGTACAGCCTCGAGGTGGTCGCCACGGGACCGGGAGAGCCCGTCCAGATCCTCTGCCGCGACTGAGGCGCTGCGCACCGCGCCGCGGCAGCGTCGCCGTTCGAGGCGGGAGCTCGGCTCGCCACAGGGGGCGATCCCAGAGCCGCTGAGGACGGGACGTCACGGAGCCGTGAACCTTCGTTGACGATCCCCCACCATAGCTCGCGCCAGCGCCCGGTGGTGCGCCTGGTATGATCACTGCAAGAGGTGCGCTCGATGTCACGATGGTGCTTGGGTCTCGTCATTCTGGCGGTGTCGACGGCGGCTCGGGCGGAGCCGCCGTCCACCGCCGCTTTCCCTCCCGTCGCGCCGCCGCCTGCGGCGCCTGCGCCGACTGCGCCGCCGACCACGGAGCCCGCGCCCGCGGCAGCCCCCACGGAGCCGCCTCCTGGCGCGGCACCCCCGGCGTCGCCCGCGGTGGCGCCTCGCGTGGAGGGCGGCGCGCCAGCGCCCGCGGTGGCGCCGGCGCCCGTCGCGCGTGAGCCTTCCACGCGGGCGCGCGGGTACCCGCCGCCGCTCGAGCTGAGCGTGGCGGCCGGCCTGGGGGACGCGGTCTGTGACAAGGACAAGCCGGACAGCGACTGCCCGGTGGACGGCGGCATCGCGCTGACCTTCGCGGCGCAGTGGCGCTTTCACCCCCACTGGTCAGCGGGCTTCGAGCTGAGCGCTTGGGGCTTTGGCGTGAGAGAGTCGTGGCGTGGGCAGCTCGACGGAGAGCCGGATGAGGTGAAGCTGAGCGCCACGTACCTCGCGCCGGTCATCCGCTGGTACTGGCTGAAGCCGGGGCAGTTCAACCCCTACGCGCAGCTCGGCATCGGTATCAGCACCGTCACGGCGGAGGCCTCCAACGCGCAGGAGCGCTACCGCTTCAGCGCGAAGGGGGTCGCCTACCCGCTCACGCTCGGGATGGAGTGGCAGGTCACCGACCTCATCCGCTTGGGCCCGCAGCTCGGCGCTTACCTGCACGTCTCGCGTCAGCTCTGTGAGCAAGCAGGAGACGGTGAGGAGAGCTGTCGAGACCCCGGCAAGGATGAGGACGGCAAGCGCGAAGGCAACGCGCTGCCGTGGCGGCTCGCGGTCGTCGGGACCTTCGCCTTCGGCCCCTGAGACGGCGCGCGCTGTTCCGTGCCCGGGCGCGGCGCTCCGGCCCTGAGCCTCGCGCGGCTCAGTTGATGATGGTCTTGCAGCCCATCACGATCTCCACGCGCACCTGGCCGTGCTTGACGTAGTCACAGCTCGCAGGACACAGGAGGATCTTCGTGGGGTTGGCGGGGTTGTCGTAGTACCAGCCCGGGCCTCCCATGCAGCTACCAGCGCCGGCCACCTGCGCGAGGGCCGCCCGCTGCCCGCCGGTGGGCGTGAAGGCGACGTTGACGCGGGAGGGCTCCAGCGTCTCGCCCGGCGGCGGCGGGGGCAGCTTGAATTGACAGCCCATGGCGCCGCGGATCTCGTTCATGGCATCGAGGAACTCTTGGCCAGGGTCGCTCCCGGAGACGATGAGCGCTTGCTGGGTGCCGCCCGCCTGGGCGATCTGGTGGAGCGCGCTGACGTTGCCGATGCCGATCACGAAGGTAGGGATGGAGGGGGTCTCCGTGAGGGCCTTCGCGGCGAGGTTGGCGGCCGCCTGCGTGCTGTTGCCCACGCAGGTGTTCGGCGCGCCGTCCGAGGCGAGGACGACCAAGGTGATGTGATCCGGGTGCTCCTGCGCCCAGGCCTGCGCGTAGCTGAGCGCGCCCTGCAGCGCCGGCGTGGTGGGGGTGGTGCCGCCCTCCGGGGCCGTGGCGTTGAGGCTCTGCACGATGGCGCTCGCGCCCGCCGGGAGCTCCGCGATGGGGACGGGCGGGACGCGGTAGTCCGACCACTCGCAGGAGTTTTGCTCGCCCCCCATGGCGCCCTCGCAGACGTTGAACCCAGCCACGCAGGGGCCGTAGATGCCGCACTGCTGGTGGTTGGTGCAGCGGACGGGGAGCGGGGTGCGGGCGCGGACGGGGAAGTAGCCCAGCCCCACGCTGATGCCCTCCGCGTCTGGGTGCTGCACGAAGGTGGAGATGGCTTGAGTGACCGGGCCCCAGTAGTCCACGCCATCGCTGCGCATGGACCCTGAGCGGTCCAGCATGATGTACATGTCGAGCGGCAGCAGCGTGCCGTCCTTCACGTCCGAGGCGCAGCCGGTAAAATCCATGCCGCCGCCGTCTGGGTTACCGATGGTGCCCGCGCCCCCTCCCTGCGCGCCCGCGCCGCCGCTGCCCTCACCGTCCTCTTCACGGGCGCCGCCCGCGCTGCACGCCAGCGCGAGGACTGAGGACCACCCAAGCATGAGCGCGAGAGAGCTTCGGCGAAGGAGCGAAGAGACCAAGGCAGACTCCGAGGGAAAGCGTGTGCGCCGTAGGCTAGCGCAAAAGCGCCCTCCCCGCCTCGTCCGCGCTGGCGCGCCCCGTCCCTCAGGGCTCCGCGCTGCAGCCGCAGACCGCGACTCGGCGCGCTTGCTCCTCACGGGTGCGCCGCGCGCGCTCACACTGCGCGGCGTCCTCGCTGAGGCGACAGATGGCGTCCACCGCGCGGCTGAGCGAGGCGAAGGCCTTGCACGCCGCGACGCAGCGCTGTGGGCTCGCCTTGGGGCTGCTCCCCGTGGGAGCGGCGGCACCGCCGCTCGCGCGGGCGGCGTCCGCGGAGGAGTCGGCGCTGCCTGGGGTGGTGGCGGGCTGACGCTCGGCCGGTGGGGGGGGGGCTACGGCCGCGACGCCCTGGAACAGCCCCTCGAGCTCCGCCTGGGCGGCGGCGAGCTGAGCCTCCGCTTCGGGGAGGGTGGGCTGCGGTGGCGCCTCCTCGGCCTCCGCGGCGCTGGGCGCAGCGGGCTCCGTGGCCTGCGGTGGGCTGGGCGCCTCGGGCGCGCGGGCCGCTCCAGCGCAGCCCGCGCTCGACATCCCAAGCCAGAGAGCGATGGCGGCGCCGCGGTGGAGCATCTCGATGAAGCTAGACGCACGAGCGCGCCATTCGGCTCACCCCCGGCGTCGATGAGCCCGAGATGAGCCGGGCCTCGGTGGGGGCGGCTCACCTCGGGCTCCCGGGCTCAGCTGAAGCTGCCCTTACGGTAGAGCGTGACGACCGCCGCGCCGCCCAGCCCCAGGTTGTGCTGGAGGGCCACCTTGACGCCCGGCACCTGGCGCTTGTCCGCCTGGCCACGGAGCTGCCAGTTGAGCTCCGCGCACTGGGCGAGGCCGGTGGCGCCCAGCGGGTGCCCCTTGGAGATGAGCCCGCCCGACGGGTTGACCACGACCTTGCCGCCGTAGGTGGTGGCGCCGCTGTCGGCGAACTCGCCGCCCTTGCCCTCGGGGCAGAGGCCGAGCGCCTCGTAGGTGATGAGCTCGTTCGCGCTGAAGCAGTCGTGCAGCTCCACCACGCCCACGTCCTCCGGGCCGAGGCCCGACTGCTCGTAGGCCTTGAGCGCCGCGGCCTTGGTCATGTCGTACCCGACGATCTTGATGCAGCTCCGGTCGTCGAAGGAGCTGCGGAAATCCGTAGCCATGCCCATGCCGACGATCTCCACTGCCTTGTCTTGTAGGCCGTGGCGCTTGACGAAGTCCTCGCTGACGACGAGCGCGCAGCCGGCGCCGTCGCTGGTGGGGCAGCACTGCAGCTTGGTGAGCGGGTCGTACACCATCTTGGCGTTCAGCACGTCCTCGAAGGAGTACTCGTCTTGGAACTGGGAGTAGGGGTTGTTGACGGAGTGCTTGTGGTTCTTCCAGCCGATGCGCGCAAAGCTCTCACGCTTGGTGCCGTACTTCTCCATGTGCTCACGGCCGGCGTTGCCGAACATCTGCGGAGCTGGCGGCGCTGGCGCGAACTCCCGCAGCTCCATCATCAGCATCATGTGCTTGTCCAGCGGGTTGGTGCGATCCATGTACTTGGCGCCGAGGGAGCCTTTTTCCATCTTCTCGAAGCCGGCGGCCATCACGCAGTCCGCGAGGCCACCCTCCACGAGCTGCTTGGCCAAGAACAGCGCCGTGGAGCCCGTGGAGCAGTTGTTGTTCACGTTGTAGATGGGGATGCCCGTGAGCCCGAGCTCGTAGAGCGCGCGCTCCCCCGAGGTGCTCTCCCCATAGCAGTAGCCAGCCACCGCCTGCTGGACTTGGTCGAAGCCGATCCCAGCGTCCGCCAGGGCCTTCTCGCCCGCCTCCTTGACCATCTGCGGGTAGTCCCAGTCCCGGGAGCCCGGCTTCTCGAACTTCGTCATTCCAACGCCCACGACGTACACCTTGCGACCCATCTGTCTGCTCCAGCGCTGCTGACCAGCCGTTGGGCCTCCGCGCATCGGAGCCTCGCAGGAAAACTGGCCAAGTGGCCGAAACCCTAGCCGCCGGCTTGGAGGCTCGCAAGCGGCGCCTAGCGTGTGACGGGAGCGAGCGGCCGGTGAGGGGCTCAGCGGGTGCGGCGCGTCAAGTCCCAGACCGAGCCGAGGGCGCGGTAGAAGGCCAGCTCACGGCGGGCGCGCTGTCCGTACCAGAACCGCCCCTGCACGGCGCTGGCGCCGGCCTGGCCGAAGCTCTCGTCGAGCGTCTGCTTGTACTGCTCCACCCGCTGCTGGCGCGCCGCCTCGGCCTGCTCCTCTTGGAGGCGACGGGATGCCATCTCGAGGCCACCCCGCCCGATGAACGCCAGCGTGCGCGTCAGCTCACCCGCGTCGAACCACACGCCATGCCGCTGACACGCGTCGACGATCACCTTCGCGCCTCGCGCGTAGGCGCGGCGGTTCATCAAGCTCTGACAGTAGGGGCAAGGGACGTACTGGATCTCCAGCGTGGTCCCGGCCGCACGCTCGCTCAGCTCGCCGGCGAGGCGAGCGCAGCGGGAGGGCTCCGCCTCCAGCCCGCCGAGCGTGGGGCCGTCGACGAAGCAGCCCTGACAGAGCGCGCAGCGCCAGCGGGGCAGCGGGGCCTCCACGCGCTCGAGCACGCCATGACGGTGAGGGCAGCGCGGCAGCATCGGCTCAGTATAGGCCAAGGCTGCGCCCCTCCAAGCGGTGCTGTGCGCTCAGCGCTGCGCGACCAGGTAGGCGAGCCAGCCCGGCTGGTTCTTCGCCTCCCGCGTCGGGAGGAAGCGCTCCTCGTCTTCGCGCTTGGCCCGATCCCAGTACACGTCCACCCGTCGAAACCCCGCCTCGTGGAGCAGCTCTTGGAGCTCCGGCAAGGTCCAGAAGCGCCACTCGTAGGTGAAGGCGCGCCGCAGCGTGGAGCCGTCCTTGAACTCGAAGTCGATGTGGTTGACGACGGAGTACGTGATAGGATCGAACTTCGCCTGCTGCCAGACGTAGGTGAAGCCTTCCTTGATCTTGCGGCGCTCGCTCAAGACGTCCTCGGCCTCGGTGCCACCGTAGCAGTCCAGGAAGAAGAGCCCGTCGGGCTCGAGCCCCGCGCGGACGCTCTCGAAGTAGCGCCGCAGCTCGGCGCGCGTGCGAAAGACCCAGTAGCTGTAGTTGAAGGCAACCGTCAGCTCGTGCTTCTTCGGTGATGCGGCGCGGACGTCCTGCTCGAGCAAGGCCACCCGCGCGGCGGTCGAGGCTCCCAGCGGAGCGAGGTTGTGGTCCTGCCCCCACGCCAGCACCTCGGGGTCGATGTCGACGCCGGTCGCGGTGCGCGTGGGCAGAGAGCCCACCCAGGCGGCGCAGAGCGCGGCGGTCCCGCAGAAATCCTCGCGTAGCCGCAGCGGGCGGCGACCGCGCAGCTTGCGGAAGCAGCGGTCGAGGAACGCGACCTCACGCTCGGGGGCTTGGACGCTGAGCTGGTAGAGGCGGTGCTTGTCGGCGGTGCGCGCCGTCCACGCGGGCTTCGTAGCGCGCCGCGCGCGAGAGGGGGTAGGGGAGCTGGGCACGGGCGCCAGATAGCCCGACCTGCCACGCTTGGGAACCCGAGCGTGCGCTCGCGGGGTGTCGTGCCGGCGGCGCGCCGCCACACGGAAGGGCTGGCTCAGCGCGGGCAGCGGAGCGTGGTGCCCCAGGTGTTGCCGTCCGCGACCCACGCCGCCACGCCGCCGCCGCTGGTGGTCGCGAGGGAGAGATCCGTGAGGCTGCCCACGGTGGTGATGGCCTCGGGCGCGCCGAGCTCCCCGTCCTCGAGCGGCGCAAGCACCACGCGCAGGAGGCTGTCGACCGCCGCGGTGATGGGGAGCGCATACAAGACGTACGCTCGCCCACACAAGGACGCCGCGCTGGCGGGCGCCGGATCGATGCCATTGGGGAACAGCCGCCAGACGCTGCGGGCCTCCTGCTCCTCGTCGGCGGGGAGGCGGAGGGTGGCGAGTCCGAAGTCCGTGGCGCCTCGCTCGATGGCGATGAACGCCGTCACCTCCTTCGCGCCGCCGAGCGCCGTCAGCTCCGTGAGCGACTGCGCGGGCCCCGCGACCCAGCGCACTCGGTCCAGCCCGAGCGCCAGGCGTCCGTCCTGCCACGCGACGGCGCGGGAGTGGAGCTGGGTCATGCCGGTGCGCGCGTCGAGCGACAGCGCCAGGAGCTCCTCCCCGCTAGGCACCAGGGCGACGCTGTGGGCCCCGGCGGCCTCCGTGGAGATCCTGAGGGGGGAGGCGCCCTCGAGCCAGAGCCGCGCGCTGCGCGCCTCGTCCGGCCCGCTGTCGAGGTAAAGGACGGCGGGGCGCCCGGCGAGCGCGGCGGCAGCGACGCGCGCCGCCGGGCGCGCGTCGTGCGTGAGCGGCTCGGGCGCCGAGCCATCCAGCCGCGCGCGCAAGAGCTGGCCGTGCGCCGCGAAGTAGGCGAAGGCACCCAGCACGGCGGGGCCCCGCTGGGCCGGCTGAAACTCCGCGTCGGGGCGCCGCAGCTCGTCGAGCGCCGCCTTGCCGCGCTTGCCACGCGCCAAGGGTCGCAGCCGCGCGAGGTGGAGCCGGTCGCTCTTGGCGAGCAGCGCGACGCCCGCAGCGCACGCCGTCGCCGGCGCGGGCGGCCCCACGACGGTCGGTTCGTCGATGATGAGCGGCCGCAGCGCGTGCGTGGGCGCGCGGGGCGCGCTGACCCCGGCCGGCGCTCCCGGCGCGGCCTCCAGCGGCGGCTGCAGCGGCGGCTCCAGTGGAGCCGCCGCTGCAGAGGACGGCGGTGAGGTCGCGCTCGCGCTGACGGGCGCGCTGGGGTGGCTGGGGCTCGGTGGCGCCTCGCTCGGCGCGGGACGGCCGCGGCGCTGCTGACAGGCCAGCGCCAGGGTGCCTCCCAAGAGCGCCGCGCCGAGGACCAAGCTTCGCACCGCGCGAGCCTGGCACGAGGCTCGTGGTGCTGGCCAGGCCGGAGCGAGCGCGCTAGGTGAACCGAGATGTCTTCACCGTGGTCACTGCTCGGTCTCGGTGCGCTCCTCGCCTCGGCCTGCGCCCCGCACTGCGTGGAGGAGCCAGCGGCGCCTGCCGCTGCGAGCCCGCCCGCCAGCGGCGCTCCCGCTCCCGTCCCGTCCAGCGCCGCATCCGTCCCTGCGCCGCCGAGCGCGCCCGCGGCCCCCGCCCCGGCTCCCGGGACGACCGCTCCCGCAGGGACTGGACTCGCCGAGCAGGCCCAGGCCGCTAGTGCCGCGCCCCCGCCACCTCACGCGCCGCCCGAGGGCGCCGGCTTGCCGGAGGTGCAGCTCAGCAGCTACGGGATGCACATCGGCGGCGGACCGAACGACGCGTCGAGCAAGCGCCCCTTGCTCGACGCGCTCGAGGCGCGCTTCGAAGCGCTACGGGCCTGCTATGGGTCCGTCGAGGAGCCCGCGAAGGGCGGCGTGTTCGGCGTCGACCTCACCATCCCTCGTGAGGGGGGCACGGCGCAGCTCGGGCA
>WBZO01000819.1_pt1 | contig 57284 bp, 57 predicted proteins | sample 5204261 | NCBI WGS metagenome assembly WBZO01 (sample SAMN12412400, study PRJNA552823) | activated sludge metagenome | isolation source: activated sludge from anammox sidestream of wastewater treatment plant... | place: USA: North Carolina | collected 2017-09
ACTAGCACCGATTATGGAACGGGGTGGAGCGAGGATGGGTTACTTGGGTTGGATGGCTGGTTGGGCAGGCAGCCTAGATTGTCCCGACGTGGGCGCGTCGAACGAGCACCCCCCAAAGTAGAAACATATGATTGTTCTTGTGTGCCGCGTTCCGCGAGCACGTGGGGCAACTAGGCTGCAGCCGGAGCTACGCTTTCGACTCGATCTTTTCCGATTTATCCGAGTCCGCGGCCTCGCCGCCTTCTTCTTCGGCCGGCTGTTCTTCTTCCGGCTGCTCGAACCAGGCCACCAACATGTCTTCCCACCAGGCCTCGTCCACCGAAGGACCCGGATCGGTGCCCAAAAAAGCGACGTCGTCCTTGGTGATGCCCTCGCCGACCTGATTCGGCTGGAACTTGGCGCGGTCGATCACCTCCTTGGTGGCGTAGCCGCCGATGATCCAGGAGTCAGGATCGGCACGACGGGATTTGTAGGCTTTGAGCCCGAGCTTCAAATACATGAAGATCTTCTGCTGCCGTTCGTCGCCTACCCCGCTCTGCGGCAGGCTGAGCGTCTTTTCGATCTTCTTTCTCCAATGCCGGTCGTCATAGCGCGACGTGATCAGTTGGAGCATCAGTTTTCCCAGTTCCGCATCAAGTGCCATGTTCCCTCTCTGGTTCCTCGTCTTCGTGAAGACCGACCGTATCGCGAAGCCCTTCGGCTTCCAACAGTTCCTTGGCAGCGGTATGCTGCGCGACCGGCACATGAAAAAACAACCCGGTGTACGTCCCCCCGAACAGGCTGCCGAGGATGGAATCGTTCCTGTACTCCTCAAGCTCGACCGCGTAGTCGATTCCTGCCCCATTCAACGCCGACTCAGCCGCCTCGGCCTCCCGCGTCGTGCCCGCGATGTACACCAGCCCAAGCGGCTCTGCAAACGCATCCCATGTCCGTCGAGACATCCCGGCCGGTTACCTCACACTCCCAGGTGTTGCCGAAAAAATACCATCGCCCGCGCCCAGGCATCCTTGGCCTCGGCCGGACGGTAGACGTCCTTTCGCGTGTCGTTGAAAAATGCGTGCGCCGCCCCGGGGTAGGTCTTGATCTCTCCCGGCTTCTTATATTTTTTCAACGCACCGGCCAGCCGCTGCACGTCGGCTTTTGTGATCCATCCATCGTCCTCTCCATAGATATAGAGGACGGGGCAGGCCAAAGACTGAAGCGGCGTATCCGGATTGGGCACCTGCCCGTAAAAGGGAACGGCAGCCTTCAAGTCCTTGGTCTCGCAAGGCAGCCGCAACGCATAGGAGCCTCCCATACAGAACCCGATGACACCCAAGCGGGCTGCATCGGCTTCCGGCACGGTCTTGAGGTAGGTGATCGTGGCCATCAGATCCTTGATCCCATCTTCCTGCTTCAGCCGATTCATTAGTTCGCCGGCTTCGTTCGGATTCTTCGTCACGACATGGCCGAAACGGGAATAGAGATCGGGGGCGATGGCCACGTAGCCGGCTGCGGCGCAGCGGCGAGTGATATCCTTCACATGGTCATTGAGCCCCCACCATTCCTGCACCACGATCAAGGCAGGGCGCTTCTCCTTGGCCTCCGGCGCCGCCACATAGGCAAACAACTGGACGCCTTCGCCGGGATACTGCACCGTCGTCTCGTGAATGGTCCCCATGGTACCTCCAGAACTGAAGAGGGCCTATGGCGCTAGCTTACTCCCCGCAGGATGCTCCAATAGTTCGTAGGGCCTAAAAGGATAGACCCGTGCATTTCCCGCCATCTGCCTTTCGCCATCAGCCATTGGCACTTAGGACCCCGCGATCGTCATCTCCGCCAGCTTGATCGTCGGGCTGGCAATGCGTCCGCGGAACACCAGGTCGGACCCGATCGTTTCGATGCCGGCATACATCCGCTTCAGGTTGCCTGCGATGGTGATCTCCTCGACGGGATAAGCCAGTTCGCCGTTTTCGATCCAGAATCCGCTGGCCCCGCGGGAGTAGTCGCCCGTCACCATGTTGATGCCGAACCCAATGAGATCGGTCACGTAGAGCCCCCGTTTCACCGACGCGATGATTTCTTCCGGGGATTTGGTTCCGGGTACCATATAAAAATTGGTCGGTCCGGCGGACGGACTTTCGCCGATGCTGCGAGACGCGTTGCCGGTCGACGGCAGTCCGAGTTTCTTGCCCGAATAGGTATCGAGCAGATAGCTGGTCAATTTTCCCCGTTCCACCACGGCCTGTTTGCGCGTCGGCAACCCCTCACCATCGAAGGGACGGGTGCCCAGGCCGCCGGGCAGACGACCGTCGTCATAAATCGTGACAAACTCCGGCGCGATCTGCCGGCCCAGTTGGCCGATCAGAAACGAGGCTCCCTTGTACAGCGCATACCCCGAAAGTCCGCTGCAGAGATGCCCGAGCAAACTGCCCGCCACTTCCTGTTCAAAAATCACCGGCGCACTGCAGGTCGGGACCTTGCGGGCCCCGAGCCGGCGCAGAGTGCGGCGCGCCGCTTCCTTCCCGATAACATCGGGACTTTCCAGCTTGGCGAATGAGCGATGCACGCCGTACCAATAATCACGCTGCATACCCCCGGCATCCGATGCAACCGGCGTCACCGAGAGGGAAAAGCTGCTGTTGCGGTATTGGCCCAGAAACCCATGGCTGTTGGCGAGAATGATCCGACCGGAGGAGGAATCGCAATCCGCCCCTTCGCTGTTGGTGATTCGCTGGTCGGCCGCGAAGGCGGCGCGCTCGGCTCGCAATGCGAGGTCGATTTGCTGATCCGTCTGCAGCGTCGTCGGATCGTAAATCTGAAGGTCTCCACATTCACCGGCAAACTGCTCCGGCTCCGGCAGCCCGGACACCGGATCCTCGACCACGGCCTGCGCCAGTGCGCAGGTTTCGCCCACGAACCGATCCAACGCCTCGCGCGAAAAATCCGAGGTCGAAGCACTGGCCGAGCGGGCGCCGAAGAACACGCGTAAGCCCAGCCGCTTTTCCTTTGCCTTGGTCAGGCGGTCCACCGCCCCCATCCGCACCTGGACCGACAGAGTCTCCCCGTCGGCCACCATGACGTCCGCGGCGGTGGCGCCGCATTGTTTCGCCCGCGCGAGGAGATCCTGCGCAAGTTCGCGATAGTCCCGTTGCCTCGTCAGTTGTGTCATGGCTTATGCCTGTGTCCCGCCCACGGTGATTTCGTCGATTTTGATCGTCGGTAGCCCGACGCCGACCGGCACCGACTGGCCGTCCTTGCCGCAGGTCCCGATCCCTTCGTCCAACCGCAAATCGTGCCCCACCATCGAGACCTTCGTCAGAATTTCCGGTCCGTTGCCGATCAAGGTCGCGCCCTTCACCGGCTCCGTCACCTTCCCGTCCTCGATCAGATAGGCCTCGCTCGCGGAAAAGACGAACTTGCCGTTCGTGATATCCACTTGGCCGCCGCCGAACGAAACCGCATACAGCCCCTTCTTCACGGACTTGATGATGTCCTGCGGGTCGGATTCCCCGGCCAACATGAACGTATTGGTCATCCGCGGCAGCACGACGCTCTGATAGCTTTCCCGCCGCCCGTTTCCGGTCAGCGGGATCCCCATCAGCTTCGCATTCAACTTGTCCGTGATGTAGCCGCGGAGGATGCCCCGTTCTATGAGCACGGTCCGGCTGGTCGGCGTCCCCTCGTCGTCGATATTCAACGAACCGCGACGAAACGGCAAGGTGCCGTCATCCACGATGGTACAGACGTCCGATGCGACCTTCTTGCCGACGAGGTTGGAAAAGGCCGAGGTCTTCTTCCGGTTGAAATCCGCCTCGAGTCCATGGCCGATTGCCTCGTGCAGCAGGATGCCGGGCCACCCTCCGCCCAAGACGACGGGCATGATGCCGGCCGGTGCATCCACGGCGCTGAGGTTCAGGATCGCTTCGCGCGCCGCTTCGCGGGCAAATTGCAAATACCGTTGGCCGTCACGGAAGTAATCCAAGCCGATCCGCCCCCCGCCACCGAAGGTACCAACCTGGCGATTGCCGTTGTCCTCCGCAATGCAGGTGACTTGAAGCCGGGACAAGGGCTGCATGTCGCCGACCATCATCCCGTCGGACGTGGCCACGACCATGATCTTATATTCCGTATTGAAGGCCGCCATGACGTTCTTGATGCGCGGATCGTACCGCCGAGCTTCGGCATCGATGGCATTGAGCAACTCGACACGATCCTTGGTCGCCACTTCGACGTTGGCGCGCTCGTGCGGGTAGAGGTTGCGAGCCAATGGGGGGCGGTGGGTCACGGCAACCGGCGTAGTGCCCTGGCTCGACTGGGCGATGTAGCGGGCCGTATCGGCGGCGATCTCCAAATCCTTCTTGGTCAGCTCATCGGAATAGGCAAAGCCGGTCTTCTCGCCGGATATCGCGCGAACCCCCACACCTTGGCCGATATTCTTGGTGGCCCGCTTGACGATCCCCTCTTCCATGGAGACCGACTCGGTCTGACAATATTCGAAATAGAGGTCGGCGTAGTCGACGTTCGACACCTTCACCCGCCCCAAGGCCTGCTCGACTTCTCTATCGCTGACCCCGAAGCGCGTCAGCGCTCCGGACTGCTCAGTCGCCATGATGCTTTCTCCTTACGCGCGACGCTTGCCGCAAGCCTCGCAGCCGAACATTCGTCCCCGGCCGTCACAAGACTTGCCCCCTTGCGATGGTGCGCGAGTATAGCCCAATCATTTCCTGAGCCGCAACGCGAATACGTTCGAACCATCTGCAAATACAGCGAAATCCGGAAATTTCGTTTGACTTTTCACGACCCCGAGTCTAGACTCACTTTACCCTCCGGATCAGCTCCAAAGAAAGGGTAAACACGCCGCTCCATGAACGATTCTCGCTCGCAGGATATCGAACCTCCTTCCGATTCTGACCTGCTCTCCAAGCTCGATCCGGATATGCTCCCCAAGCACCTGGCCGTCATCATGGATGGGAACGGGCGTTGGGCGGAGCTGCGTGGACTCCCTCGAATTGCCGGTCACCAGGAAGGCATCAAATCGGTTCGCGAGTTGATTTCCCTTTCCCTGGAGCTGGGTATCAAGATTCTGACGATCTATGCGTTCTCACAGGAAAATTGGAACCGGCCGGCGCAGGAAATCAGTGCGTTGATGGGGCTGCTGGAACATTACCTCTCAACGGATCGGTCGAGTCTGATCGAGCAGGGTGTGCGATTTCAAACGATCGGCCGAGTGTCGGCTCTCCCGGCCAATGCCCTGCACTGGGTACGCACCACCGAGCGGGAGACCGCACACCTGAATAAACTCGTGCTGAACGTCGCCTTGAGCTACGGCGGGCGGGCGGAAATCGTCGATGCGGCCAAGGACCTCGCTCGCGCCGTCCAGAGCGGTCAACTCAAGGTCGACCAGATCGACGAGGCCTCGTTCCAGCAACGGCTCTATACACAGGAGACTCCGGACCCTGACCTGCTCATCCGGACCAGCGGCGAAACCCGCATCAGCAACTTTCTGCTCTGGCAATTGGCCTACACCGAGTTGTATTTTACCCCGACGCTGTGGCCGGACTTCCGTCGCCGCGAAACGTTGGTCGCCTTGCTTGAATACCAGCGCCGCGAGCGCCGCTTCGGTCGCGTCATGAGCAGCATCTCCTCCTAACTTCCATTGCCGAGCCTGGAAACCCTTGTGAGCACTGCCGGTCCCGCCACGTCGCCCAATGCGGTTGCCGCTGCCAAGACCGAATTCGATCCCCGTCGCCTCTACACGGCGCTGGTCCTGATCCCCGGCCTCTATGCGATCATTCGCTACTTCCCCCCGGTGGCATGCACGATCCTCGCATTTGTCATCGCCGCGTTGGCGATGGCCGAATTCTATCGCTTGTGCTTGGGCGCACGTGCAAACCGGCTGTTGATGGGAATCGGTTTCGGGACGACGGCGGTCTGGTTCGCCGGTTTTCACCTTGGCGGACTGAGCGCCGACGCCCTATTCCTCGCCGTCGTGCTGACGCTCTTGATACCCCTGGTCAGTCCGGCCGGCACTCAGCACCGGATCACCGACAGCGCCGTCACGGTCATGGGTATCCTTTATATCGGCGGAGCGATGAGCTACCTGATCCGCCTTCGTGGGTTCTCGGGCGGAGAGTTTCTGATCCTCTTCGTCCTGCTGGCAACCTTCGCCTCCGACACCGGCGCCTACTACGTCGGCAAGACCTTGGGTCGGCACAAACTTGCTCCGACAATCAGTCCCAAGAAAACCATCGAAGGCCTGGTTGGAGGACTCGTGTTGACGGTCCTGGCAGTCTATGTGGCGCGGGAGTGGTTCCCGTTCTGGCAACTGACGCTGCTGGACTCGATCATTCTCGGCACGGTCCTGACCCTGGCCGGTCTAGCCGGAGACCTGACGGAATCAGCCGTCAAACGCGCCGTCGGCGTGAAGGATTCCGGTGGACTGTTACCGGGTCATGGTGGCATGCTCGACCGAGTCGACAGTCTCTTGTTCACTGCACCGGCCTTTTACTACTATGTGTGGCTCAGCGGGGTGACGGCACCCTGACCGGCCCGCCGGAACCTGATTGAGGATACTTCTATGAAAAATATCGTCATCCTTGGTGCCACGGGCTCGATCGGCACCAATACTCTCGACATCGTCGCGCGGTTCCCGCAGGAGTTTCGAGTCATCGGCCTGACCGCCGGGTCCAACGACGAAAAACTCGAGGAACAGATCCGTCAGTTCCGACCCGCGATGGCGGCGCTGGCCAACGAAGCGGCGGCGGCCCGACTGAGGGACCGATGCGCCGACCTCCCCGTCCGTATCCTCGCCGGCAACGAGGGCGTCACGGAAGTGGCTCAAACGGCCGGCGCGGAGATGGTGATCTCCGCGATCGTGGGCGGCGCCGGGCTCGTGCCCACCTTGGCAGCCATTCGCGGCGGCAAACATATCGCGCTGGCCAACAAGGAACCGATGGTCATGGCGGGAAAGCTGATGCAGGAAGAGGCCCGCAAGCACGGGGTCCGCATCCTTCCCGTCGACAGCGAACACAGCGCGATCTTCCAATCCCTCGAAGGCCACCGACTCGACGACGTGAAGCGGCTTATCCTCACGGCCTCAGGCGGACCGCTCTGGGACTTCTCGCGGGAGCAGTTGCAGACCGTGAGTCCGGAGCGCGCGCTGCAACACCCGAACTGGAAGATGGGCTCGAAGATCACGATCGACTCCGCCACCTTGATGAACAAAGGGCTGGAGGTCGTCGAGGCGCGCTGGCTGTTCGATATCCCCGAGACCAAGATCGAGGTCCTCGTCCATCGCGAGAGCATCATCCATTCTTTGGTAGAATATAAAGATCGGTCGATGATCGCGCAGTTGGGATTGCCGGACATGCGTACCCCCATTTCCTATGCGATGCGGTATCCTGAACGGATGCCGTTGGAATTACCCTCGCTGGAACTGGCGGAGGTCGGCAAATTGACATTCTTCAAGCCGGACCACGATCGGTTCCCCTGCCTGGGGCTCGGCTATGAATCGTTGCGCATCGGCGGCACCATGCCGGCTACCATGAACGCCGCGAACGAGATCGCGGTCGAGGCCTTCCTCCAGGGCGGAATCCGTTTTATCGATATTCCGGACATCATTCGGAGTACAATGGAATCGCATGTGCCCCAATCGATCGACAGCCTGGATCACGCCCTGGAAGCCGACCGGTGGGCTCGCGAGAAAGCCGGGTCCCTGGTCCATTCGTTGACGCGGTAACATCCCGCACACCAAGGAGTCTGCCCGTGGGAACAGCCTTTGCCTGGTCGCCTGACGTGGTGTCGTTTCTCAGCCACTGGGCCCTCCCCTTTCTCGTCGTGCTCGGTGTCCTGGTCGCCTTCCATGAAATGGGCCACTTCCTGGCCGCCCGCTGGGTCGGGGTCAAAGTGCTCAAATTCTCGCTGGGATTCGGACCGAAAATTCTCGGCCGCCAGATCGGCGAGACCGAATACCTGCTCTCCGTGGTACCGTTGGGCGGCTACGTCAAACTGTTCGGCGAGGACGAGAACGAAACGATCTCCCCGGAAGACAAACGGCGCGCGTTCGCCCATCAGTCCCTGTGGGGGAAGACGCTGATCGTGGCCGCCGGCCCGATCTTCAACTTCATCCTGGCCTATCTCATCTATACGGTCTACATCGGCTTGGGCTATTCGCTGCCCGTGCCGAGCTTCAAGGACATCATCCCTGAAATCGAAGCGGTCCTGCCCGGTTCTCCCGCCGATCAGGCCGGCCTCAAGCCAGGCGATAAGGTCATCAGGGTGAACGAAAAGGAAATTTCCACGAGCGCCGAGTTGCTGAAGGCGATCGCCGGCAGCAACGGCAAGCAGCTCACGCTGGACCTGACGAGGGGCCAGCAGGTCAAGACCGTCCTGGTCACGCCGAACAAGACGACAGTCCAGGAGGGCGGCAAGCCAGTCACGCTCTATCAACTGGGCATTGAGGAACGGGCCCCCGTCATCACGGCGGTGATCCCAGGCTCCCGGGCCCAAGCTGCAGGCTTACAGGCCGGAGACCGCGTCGCGAAAATCGACGGCCGCGAGATCTTCACCTGGTCGCAAATGACCTCGATCGTGCGGGAAAGCCCGAACAAGGCGCTGCAGTTTGAGGTGCAGCGCACGGGTGGGCCACAGTCGGTCACGGTCACCCCGATGGGGGAAAAGACGACCGTCGACGGCAAGACGGTCGAGATCGGCAAGATCGGCATCTCGGCCCAGAACCAGACCATCCTCCAAACGAACGAGCCGCTGAAGGCGCCCCTGCTCGGCGCCCAGGCCACGTGGGGCTGGACCGAACTGACCGTCGGCGGCATCTACAAGATCATAACGGGCGAGATTTCCCGCAAGAACATCGGGGGGCCGTTGACGATCGCCAAGACGGCGGGAGACGCCGCTGAGCAGGGCACCTCCAATCTGGTGTTCCTGATGGCGATGCTGAGCATCAACCTCGGCGTGTTGAACCTGCTGCCGATTCCCATTCTAGACGGCGGGCACCTGCTGTTCTTCTTCATCGAAGCCGTACGCCGGAAGCCCTTGGAAGACCGTCAGCGCGAGTTGGCGCAGCAGGTCGGCCTTGTGTTGCTGGTCGGCATCATGATCTTTGCCTTCTGGAACGACATCGAGCGATTGATCTCGCCTTAGGTCACTGAAAAGCCATTCACAGCCTCCAGGAGCATGATGACTTCCGAGTGCCGACAAATGTATAAAGGTTCGGAGGATGGTCAAAAAGGCCGTCCAGCGAGGCCGCAGCCGATGGCAGCACCGGAGGCGTAGCCTCTTGGCTACGTCGAGGATGCCGCCGAGGCGAGAACGATGTTCGGCGAAAGGCGCGTCTTGGCGCGCCGGGGTGGGCGGGTGAAAAGCCAGTCTTTTTCAACATCCTGCTGATAGCATGCGCGTTTCTGAAACCCTCATCCCGACATTGCGTGACGACCCGGGCGAAGCTGAAACCGTCAGCCACCGGCTGATGTTGCGCGCCGGCATGATCCGTAAGGTGGCAGCCGGCATCTACACCTACCTGCCGCTGGGACTCCGGGTGTTCCGGAAAATCGAACGAATCGTCCGCGAGGAAATGAACCGAGCCGGCGCGCAGGAACTCCTGATGCCGATCGCCTCCCCCGCGGAGCTGTGGCGGGAGACCGGCCGCTGGGATTTCTACGGCAAGGAGCTGCTGCGCTTCAAGGACCGCCACGAGCGGGACTTCTGCCTCGGCCCGACGCATGAAGAGGTCATCACGGATCTGTTCCGCCGTGAAGTCCGCTCCTACCGGCAGATGCCGTTGAACTTCTACCAGATTCAAACCAAGTTCCGTGACGAAATCCGCCCGCGATTCGGACTGATGCGCGGCCGGGAGTTCATCATGAAGGACGCCTATAGTTTCGACCGCGACGAAACCGGCGCCCGGTTGAGCTATCAAAAGATGTATGACGCCTACAACCGGATCTTCACCCGCTGCGGACTGACCTTCCGCCCCGTGGAAGCGGACACCGGTCTCATCGGGGGCACTTCGTCGCATGAATTCATGGTCTTGGCCGAAACCGGCGAAGAGACGATCGTCTACAGCCCGGAAGGCACCTATGCCGCAAATGTGGAGCGGGCCGAAGTACCGCCGCCTCCGGCCGGTGATCCGGTCGCCCTTCGCCCGATGACCGAAGTCAGCACGCCCAAACGACGGACGGTCGAAGAGGTCACGGCCTTTTTGAAGATCACCCCGCAGCAACTCGTCAAGACGCTGCTCTACAGCACGGGCAAGGAGACCGTCGCCGTGTTGGTTCGCGGCGATCACGAGGTCAATGAGATCAAGGTCAAACGCCTGCTGAACGTGACTGACGTGGAGTTGGTCAAACCCGATCTCGTGCCGGCCCTGACCGGAGCCCCGGTCGGCTTTGCCGGCCCGGTCGGCCTGAAGCAGATCCGCATCCTGGCCGACCATGCGGTGAAAGTCATGGTCAACTTCGTCGTCGGGGCCAACAAAGCGGACATGCACCTCCTCGATGTGAACGTGGGACGCGATTTCCAACCGGAGCAGTTTGCCGATCTGCGCAACGCCCAGGCCGGGGACCAGTCGCCGCGTCAGGACGGCACTTTGAAAACGGCCAAAGGCATTGAGGTCGGTCACGTGTTCATGCTGGGGACCAAGTACAGCCAATCGATGAACGCGACGTTTCTGGACGACCAGGGGCAGGAACGGCTCGCCGTCATGGGCTGCTACGGCATCGGCGTCAGCCGGACCGCCGCCGCCGCCATCGAACAGAACCATGATGCAAAGGGCATCGTATGGCCCGTCCCCATCGCCCCCTACCATGTAACGCTCGTGCCGCTCGGCCAGTCCCAATCTGTTTCACAATTGGCAGAATCGCTCTATCGCTCGCTGCAAGAGGCGGGTGTCGAAGTCCTGTGGGACGATCGAGACGAACGGGCGGGTGTGAAGTTCAATGACGCCGACCTCATCGGTGCCCCCTATCACCTCGTCCTTGGCGATAAAGGGTTGGCCCAAGGACAGGTCGAAGTGAAGGTCCGAAGGACCGGCGAAACCATCAAGGTGCCACCGGATCAGGTCGTCGCCCACCTGTCCTCCCTCGTCAACGTCGCCGGCTAATCTCGAACCGTTTCTCCTTCCCTTTTCCGAAAGTTCCAGGGCCGTCCGGCTCCCCAAGCAGGAACCGTTCCGGAAATTGCCTTTTCCTTGCCTTGACTCCGCATTGGGTTACACTGAATCGAATAGCGGAAACCCCGTGCATCCTGCCAAGTTTGATCGGGCAGGTACCGCTTGGTCGGCCGCCCTTGTGCTCGGTCCTTCCGGTTTCAGGAGACCCGTCGATGCAGACCAAACCGCTGTCCGGATTGGGCGATTCCACACTGAAGAACGGGTTTGCCGAGAACATCAAACGCCTCAGCACGCAGATCCAGGCCGCCACCGACATCGACCAGATCATCCTCGACCTCCACCACGATATCCTGGGCTGTTTTGACGCGGAAGACCTGACCCTGTTCGTGGTGGATTCGGAGAAGAAAGAGATCTTCTCGAAGATTCCGCACCTCGACAGCGTGCAGGAAGTGCGCACCCCGATTACCGAACAGAGTCTCGCCGGCTTTTGCGCGAAGTATCTCAGGCCGGTCAATGTGGCCGACGCCTACAACCAGGCCGAATTGGCCCTGGTCCATCCCTCCCTTACTCACGACACGAGCTACGACAAGAAAACCGGCTTCAAAACCAAACAAGTCCTCACCTACCCCATCGTCGCAGAAAACAAGTACCTGATGGGGGTGATCCAGCTGCTCAACAAGAAGAGCGGCGGCCGATTCACACGGAAGGATGAGGAGTCGGCCGCGGAAATCGCCAAGGCTCTCGGCACGGCCTTCTACAGCCTGCGCAAGACATCGAAGAAGGCACCGACCAAGTTCGACTTCCTGCTGTCGAGCAATAAGATTTCCCAGTCGGATCTGGACCAAGCCATGGCCGAATCCCGGAAGGGTACCAGCGACCTGGAATCGCTCCTCATCGAAAAATTCAAGGTGCCGAAGGCGGACATCGGAAAATCGTTGGCGCAATTCCACAAGTGTCCCTACATCGAATATAGCGAGCGCACGATCGTCGACGTGGAGTTGTTGAAAAACCTGAACGTCGACTATCTGAAAAAGAACCACTGGATGCCGCTGAAGCGGGACCGGGCGGCGATCGAGATCCTGACCGACGACCCGGGCGACCTGGACCGAGTCCAGGACATCAAGCGGACGTTTCCCGGCCTCAACATCCGATTCGCCGTCAGCCTCCGCCGCGACATTACCCAGTTCCTCTCCAGCGCCACCGGCGCTCCTGAAGCGACCACGAAGCTCAACGAGAACGTCTCCGACATCTTGGGCGAACTGGTCAGCGAATCGCAGTTGGAAGCGGCTGAAGATGCGGCCACGGCCGGCATGGACGAGAACGACAGCGCCATCGTCCGGCTCGCCAACCAGATCATCGCCGACGCCTTCCGCATGAACACGTCCGACATCCACATCGAACCCTACGGCGAAAAGCGCGATACCCTGGTCCGGTTCCGGGTCGACGGCGACTGCTTCGAATACATGAAGATTCCGCCGAGCTACCGGCGAGCGATCGTGTCGCGCCTGAAGATCATGGCGAGCCTCGACATCGCGGAACGGCGGAAACCGCAGGACGGCAAGATCAAGTTCAAGATCGGCGAGAATAAGGAGATCGAGCTTCGTGTCGCGACCATCCCGACCGCGGGCTATAACGAAGACGTGGTCATGCGTATCCTGGCCGCGAGCGAACCGCTGCCGCTCGAGAAGATGGGCTTCTCGGACCGAAACCTCCGCGAGATCAAGAGCATCGCGGAAAAGCCGTACGGCATCATCCTCTGCGTGGGTCCGACCGGGTCCGGTAAGACCACGACCCTGCACTCGGTCCTCGGACACATCAACACCCCCGACATTAAGATCTGGACCGCCGAGGATCCGGTCGAAATCACGCAATACGGCCTCCGGCAGGTGCAGGTCCATTCCAAGATCGGCTTCACCTTTGCCGCCGCGATGCGGGCCTTCTTGCGCGCCGACCCGGACGTGATCATGGTCGGTGAAATGCGGGACAAAGAGACGGCGGAAACCGGCATCGAGGCCTCGCTCACCGGTCACTTGGTGCTCAGCACCCTCCACACCAACAGCGCCGTGGAAACAATCACCCGCTTGCTGGACATGGGTTGCGACTCGTTCAGCTTCGCCGACGCGATGTTGGGCGTGCTCGCGCAACGGTTGGCTCGCCGCATCTGCAAAGACTGCCGCGAGGCCTACCAGCCGACCAAGGAAGAATTCGAAGAACTGCGGCAGGGCTACGGCCCGGACTACTGGGACAAGCTCGACGTGAAGTTCGACAGTTCCTTCAAGCTCTACCGCGGGAAGGGCTGCGAAACCTGCAACCGGTCAGGCTTGAAAGGCCGCGTGGCGCTGCACGAACTCCTGCTGGGCACCGACCCGATGAAGCGGCTCATCCAAAACAAAGCCAAGACCGAAGAGATGTTGAAGCTGGCGATGGAAGAAGGGATGACGACCCTGGTGCAGGACGGCATTCAGAAGGTCCTGCAGGGGCACACGACGTATAAGGAAGTGAAAGCGGTCGCCATCAAGTAGCGGCTCGAACGAGCCCCGGCGGTCACGGGATCGGCCGGGGCTTCGACCTCCCCGCCCACTCCGCTTCCAACCGCGCGACATCGTCCTTCCGTCCGGATCGAGCGGCGAACTCGACCGCCTGGCGCAGGGCTGCTTCGGCCTGCTTCGTGTCATCCTGGGCCAAGTATCCCCGATAGGCGCGCTCCGCATAGACGGCCCCCCGATCCGGGAATCCTTGCAAGGCCGCGATCCGCCCGAGTCGCAACAAGTCGCCGGCGATCGCCGCACGCCGCTCGGCCGCCTTGTCGAGTTCCAGAGCACGCTCATACTCCTGCTCGGCCCGGTCCAGTTCTTTGCGCGCCTCCGCCAGCAGCCCGAGATTCACATGGTTGCTTGCCTCGGCCTCCGCCGCTCCCAGGGCATGGTTCAGATCCAGCGCACGACGGAAATAGTCCTCGGCCTGCAGCACGTCGCCCTTGGCCCGGTAGAGCAGTCCCACATTGTTGAACAGCACGGCCTCCGCCGCCCGATCCCCCACCTGACGCGAGAGTTGCAGTGCCTCTTCGTACCGCCGCTCGGCTTCGGACAACCGACCGGCCAGATGCTCCGCAGCTCCCAGAGCCGTCAAACTTTCCAAGAGCAGGGCCGGATCGCTCAGCAGTTCGGCAGATTTCACCGCACGGCGGTGCCAATGAAGGGCTTGTGACGCCAGGCCGCGTTCCATCGCGACGCGCCCCAAATCGTTCAGGACCTGCGTCAGGCCCTTTCCGTCATCGAGGCTTTCGGCCATGCGCCGGGCCGCTTGAAACGATTCGTCGGCGCGCGCCAAGTCCCCGCGCAGCAACCACCGCTCCCCCTCCGCGCGCAAGGCCTGGACCTGCGTCGCCAGTGGCCCGGGCAAGGGAGCCGAAGGAGGGGACGGAGGCGGCGGTGATCCGGCGCAAGCCGACAAGCCCCCGACAAACAGGCAGGCCAGCAGCAGGAGCCGATATGGCAATCCCCCCGTCATCGGTGCAATTGATCTCCGCGGAGACTCTTCATCGTGCCGGTGGTCGGAGCGACAGGGCTCGGCGGCGGTGGCCCGGCATTTTGGGCGAAGCGGTTGAAGGGAAAGGTCTGTTTGGCGCCGCGCACCAGGAGGGACACGTCGTTCAAGGTCGTCTGGGCGGTCAGCACGACCGGCGACAACTCTTGGCTCAGGTCACGCACCGAATCGGAAAGCCTGCGCACGCTGCTCAAGGTCTCTTGCGTACTGTCGAGAATGGCCGGCAGTTTCCCGGTGCTCTGCCGCACGTCCAGCGTCATCCGGTCCACGACTCCCAACGTGCGCTGGATCGAACCGGTCATCGTGGGCAAAGCCGTCGCCGCTTGCTCCACCGAGGCCACCGTGCGCTGGACCGACGCCATCACGGTCGGCAAATCCTGGGTGGCCAAGGCGACCTGTTCGAGCGCCTTGCCTCCGGCCTTGAGGCTGCCCTGGAGGTCCTGGGTCATCGTCTCGACCCGCAACAATGTCTGCTTCACCGCCGCCAGCACCGGCTGAACTTCATTGATCAAGTCGCCGATGTCTTTCGGTTCAATGGCTCGAATCGTCTCGCCGTCCTGCAAGGTTGGACTGCTCTCCGTCCCCATCGCAATATCGACCTGAGTCTGCCCCACCACGACACCGCTTTTGGTCACGGACAATTCCGAATTCTCCTTCACCATACTCTGATAGCGGGTCAGCAGGAGCAGGTATAGATCGACGGTCCCGCGATTGTTCAGATCGACTCGTTCCACCCGACCGATCGGAATCCCCGATACGACTACCGGGGCGCCTGGTTCCAATCCATAGGACTTGCTGAGGCTCGCGCGGAGCTGGTACTTCGCCTCGAACAGGTGCTCGACCTTCGACATCAGGAACCCGGCGACGATCAGGATCACCAGCGGGATCACCACGAAGGTCCCGACGATCTGGGCCACCCGGCTGCTCGAGAGCTGATGGGAATAGTGCATCTTCATCGGTTACCTCACACGGAGCAGGGGCTCATGCGCCCTCACCCCAAATAACGCCGGAGATCGGGATCGGCAGCCGCCCGCACCTGCGCGACGGGACCGTCGAGCACGATACGCCCATCCCGCACCGCGGCCACCCGATCGGCGCACTCGGCCAAGGGCGACCAGGCGCGCAACGTCATCAGCACCGCCAACGGCTTCGCCTCCCTGGCAGTCTCCAGATATGAACGCAGCTTGCCCAACAGGTCCACATCCAGCCCATCCACCGGATCGTCGAGCAACAGCACGTCCGGCTCGGGGACCAGCGCCCGCACGATCGCCGCCCGGCGAATCTCCCCCACATTGAGTTGGGCCGGAAAGCGATCTTTTGCCGACAACAATTCCATCCGGTCCAAATGCGCCGTCACCGTCCGATCGATGTCGAGGGCCGACGACGACGAGCGATGGTACCGCAGCGGCAAGGCCACATTGTTGAACAGCGTCATGTTGCTCAACAGGCCCGGCGGTTGCAACGCCGCACCGACCCGCACCCGTAGCGCCGTCAGTTGCGCCTCCGATCCATCAGTCCAGGCCTTCCCCAAGACCAGCACCCGCCCCTCGTCAGGCTCCAGCAGGCCGGCGGCCAGCCCCAGGATCACACTCTTTCCGGCCCCGCTGGGCCCGACCACCGCCACCCATTCGCCTGCCCCGACACGCCAGTCGAGTTCGAGGGAGAACGGTCGATCGCTCAGCGCCGCACGCACCCGCTCGAAGACCACCGCACCGCCGCTCATAGGTACAGGGGCACCGTAATCACCACGTCGGCGATCAGGCAGATGACGAACGAGTTGATCATCGCCCTGGTCGTCTGTTGCGGCACTTCCGTGAAGGAGGATTGCACCGACAGGCCGTGATAACAGCAGATGGCCGCAACGGCCGCGCCGAACAGCAGCCCCTTCGAAGCCGTCACAACCACGTCGGTCATCGACAACGCCCGAAACACGCCGTCGATGAAGGCCGGAAAGGGCACGGTCAACTTGATCTTGGCGACGAGGTAACCTCCCAGCACCGCAACCACATCGAAATACAGCGTCAGGCAAATCATCGAGACGACCATGCCGACCATGCGCGGCATGATCACGAAACGGCTGATCGGAATCCCCATCAGTCGCAATGCCGTCACCTCGCGGTTGACGGACATGTTCCCCAGTTCCGTCGCAATGGCGGTGCCGGAGCGCCCGACCACGATGAACGCCGTCAGGAGGGGGCCGAGTTCACGAATGACCGTGAGGACAATGATACTGCCGATGAGGCCGCCGGCTCCCAGCAACGGAAGTTGCGTGCCGGCCTGAGTGATAATGAGGATGCCGATCAACAGCGCGATGACGCTCGTCACAGGGAGGGCATCGACGCCGGTAAAAAGGATTTGTCTGGTGATGACCCGAAGGGTCTCACCGCGTCCATGCTTCGCGGGGACGGCCAGATCGATGACGGCCTGGGAACAGAGCGTGGCAAGGGCGGCCAGGTAGGCATAGGCCGAGATCGTTTTGGACCCGATCCATTCGAGCATGGGGATAGCGCGCGTCGACTCCCGTGCTGCAAGCCGACCTTGAACACCGGCCCAGCCGGGACCGCTCGAAATTGTAGGGGAACGAGGGGGGCAATGCAACGACGGCACGCACGGATCGGAGTGAAAGCCCCGGGAGGACCCGCTTACGAAGTGGTGCGGGGCTTGGCCTTGATGAGGTATTGTTGGATCCGCTGCAGTTGCGGCGGCCGAAGCTTGACGAATTGGACCCCGAATTCCCCGCCCCTCGCCCAACGGACGATGGCTTCGTCGATCCGAACCGGCCATTCATGCCCATCAGGCAGGAACAGCGAGAGTTTCATCTGCAGTCCGGGTTCCAACGACTGGTCCGACTTGGCCATGCAGCCGGTAAACGACAGGTCCACCACCTCGGCTTCGCCTTCGAAATCTTCTTCCCCGAAGAAGGACAACCGGCATCCGACCTGAACTCGACGGGATTTCCTGAACTCTTTGGCATCTCCAATCACGTTTGTCCCCCCTTATAACCGGCGGCACGCCTCACGATTACCGGCCATACGGATACAGTCTACGTATACTCTACGCATTGTATAGCATGGCAATCGGGCAACGGTTAATGATCTTGCAACTCGTACGGCTCGCCGCGGACTCAACGGAATCGGGAATGATGCGGGCGAGGACGGGGCCCTCACCGGTCATGAGGTCCGGCCGAGGCAAGGAACTCATGAAGCCGCTTGGCATCCGCGGGAGTGATGGAAATGAACTCCAGCCCGAAACACTCACCCTTTGCCCATCGCACCAACGCAAGATCCACACTTGCCGGGGCCGGCTGGCCGGGCAGCAAAACGATGAGCGACATGGCATCCCCCACTTTGACGCTGGCCTCGCTCTCCACCTTGCACCCTTTCGAGGAAAGGTCGACCACCGCCCCCTCTCCCTCGGCGTCGCCGCTGAATGAAATAGAGAGCGCAAAGCGCGAGAAGGACAGAAGGCAGGTCGGCGGAACTGGCTGCCGCTGATGTTGCCGCAATTCGATCCGCTTCTGGGAAGGATGGTCGGAGTGGCTCATTGCGTTATTGAGGAAACTGCAGCGCCGGATTTCAACAGGCCCATTGTATCCCAATGAACCGGTTTCACCGAATGATTTCCGCGATTTTCCATAGTGGGTGGCCGCAGATCTGCCCCGCCGACCGGCGCCGGGATACCGGCCGCACAGAAACGCGCTCTCAATAGATGGATGGTGCACCTTCGGGCCGGCTCTTGAATCGGCGATGTTGCCAGAAATATTGTTCCGGCGCGCGCCGCACCGCCGTTTCGATCACGAGGTTGATCCGGGCCGCATCCCGAGCGGGATCGCCGGACGGAAACGACTCCAGGGCCGGGCTGACGACGATGTCGTAGCCGCCCTTGGAACCTCGCCGATAATAAAAGCAAGGCACGACGGAGGCTCCGCTCAATTCGGCCAGGCGCGACGTGGCCGTCAAGGAGGCGGCTTGGACCCCAAAGAAAGGCGCGAAGACACTGCGCTTGGTGCCGGCATCGATATCGGGCGCGTACCACACCACACGGTTCTCGGCCAAGACACGTAGGATTCCGCGCATGTCCCGGTGGTGGATGAGTTCACTATAGTAGCGAGTGCGGGACCGGTGCGCCACCGACTCCGCCACCGCATTGTTCTGCGGCCGGTAGACGATCGCCAAGGGCTGCGCCAAGACCATGAAGCGACCCGCCAGCTCGGCCGTATGGAGATGTCCGCCGAGCAGCAGGACGCCGTGCCCACGCACAAGCGCAGCCTGAATATGCTCCAATCCCGTGATCGTGCAGTCGCTCTGCCGGCGGGGATCCTCGGTCCACCAGGCCTGGGCCATCTCCATCACCCCCATGCCCATAGACTCGAAGCACCGGAGATTGACGCGATCCCGCTCCTCAGCAGACCAAGCGGGAAAGCAGACGTCCAGATTCGCCTGCACGATGGCCCAGCGCTTGTGGAGCAAGCGCCGGATTAAGCGTCCGCACTGGCGCCCGAGTGCCAGCTGCCAGGAGAACGGAAGCAGGGTCAGACCGCGAAACAGGGCCAGCCCCAGTTTGGTGGGCCAATAAAAAGGATGGGCCAGATTGCGAGGTTGCTTACGTCTGCGGCGTCGCATGGTGCTGGACATGGCCGACCGGGGTCGCCATTTTAGGAGAAGCCGGCGAGCGACGCAACGATGGGCAAGGGAAGCCTGCCGCATGCCATCGAGACGCTGCCCCCCGCAGACACGGCAGGCGTGACGTAGACCGCAGGAATCCCGCATCATGGAGAACCGGCTACAGGGAACAGCGGGCTGTTCAGCGGGTGGGCATCGAGGAGATCGTGATGAACTTCCGCAGGCGCATTTCCGCCACGGCGGAGAGATTGATGAACTCGAGTCCGTAGGTCTGATCGCGCTCCCACCGCACGGTCGCTTCCTCGACCGTCATCGGCGACGCCTGGTTCGGCAATTGGAGACTGACCGCGAGGCGATCACCCAGTCTGATCCCCGTCTCACTCATGACCTTCGCGCCCTTCATCGAGACATCGAACACGACGCCGATTCCCTGGCGATCGCGGCTGAACCACTTGGTCACTCCCAAGCGGGACAACGAGCAGACGAAGGGGGCCGGGATTCGCAGACGTGGGTGTTGCCGAAGGTCGATGGAGAAGAACTCCTTCTTCGCAGCGGTTTCCATAGGTACCCTCCCTGATGGAAGCCACTGTATACCATCATGTTGAATTCCCGAACTAAAATGAGGAAACTTTGCAGCCCTCGACGTCCGCCTGCTCCAACTGAGAGCAAAACCGACTGCAGGTACGCGCGCGAGCCATCAGGTGCGGCACCTTGCTCCAGAGCGCCGGGGCCGATCCTCGCCCATAACAACGACCTCCCGACACAAGCGCTGCTGTACCCTATTTGAATTTTGCGCGGCCCTGCAATTGCTCCGTACAGCCCGGGGACAACTCCTGCGCATGCTGTTTGAGACACTGGGCGATACGCCCCTCGCCGGGCTTCACGCCGGCGCAGAGTTTCTTGACGTCATCATGGCAGGCCTTGCGAACCGGACGGTCCCCTCTTCGCCCGCCGCCGGGACCAGGCGGTTCATCGACCGTGGCCGCCCCCTCTCCACCGGCTATGGCAGACCCGGAAGGCGCCTGATCTGCGGCAAATACGCCTGGCTCGGCCAGTCCGAAATTACCCCCGACCGCCAGGCACAACAAGACTGTGGCTCTGCTCCAATGACCGTCACGCATGGCATGCTCCTTTCTTTGCCGGCTTGCTGCGTCACCCGCCTCCACTCACACAACGCCCGGCCCTCCCGGCGGTTGACCGGGCAATTCGACCCAAGAACCCTCTTGCCAAATTGCCGCCGCTTGATTATCGTGGTACGGATGTCCGATCAGCCCGATATCGCGGTTCCGACCCACGTCGTCAACCGTATCCACCACAAATTCTGGACCTATCTGCTCTTCTGGTCGGTGGTCGCCGGCTCGGCGATCATTGTGCCGGGGTATGGGTTCCTCTACGGCTATTCCTGGCTGGACTGGACCATGTTCGCCATCCTGTATGTCATCAGTGGATTGGGCATCACGGTGGGATACCACCGCCTGCTCACCCATCGCAGCTTCGAATGCCCTGATTGGGTCAAAGGAGCACTCCTCATCGCAGGAGGCTGGGCGCTTCAAAACTCAGGCCCCAAATGGGCCGCCGACCATTTGAGACACCATGCTCACTGCGACAAGCCAGCCGACCCCTACAATGCACAACGCGGGTTTTGGTACAGCCATTGCGGCTGGTTGCTGGACCCGGTACCCTGCACGGACGACCGTTTCGGATCCCGCGTCATGCAGGATCGGGTAGCAATGTGGCAGCACCGGAACTATGTGGCGATCGTCTTGATCGGATTGGCCCTGCCCTTCGTCGTCGGGTATGCGTACGGAGGCTGGCAAAGCGGTCTGGGTTGCTTCCTGTTGGCCGGAGTCGGCCGGACCTTCGCCGTGCTGAATTCGACCTTCTGCATCAACTCGGTCTGTCACCTCTGGGGCAAGCAGCCTTATGGCGCCGATGACTCCAGCCGCGACTCATGGATCGTGTCGTTACTGACGTTCGGAGAGGGCTACCACAATTATCACCACACCTACCCGAGCGACTACCGGAACGGTCCGCTCTGGTACAATTTCGACCCCTCCAAATGGCTCATCTACACCCTCTCGCTGCTTGGGCTGGCATCTTCGCTCCGCACCGCACAGACATCGAGATCCTAAACTACAGCCTGGACTTTCGCCTTCCGCCCTCTATCGGCCTGGAACGGACTGAAGGGGCTTTCGATTCGCTTCATCGCGCCGACAGCTCTGCTCCGCGATCATCCGTTGACCGAGGGTAGCGGACTTCGGAATTCTCGCCATGCAGGCATGAAGTGTGTCCTCAACAGCCCCGGATGCAATAGTCTGATTCTGGGTAGGACTTACGGGCGGATCCTTCGACCGGTCAGCCGCAAGGGCCCAAGCGGGTACAGCGAGACTGCTCGCGCAGACTGCTGCTCGAAGAAACGCTCTTGCCATCGTGGTCTGTCTGATGCTCATGGCAGCCCCCTTTCTGCTCGTTCGGTTCAGAATTCGCCTCTATGCGCAGTCCACGGTTCGGCTCGCAAACTTCGCTAGTTCCGCTTCATGGCTGCTGCGTAATCGCAAAGATAGGTATAGATCAGCAACGCCGTCACCGAGCCGCCGAACAGGACCGCCGAGGCAACCACCAAATCCTGCCTCACCCATTGCACCAAGCCTTCCAAATGCTGCATGAGATCTCCTCCTCTGTCGTTGACCGAGACAGGCACTCGACTGCGACGTGGTTCCCCCCGTGGTTGTCCTCGCCCCGTTGTCAAAATGGCCGAACGGGGCGCCACCTCACGGCATGGACAACCAAGAGCAACATACCGGCGACAGTCAGCACCCAATAGACTTGAGCAGGTATGTCGGACTCGACGGCCGGACTGATACCTGCCACCAAAAGACTGAGCGCAAGACAAATCAAACCTGAATAGAACATGGAACACTCCCTTGAAGGTAATGGACTCCCCATGGCTTTCCGATAGCGCGATAGAGACACCACCCTGCTGCTAGGAGTTAGCTTTTTCATGTCGTGCCAGTGCCGATCCCGGAAGCCGCGGACGATTCCGTTGCGGCTGAGGATGATGCATACGATTAGCGGCGATCACCGCATCGATGGTTTCGCCGCAGAGCAGACAGCGCCACCCCGCCTCCGAGGCACAACTCGCCGGCTCTCTCATCGAAACCGGGATCATCAAGCCATCGCACCGTAAACAGTTCATTGAGGTTCTCCTGGATAAGGCCTGTTATCGCGTCTACACGCTAACCGACCGTGTTTGTCGCTTAGTGATCCGGCCGACGTGGTGCCTCAAAGAACACTCGAATCCGGCGTCGGGACGCTGGCATCACCAAACGCCACGGCAGCAATCATTGCCGTCCTAATCGAAGGCGTAAAAGCGGCGGAGACTTGGGATGGTGCGCATTCCAGGGGTGGTCAGGTGAATGCTCACCGGGGGAAAGTCGACGTAGCTCAGTACGTCATGTGATGATGCAGTCACCCTACAGGTCCGACTGCAACATGTCAATGTGCGGACCAAGCGCGCGGGGGCAAGGCCTTGATTATCAACACATAAATATTTTTACATATTTTTTCTCACATCGAGGCAATCAGATAGCATTCCGTGCTCAGGTCTGTTAGCATGACTCGGTCTACTCGGTGCGGGCCTGCTGGGGGATATCACTACACGACGGCCCATTACCGATGTTGTTTGTTACCGAGAATCTGATCGGAAGTCAGACCCAAGCCGCTCACCTGTTCGCGTCTTAGGCCCGCTCCTTCCCCTCGTTTCTACTTCTCGCGTCGCCGGCAATATCATCATCAGAAGGAGGACCCCCATGGGTTCCAAATTGTATGTCGGCGGTTTGCCGTATGCAGCAACTGAGTCTCAACTTTCCACCTTGTTTTCGGCCCACGGCACCGTCGAGTCGGCGCGCGTGATCACGGACAAGTTCACCGGACAGTCTCGGGGCTTCGGCTTCGTCGAAATGTCCTCGGCAGAAGAGGCCAATTCAGCCATCGTCGCCCTCAACGGCTCTCAAATGGACGGTCGTCAGTTGACGGTCAACGAAGCGAAACCTCAGGAATCGCGTTCCGGAGACGGTGGGCGTTCTGGCGGCGGCGAACGTCGCGGCGGACGCAGCCGTTTCTAAGTACCCTTTCCTCAGCCGGTTATCCGACAGGGCGCGGCAGCGCCGCGCCCTGTCGCTCACTTCCGCATTCTCATCGTCCTCGGATCAAAGGATGGCTTCATGGGCTTACCACGCCTTGCGCAGACAGGCGGAGTCCCGCGCCTGCACTATCCGACCCTCATTTTGTTTATCGTCGTTACGTTGGGAGCCCTCATCGCCATTCCGACATTTGCCTACTTCTACGATTATAGCTGGCTCGATTGGGCCATGTTCGCACTCCTGTATGCCACCAGTGGACTGGGCATTACGGTCGGGTACCATCGGCTGACATCGCACCGCGGCTTCGAGTGCCCCCCTGCGGTAAGGATCGCCCTACTGATCGCCGGTGGCTGGGCGCTTCAAAATTCGGCGCTCAAGTGGGGCACCGACCACATCCGCCATCATGCATTTTGCGATCAAGATGCTGACCCCTACAATGCCCAACGAGGATTCTGGTACAGCCATTGCGGCTGGCTGTTTTTTACCAGCGCGCGTCTCGACGGGAAGTATGCCGCCCGCCTCCGGCGAGACCGCGTCGTGATGTGGCAGCACCGTCACTATGTGCCGATCGTGCTCTCCGGATTGGCTGGCACGTTTTTGGTGGGAGTCCTGTACAACGGCTGGATCGGCGGGCTCGGCTGTTTCCTCCTCGCGGGAGTGGGCCGCACATTTGCGGTACTGAATTCGACCTTCTGCATCAACTCACTCTGTCACCTCTGGGGCAACCAGCCACACGGAACCCAGGACTCGAGCCGCGACAATTGGTGGATTTCACTGCTGACATTCGGAGAGGGCTACCACAACTATCACCACACCCACCCGAGTGACTACCGGAACGGTCCGCTCTGGTACAACTTCGATCCCTCGAAATGGTTCATCTATACCCTCTCGCTGCTTGGGCTGGCATCCTCGCTCCGCACGGCGTCCAACTCACGAACCTAAGCCGCTCCCCGAACCGTGACGGGCCGCACATATGCATCCATTTCCCTAAGGAGTTTTTTCCGCTATTTGTGTATCCCCTTGCTCTCTCCTCGTCCGGCTTGTTATTGTTTTACGTTCGGCATGCGTGCGGCATCGCACTGCCTGCTCCGATCCAATGTCCTATTGGAGAACAGTTCCTGCGAGTGGTGGAGACCTCTCTATAGCGAGCGTAACTCCCCTCATTCTTTGCTCACTTGGCGGATCATTTTCACCAATCACACATAGAGTTGGCCATACATAGAGCTGGGCCGACCGCGGATCAATGTGCCGGGCGTCGACCGAAGCAGGGCAGGCGCCTGCTAGGCTCTAGCCTAGTGAAATACCCTGGTTGAGGCAGTTTCCTATGGGACCATCGCGTCCCTCGATTCCTTCATCGGCAGGCAGGACCACATGGTCTCGAACCGCCCTGCCTCTCGCCCTCTTACTCTGCTTCGCCATCGCAGGAGGTCTAGGACTCTACGCCCTTTCGTTTCTGAGAAGCGTGCTGGCTCACGAACGAGGTGACCGGCTGGCCGGGACTGCGGCAGCCGTCGCCAATACCATCGACCGAATCTTTTTCGAGCGGTTCGGCGATATTCAACTATTCGCCAATGATGGGATCTTGCGGGAGGGAAGCGCCGCTCAGAAGACCCAGCGCCTGCTCCGCTATCAAGAACTCTACTGGTACTATGACTGGTTGGCCGTGACCGATCTCCAGGGGCGCCTCATCGCCACCACGGATCCTTCACGGACCCTCACGCAAGACGGAAACCAGCCTGCGTGGGTGAAGGGGGCTCAGAGCGGCCAGGTGCAGATGATCGCTCCCCATTTCCCCGACCAGTCCGCGAGATCGGCGTCGGTCGGATTCGCTGCGCCGGTATATGACTCATCGGGACGCATCGTGCAACTCGTCGTCAGCAGCGTGCCGCTCGAGCGGGTCCAGGCCGTGTTCGAGCAAGAGGGCCGGCTTTCCCCCGCGCAAGAGGCCCCCTACGACTGGCTGATGGTCTCGCCTGAAAGTACCGTCCTGGCGCAGAAGGCTTCCTCCGATTCTTCTACCGCTCGTGCGCAATACCGCCTTGATCCACGGATTGCAGCCAGCGATGGCAAAGGGTTTGTGGAACAGTCGGACCCGCAACGTCACATCGACATCCTGACCGGATATGCCAGGAGCAAGGGCTACGGGAGTTTCCCCGGCTTCGGATGGATTGTCTTGGTCACGCTCGACCGCCATTTGGCTTATGTATCGATCGATCGGTTGGTCTGGACGATCGGTACCATCGGCCTGCTCCTCGTGGCACCCCTGACCGGGTTCGGAATTTGGGCCTCTTGGAAACTGGGGCGGGAACACCACCATCTGATGGTGGCCCGGCAGGAACTCGAACGATCCGTCGCCGAGCTGGCGCGCTCCAATGAGGAATTGCAGCAGTTTGCCTATGTCGCCTCGCATGACTTGCAGGAACCGCTTCGCATGGTGAGCAGTTACACCCAACTGCTCGGCAAGCGGTACAAGGGCAGGCTGGATTCGGATGCCGACGACTTCATCGCCTTTGCCGTCGAAGGCGCCAATCGCATGCAAAAGTTGATTCAAGATTTGCTCGCCTATTCCCGGGTCAGCAGACAGCGGACAGAGCCGGAAACGGTGTCGGCGGAAACGGTGATGGGGCACGTTCTGCATAATCTTCGGATGGCCTTGGAGGAGAGCGGCGCTGTCGTCACTCACGACCCACTCCCCACCCTGCGGGTGGACGAACGTCAGCTGATGCAGCTGCTCCAAAATCTGGTGAGCAACGCCATCAAGTTCCGAGGACCCGATCCGCTCCGGATCCACGTGTCTGCCAAACGAGTCGGTGAAGAATGGCTGTTTTCGGTGCGCGACAATGGGATTGGAATCGATGCCCAATATGCCGAACGGATCTTCGTCATTTTCCAGCGGCTGCATACGAGGGAGGAATATCCGGGCACGGGGATCGGTCTGGCAATCTGCAGAAAGATCGTCGAACGCCACGGTGGACGCATCTGGGTCGAATCAGAATTGGGCAAGGGAGCGACCTTCTATTTCACCTTTCGCGATCAGTTGCCGAATCCCGTGACTTCACTGAGTCATGTATGAAAGGAGACCCGGAGAACATGGTGCCAGAACTGGTAAGACCGATCGAAATTCTTCTGGTAGAGGACAACCCCGGCGATGTCCGCCTCACGAAGGAGGCGCTCAAAGAGGCAAAAGTCATCAACAACCTCAGCGTGCTCAAGGATGGGGAGGAGGCACTCGCCTATCTACGCCGACAGGGTCAGTATGCCGGCGCGAAACGCCCGCACTTGATCCTTCTCGATTTGAACCTCCCCAAAAAAGATGGGCGTGATGTCTTAGCGCAGATCAAGGCGGATGAAGCGCTCAAACGAATTCCCGTCGTCGTGCTGACGACCTCGCAAGCCGAGGAGGACGTCCTGAAGAGTTATAGCCTCCACGCCAACTGCTACATCACCAAGCCGGTCGATCTGGATCAGTTCGTCCGGGTGGTACGGTCCATCGAGGACTTTTGGCTTGGGATTGTCGTACTCCCCGTGAACGGGAAAGGCTGAACACAATGGGGCACGTCCCCATACAGATCCTGCTGATCGAGGACAATCCCGGCGACACGCGCCTGCTGCGCGAACTGCTCGCGGAGACGGACTCCCCCCGCTTCCGGCTGACGCATGTCGACCGGTTGTCGTATGGCATCGCGCGAGTCAAGGAAGGCGGCATCGACGTCATCCTGCTCGATTTGTCGCTGCCCGACAGCCAGGGCTTCGACACGCTGGGCCAGATGCATGGGACAGCAGCCGGTATTCCGATCGTGGTCATGACCGGGACGGAGGATGAAGCACTCGGCCTACAGTTGATTCAACGAGGCGCCCAGGATTACCTCGTAAAGGGACAGGTCACCGGGCCACTGTTGCAACGCTCGCTCGGCTACGCCGTCGAGCGGGCACGGATGGCGCGAGAGCTTCAGACCAAAACGAATCTCCTGCAATCCGTCCTCGACAATATGGCCGAAGGGCTCGTGATGGCGGACGAACAAGGGCGATTCCAGCTGTGGAACCAAGCCGCCGACAAGATCGTAGGCGGTGGTCCCACCGACGTGAGCCCGGAACGCTGGTCCGAACATTATGACTGCTACTTGCAGGACAAGGTGACGCCCTATCCCCCGCACGACCTGCCGCTCACGAAGGCGATCCGAGGAGAATCGGTCAGCAATGCGTTGGTGTACCTTCGCCGAGCCGAACCTTCGGGGGGCACCTGGATCAACGCCAATGCGAGGCCTCTGCATGATGAATCGGGACGTCTCAGGGGAGGCGTAACCGTATTCCGTGACATCACCGCGGCGAAGCGCATGGAAGAAGCCCTCCTCGAGAGCCAGGCCCGATACCGCTTGCTGGTGACCAGAGCCAACGACATCATCTACAGAACGGATGAGAGGGGGCGATTCACGTTCGTCAACCCCGTGGCCACACGCATCATGAAATATTCGGAGAAGGAGTTGCTGGGACGTCACTTCGTCGAACTCATCCATCCCGCTTACCGAGAGGCAGCGGAACGGTTCTACGGGCGGCAGTTCATCCGGAGGACAGCCAGCACCTATTTCGAGTTCATCGCCCTCTCGAAGACAGGCGCTCCCGTCTGGATCGGCCAAAATGTGCAAATCCTGCTCGAGCAAGACAACGTCATCGGATTCCAAGCGGTCGCGCGTGACATTACCGATCGCAAGCGGGCGGAAGAGGCTCTGCTCGAAAGCGAGGAGCGACTGCGATCGATCGTCCAATCGACCGGCGATGCCATCATTCTGATGGACGCGGAGGGCAACGTGGCGTTCTGGAATCTCGGCGCCGAGAAGATTTTCGGCTATACCGCGGAAGAGATGATCGGTAGGCCGGTGACCCGCATCATCCCCGAACGATTCCGCGAGGCTCACCAACGGGGCGTACGACGCGCAGCGGCCGACGGTCGCTTGAGCCGTCAATCCACCATGATGGAACTCGTTGGGCTTAGAAAGAACGGCACCGAGATCCCGTTGGAATTCAGCATGGCGGCCTGGACGACCAAGGCGAACTTCTTCATCACGGGCATCATGCGGGATATCAGCGAACGGAAACGCGCCGAAGCTGCGCTGAAGGAAAGCGAAGCGCGATTCAAGGCCATCATGGACCATAGCCCTTCCATGATCTTTCTCAAGGACACCGCCGGGCGCTATTTACAGGTCAGTCAAAAATTCGCCGAGACCTTTCATTTGAAGCCCAATGAGGTTATCGGCGCAACCGACGAGGACATTTTCCCTCGCGAGCAGGCCGCCGCCTTCCGTTCGCACGACCGGGAAGTGTTGGCAGCCGGCCATGGCATCGAATTCGAGGAGACGGCTCTCCATGACGATGGACTCCACACGAGCATCGTCGTGAAATTCCCTCTCTTCACACCGCAGGGAGAATGCTACGCCCTCTGCGGCATGACTACCGACATTACGGACCGGAAGAGAGCGGAGGAGGAACGGGCAAAGCTGGCTCGGGAGAAACTCCTCTTGCTGGACTCCACGGGCGACGGCATTTACGGACTGGATCTGGAGGGACGCTGCACATTCATCAACAAGGCAGGAGCGCACCTGCTCGGATACCACCCCGAGGAATTGATGGGACGACACATGCATGAGCTCGTCCACCATTCCTTCTCGGACGGGTCGCCCTATCCGCTTGAGCAGTGCCATGTCAACCGAGTCATGCGGAGTCAAAAAGGCTGCCACGTCGACACAGAGGTCTTGTGGCGAAAGAACGGCACGGCATTTCCCGCCGAATATTCCTCCTTTCCTGTCTTCGAACAGGATCGCATCATGGGCGCAGTCGTGACGTTCATCGATATTACGGCGCGCAAGCGCTTGGAGCATGAACGCACCCAGCGTGCCCTTCGCCTGATGACTCAACAGTCCGCCCTCACCGGGCTCGCTCAAAGCAAGTTCTTTCAGACCTCCGATCTCATGGCGGCCCTTCGTCATATCACCGAAATGGCCGCGAGAACCCTTTCGGTGGAACGGGTCGGTATTTGGAGATATTCGGACGACCGTAGCGCCGTCCGTTGCATGGATTGTTTCGAACTGCATCACAATCGACATGCGGACGGCATGACGATATCAGTCGATTCCTGCCCGGCTTATTTCCACGCCCTGACGATGTCCCAGATGATCGCCGCAGATGAGGTGCAGCGGGACCCTCGGATTGCTCCTCTCTATGCGGCCCAAACCGAGACCGACCACGTGACATCCGCACTCGATGTTCCGCTCTACCTGTTCGGCAAACTCGAAGGTGTGATCCGTCACGAACATGTCGGCCCCAGCCGGATCTGGATGGAGGACGAGTGGATGTTCGCCATCGCCATCTCCAATCTGGTCACACTGGCCTACGAGGATGATTTACGGAGACGGACCGAAGTCCAGCTCCAGCAATCGCAGGAACGCCTCAGAAGCCTGACGGGGCGGTTGGAATCCATTCAGGAGGAGGAACGAACCAGAATCGCCCGCGAGGTACACGATGAGCTGGGGCAGTCGCTGACGGCCGTCAAGCTCGAGTTGGCCTTGCTCCGTGATCAATTCTCCGAATCGCAACCGTCCCTGTTGGCACGAACGGACTCTATCGGGAAGTTGGTCGACATGACCATGCAGTCGGTCCGAAAAATCGCGACCGAGTTGCGCCCTGTCGCCCTGGATCAATTGGGCCTCGTTCCCGCCATCGAATGGCAGGCCCGGGAATTTCTCTCCAGGACGGGAATCCAGTGTCGACTCAATATCTACATGCGTTCTGTCGCCTTGTCCGCAGAACGTTCAACGGGCGTGTTTCGAATCTTCCAGGAGATTCTGACAAACGTGGCGCGTCATGCCCAGGCAACCAGCGTGGACATCAGCATGCAAGAGCACGCTGGGCATCTTCAGTTGGAAGTGACCGACAATGGGCGAGGTATCACCGAAGCGGAAGTGACAGGGTCGAAGTCCCTCGGCCTCCTCGGTATGCGGGAGCGAGCCTTGCTGCTCGGCGGCGAAACGACGATCCAACGACATGCCGAGAAGGGAACTACGGTCCGAGTCCGCATTCCATTGGACCAAGCCTCCCCCGGCTGATCCGGAGAGAACCGCCGGCGAGGGGATGGGAATGCACAAGTCGCAGACAGGATGACCGACATGAAAATCTTAGTCGTGGACGACCACGCGGTAGTGCGCCAAGGCGTCAAACAAATCCTCAGTGAACACTTCCACTGTTCCGTCATCGGAGAAGCGCAAAGCGCCGAAGAGATGATGGACAACGTGAAGAAGAATCATTGGAACATCGTGATTCTGGATCTCGGGATGCCCGGCAAAGGCGGGCTCGATGCCCTCAAAGAGGTGAAACATCTGCATCCGAAATTGCCCGTGCTTGTCCTGAGCGCCTATCCCGAAGACCAACTCGCCCTGCGGACGCTGAAGGCCGGCGCCGCCGGATATTTGTCAAAGGACAGCGCACCGAACGAGCTGGTCCAAGCCATCCGCAAAATCGTGGCGGGGGGCAAATTCGTGAGCGCGTCGGTCGCGGAGTTGCTGGCCCTCAACCTGGAAAGTGACTTGGAAAAACCCTTGCACGAGCAACTCTCCGACCGCGAGTACCAGGTGATGTGCTTGATCGCCGTCGGCAAGAGTCTCAAAGAAATCGCCGATGACCTGTCCGTGAGCATCAGCACGGTCAATACCTATCGGGCACGAATCCTCGAAAAAATGCAGCTCAAGAACAACACCGAACTCACGCACTACGCCATTGAAAATCGCCTCGTGAACCGACTGGTCACCTGAGACACGCCCGCTCGTCTCAGGTTCCCTCCCTTCTCCTGCCGGCAGTCCTTTCGTAGCACAATCGTCGACGCGGAAAATCAACACAACGGCGACACCCATCCTGCCGAAATCGCGATGGCCATCCCCCCGCCGTACCTGTACACACTAGGTCGCCGTACCCATCGACCCAGGCGATCCTTGGAGATGAGCCTCTGAATCCGGATCAGAGGCGGGGGCGGCTTTTTCCGGACACCCCACCTTCAGCCGAGCGGGAGGACATGATGAACGCTGCGACCGATATTCGTGACACGAAGAGCCTCATCATCGATGAGCTGACGAAGCATGGTCCCTGTTCCCTGGAAACTCTTGCGAAGAGGATGCGCTCCTGTACGTGGAACCAACTCTTCTCAGCCATGGATGAACTCTCGCGGGAGCGACAAATTACCCTGCAGCCGCACACACGCTTTGACTACATGATTTCCCTCTCCGGGAACCAGCCGACGCCGGTCTGACATGAAAGGAGTCACAACATGACGCCTCCCCCTTACAGAGCCAGAACCAAAGTGATCATCGTAGATCCGGAATGGCACCTTGGCCTTAAGCTGGCCGACTGCCTGGCCACCAGCGGGTACCACGCGGTACTGGGCCGGACCCTGGATAGCATGCTGAACGAATTGGAGGAGATACAGCCGACCGCCATCGTGCTCAGCGCCGATCCGCCCCATAGCGGACGGACCAGTCTCGAAGCCGTGCGGACCTATTGCCCGGATGCGCCGGTCTTCACCCTGGAACGATCTGAGTCCGATCACGCGGCACCGGCGCTCTGCACCGGAGGCTCTCGCGCGGAACGGACGTATCTGACGCCTCATTGCATCGAAGAACTGCTTCGCACGAAGCTCGGCATCCCGTGCGCCCGCCTGATTTAGATGGGGCACTCGGCGCCACCATGAACCTGAGCCACAACGGGGGGAATTCCGCACAATGGCACGACGCAAAACAAAGACAGTAGTCGATAGCGAGCAGGGGTCAACCGCATCCAAGTCCGGAGAGGATGCCCCATCGGCGAACGGAGCAAACGTGGGTAGGCCGGCAGCGGACGACGGTCATTATGCTTGGGGGAATGGCCTGAGACCACGCATCGAAAAGCTCGCCTATGAGCTCTACGTCCAAGGCGGGTATCGAAACGGTCGGTATGTCGAGGACTGGTTGGAAGCCGAACGGCAGACGCTGGCACAACCGGACACTACGAGGCCGAATGGCTCTCATTGAAGTCGGCCGTCACGAATGGCTGCGCGCCGCAGCACCGCGATCCGCTTTACCGACAGAACGTTCGGGAGGACTTGCCATGACATGTCCGAAAGTTCGCTGTTGCCAACCGATGGACCCCGACCCGCGTAGGGACCGTGACTCGCGCACGGGCCTTCGCCACTGGCGATGCAGCCGGTGCGGCCATGTCGGGATGTCGGCCGAAGAGGGTCTCCAATTGTTGTTCTCCAACCAAAATGAATATGTCCTCAGCTATGGACCTTCGGTGGCCTATCTCAAAACCCTGCTGTCGACCGTGGCCACGAATCTCTTCAAGACGCAGGGTGTTTCACCGTCCGAGTTGGCCAAATACGTCGCGGAATGGGCGCTGCTCATGGGGCAGACCTGCGGAACCGTGCGGCTGACCGGCAACTTGTTGTCGCTGGATTCGTTTCAGTATTGCAGACGACAAGCGCTCAAGAACCCGCATGCCATGCAATTATAGAGAGTCTTGATCCCGGCCGGTCCACATTCGATTGAGTCGGTTGCACCGTGATGATGGAACCCTCCTCCGTCCAAAAAGACATCGCCGTCGCCTCTGTTACGATAAACCATCTGGTTCGCCTTGGCCTACAGGGCGTCATCGAATCGCATCGACGGCTTCGACTCGTGGGGGAGGCCGGCAGCGAGCGGCAGGCCGAGGCCCTCATCTCTCGAGAGAAACCGCACGTCATCGTGGTGGAAATGACTTCAGAGCTCGACGTCTGCAGACTTATCGCCCGGTTCAGAGCCTCGGTTCCACAAGCCAAGGTCATCCTGCTCAGCGATTTTGGCATGAATCCAAGCTTGTGGGAGAAGTTAGCTGCGGAGACCGATGGGATGGTGTTGACATGCCAGCCGCCGTCGGTCTTGGTGGCGGCGATTCAATACGCCGTGTCCGCCGATGCGGGGTCACCCCAGATGGAGACGGCTCGTTCGCCCGACATCCTAGAGAACCCGCGTACTACCGTCCTAACCACCGATGCCCGCTGTGAGACGCTCGCATGGCCGAACGCGCTGACCGACCGTGAACGCGACATCATCGCGCTGGCAGGACAGGGGCTTTCGAACAAAGACATCGCCGACCGTCTCTGCATCGCGTGCACGACCGTGCGCCATCACCTGACGCGGATCTTCGATAAACTGGACGTCACCAGCCGACAGCAGCTGCTCATTCGAGCCCATCAGCAAGGTCTCGTGACCTTCCCCCCCGCTTAGATAGCTCATTAGTCTGGGATTGTTCCCCCGCCGCCCGTCATCCGTCATCGCTCAGTCGTGCCCGGGTCTTTTTGACTTGCGACCGCTTCGCCTTGCTCTCGAGGCGGCGACGCTGAGAAGCTTTCGTGGGCTCAGTCCGTCGACGGGGCTTGGGGGGAATGGCTACCGAACGCACCAACTGCTGTAACCGCAGAAGCGCGATCTCGCGATTTCGCTCCTGGCTCCGCGAGTCCTGTGCCTTGATCACGAGCACACCCTCGCGCGAGATGCGATGGTCGCGTAGAGCCAGCAATCGTTCCTTGTAAAAAGGCGGCAACGACGAGGCAGGGATATCGAAACGCAGCTGGATCGCCGACGAGACCTTGTTGACGTGTTGCCCGCCGGGCCCTTGGGACCGCACGGCCGTGAGCTCTATCTCGTCGTCCGGAATGACCACATGGCTGGAGATGTGCAGCATAGCGGTCTCGATGCGTCGAAAGGGCACCCTACAGCCTTGGCAGGGCAGGGTCAAGCACGGCTCTGCGCAAGACTGTCGCAGTAGGAGTGCGCCAAGGAGACATCGGATCGTGATAGCCGGGGAGAGTAATGCGCAGGAGCCGTGGCGGCGGAGAGCGGATTCGGTCGTTCTATTACGACCCGACTCGCTCGAGACGATGGACCAGCAAGGTCCGTTGCTTCATCCGCTCCATCAAATCCGCAACTGTGGCTTCTTTTAGGATATGGGCAAACTGAACCTGGTACTGGTCGACGAGACTCGCGCCGTCAATGGAGAGGTCCCCGATCCTCCATCCGGCCGAACCTTCTTCCAGGCGGAACTGCAGGCTGGTTTCACCATCCGTACCGGCCAGTGCCACCGTCACATCGGCTTGATGCTGCTCGGTCCCGTCGGCCACCCGCGCAACGTGCCCGCTGCGAGAATTTTTCAGACGGTCAGCCAGGTCATCTCGCAACGTCTGCACGAAGAGCCGAACGAACTGCCGCCGTTCGGCCCCACGCAGACCGTCCCAGGCTTCCCCCAGCGAGCGCCTTGCCATCTCCTCATAGTCGAAATGTCGCCGGAGCGTCTGCTCGAGCTCCCAGGTTCGTTGGGCTTCGCGGCTCGGATCTCCGAGCTCAGTCAGGACGTACAGGAGTTCGCGCACCGTCCCCTGCACGGCATCGGCCGGCCTGTCGTCCCCACCGGCGATGGCCGGCACGGACCAAAGAGAGAAGAGCGCCAGAAGTACGGCCACTGCCCCCAACGGATAACAACGACGCCTTGAGTTCATCTGCATGTGCTCATCCTTGCTCCGGCTCCGAACGACGACCTTACGACGATGCGGTCATATATTCAACCATACGAAGGCATGTCCTGCGTAGCCCAGCGGGCGCCGAAAATCCCATCTTCTTGTCTTACTTCACCTTTTCAATCAAAACGGCTAGAATCGCATGTATGAAACACCCCTACTCGCCCCACATGGTCCAGATAGTGACCGGCGCCCTGTTGCTCGCAACGGCCGGCTGTGAAACCACCGACAAGATCCTCGGCGGCGCGGAGAGCGTGCTGCGAAGCGGCACAACGCGGAGCGTAATCGATATTGCGACAAGCAAAGATCCCGCGGAGATGGCACGGCGTCGCGTCGAGAACTACGGGCGTGATCCCGAGGCGCTCATCCGCGACTTGCGCACAATTCAGCGCGACTTCGAAAAACTCATGGCGGCGCTCAGCGGGGAAGTCGGAAAGAAGTGGGGCCAGAAGGAAGTCAAGCTGCCGGAGCAGAAGAAGTACGTGAAATACACGCAGAACTATCGCAGCCGCGCGATCGTGGACTTCGATGCGGGCAACATCACCGTGGAGACGCTCGAGGCCAACAATCCGAAGGCCAGCCTGAAGAATGCGGTCGTGACCACGCTGCTCACGCCCAATGATCCTCGTAGCGTCGACCTGTTCACCGACAAGGAAGTCACGCTGACCAGCGACAAGGCCCCCTACCTGCTGGGGTTGGTCGTCGATCGGGACAACAAGCCGATTCGCACGCCCGACGACGCGGAAAAGTTCGCCGACAACGTGCTGACACAGCAAATGGAATCGCGCAAAGTCGAGATGGACGGGGCCCCACAGACCGCCCACTTCGTCAAACTCTCGATGGTGAGCAACTTCACGAACAAACAGGCGGAGAAGTACCGCAGCACGGTGAATCAATTCGCGGAGCGCTATCAGATCAGCCCAAGTCTCGTCTTTGCGATCATCCGCACCGAAAGCAACTTCAACCCCTTTGCGGTCAGCTCGGCTCCTGCCTATGGCCTGATGCAGCTCGTCCCCACCAGCGGGGGGCGCGACGCCTACCGGAAAGCCAAGGGACAGGACCAGGTCCCGAGCCGCGAGTACCTGTTCGACCCCGAAAACAACATCGAATTGGGGACCGCCTACCTCAGCGTGCTCAGCTACAACCAGCTCGAGGACGTCAGCAATCCGGTCTCTCGCGAGTACTGCGTGATCTCGGCCTACAACACCGGAGCAGGAAACGTGTTCAAGACCTTCTCCAAAGACCAACGAACAGCCCTCCAACAAATCAATAGCCTGCAACCGGCGGCCCTCTACGATCGTCTGCGCGGCGGACTTCCCTATCAGGAAACCCGCGACTATCTCGTCAAGGTGGTCGGATATCGGAAACAATTCGTGACAGGCGGCGAGACAGGATCGAAGTAGCCGCCGCGGCTGTGCTTAGCCTCGGGACGCACCGGTTTCGCCCTCGGAGAGTGCGGACACGAACATCTTCAGTCGCCGTTCGGCGACCGGCGAGAGCGCGACGAATTCCAATCCATAGACCCGATCCCGCTCCCACCGGACAGTAGCGACCTGAATGCGCATGCTGAGAGCCTGGTGGGGCAACTGCATGACGACTGAAAGCCGCTCGCCGGGATGAATCGTGCTATCCGCCAACACCATCGCGCCCCTCATCGAAAGATCCAGCACCAGCCCTTTCCGTGACCCCGGCAGCCAACTCCGCAGGCCGCTCCTTGCGAAGGTGCAAATAATGGGGGCAGGGACCTTGAGACGGGCGCAGCCTCGAAGATTGGCGGGGCCTGAGGCATCAGGTTTGGTAGAGTCCATGGAGAAGAATCCCTCCTCCTTCACGCTACACCAGCCCTCCCGGTTTGGGAACCGAAATTGCGGTTCAGGGCCGGCCCGACGGGCCTGCTATAGTTGAGGAAGTCCGGAGCCCCCTCTCATGCACATGAGAAATACCCAACGGCTGCGACAGATCGCACATGGCCTGGGGTTGGGCCTGATGCTCCTGTTCCTCAGCTTCCCGACCTACGGAGAGGTGTTCACCTGGACGGACCAGAATGGAAACGTGCATTTCGGCGACACTCCGCCCCAAAACCAGCCGTCCAAGAAACTCCAGTTGTTGAAGCAAAGTGTCGGGGGGCTGCCCGCGCTTTCCGAGATGGAGTTGGAAGAAGCGCTCCGCCGAAGCACTCAAGCCTATTTTCGCGGCCTGCAAGACGGCCGCTCCCACGGCGACATGAAGCGGCTGGAGGAGGACGTTCGCCAGTATCAGGAAGAACGGACGCGACGCAGCGGGCTTTCGTACGACGAGCAATGCCGGCTGGGCTATCGCCGCTGCTCGAGCCAAGCAGCTCCATCCTATACGGAGCAACGGGAACGCGAAGCGCTCCAACGACGGGCCGCCGCGGAGGCGGAGGAAGAACGCCAACAACTCACCAAACAACGTGCAATCAGCCAGTATCCTCCGGACTACCTTGAATACATCCAGGGCCAGTGCTACCGCGGTGTGAAGCTCTATTGCGCGAAACTCCCGCCGTCGCAGTAAATCAGGCCAGAGGGATCAAGCCCCGGCGCGACGTCCCAACGGGTTTCTCAGCCAGGATCCCCGGATGGGGCCTCTGAGCCCGAGCGGCCCACTCCTATCTCCGCATCACCGTTTCATTTCACGACAGCCCGTTTCCATTAACGGTCACTCACGAACTGGTCCGCGACACCAGGACCTGTTCCGCGAAAATTCAAGCATTCTCGGCTGAATCGAACATCGCTGGCCGAGGCATGCGCCTTGCTGTATACCCCAACCATGAAATCACGCAGTCTTGGAGGCCGGTTCTTTTCCCCTCACCGTTCAGCCGGGCCGTGGTTCGGCCAAGGCGGGTATGACAAGGAGGTCACTATGCGCGCGCGTTCCCTTCATATAATGCTGCTGTCCTGTTCGGTCACGTTCCTGTCGGCGTCCTTCGTGATGTCCACTCCGGCCACAGCCGAGGTCGGCACGGCCGAACCGGTGCTGTGGGGCACCACGCAAAAGTCGACCACCTGGGCTGAAGAATTGCTGGGGCAAGTCGTGACCTATCAGACCCTCACCGAGAAGGGAATCATTCCCGGAAATTTCCAGCCCTATCTCGAGCAGATGGCGAAGGTGCGTGAACTCCATCGGACGGGGAACCGCCGGGCCACCTATGACGGGGTCAATCAGTTCATGGTCATGCTGGAAGCCCGCGTGGGCGGCATTGATGCCCACAGCGCCGATGCGATCTGGGATTTCTGCTATCGCGTCACACCCGATGAGTTCCACGCACGCGACCGTCACGTACGCGCCAAAGGAGGCGACGAAGTGAAACGGTGGGAGGAGATGATGCGCGACATGGAAGAACGCGCCTCGATGGCCTTCTGATCGACCGTCGGTCAGTACGGGTTTGACCACGGAGCCGCCCATATCCTCACCGATGTCGGGCGGCTTCTCCTCCGTGGAGGGCTGACGAATGTCCGAGACCTTCCCCTGCAATGCATTGGTGTTTTGCACATCGACTCCTCGTGGCCCTGCTGCTTTGCTCACCGCTCTGGTGCAGCCAGATGCAGGCACTGGCCGGCGCCGAGACGGCAGCGAGTGTCGAGGCCCTGGGCCCTCCGATTCCCTGGTTTGTGGCTCCCGGTGCAACGAACTCGTTTGCGGCGGCGGAGACGATCCAGGCTCCTTCCCCCTCGCTCTTCGATTTACGACAATTCTGGATGCGTGCTGATCTCCGGGTACGGCCCGAATGGCGAAATGGGGTCTGTTTCGGCGGGGGGCCTCCGGTCAACGGTGTCTGCAACGGGCTCGACGAAGCGGGCAGCGGTACGCCTGCTCGCCCTGGACCAAGTGGCAGTGATTTCTTTATCCAGCAATGGGCGAGGGTCGGACTGGGATACGACCCGACGCCGAACCTCAATTTCTTCGTCGAATTGCAGGACAGCGCGACCTGGGGAGGCAGCGGCAATGCTGTACAAGGGGGCGACGCGTCGGCGCAGCAGTGCGCCACACAACGTCCGGGACTCTGTCGATTGGGGCTGCGCGCCGGTTATCTCCTCCTGCGCAACCTCGGAGGCATCGAGGGGCTGAGCGTCAAGCTCGGCCGCCAATATTTGGTGTTCGGCAACCAACGACTGTTCGGCCATTTTGACTGGGCCAACACCGGCTACTCGCACGACGGTGTAATGCTGAGTTATGCCGGAACCGATTTCGATACCAGGTTCGGGTGGTTTCGGCATGCCGAGACTGACCTCGCGCAAGCTGATCCTGGTGGGAGTCTTTCGCCCAACCTCCTGACCTGCCCGCCCGACGCAGGAACCTGCAGCGCAGTCCCGTCCAGGCACTCGGCCGACGCCGGAAGCGATGTCGACATGGTGCTCCTCTACAATCAGATCCGCCGCCTGCCTGGGACCATCCTGGAACCGTACTATGTGTTCTATTCGAATCGCCTGCCGGAACGGGCGAATCCCGGCTCGTATCTCCCAAAGTCATCCAACCAACTTCGGCACATGGTCGGCTTGCGGCTGGAATGGCGTCGCGGAAACTGGGACCTCTCGCAGGAGACGGCCTATCAATTCGGTCGCATGGCCGATGGATTCGGCCTCGATGACCGGCGCAATCTGACCATCAACGCCTGGGCGACCGGAACCTGGCTGGGCTACACCTGGTACGAGCACGAATGGAAGCCTCGTGCGGCCATCGGCTTCGACTATGCCTCGGGCGACGGCGACAGCAACTGCGTGACGCCGCCCGGCACGCAGGCTCGCTCCTGCGGTGGCAATGCCAACACGTTTGAGAACTTCTTCCCCACGAACTTTCTCCACGTGGGATTCATGCTCAACGGCGCCTGGCGCAACAGCGTCCAAGCGCAGATCAATGTACAATTTCGCCCCAGTGCCCGCGATCACATCGAGATCTGGGCGCTTCGCAAGTACTTGGCAAGCGCCCGGGACAATTGGTACCGTGGTAGTCAGACCCCGTTGATTTTTTCGCGTGCCGACAATACCGAGACGCACGTCGGCGACGAAATCGACGTCGCCTGGACTAGGATGTTTGCGGACGGCAAGGTGTCCTTCACGGTCATGGCCGGACATTTCTTCTCCGGCCCTTATGTGTCTCATCAACTGGGCCGTCGCACCGATCAGGACTGGGGGATCGTGCAACTCTGGACGAACTTCTGAATCGCCATGCAACGCGCCACCCTCAACTTTGAAACGCTGCTCGAGGTCACCAACATTCTCAATTCCCAGCGCGACCTCGAGAGCCTGTGGCAGGTGATTGCCGATCAGATTCAAAATGTGATTCCCTGGAATCGAGCGGGGCTGACGCTCTACGATCCGGAGCGGGACGTCTTTCGCTTTTACGCCGTCGTGACCCATATGGCCACGCCCGCGCTGGCCCACGATGCGGTGATCCCTCGCGACGGCAGCGCCGTCGGATGGGTCTATAGCCACCGCCGCCCCCACATCCGACCGAACCTGCAACGTGAGCAGATCTTCCTGGAGGATCGCTATTACGTACAGGAGGGCCTCGAGCGGATGATCAATCTCCCCCTCCTGGTTCGGGAACATTGCCTGGGCACGTTAAACATCGGCAGCACGCAACCGGGGGCGCTCGATGAGGGGGACGTGAAATTCCTGCAGCAGGTGGCCACCCAAATCGCTTATGCCATCGACCATGTCCGGGCCTACCAACAGATCAAGCAGCTGAGCGACGAACTGCGGCGCGAGAACGAATACCTCGTGGAACAGGTCAAAGCCACCCGCAACCTCGACCTCGTCATCGGCGAGTCCCCGGCGTTTCGGAAGGTACTCGACCTCGTCAAGGCGGTTGCGCCGACCACCACCACGGTCCTACTGCTCGGGGAAACCGGGACGGGCAAGGAAGTCCTCGCTGAGGCGATCCACAATATGAGCCCCCGGCACAAGAAGCCCTTCATTCGGGTCAATTGTGCCGCGCTACCGTCAGGGCTGATCGAAAGCGAGCTTTTCGGACATGAGCGGGGGGCCTTCACCGGCGCCGACCAGCGGAGGCCGGGACGGTTCGAGCTGGCGGACGGGGGAACCTTGTTCTTGGATGAGATCGGCGAGATGCCGATGGAGACACAGGCGAAGCTATTGCGGGTGCTGCAGGACGGCCTGGTCGACCGCGTCGGGGGCACAAAACCGCTGCCGGTCGACGTCCGCCTCATCGCGGCCACGAACAACAATCTGCAGGCCGCCATCAAAGCAGGCAATTTCCGCCAGGATCTGTTCTACCGGCTCCACATCTTCCCGATCGGTCTACCGGCTCTGCGGGACCGCCGCGAGGACATCCCCCGCCTGGCTGCCTACTTTCTGACGAGGATCGGGGCCAAGTTGAAGCGCCCTCACCTCACCCTCGATGCCAAGTCCTTGACGAGACTCATGGAGTATGAGTGGCCGGGAAATGTCCGGGAGCTGCAAAACGTCATCGAACGGGCGGTCATCCTGTCCCAGTCCTCTCAGATCAGCGTGGACGAGATCTTGCTGCCGGCCCACCGAACCGACCCGACTCCTCGACCGACCTTGGACCTGGAGCACCTCGAACGGGACCACATCGCCAGGGTCCTTGAGCAGACAGGGTGGCGGATCTACGGCAGCCAGGGTGCCGCCCATCTGCTCGGACTGAACCCCGAAACCCTCCGCAGCCGTCTCCGTAAACTGGGGCTTAGACGGCCGGCCAGGCGAGCCTAGCCTCTCCCCCCTCGGTGGTTTGACCAGGGAGCCGGGGACGTGATACATTGCCGTACCGTACGAGTCACGCGCACCGTCCTTTGTTCGCGCCCCCAGGTTCTCATGGGGCTCAGGCGCGAATTTTCCTCTGTTTACGCTGCTCCTACGGCCCATCTCTCGTCCCGAGAGGGAGGAGGTATGGGCAGGCTCAGGGGCACCCCCTCTGCCTCCTGCCCCCAGTTTGATGGCCTGGACATCGCCATCCTGTCGCATGGTGAAAGGAGTGCACGATGAAAATCACCTCTGTGTGGAGAGGAAATAAGGCCTCGCAGAAGAAGAAGCGGTCGGTCCCGAAGGTCAGAATCCGGTGGAGCGAGCTCGGCCTGCTCGATCCCGCCATTGCACCCCAGGAAACGCCGATGGACGAGATTCGTCGCGAGGTCACTGCGCTCGCCAGCCTGGGATTCGGCGCCGAGACCCGAGCCCGGTCCGAACAGGCGCAGATGACAGCATCTCGTACCGGCGGCTCCAGAAAGACGACTCGGGGAAAAAAGCGTTAAGTCTCTGCTGCACCAAGGAGGGTACAATCGCACGACCAGGCAAAACAACCATTGCGAAACGTGACCGTGAAAAATCCAAGCAGGTCAAACAACGGGAGAAGGAAGCCCGTCGCGCCCAACGGAAGGTGATCAAAGCCAATCGCCCGACGACTGAGGGAGGCGAGGATCCCGATCTCGAAGGTTTACAATGGGGACCGCAGGCGCCCCTCTATTGATTAGAGGGGCGTGCGGGTTTGATCTCCGAGTCGTGCTCGCCCCCAGACCGCTAGGACAGCTTCACAAAGCGTTCTGCGGCGAAGACGTCTCTCAGTTGCTTGCTGACGAGTGAGCGGTATTCCCCCTTCTCCTTGGCCATCTTGACCAGCCCCTCCGCGTCGGTCACGATCAATAAATCGTCTTCCGCCAGCAACAGCCGGTCACACTTGCCCACATTGATCCGATACTGCGTACGCCCGTCAGGATTCTTGGCCGGCCCGACGACGAACTCCGTCAGCCCATCAATGTAGCCCTTTTGGCCGTCGAGGCGATGTTGCACCATCGTGCCGTCGGGAATCCGCATCCACCGTCCGGCAGAACGCCCCCCATCCTGATTTTCCTCATCTGACATCTTCATCCTCCAGTTAATGAGCGGATCTTCGACCCGGCCCCCTGCCTATTATGAAGAGACCGGCCCGTGATCGCTCTGTCCGGTGTTCCCTGCCTCGGGATTTCTCGCCCCGCTGCCCGCACCCTGGCGCCAGCCCTGCGAGGATCTCCCGCGCCGACGGCGACGCCCTCCGTCACCACGGCCTTTTGAGTCTTCGGTCCGACGCTCCACATCGGAATCGCCTTGGCTACCCTCGGCCCGCGGCACCGCCTGCCCGAGCAGTTTTTCGATCGCACGCAGTTGGTCATGATCCTCGGCCGTGACGAATGTCGTGGCACGGCCGGTGGTGCGCATCCGAGCGGTGCGGCCGATCCGGTGCACATAGTCCTCCGGACAGTTCGGCACATCATAGTTGATGACATGGCCGATGTTGGCCACGTCGATCCCGCGCGCGGCGATATCCGTGGCAACCAAGACACGATAGGTTCCCCGACGGAAGCCCTCCAAGGCCGCCCGCCGCTGTCCCAGCGTCCGTCCGCCATGGAGTACGGCCACCCGATGGCCTGCCGAGTCGATCATCCGGCCCAGGCGATCCGCGCGATGTTTGGTGCGGGCAAACACGAGGACCGTCCCGGCGCCGTCCCGCAGTAACGACATGAGCAGGCTGTTCTTATTGTCATGGGTCGTATGGTGCACCGCTTGGGCGACACCATCCGCCGTGGTGGCGGACTTTGTCACCATGACCCTCACCGGATCCTTGACCGACGCCTGGGCCAGCCGCGCAAGGTCGGTCGGCATCGTCGCGGAGAACAACAGCGTCTGCCGTTCCTCCGGCATCGCATCCAGAATCTGATTGATCTGCGGTGCGAAGCCCATGTCGAGCATGCGATCCGCCTCGTCCAAGACGAGAATGGTCATGGCCAGAAGGCTGACCGTGCCGTTCCACATGTGATCCAGCAACCGCCCCGGCGTGGCGACCAGAATATCCGGCCGCTGCCGCAGGCCACGGACCTGCGCCTGCATATCGGCCCCGCCCACCAAGGTGGTCGCGAACACGTGCATATCCTGGCCGAGCTTATCGATCGTCGCCTGAATCTGGATGGCCAACTCCCTGGTCGGCGCCAAGATCAGCGCCCGCGGTTGCCCCTTCGGCCCGCCGCTCAACCGCTCGAGCATCGGAATCACGAATGCGGCCGTCTTCCCCGTGCCGGTCTGGGCGCAGCCCAGCACATCCCGGCCGGTAAGGGCGTGGGGAATGGCTTGCGCCTGGATAGCGGTCGGTTCTGCAAAGCCGGTTTTGGTCAGATTGCGTAAGAGGGTGGGAGTGAGGCCGAGTTGTTCAAAACTCGTGACTGCAGTCGTATGCACAAAACTGTCCTTTCGTTGTGATCGCATTAAGACGGGATCAGAGAACCGAGGAGAGAGTGAATCCGGTGGGAGTCAGCTCAAACGGGACCTAATCGCGATGCGATCGCGCGGTCCACATTGGAAGCTGTGTCGGCATCGGTGGACCGATACGGTGCCGCAACTCTAGTCACTGTACCGTATGGGTGCCCGATTGGTCAACCGGATGCAGAAAAGCGGCCGGCCTCTGCCTGCTATACTTCAGGCAGTTCAGGGAGGTGTCCGATGACCCGCATAATGCTTCTCCTTGCCTTCTGGGCCATCAATATCGTGCCTGTCATCGCCCTGGCGGCGGAGCCCGCCGAGAAGCACAAAGCCTCGTCCAACCAAGGCATGACCCTGGAAGACGTGGGCCGAGGGCTGCAGAGCGCCGCAAAGAACATCGGTGATGAAATTCCCAAAATCGGCCCCGCCATCGCGGACACGTTCAGGAAAGTGACCCACAGCGACAAGGAATCGGAAAACTCGAAGGACAAGCAGGCCCAGAGCAGCAAGCCTCAGTCGAAAGACAAGAAGTAGCCCCCTTCACGAACGGCTCCGCTCCATCGACTCGCCCCCTTGCTCGATACAATCGAGCCCACCCGTCTCACTCAATACCATTGACCTTTTTAGGGCCCCAGTGGTACTGACCTGGGCACAGTTGATCCGCCGTCGGAGCACCATGCATTCCCCCTACTCGGCCTCAGCTATGTTTGCAGCCACCAGGCAGATCGGCGGAGGGTCCTTCCTCCTCCTGCTGACCATCGTTGCGGGATGTGCCTCGACAGAGATGGGCCGGTGTGGAGGCGGAGAAACACCTTCCGTGACCGAGACGCTGTACTTCGGCACGGCCAAGCCCGGTGGGATCGTGAGCCAGGAGGAATGGACCGCCTTCGTCAATGAGGCAGTCACCCCGCGATTTCCCGAAGGGCTCACATCCTGGGCTGCGTCAGGCCAATGGAGAATGGCGAACGGCCGAATCGAGCACGAGGCGTCCCATCTGCTTCAATTGACCCACGACGGCTCCGAGCGGAGGGAGCAGGCGGTTCGACAGATCATGGAACGGTACAAGAAAGACTTTCAGCAGGAAGCCGTGTTGCGGGTCAAATCCCGCACCTGCATTTCCTTCTAGGCTGTTAACGTCCGCAGACATCCCACAGCCGCCCCTGGGGCCAATTACTTCTTCGACGAGTTCTTGCCGGAGTTTCCTCGGTCTTGGTTGGCCTTCACCAAATTATTGAGGATCTGCTGGAGCAGTGCATTGCTGTTCAAGCCCCCCGCCTGACTCGCCCCCAGGGTAGTTACGGATCCTGGCTGGACACCCGGGCTTAGGGGAAGCTGCGACGACGGAGCGGTCGCCGTGACAAGGCTCGTCGAAGGCTGCCCACCCGGCAAAGTCGGTACGCCGGCGCTGATCGGCAGGATGGTGCCCTTCACGCCGGCAGCAATCGGTTCCTTGTCTGGGGGGGTGCGAGGGGCCTGCACGAGCTGCTTTTCCAATTCGAGCGCCTGTCCTACTTGGGCACCGACGATTTGTCGTGTCACCGGGCTCGGTGTGTTTCGATGGGCTTCTCGCACGGCTAACGAAGCGGGGCTACGCGCCCCCGCCGGCATCTCGCTCACCGCGCCTGCTGCCCCTGACTTCAACACGACTTCCGAGCCGGCCTTCATGGACAAGGGTTTCTGGTCGCCCAGCATCGGCTCAATCCTGGCCTGCCCTTCCCAGACTCGGATCGTTTCAGCGGGAGCGCTATTCACCAATTTTGCGAAGAAAGATCGTCCCTCCGCTCCAGCCACGGTCGCCTCGAGTACGCCTCCGCGCGTCACGACGTGGGCCTGGGGCGTTTCCAACGTGAACAGATCCGTCATCCGTCCGGCGCTATAGGATAGCGAAACACGAGCCATTCCCTGCTGCAACCGAAGCTGAGTCTGGCCCCGTTGCGATTCATGCACGGTCACGTGACTCTGCTCCTCCACGCTGACCAGGGCGCGGCGATCCCAAAGAATGTCGAGTTTTCCGGCCTTTCCCACGGTAACGGTCTCGCCGGCTTGAATCACGTCCCCGAGGTTCAGTGGGCGCTTTGCCGCAGGGCCGCCAATCGAAGACGCGACCGCCGTACCCTCCAGGCCTGTCACCACACCATGACCGACGCCCCCAAGCGGCACAGGCGGAGCGGCAGGATCACCGGGAGCCGCCGCAAACAGCGGGCAGGACCACAACAACGCCCCACAGATCACCACCCTGGCGCCGACAGGTCCTTGTCTCATATGTCACCATTCCTTGATCCGGGCAGGCCAACAACGACTCACAACGGGACACACATCATGGCTGCAAAGTCTTGATGGGAGCCGATTTGCCTGGATAATGGCTCGGAAAATGAGTCATCGTTGTCGTATAGTAGGCAAACAGAAAAACCGAGGTCAAGCGGAATTCTGGTGCAACTTACAGGCTGTCACAATCTGGGGCGAAGCGCGTTGACCGAAACGAGGCCGATCGTGCAGCCGGCGCGGCGGTGGCGTTGCCTCTTGATCTTGCTGCTCGCGGCCTTGAGCCTCTTCCAGCCCTGGTTGTCTGCTGCCGTGGCTCAAATGGCCGACGCCGATGTTCTCGTCGCCGAAGCGATTCTGTTCTATGAAAACAAGCGGTATGATGAAGCCATCGCCCTCCTGGCCAAAGCGATAGAGGTGGATCCCAACAACGCGCGGGCGCTCTACTACCTGGCCCTCTGCCATTTGGCGCGGGGGGATGCGGCTCAGGCGATCACGCCGTTGGCGACCCTGCATACCCGGCGGCCGGAAGACCTCGAAGTCACCTTCCAACTCGGCGCCGCCTACTTCGCAACGAGAAACTACGAAAAGGCGGATCCCCTGCTGGAGGAGGTGTATCGTCTCCAGCCCGATCGGGAGAACCTCGGCTTTTACGTGGGCGTACTTCGATATCAACGAAAGTCCTACGACAGCGCCGCGACGGCACTTGAAGGCAATCGGTCTTCCGATCCTGATCTCCAACAATTGGCGTTGTTCTACCGAGGGCTGGCATTGGGCACCCTTGGCCTCTCAGATCAAGCCCAGGCCGCGCTCACCGCCGCACAGCGGGTGCAGCCCAGTTCGCCGATCACGGGAGCCTCCGTCCGGATTCAGGAGGCCCTGGCCGTGGCGGCGCCTGCCCCGGACACGCGACGTCTCCATGCCCAGGTGGCGGTGGGCGGGTACTACGACGACAACGTCGCGGTCAACCCGCGCAGCAGCCGTGATCCCGTAGCGGAAGCCCTCCGATCCCGAACGACCCAATCACCCGGTTTCGTGACTTCTGCGCGCGGAGACTACGCCTGGTATCGCAATGGGCCGATTGAATCCACCGTGACCTACTCCTATTACCAAACCGTAAACAGCCGCAGTGAGGTGGGACGATTCAACATTCAGAATCATCAAGGAGGTCTGGCAGGCGCGTACCGCGGGACGCTGGGTAACATGCCCTACGAAGCAGGAGCTCAATACAGCTTTGACTACATGCTCTTGGACATGAGAGGGTTCATGTCCCGGCATTCGGTGATCTTCCCGGCGACCATCGTGCCGCCGAGTTCGAACCTGCCGGTGCTGGGGAAGGTCGATCACCTCAGCACATTGCTCTATCGATTCCAGCGGAAAGATTTCTTCACGGAGCCGGGAGACAGCGACATCCGGTTTGCTCCGGAGTCACGCGATGCCTTCAACAATATGTTGGGGCTGCTGCATGCCTTCCGATTTCGGCAGGATCGCCTGATCTTCCGAGTGGGATATCAATTCGACACGGAAGCGGCGAGCGGGTCGAGCTTTTCATACAATGGGAACCGGCTCCAGTTGGGAGCGCAGGCCACGCTTCCGTGGTACGAGCTCATGGTCAGGATCGACTATGACATCCACTGGCGGGCCTATACGGATACGCAGGCCGTGTTCCCCGATAACGTCGGACGATTGTCCCAACGTCATGATATCGAGCAGGACCTGTTCTTCCAAGTGGCCAAGCCCCTGCCCTATCACCTGATGTGGGCTCTCCAGTACCAAGGGGTCTTCAATCACTCGAATGTGCCCGTCTACGCCTACAGCAAAAACGTCTTCACGACGTTGCTGACCTGGACCTACTGACCGCTCATTCGCTCTTTTTGCCGCCCGCGACCTTCTTCTCCAAGACATGCTGCCACATGAAGCCGATCTGGAACGCATAAAGCGCCATGGTCAGGGATAAACCGCCACCGCCCTGCTGCACATACATCGGCCCCCAAAATGCGGAAAATGCGATCGGTGAGACGAGGAGTGGGCGGATGATTTTGCTCTTCGACGGTTGTAATTTACCATCGATATCGATCTGGTCCCACACCGCCTTGGCGATCATGCCTAAAACCATGATGACGAACAACACGATTGCCGAAATCGTCCCCACGCTGGCACGGATTCCCAGCACCGGCACTTCCACGAGATAGTCCATGTCGGCAACCGGCGGCTTGGGCAACATCGTTTCCGTCTCGCCGGCAGCCGTCGCCGGGGGCGGCAACGTATCCCCCTGGGCATGGGCGTCGGAAATAAAAAATGCAAAGGGATCTGGCAAGGCCCTGCCGGGCGGGAGAAGGCTGCTCATCGGTTGCGCCGTGGTATCCCCGCCGATGTAACTTCCTTCGTCCTTATCCTTCGTACCGGCCCACACCCAGCCGGTCCGGATCTGTCTTGCCGCATCAAGGTAGCGCACCCAATACCAGACCTGAATGACACCGATCTCTTCCCGCCTGAGCACGTGCAGGCAGGTTTTTGGTGCCAAAATTCCCTGCGTCTCGCCAAGGACCCACTGTCCCTTCACGAAGGAATATTCCGGGGCCTTGGCCCGGACATACACGGAGGTGAGGGTGAAGGCCCTGGGGGCGAAGCCGGCCTGGGGATTATCGAGTGCCTTGCAATCCGGCGCAGAGATTTCTATCTTCGCCGCCATGACCAAGGACGAACACCCCAGCAGGATTCCGACGACCAGGCACCGTACGAGACCCGGGGCACCGACCATTCGCCACATTCAACCCCCTCCCTTCTGAAGTCTTCCCTCAAACCGCGGATGGGAAGATGGCGTACGGTATACCGCCTATCCAAAGGCGTCAATGGGTGGGAATCCAGGTCTTTTCGGCGTGGCCGCAGTGCAAACAGACCAGGCCGACAAGACCTCCAACGAGTCGAAGATCGCGCCGCCCAGGCTGCGCCGTTTCTTGATTCGGCACAGGGTACAGGGACACCGCACATTTACGTCTCTCTCATCGGTGCCTGTGCGGTTCCATGCCCTGTCCCTGAGGGGAATCTATTCAGTCATGGCAACGATCCAAGGCATGAGCCAATATCGGGAGATGGCCCCCATAAACCAACGAAGCCGGCAGCCATTGCAGCCATGTGAGTAAATGGCTTATGGTTGAAAACAATCGATCAAGACGACGATCTCGCAACGCAAGACCCTGCCACTCGGTCCGTGATCTCTCTGGATGGACGAGTGACAGCGACGCTGCTCAGCTGTTCGCGGTGCTGACGCCCCTGCCAGAGCGCAATCCCTGGTGAGCGGCGAATGGACACACCGATTGGAGGATGGAAATGAAGAACCCGCTGATGAGTCGGATACTCGTCGCCACCGATTTTTCCGAGTGCGCCAGGGGAGCATTTGAGTACGGTCTGGATTTCGCTCGCGGCTGGTCGGCGCATGTGGACTTGCTCTCGATCGTAGAAGTACTGCCTGGGATTGAATTCAGCGCGCCGTTCCCCGATCCGCTGGTGGAATTGCGCCGGAAGGAATCAGAACGACTCCTGGACGAGTTGGCCGATCGCGTCAAACGGGAACCGCTGGAAGTAGGTACGCACGTGCGCCAGGGAATTCCCAGCCAAGAAATCGTACGGGCCGTAGTCGATCTGCGCGCCGATCTCGTCGTCGTTGGCACTCACGGAAGGACCGGGTTGGACCATATCATGCTGGGCAGCACGGCAGAGCGGGTCATCAAGCTGAGCCCCTGTCCGGTGCTCACGGTCCGGTCCGGCGGTATCCGGGAAGAACAAAAAGCCGCCCCGTCGCCTCGGATCCGGCACGTTCTCACCCCAATCGATTTTTCCAGCCCATCCCTAGACGCATTGGAGTATGCAGTTCAGCTCGTCGATGGGTTCGGTGCCGAGCTGACGCTGCTCCATGTGCTGGAACCGATCTACCACGATTTGGAATTAGGGCTCGGCCGGATTGAAAAGGAGGCCCAGAAGCGGACGCACTGGGAGGCCCAATTGGACCACCTGGCGCAAGTGGTGAAGGAACGAGGGCTGGCGGCGTCATCCACGGTGCTAGGGGGCATTCCGTCCGAGTCCATCCTGGCCTGCGCAGCGGGGCGGGGCTGCGATTTGATCGTCATGGGCACTCATGGACGCCGCGGGTTGACGCGCCTGCGGTATGGGAGCGTGGCCGAAGCCGTGCTCTGGCAGGCCCGCAGTCCCGTACTCACGGTCCGAAGCCCGAAGTTCGCCCCAGGGCACCGCCGTGTGGTGCCTCAGTCGATGCCCGAATCGTGAAAAGGAGCCTAGGCATGGAACCGCGCGACATTTACATCACGGAGTATGATTTGTCTCGGTTGAAGGAATTGCTTCAGGTCGGCCTCAGCTTCGCGGAACGAGACCGTGAGTCGCTGGAGCGCCTGCAGGAGGAGTTGGACCGTGCACACATCGTGGAGCCGAGAGCGATTCCTCATGATGTGGTCACAATGAACTCCCGCGTCAGGCTCAAAGACTTGGAGACGAACGAGGAAAAGGCCTACACGCTGGTGTTCCCGTCCGAGGCGGACCTGAGCCAGCAGAAGATTTCCGTCTTGGCCCCCATCGGCACCGCGATCCTCGGATACCGGATCGGCGATTCGGTGGAATGGCGCGTGCCGGCCGGCGTCAAGAAGGTGCGTATCGATGAGATCTTGTTTCAGCCGGAAGCCGAAGGACACTACCAGTTATAGCCATTCGGTTTCTTTTGAATGAAGGGGATTGCCGGAAATACTGCCCCGTGCCAGAATACCGCTCCATGGCAGTGCCTGATGGTGATCCGATGGACGTCGATGCGTTGGAAACCAAGTTTCGTCAGTGGCGCGCTCGACACAAGACACCGGAAACCGTTGTCGCGGCTCATCGAGAAGTCATGCTGGAACGGGTGGCGCAATCGATGACCTTCGAAGGCGAGCCGATTACAGTGGCTCAGCTGAAACTCCTTCTGGGCCAACGAGATGATGGGTGAAGAAGCCGGACAACTCGGATCGACCCGGTCGTTTGAGACGGCTGAAGGTGCGTTGACGTATCCGGTGCTGTCAGAAAGGCTCGCCGTTTCCCTTGCCCGCATCCTAGACCGCCTGTTACGAACCCCGTCCCACGAGATCGACATCACGCCTGAGTGGCTCTGCCGGAAACATTGCGAACTTGCCGGACATCTCTTTCCTGAATGGGCGGGTCGCTTCCGTACGCTCGATGTCAAGGTAGGGACCCTCGAGCCTCCGTCGTATTATCAAGTGCCGGTCCTCGTGCGAACCTTCTGCGACGATTTAGCCGAGCGATTGCGGCATTTGGAAGACGACAAGCTGCCGGAAATCGCGGGGCTGCTCGCGTGGGTAGACTGGCGCTTTCAGTGGATACATCCCTTCAAAGACTTCAACGGCCGCATCGGTCGCCTCGTGCTGGCCGCACTTCTCTACAAGCTGGCGCTGCCTCCGGTCGAGACTGCACCTACGGACCCTGAGGGGCGCCGTGAGTACCTCGAAGCACTACGAGCCGGCGATGCAGGAGATCTCGCCCCGCTCCAACAGTTGTGGATTCGACGTCTCGGAACGGCGATTTAACCGGCCGTTGACACACAGCGGCTCTTGCAGCCCACCGGTTCGAACGTTCGGCGGTATTCGAATCACCACCAACCGTTAGCGAACCCCAAAACCGTGGCGCCGATGGACGTAGGGACCAGACGACTGAAAACAGGGCCCCTTCTCACTCTCAGGACGAACCGGGCCGCAAGTTCACTGATGGACATCGAGCCGTTCAACCAGCCTCCCACTCACTGAATTCCGGCAAACGAGGGACGCGCCCGTGCTGGTCGCCCTCAACTTCAGGGCGCTGGTACAAACTATCTCCCTTCCGAGGACGGTTCCCAGCTCGAAACCGACCGGCAAGCTTGTCCCCTCCGTCGAGTTGCAACGGAGCGAGGAAAGAGTGAGCGCCGACCGATTTTCACTTGGCCCGGATGAGGAGATTGTGATGGAGATTGACGAATCGAGGGAGGAGTGACGATTGAGCTCATTTTTCGCCGCTGGTGAGCCTCTTCGCTACTTGAGCGCCTCATCCCCGCTGACGGATTCCCGCCGCAACAGATTCAGCCGACCGGGGCGCTTTCCAACCTGGCAGTGTAACTCCCGAATGTGGCCGTACACACCGAAAGCGACGCCCCATCGGTCCCGCTCACTCGGGCAGGCGAGGAACCATAGTGGGATTCCAGATCCTTCATCGGCAAGAGCTTGCAGGCCTTCGCATCCGCACTTGGCAGCCGCAGTTGCGCCCAAACATCACCGCTAGGAGCGAAGACGGCCAGCATCGATGCAACGGCTATCCAACAAGGCGCAAATACTAGTCGACGCACAGCGATCATCATGCTTCCTCCTTGGAGTGAGGCCCCGTTGCAGCGTAGAAACTATGTGCCTTATCGAGGCGACCGTCAAGGCACCGCCTCCCACCCAAGTGCCCGTGCGTAATCAGGTTTCTCGTGCAACAGCGGTACCTCGCTTGCCCAGACGCGAAGGAGTTGCAGGAGAATCTTGACTGTGCGCTGGCCCCGTCGCTCTTGCTTCACTATTGCCGCGCTAAACTCGCCTATTTCTTGCCGCCGTACCGTCCAGCCCGTAAGATCTCTACTCGGGTGCCACGGATGGGTCCAGGATCGAGTGACGTGTTCGACTCCCCTGGATGAGTTCACTTCGCACGAGAGGGCCTTCGATGTTCTACCCTGCGAATATCGGTTTTCAGGTTCTTGGCCTGACGACGATGGCTTCGTCCTACCGGGGAATGAGTTGGGGGATCCTGTTCGTCTTCTATACCCTCCCCTTCGTGATCATTCCTATCGGCGCCACCATTGCACTAGCCGTGTTCTCTGCATTTAAGCAACCTGCCGTGTTCTATGGGTATGCAGGCGTGATCACGCTGATCGCGCTCTTGCTTCTCGCCATGGCCGCGAACGCACCCGGCAGCGCAGGAGGCTCCTTGCTGGTCGTATTCGAAGTCGTCGTCGTGTATCTGGTGACCCTGCTCCCAGCCTACATGCAGTTCAAACGGAGTTCAGGTGACCAGGAGACAGCACCCACCACGCCTGAGTAGCCCCATAGCCTAGACGATCGGTTTGATATAGGCTCCCGCGTCAGCGCCCAGCACGATTCGTCCACCAGAGGACCACGCCTGCGAGGGCTGTCAGGGGAACCAACAACAAGAGCCCGATCGAAAGGCTGTAAAACGGCGCCCCGAGCAGGCCGGAATTTCGGGAATCGTGATAATCTACCCCGCCGGCCGCGATGAACGAGGCGATCATCACGCCGAAGCAGGACGCCGCTACGACGCGCAGTAGCCACCACCAGCCGCCGCCTCCCGGCAAGTACGCCGTCAAGAACGCTAGCGGAATCCCGGCCAACGGAATCGCCAGCCAGAGGGCCTCCAGGAAATCGTTGCCTGCCTGGGTTGAGGGTTGATTTCTGACGGCAAAGAAATAGGCCAGGAGGCTGATCGCCAGCCACAGCCCCTCAGGTCCAAGCAGAAAGGAGAAGGCACGCCCCATCGCCACCTCGGGGCGACATCTTGGCCTCACGCCGATTGCGAGTCAACCGGGATGGGGATGCTCCGGGCAATGTACCCCGCCACTTCGATTTCTCACACTCACTGTGCTGGGTCACCCTTGAGGCTTCCTTCCTCCGTCTGCTCCAAACTCGTCCAGAAGTCTAGACACCCAACCGAAGGAATTGCTTGAAGTGACGTTCCCCCATCGCTGAGATGATGAAATTCGCAACAGAACGCCCCTGTGGTCCGGTTCAAAGACAAGCTAACCATGCGGAAAGATTCGTGCATTGGCACGGGATCTTTGCACGATTCTTGTATGAGATATTTGCGGGACAGAAACATGAACGAGCGACTTTCTATCTCAATGGAAAGGAGGACGATATGCGAGAGCGAGCACGTCATACAGTCCTCTGGATGGTTATCATCGCGGCAGCAATCTGTTTCCCCACTGCGCCGGCAGCGGCGGATTCCTGGCTCGATCAACTCACGACTGTTCTGGCAGATCACCGCAACTTCGCCCGATCGGAAGGAAGGGAGGCAGCATACGAACCCTATCTCGCACAGCTCAATGTCGCCCGATCGGCGCTCGATCGGGGTGATGTAGAGGGCGTCTATGCAGCGATGAATCGGTTCATGGATATGCTGGAGTATGTACCGGAAGCCGCCGGAATTCCGCTCTGGTCGGCGAAAGCACTCTTCGACTATTGCGCGGAAGTCACGCCGCCGATGTATCATGATCTCTCGCGACACGGAACCAGGAAAACAACCTGAATCCCAGGGCCGGAGTTCATGTAGTCGTCGACGCCCGCATCTCTTCGTCGATGAGCGCCAGCATCGCCTGGGCCGGCCAGATCAGTAACGTGCGTACCCTGCAGGGCCGTTCGTTGAGCCGGCGCGATGTCGTCATGGGATCCAGATCCAAGACATTCGCCACCCGGGGTAAGGAACCATATTGCAGGTCGTCAGCGGCCACCCGTAACGATGCCAACACCGAACGGTCCGTTTTGGTGTCTCCTCGGAGCGGTCCCCAGATCCGTTCAAGCCGATCCAGGTAAGCGGCGGGCACTCCTTCCGCCGCCAGCGTGGCGAGAAATAACTCACGATGCAGCCGACCTAACTCTCCAACCTGCGACATGCGGAGGCAGGGAAGAAACAGCACATAGCGCGTGAGATCGTGGCAGAACAACAGGCACGGCCGACGATCGAGAATCAGCAGATGGCCATGCCAAGCGCCAAGCGAGGACGGTTCTCCTTGGACAGAAACAGACCTGGGAGCCAGCTTCCCGAACACATCAGCCGGGAGCTTCGCCGCGAGCTTTTTGGTGCAGTGGAGAAGCATGATGGCCTGCCGGCATCATGCAGCCGCCGACAGAACGAGGCAACAGTTTCTCTCGCACGGAACGGATACGCAACTGGCTTCCGGGATCTCGTTCATCTCCTCATGCCCCTCTGGTGCGGTGGTGAGACTGCCGAGGCGCATGTCGGGGTTTTCTCCCCCGAACTCGACCCAGATGAGGTAAGCTTCACGCATGCGGATTGCCACCTGGAATGTGAACTCGTTGAAAGCTCGCCTGGAAAAGGTCCTGTGGTGGTTGGAGCGGACGAAGCCGGACGTGCTGCTGATGCAGGAAACGAAGCTGGCGGACGAAGACGCGCCGGTCAACCCCTTCCAACAGGCCGGCTACGACCTGGCGCACCACGGTGAAGGTCGATGGAACGGCGTCGCGATCGCGAGCCGCTGCGGACTCGACAACGTGGTCACGAATTTCGGGGAACCGTTACGGCCGGCGCGCACGGCTGAAACCGGTGACGACGAGCCGCTGGCTGAGGCGAGGATGATCGCGGCCGAATGTGCCGGCATCCGCGTGGTCTGTATCTACGCGCCGAACGGCCGGGAGGTCGATTCGCCGTTTTATCGGGCGAAGCTCGCGTGGTTCGACAAGCTGTCTCGCTGGGTGGACCAGGCTATCCCGCCGGAGACGGCAGCCATCATCGGCGGTGATTTCAACGTCGCGCCTGCCGATATCGACGTGTGGGACCCAACCGCCTGCCTTGGGGGCACTCACGTGTCGGAGCCAGAGCGGCAGACCTTGGTGCGGCTCTCAAACGCGGGTTTTCTCGATGCGTATCGATTGCACCACCCGGAACCAGGCCGATTCACCTGGTGGGACTACCGCGCCGGCAACTTCCACAAAAACATCGGCATGCGGATCGATCACCTGCTCGTGACGGAGCCATTGAAAGTCCGCGTCGTCTGGGCGGAAATCGACCGCGAGGCCAGGAAAGGCAAACCGTTGCCCTCCGACCATGCCCCGGTGGTCATCGACCTCGACAGCCAGGGCCATCCGTTCGATGCCGGCTGGGCCTCGGCGGAGTCGCGAATCGCGGCGCGGCTGCGGAAGCAGTGATGAGTCACAGAATCAAGTGGCGGCTGGCTCAAAAGAGGGCCCGTAACCTTTCGGGTCCGAAAAAGTAGAATGTCCCTGTTTTTATCCCCCGGGATTAGGAAACTGTTCTTAACACCTTTTCCGGGTCGCCTCAGATCACGCACCGCTGATCATCGACATCGACAGCACCGGTCATCCGTTCGACGCCGACTGGGCCTCGGCGGAGTCGCGAATCACGGCGCGCTGCTGGGCGAATGATACGGAATGGTTCCTGACACCATTCCTGGCCCGGATCTTCTATCAGCGATTGCACCACGCCGGCAAAGCCAAGAAAGTCGCGCTCACCGCCTGCATGCGGAAGCTGTTGACGATCCTCAATGCGATGCTGAAACATCGGACTCCCTGGCGGCAGGTGGAGGCGCTCTATGCTTAAATCCCAAGACAGTTGCTGGCACCACTTCCTGACGGCACCATTTCCTACCCCCCTAGATGCAGGCGTCGGGGAGGCGCTGGCCATTGAAATCGACACCTCGCTGCCGGCCGAGCGCGTGATTCGCGTCTTGGAGCAAGTGGCGACCTGGCGCAGCCCCCCGCAGGCGATTCGGCTCGATAATGGACCTGAGCTCATTGCCGAGCGTTTTATGGCCTGGTGTGCAGAGCGTGGGATCGAACTGCGGTATATCCAGCCCGGGAAGCCGGATCAGAATGCGTTCATCGAGCGATTCAATTGCACCTATCGCACCGAAGTCCTCAACGCCTATGTGTTCGAGTCGCTCGACCAGGTCCGGGAGATCACCGCGGAATGGTTGCAGAGTTACAATGAAGAGCGGCCCCATGACGCGTTGGCCGGCCTGCCGCCAGCTACGTATCGGGCCAA